>Ga0099851_1000207_pt1 | contig 24053 bp, 16 predicted proteins | sample CB_VirMetaG_6_FD_78176 | JGI IMG/M metagenome (GOLD analysis project Ga0099851, IMG submission 78176) | Freshwater to marine saline gradient viral communities from Chesapeake Bay - CB_1508_2 Viral MetaG | ecosystem: Environmental > Aquatic > Marine > Coastal | place: USA: Chesapeake Bay... | reverse complement strand
TGGCTACATCAGTATACGAAACGGTTACACTAGAACTTATGGACGGCACAAAAATTGAGATGCGCCCATTAAAGATTTCGCTATTAAGAGAATTTATGAAGAAGTTCGACACAGTTATTGAGGTTGCCACAAGCAACGTTGACTCAATGGATGTTTTGGTAGATTGCGCTATGATCGCAATGAAGCAGTATAAGCCAGAATTTTCTGAAGACAGGTCTGTTTTTGAAGATCTTGCAGATATTAAAATGGTTTATAAGATTATCGAAATCGCCTCTGGAATTAAGTTGGACGCAGAGGGAAACGATCTAGCGGCGGGTCTACCTGGAACGATCTAGACCTTGCCAAGATAGAGTCAGAGATATTCCTTCTTGGAAACTGGAAAGACTTTGAAGATTTAGAAAATAGTTTGTCTATGCCAGAAATTGTTGCTACACTAAGTGCTTCTAGAGATCTACAGCACAATAATCAAAAGTTTTTGGCAGCAATCCAAGGTGTAGATCTTGATAATAATTCAGGGTCTGGTGGACAAAAAGAATGGGAAGATCTTAAGTCTAGAGTGTTTAGTGGTGGTCAAGCAGGAGATTCAGACGACATTCTTTCTTTACAAGGACAAAACGCAGCATCTGCTGGATTTGGAATCGGAGCGGGTCTAGAATATTCAGATCTTAAAGGAGAACAACCTAAAAATCCGTTCGGCTGATGATATAATAGATTTGGTGATTACTAATGGCAGATGTTAATGCAAATATTAATGTAAACATAAACTCTTCTGCTGCCCTTGCTGGACTAAAAAGACTTGAACAACAAATTGAGTCCTTTCAAAGATCAGTATCAGGCAGCAATGCATCTGCTGCTGCTCAACAAAATGCACTTAATCGCTCCCTTTTACAAGGAATAAATAACACTGGTCTTTTTACTGCAAAGCAAATTTCTGCGGTTGACTCAGTAGGTAAATTTACCAACTCTCTTGAAAAAAATAAACTAAGTCTTGGAGAATACAGTAGATATGCTGGATCTCAACTTCCTGGATTAAGTAAGGTTTTCAAAAGAGAATTTAATACAATGCAGGCTGTCGCGGTAGACAGAGTAAAATCTATCAATAGCCAGTACCTCGCACTTGGGAAAACAGTAGATGGAGTAACTTCTGCTATTAAGTCAACTCCCACAGGACTTTCAAAAGGCTATTCTACCGACATGGCGATTGCCACCCAACGCCAACAAATGTTTAATAAATTAATTGATGGTGGTTCAACAAAACTTCTTAACTGGGGTAAGAATACACAGTGGGCTGGTCGTCAACTTATGGTTGGTTTTACTATTCCACTTACAGTTTTCGCCACTGTAGCAGCAAAAACATTTAAAGACATTGAAGAGCAAGCAATTAACTTTAAAAAAGTTTATGGCGACATATTTACTACTGATGCAGAAGTAGAGGAAAACCTAGAGGCAGTAAAACAACTTTCTCTTGAAATGACAAAGTATGGTATTGCTGTAAAAGATACAATGGCGCTAGCAAGCATCGCTGCTCAATCTGGTTTGAGAACTGCCGATATGTTGGCTGCAACAAATGAAGCCACCAGACTCGCTACCTTGGGTCAGATGGAGCAGACAGAAGCAATGAAAACTGTTATCTCTATGCAAACGGCATTTGGTCAGTCAAATGAAGAACTTTCCGAATCGGTAAACTTTCTAAACATTATTGAAAACCAAACTGTTCTTAGTTTGCAAGACGTTGCAGGAGCAATACCAAGAGTTGCCCCAGTTATTAAGGGTATGGGTGGAGATGTTAAGGATCTTGCAATCCTGCTTGTTGCAATGAAGGAGGGTGGGGTAAGTGCAGCAGAAGGCGCAAACGCACTCAAGAACTCTCTTGCTCGTTTAATTACTCCCACATCTGCTGCATCAGGAATGGCAGAAAAATTTGGTATTAATCTTGAAGGAATTGTTGAAAGAAATAACGGAAAAGTTCTTCCAATGGTCAGAGAACTTGCAAAGGAAATGGAAAGCCTTGGAGGACTTGATCAGCAAAAACTTTTAAGTACAATTTTTGGTAAATTCCAATATGCAAGAATTGGTGCTTTGATGAACAACATTAGGGACGATAGTTCTCAAGCGGCAAGAGCAATGGACCTCATGGGAATGTCTACTGAAGATCTTGCCAGAACAGCGGAAGATGAGTTGTCGGTAGTTGAGAACTCCATTTCAACAAAATTCACTGCGGCATTAGAACAAGCAAAACTATCAATAGCACCCCTTGGAGAAGCATTTCTTAGAGTTGCCACACCAGTGGTAGAGATGGTTTCTAAGATTGCCAATGCCTTTAGTGATTTGCCAGAACCAGTTAAAAATGCCATGGGTATGGCAGTGATTGCTATTGGTGGAATTGCTCCAGTACTTCTTATGGGTATTGGTCTTATGGGTAACCTTATTGCAAACGTTATAAAAGGAATTCAGCAGTTTAGAAAGTTTGCAGCCACTATAAAGGGTGATTCTTCAGCATTTCAATACATGGCGAAGGCAGAACTTGAGGCGCTAGCAGCATCAGAGGCTTTGGAAGCAAACACAATGAGCCTTACTGGAAAACTTCAATTGCAGGCTGGAGCCGTTCGCGCACTAAGTACGGAGTATCAGAGGTTTGCAAGCGCAGCAGGGATAGCCTCAGGAGCCATGAGATCGATCCCAGTGGCCACAGGAGCGGCAGGTAGGGGAAAGCCACCCCTCAAGATGGCTCGCGGCGGAGTCGTTCCAGGAAGTGGATCAGGAGACAAGATTCCAGCACTTCTTGAACCAGGAGAAACAGTAATTACAAAAAAGGCTTCTCAGAGATTTGGTCCAGTAATTGCAGCAATGAATGCTGGAAACCTTCCTGGGTATCAGGGTGGACTTAATCTTCCAAACGTTAGCATTCCAAGTTCAGCATCATTTAGAAAAGGATCAACTCAAGGAATTGAAGCATTCTTTAAATCAATTCAAGGATTGAGTGGGGCATCAGAAGCAGCAACCAAAGTCTTGACCAATCTTTCAGTAGAAGGTGGAAAGATTAATGCTAAAGCATTTAAAGAGGCTATGGTTGCAGAGGGGATGGTTCCACAACTTCCAACTGGTCGTGCTGCTGCTCACCTAACAAGCAGAAAAGATCTTTCTGAATCAGGAAAGTCATTCCTAGAAAGTAGAACTGGTAGAGGAGAAGGCGGTAAGTCTGTAACTGCACAAAGATTGCTTTCCGTTGCAAATGATCCAGAAACTGCTGGATTTGTTAAAGAATATAGTGGCCTTACCGCAGACCTTTCTCAAACCTTAAATACACAATTACAAACTGGAGCAGCAGTTTCCGACTTTAACAGAGAATGGTCTTCTAAAGGAAGTAGACTCCTTCCCTCATTGGAAAAGTTTGGTGGATTTGTTTCAGAAGGAGCAGATGATCTTAAAGCCCTGAGTCAGTTTGAAATAGAACTTGGTCAAAACATCAATGGTCGCGCAGACGTTATGAAGAACGCAATTGTCACAGATGAAATTCTTGAAGCAGAAACAAAAAAACTTATTAGTCAATACAAAAATGCAAATACATCAATTGGAAAAGTTGCAAGATCAGCGGATCAAGCGTCAAAAACAATTGGTCAAGTTTCAGTTTCTATGAATGAATCTCAAGCGGAAGCGCTGGTTCGACAAGGAAAAGCATCAAAATCTGTCACGGCTAAAGAAACCAGATACCTTTCATCTAGCGGAGCGGTACTTGGAAGAAAGTCAAAATCAAGCGGAACCTTTAGACCAGAACGTTATGGAAAACTAGCCAAGGCTGGTCAATCAACAACAGCAGCAGCCGTTATGGGAGCAAAACAATCTTTAAAGGTTAAAAGTCCCTCAGAAGAATTTGCAAAGATTATGGACGATGCTGCTAAGGGAGCCTTGATTGGGGCAAAGCGTTCACAGCCAATCGCTGCACAATCTGGAAGAATTCTTGGTCAATCTGCAAAAGAGGCTTATAAATCAGAAATGTCTCAACTAAGAAGAGATATAAGAAACGACGATGTTCTTGTTGGCGGAGGGATGACAGATCCAACTCAAAGAACGAGAACTTTGCGTAAACTTGAGGAAAGTCAAAAGAAGCAAGCAAAGATTGTTGCTGCACAACAAAGAAAGCAGTCTCAAGCCGCTGCACAAGCCGCCTCCCTTGAGCAAAAAAGATTGGCTAACGAACAAATAATTTTAGCAGAAAAACAAAGAAAAATACAAGAGGACAATGAAAAAAGATCACAAAAAAGAGCACAAAGAAAGAAAAGCGTTTCTCGCGGTATAGGTCGCGCTGGTGGAATGATCGGAATGGCATCTATGATTCCGTTTATGGCACAAGATTCTGAAGGAAAGTTTGCAGGAATGGATGCAAACATGCTTGGCATGGGGATGATGGGTGCAAGCATGGCAGGACCATTAATGGGAGGTGTTAAGTCAGGGGGCGTTCTTCTTGCTGGTGCAATGGGAGTCAGCGCAACAGCCCTTGCATCAATAGTTGCTCCTGTTGCTGCTATCTCTATTGCAGCAGTTCTTTTAAAGAAAGGCATGGATAACAATATTGCTGCTGGAAAAGAATATGCAGACGCAATGACAACAAGTGCTCAAGAGCAAGCAGAATTTGCTAAAGCACTTGGTAACACCACTTTGGCAGAAAAGCGTAAACAAAAAGAAACAAAAAAAATTACAGGACTTTCTGCAAGAGAGCAAAGTGTTGGAAGAGATTTTGTTGCATCAGAGCAAGGGCAGCAAATGCAAACAGAGGCAAAGAAGGTATTGGAGCAAAATGCCTCAGGCTTTGCAAGAAACCTTGCAACACAACTATCTCAATCAGTAATTAGTGGAGCAATGGGTGTAAAGCAAGCAAAGTCTGTAGCGGCAGCAATGTCAGAAGCGCTTGGTAGAGAAGACCTTACTGCAAACATTATTGCACAAATTGATAAGATTCTTGCTCCAAATGGAGATGATATTACAAGAAGCCCTCTAAAGATTTCTGCTACTATTCAAGCAAACATTGAGTCAGACGAAGATCAACTGAGGCGTGAAGCCGACCGTGCAGCAGCGAATTACAGCGGAATAGAAGATAATTTCTTGGGAAGAATTATTTCTGGAGACTACGATGAAATGGTAAGAAAAGAGATAGCATTCTTTGAGGCTGTTCTAGCAAACACCCAATCAATTCTGTCAACATATGATGATCAGATAATGAAGCAAGAAGAGGTTGTTGCAGAAATTGACAAAAAGATTAAAGCAGAAGAAGATGCAACGAAAAAAGAAGAACTTGAAATTCAAAAAAGAATTGCCGCTCGTCAACTTGCAAACTTAGAAGAAAAGAAAATTGATGAAGAAAAGTCTAGAAGAGAAGTTGATTATCAAGCACTCCTTGGTGACGTAAAAGGAAGAGCGGAAAGAATGACCTCTTCAAGAAATGCAGTACAAGAAGCAGGCATAAAAGATGCCAGAGCGCTGCTTTCAGATGAAACTAGGTTTAGTCCAGGCGGAGGTTCACTAGGAACAGCATATTATCGTGCAACAGGGAACAGACTTAGAACCAATGAGGAGGCAGAAGAGTTTGAGGTACGTTGGCTTGTAGACTTGCAAACTGGAAGGATTGATCCTGTAGCCTTGCAAGCCTTGCAATCAGCAGAAGAGAATAAAGCAGGTTCTGCTCAAAATATTATAGAGACTGTAGTTAGATTACAATCTGAAGGAGACTTAAAGGCAGCCAATGAGATCAATATAATATCCGCAAGACTCGCAGAAAATCCAGAAATTCTGACTGTGTTTAACACAAAGATTGAGGGAAAGAAGCCAGAGCAAATTATTGCTTACGGAGAAGTTCTTAATCAAATATCAGAACTTCCTCCAGAAATTTATAAGTCCGTCGCTGTTGAACTTGGAGATATGCCAGTACAAGAGTTGCAAGAATTTAGAGATCAAATAGAACAACTTCAAGGAATGGAAATTGATGTAGTTAGTCTTCTATCTCAAGGTGGGGTCAAGGGTATCCAAGCAGCAGCAAATGCAACAGACTCATTTGCAGGAAGTTTAAAGAAGTATGCCAAAGAGATAAATTCAATAAATAAGGCTACAAGCAAAGAGCAAAAACTTGAAAGAGTAATCTCTGTAGTAACCAAAATGGTAGACGCAGAGGGTGTTGAAATAACTCCACAACAAATTAAAAAACAAATTCCAGAAATTGCGAAAGCAGCGGGAATCACTGAAGCGGAAGTTATGGTGCTTCCTCCCGCAGAATTAGTTAAAGTTATATCTGCAAGCATCATGGCGCAAGACCTAAAGGATAAGGGAGATCAACTTGTTGTCGCTGGTAAGGCGATGAGTTCTCCAGCACTAATAGCAGAAGGCCAAGCGATGGTCGCTGCTGCCGCATTAATGATGGCAGGAGCAGGAACAGCAGCAGCAGGTGGTGGGTATGGCGGTGGCGATGGAAAAACTCCTAAGGTAGACGATGAGGATGAAGAGAATGGCGGAGGCGGTGGAACGAAGGCGACACCATTTAAAGACTTTAAGTCTGGGATTATTCTTCAAATTAAAAGGTTTGCAGATTCTGGAGCAAAGTTAAAGGATTTGATGAAGGCAAAGTATGACTTCTTTAACATACTCAAAATGTCTGATGGAATTGACGACAAGATTCGTAAGGCAGGATTAAATCCATTACTTGCTGAAGAATTAATGAATATGGACCCTAAAGAAGCCAACAAGGTTCTTAATAAAATGACAGGCAAGGGTGGGAGACTTGACGAGTCAGGAAGAAAACTTCAAGACAGATATATGGCAGCAAGCATTTCTGGAACGTTAAGCGCTGGGCAAGACAGAAGAAAGGCTGCTAGAAGTCAGCAAAAAGTTACAGGAGATTTGTCTTCTAGGGGGGTTTCAGGAGAAGCAATTTCTGAAATAATAGGAGATGCAAGAAAAACAGAAGAGTATATTACATTATTAGACAAGGCTGCATCAGGATCTAAAAAGGCAAAGAAGGCTCTAGACTCCTACATAACCTCAATAGAAAAGTCAACAATTAAAGAACAGGCGGCTGCCTCTGCTACCGAAAAGGCTATAGAGTTTGCAGAAAGAAGAAGGAATATAGCCTTCATCGGTGCAGCACGAGGGCAAGGGGTGGAACAAGGTCTAATTGAGTACATTGGTGGGGATGCAGGATTGATGGCTCAATACACAGATGCTGTTAAAAAGGGTGACGTTGCTGTACAAAACTTCTTTACTGAAGCAAGAAAACAACAAAAGCAAATGCAGCAGGAAGCATATGCCATGAACCCATTTGAATTTATTACGCAGCAAGCAGACGAAGCACTAGATGCCATTAAGTCACAGTTTGCTCCAGATCAACTTAGACTAGAGGATGAATCCGCAGCAGCATTCGAAGCACAATTTGGAACAACAAAAGAAGCCGCACAAGACATTATTGACAAGAATAATATTCTTATCTCTCAATATGATCAACAAATTAATCAATATGAAGATATGAATGCTCAAGAACAGAGATTGGTTCAGGAGCATGAAAGAGAGAAGAAGCAATGGCAGGACAAGATTGATGCTGCTCAAGAATATATTAATGGATGGCAAAAGTCTATAGATTCACTCAACAAGGAAATCTCTCAAAGAAATCATCAGGCTGATTTGCTCAACCATGAATTAGACCTCATTGGCAAGGCAGAAGAAGACATTAACGCAACGTATGACAAAAGGATGGACGCTCTTGATGAGGTTGAGTCTATCAATAACAGAATTCTTCAATCACAAAGATCACAACTTGATATTTCTAGAGCACTTTCAACTGGAGATGTTTACGCCGCAGCCGCCGCTGCTCAAGAGATGCAAGATCAACAAGCACAGCAGGCTATGGTTGATGCTAGAGATGCTTTAACCACTGCAAGAGACAATCAGGTAAGTGGATTGCGTGGAGAAAGTGGAATGAGCAGGACACAGATTGAAGATCAGTTGTGGCAAATTAATCAGCAAAACTATCAAACAGGATTGCTCATCTATGATTTAGAAGATAAGATTTGGCAGAAGAATCAAGAAACTCTTACTTGGAAAACTGAAATTGATAAGATTGATAAATCAATTAAAGAACATACTGATAAAATTTGGGAAAACAGTGGAGAGATTCTTAGAATTCAAAAGGATCTTATTGGACCATTGAAAAGCGTTAATACTCAATGGACGGATAGGCTTAGTTCTTCTAACCTACAACTTTCCTACGACAAAGATCATTTGAAGTATCAAGGAAAGACCCTTGAGGCTTATGAAAAGCAAAATGAAAGAATGAATGCACATCTTAAGCAAATTGATGGAGCCAGAATACTTGCAGAAGGTCTTTATGACACATGGGTGGGAGTTGGTAATGCAATCGCTGATGCAAATAAAACAGCCAAGCAAAATCTTTCATATGCTGCAAAAGGAGAGTTTAGTAAAATTACTGGGATAAACTATAAAGACTACTTGGATGAAACAGGAGAGTTTGATTATGGTAAATTCCAAGCAGATGTTGAAGCAATAAGAACTTCTGCTGTTCAAGGCGCAGTAGATTCTGGAACAGCATCACTTGAAAATAATTATGCAGGAGGGTTTATATCAGGAGATGGAGCGAGAGATTCTGTTCGATCAACTCTAACCCCAGGAGAATTTATTGTCCGTAAGTCAATGGTTAAAAAATATGGGGTGGGAATGTTTGAAAAAATTAATCAGGGATCTTTCAGTATGCCAAGGTATAACACGGATTCTCCATCAACCAACGTTGAAGCACCATCCAACAATACAAGCATTGTCGCTCCAGTGTATAATACATATAGTATTAGCGTTCCTGTTAATCAGCCAAATGCTAGCGCAGATGAAATTGCTTACAAGGTAATGACTAAGATTAAGAGTATTGAGAGCAGTTCTATTAGGAGAATCAATGGATATTAATCCCAGTAACCCAACTAGTACTGCCACCTATATTTCTGGTAGAAAAAAATATTCTAGGCCACAAGCAATGCTTTGGTCAGATAACTCTGGAACAATTACTGAGGGTGTTAGAATTCCAGAAGGTTTAGAAAAAGAAGATTTTATTATTTGCTCAGATCATAATCGTGCAGAAATGAGCATAAACCAACAAAGGATTGAATCTCGTCAAAGAATGATAAATGGAACTATGAGATCTTATCATATTGCAGATAAAGTTTCTCTTTCTGTTAGTTGGAATAGACTACCTTCAAGATCTTTTTCAAGAAACGTTATTTTTGACAGTTCTGGAAAATCAATAATGAATCTTGGAGATACAGAATATACAGTTGACGGTGGAGCAGGAGGAGTAGAACTACTTGATTGGTATGAAAATCATTCTGGACCGTTCTATGTGTATCTAGGATATGATAAATTTAATAGCAACTCATTTAAGGTTGCTGGACAAGTAACCGATCAGTCTTTTCAGAATCTAGGAGTTTACAATGACGTAAGGCTAATGTACTTTTCAGGATTTGACTACAGCATTGAAAAGCGAGGCGGTTCTAATCACGATCTTTGGACAGTTAGCGTTAGTCTGGAAGAAGTCTAATGTTTAAGTCGGACAGCCTTGAGGATGCCCTCACCTATTCACACACCATTGATAATCAACAAGCAGTATTTGTTGAATGGAACTTAAATCAATCATACAATATTGAAAAAGTTGGAAACTATAGATATAGGCCTGGAACAACAGATCCAAAATACGGTGTAATCAGATCTTTATACGAACCAGAAGATCTTGGAGGATTCTATACAGGTGCAACAGATTCAGACATTATAATCAATGCAGGATTTGATGACAGCAATGATCCAGCCTTTTATATTGCTCCTAAAAGAAAAATGAATCTCCTATATTCACTTGATGATTGTTTTAAGCAAAACAGACCAAGGTCAGGAATAAATAAACTTCTTTACCTAGGAATTGTTGGAACTTCTTCTGGATACAACCAATATGTGGATAGTCTAAGTTCTAGTCGTCCAAGGTACTACATGTCCTCACGATACGATGAGTTTAAGTATTGGACTTCATATAGAACAGAAGTTGAAGATGGAAGCACTATAGAGTTTGGAATAGCGTTAAATTCAGGAACTGGAACGGCCAATCAATCCTATTACATCTATGACTCAGCACCTTTTGTTGTTTATAAAGAATCTGTTCCTGCCAATAGGGTGGTTGTTAAAGTACAAACAAATGTGGGTACAGTAGATAACGGACCTTATAGAGTTGGAAACAATACCAATGTTGCAGACCCTCTTTACGGAGAATCAAACAAAACAATTCCAAAAAGATGGGCAATTCAATCTTTAGACAGTGAAAATAACTGGGTAGAGATTATTTCCTTTGACGAAAACGATACTAGGTCAAACGGATTGCCTATAATATCTTCAGACGGTCATGTGGAGATTGAGTATGGATTAACAATACCTACTCTATTCCAAGATGTATTTACCTTTGCAGGAGAGATATCCTCTATCACCATGAGACCAGAACTTGCTCCTTATGGCTATGCCTACTTATATAAGACTTCTGAAACAGACATGGGAGTCCTCTATATCTCTGATGGCGCAGCATGGCAAGCGTTCTCTCCTGAGTATGGGTGGAATTTGTCAGAAATAGAAATTACCAAAAACACCAATGTTGTCAAAAAACTTTCAAATCCAGATTATTTTATAGACAATGGTGAAAAGGTTTTCAGAGAATTCCAGTTTACCAAGGGTCTAAGGGTTGTTGTGGACACAATGAACAAGGTTAACTCCACCTTTGACCTGATAGAACTTTCACCAAGACTTGTCTCAGACATTACAGAGAAGGCTTCTAATTTTTCCGTAAGGAAAACTTTGTCAGACCTTGGAACATATTCTATGCCAACAGGGAATCTTTTGGCCTCAACGGGAAGTATAACTATTTTTGATGATGACCTTTCATTTAACGAGAACAACCTATTCAATCTAGAAACTGGAACAGGAAGCATCATAAGTCAATACTCAAACAGTAAAATAAAATTTTTGTTTTACGATATTGTTAAAAATATTAATGACTATGATTATTATATTCCAATCAAGACTTTGTATTCTGAGAGAATTCCACAAGTAAGTGATGGCGCTGCCACAATATCCATGGAACTCAGAGACTTATTTTATTTTTTTGAATCAAAGAAATCTCCAGAACTTCTTCTTACGAATGTCTCTTTAAGTTACGCAGTAATGGTATTGCTTGACAACATTGGATTTAGCAACTACATATTTAAAAGAACAGAAGGAGAGGAAGAGTTAATCATTCCATTCTTTTTTGTTGGACCAGATCAGAACATAGCAGAAACGTTGCAACAATTAGCAATATCCTCTCAGAGTGCAATGTTTTTTGATGAATACAATAATCTTGTCGTAATGTCAAAAGATTACATTTTGCCATCTGAACAACAAAGAGAAACAGATTTAGTATTCTATGGACAAGAAGAGTTGGTGGGGTCAAAAACTGCCTTGCCAAACATTATGAATATTTCTTCTCAAGACAAACTTGTATATAACGGTGGAGAGATAAATTACACAACAAGGTATATTCAAAAATCTATTGGTTCAATTGCTCAAGCCCCATACATAGATGATTACAAGACATTTGTTTATAAGCCAGTATTGTTGTGGGAAGTTGCTGGTCAACAGTCTACAAAGACCGTTAATGAGGCTGCAACAGAGGCTTCAGGATATTCTTTAGCAGCCATGCCTCTTAAGACTAGACTAACAGATAGCATTCCAGAAGTTGTTGATGGAACTATTGTTAACAACGTAATAGATTTTGGAGAGAGTGTATACTGGTTGGGCAATTATTCAGGTTACTTTTATTCAAATGGAGAGGTAATTCGATACGATGCTTCTGAGTACTCTGTTGCTGGTGTGGGAAATGTTTGGGTAAAAAACAATCAAGAATATCAAAAGTATTTTGCAGACTTGAGGTTTAATGGAAAGATGTATCCTACGGGCAGGGTTAGGATATTTGCAAGTGTGCAAAATGATGTTGTTCAGGAGCATGGTCGTGGACAATTTGGAACAGAAATTGTTGATCATCCATCTGGACTTGATGATAACTCTCCATGGATCAATGACACGAATGTAAGGGGATCTATTCAAAATTCCAAAGAATATTTATTTAATACAAATAGAACAATATCTTATCCTAAAAATACTGGAATTGAAGAGGCTGGAAACTCTAAGACGATAAGTGGCAGACCCTACACATCACAGTCTTATGCCATCAAGTCAACCAGAAATGGAATAATTAAAAACTTTATGGCTAACACAAACATTACAGAGAATGATGTTAATTATTACAAGACTGCCAGATCTGGATCTGTACAGACTTCAGCATTAGTGTTCAACGGACCAGACATTCCTTCAGAAATAGATCCAGCAGAGTTTGTGACATATGCCTACAAATCATTGGATAAACCGTATAAGCATTTTGGAACAAGGCTTAGGATAATTGGAAAAATTGAGTCTGCTACAAACCAAGATCAAACATCTCTTGGAGCGTTTACAATTTACTCTCCCAGCGAACTTTCATCAGGAGATCCTAGCAAGCAAGTTTCTATTAAGGGTGGTAGTGGAGGTATAGCCTTTGGATTAAATAAAGATACCAACGTTGGGTATTATTTTGAAATTGCTGCATTAAGCCAAAGCAATGTTTCTTCTTATACCAATAACTCAAACTATAGTTCTTATCAAATAACTAAGAGTCCAATAATCACAGTGGTAAACAATTTGGTGACTGTATCACTTGATACTCAACACGACTTTGAGGTTGGAACAATTGTTATTATTAGTGGAGCAGTTGATGACAACAGAAAGACTCGTCCTACCTCAATTAATGGGGAGTACGCGGTAACCGCTATTTCAACAGATAGAAAGCAGTTTACTTACAGTATTAAACAACCAGACTTTACAACTGCAAATATAACGGGAGTATCTAGAACTGGATCAGGATCTTCTTGGACAATAACATACACTGCATCAAATAACTTTAGGTCAGGAATGATAGTTAATATCTCTGGTCTTGCGCCATCTGGATACAATCTATCAGGGGCTATTGTTGAATCAGCCAATGAAAAATCTTTCACTGTATTCTCTACTACAGACCCAGGAACTGTAACTGATGCAACTGGAGCCGCTACATATGTAGTTTTGTCAACAACATCTTCTAATGGTGGAACAGTTAAAAGGGTTATTGACAGCGACACTTTAATTTCAAATATATTTTTCTATAAAATTGTCTCTGGTTCCAATACCGCAGACATTATTAAAAAGCAAAGGACTGGAACTTTAGTTACGCTAACTACTTTAAGAGATCATTCTCTTGATGTGGGGGAGCAGATAGTTGTTTCAGATATTGATTCTACACTAAACGGACTTTGGGAAATAACAGCCGTAACTCCAAGAACCATTCAGTTTAATACGATATCTTCAGGAACGATAGCAGAGTCCGATCTTGACCCAATTGGACTTGTCACAGGAGTCAACAAGATTGCCATCCCAGAAGTTCTTTGGAGAGGTATTACTGATATCTTGGTTGATGATGGAAAGTTTACAAGTCAATCAAGACTGACAACTTCAGAGAAAACTACCGTATACGATCTTTCCGCAGAATATTTGGATATTGGAACAACTCGTCAATTCTTCTTGTATCTCAATAACAAGCAAATTGCTGTTGTAAACGACACAAGCCCATTGCCACAATACAACAATGTAGCGTTATTTGTTCGTGGTTCTTCTCGCGTAATGTTTGAAAATATTTATGCTTTATCAGACAACTTTGCAGAAAATACTGCAAGAGCATTGCAATTGCCAATCTCAAAGATATTCGGTGACGAATTAATTACAGAGTCTGAGGCAATTAAAAAATATGCAATCAGTGGAATGATTCAAAATACATATTTGTCTGGAATTAGTTCTGAGAATCCACCAAAGTACAGTATGTACTACGAAGAGTTTGGAACAATCATGCGCGAGGCTGCTTACTTTAACATTCGGTATGATCGCGCATATCCCGCTCTTTATGCAAAACTTGCTGAAACTCTAAACAGAGTAAGAGGATATACTGTGTCAGGATTTATGGCTGGATCTTATGGGGCAGAGTTTCTTATCTTTAATGCTATTGACAAAAACCTAAACCTAGATGATACAACAGGAAACTATTTGAGAATTTTAGGAATTGCATTTACACAAAATACCACACACTCATTAAAGGTAGATGACTTTTTTAATAAGAATAGTAATTTTGCAGAACAGTTATATTCTGGTGGAACTGATGCAGCAGATTATCAGAGATTGTATACAGATGTTTTAAATAGCAGAAACAAATATGGAAACAATGAGTTTTCTATTGAAACACAATATGTGCAAACTGATGCAGCCGCAGAATCAATGATGGATTGGATAGTTAAAAAGATAATTCACCCAAGGAAGACTGTGGGTATATCAGCCTTTGGAGTCCCCCACTTGCAATTGGGAGACATTGTTCAAGTTAACTATAACGATGAAAGCATAAATATTATCTGTAGCCCAGAAACAAGATTTGTAGTCTATAATATAGAATACTCAAGGGATAGTGGGCAAACATCAACTACTGTTCACTTAGCGGAGGTATAGAATGAGTTTTGGGAGTTATGCAGATGTAGAAGCAGCATTAAAGGCAGAGTCTGATATTTGGTCACGAGGTAAAGGACATACAGACGCTGCTGTTAGACAGAGAGCGCTTGAGGCAAGGGATTGGTGGTCTAAGTATAGTTCACCTGCACCTGCTCCTGCAACGGCATCAACACCCTCTCCACCTCCACCTGCTGCACCGATACTTCCATCATTTAGGCCAATGACAACGGTAAGTAAAAACTTTAAGGTTGCTCCAAGCGATATAATCCAATTTGATGATGAATCAATAGAGATTGCGTTAATTACGGATCTTTTGTTTGAGGATATAGGTGCCACAGAACTTTCTAATATATCTAGGTATGATTTGATTGATGGCCAAAATGTTATTTATGAACCAATTAAAAATCTTTCAACGGTAAGAAGAGAGTTTAATCCAAATAACATAGTTTCAACATCTCTAGCAATGGATTATTTTTCAAGATTTGCGATTGACCTATCTCTTAGAGGGATTTCAGACCCCTATTTTGACGATGATGGCAATCTTGTCATAGAAATAGACTCAGTGCAAGACAGTGAAGAAATTCAGGTTCAGATTTTAACGAATGGTACAATTGACTTGGTAGAGGACGTATGATCACAAACGACGGAAAAGAACTCATTTCAAAATACCTGCTTGGTCAGGTTCCGACCTATGCCACTCACCTATCCATTGGTTGCGGAGCAGTACCATTGGACTCAAACGATCCATTACCAAATAACACCTATGGGAAACAGAGAATGGATTTTGAGATGACTCGTGTTCCAATTTCTTCAAAAGGATTTGTAGACGATTCAGAAACATACCTAATTACTTCAAAGAAGGTGATTTCAAATATAGTTTCCTTGACAACATCAGTTTATAATAATATTGTTGCGGGTGAGTCTGTAATAGTTTCCAGTGTTGATCCAGAACTAGATGGTCAGCATAGGGTTACCAGTATAATATTTGATATTGGTGGAAATCAAATAGGCTTTACTTACAACAAGACAACCTTCATAACAATCGATCCTGCGGTTACCTTATCTCCTTCAGGCTCAGCAATTGTTTCAAGAACAAAATTATCTTTAACTGCTGAACTTCCAACAGAAAGTAGGTATGAAATATCAGAGGTGGGAATTTGGTCAGCAGCGGGTAACAGCCTTGCTACGCAATATGACAGCAGAATGATATTTAACTTTACTCAATCTTGGCAATTGCATGGGAATTCAATTAGTGACCCACCTTTGAATACAAATTTAGGATTTAATGGCACCACAACGACAACAGACATTCAGGCAACTGAAAAAGTATTTTACGCTACTACTAGCGATCCACTATTTCAAACCAATACTCGTAAAACAAGGAAAGAAGGACCACGCCATCTAAATAGAACTCTAATGGTTAGAGGAGACTTGTCAACAATAACGTATGATAGTTTAGAAGGAGATTGGACGGTAGAGGGAGAACACGTTCACCTAAATGATATCAGTTTTAATATAACTGGAAACAATTCGGCAGATCTTTTAAAACTTGCATTCTCTTTGGTAGATAAAACTGCAACACCATTAGAGACAATAAAGGATGTTAAAGTTGTTATGGAATTCTTTATGAATGAGGTAAATACAACTGGTGGGTTTGCCAAGGCACAGATTTATATTCCTGGATCTACTTTTGAGAATAATCGTTATCGTGTATCTGAATGGGAAATTTCTCAAAATATTGATTACAGCAATGAAGATGCTTTAACAACCCTTCCATACACAAGATTTTATACATCATCAGATTTTAGTTCATCACAAGTTAGATTATGTAGAGTTTTTGTTCAAATAACAAAAGCAGATGACTCTGAATCAGATGTACACTATCTCGCCCTTGATGGATTCAGAATTGACAATACTTTAGAGAATCCTACTTACAAAATGTCTGGATATTCTGTTATTCGTGGGGATGGCACTCCTATTATTAAATTAACAAACACCAACAACTATATAGATTTTAGGTTTTCGCTAGGGGTATCTTAATGTCAAAGAAACTTATTGTTCCAAGGGAACAATTTCCAGACCCAAACATCTATAATCCAAAGTATCCAATTAGGTTTAGACTTATATCAGAAGACAGAAACAACCTTTCTGCGTGGTCCCCTATCTACAATGTTGATCCAGAAATTTTCTTTGAAAGAGGAACAAGAGAAATTCCAGGAAGCATAAAAATGGAAAAGGTTGGATCTTCTTTGGTAAATATTGTGTGGGACTCTGTAACAATATACAGAAATAGTGATAGCCTTGCTCTTAATATCGGAGAACTTCTTCATTATGATTTATGGATAAGGTGGGCGGGATCAGGAGGTTCGACTCCAAGTGAGTGGATCTACAAAGAAAGAATTGCTTCAACATCATTGAATATAGTAGTACCTCCAACATATCCATACACAAACCCATCAACTGGTATTATCACAGACATAACTCCAAAGTATCTTTATGCAGAAGTTTATCGACCTGGTAGACCAATCTCTAGATATGAAAAAACAGCAACGTTTCCTCAAGACGCTTCTACACTAGATCTGGTGAATGATATCTTTATTTTTCCTGAAGGGCATGGGTCTAGCACAGGAACTCCAGGATTATATACATCAGCAACCCCAATTGGAGGATTGACTAATGGCGTTACCTATTACACAAGAACTATTGACTATTATAAAATTGCCATGTACCCCACCAAAAATGATGCTTTATTAGATACAAACAGAATAAACTTAACGGGAACTCCAACAGGTTTTGGATCATTTACTGGATACCCATTTAGAATGTACGATTTGGTGATTACCACCCTCTAGTGGTATAATTTTCTCATGGCAAAAATTCCTCTTCCAGATCGTGGACAACCACTAGACGTTACTTACATCTATCAGATTGCTAACGCTATCAACGAAGTATCAAACGAGATCTCTTCAGCAACCTATAACTACACTACGGTATCCACAAGGGATGCTGGCAATCAGGTCATTCAGACTAGAGCAGCAAGAATTATTGCTGGATATGTAGACATTGTTAATAACGAAAGCGTTACAGCAGGAACTACCAGACCCTTTTCCTTTTCCTACGCTTCTGACTTTAAGTATCCACCTGTAGCAACTGCCACGGTAGTTAATCGTGGCGCTTCAGACATTGGCGATGACGTTACCGTAGTCATTAGATCAATTACTACTTCACGAATCGAAGGCGTTGTTAAGTTTAATAAGTCTGGTCAAGTAACCACAACTGTTAATATCACCGCAATCGGCATACCAACATGATATACTTTTCCAATAATGTTAAACTGCATACGCTGTAATGGAAGAGTGTTTATCGATAGAGCGTTTACCGAACCCAACCACATAGAAACATTTTGCATCTGTTGTGGAAGCAGAAAGTTTTATCACAATTTCGACAAGAGTAATGGAGAAGCCGCATGGTTGTGGCAAATGGAAAAAATGAGAATGACAGCCTCAATCTCCCAGTAATACAAAATTCAAGAAGAAAGACTTGGTTTCTTGATGGAGATTTGATTAGAATAACTCACATCAGCCGTGCCTCTGGCATGGTAACTCTCTGGAACTGCACCAAGGCTATTCAGATGATGACAACAATGGTAGAGTTTAAAAGAAAAAGAAAAAGAGCCTATTCAGTATCAGAGACTGCCAAACTATTAAACTATCATAAAAAGAGCATCCCCAGATTAATCAAGGCAGGTCTTCTGCCAGAACCTATGGGAGAGTTGCCAAATGGTGAAAGAGCCTTTCATTATATGAGTTATTATTCTGAAGATCAGATTTGGGAATCTAGAAATCTTATGGCACAGACTCATATGGGTAGAGAACGTAAAGATGGATTTATCACTAACAATAAAACTCCCACAGAGCAAGAGTTGCGTTACGCAATGGGCGATGGTATGATCTATTACCTCAAGGACGATAATGGCAGATTCGTTCCAGTATTCTCTGAAACCGTCTAGAGTATTGACAATAGCACATTACGCTGATACCATTAGGTAAACAAAGGAAGGGGCTTCAAGTGGAGGCTACTAAGATTTCATGGACATTGGGCACAACTATCAATACTGGTAACTTTCAAAATATCAGGATTGACTGCTCCGTAACAGATTACAAGCATGAAGAAGAGAGTGCTAAAGAAGCCTCTGATCGTGTGTACAAGTTTGTAGAGAACCAACTTATTGGAAAGTTGAATGAAGCAAGAGAGGAACTGTCATGAAGAAGGCATACATTGCAACAGGAGAATTTGCAACAGTAATCTGTGCATTTGATAAGAATCCTGCCAAGGCACTCAAGAAGATTGCTCGCTTGGTAGATGACATGATTAAAAAGGATGAGTGGGCAATGCTCAACTCCCTAAACGTTGGATATGATGAAGGTATCTATGAGTTAACTGCAACAGTAACCACTTCGGACTTTTAATGTCTGATCGTAAGTATAGGTTTGCTCTTATTGGAAAGTTTGAAAAGAAATGCAAAGAGTCTGGTCTTCCCATACCAATGTTAAACAAACATAAGGAACAGTGGGCAGCAGACGATCTTCTTGAGTCGTTTGATGATGACAAACTTGCAGAAGCAATGGACTATTACTTTAAGGTAAATCAGAGACCTACTTGGAAAGGCTATTGTCAAAATACTGATAGGTTGATACAATCAATGCAAGCAAAAAAAGAAGATGAAGAGTTTCGCGCAGTGATGCGCCTGAAGGCAAAGGAATGGTTAGATGAATCTTGAGGCTAAGACCCTATCGGCAGTATTAAATGATAAGCAGATGCATGTTTTGCTACAGGCAAACGTGGGGGCAATGCTAAGGACTCATACGGACATTTGGGATTTCGTTAGATCCTATTATGAGCAAAACCAAACTGTTCCTCCCCTCAACATTGTTAAGCAGAGGTTCCCAGACTTTGATTATGTTGCGGAGACTGGCGCAACAAAGCATCACATTGATGAGTTGCGTACAGAGTTTCTTAATGATAATGTGAAGGTTATGCTCAGGTCAGCAGCATCATCAGTGCAAGATGGAGATTCTATATCAGCACTTGAAGGTCTTATGTCAGAGACAGCAAGGCTAAAGCACATTACTTCCACAGCAAGAGATCTAGACGTATCCAATGTGGATGATGCTATTGCCTACTTTGAGAACATCAAGCGACTACAGGATAGTGGAACACACGGAATCTACACAGGTCTGGCAGGATTTGACAACTACATGCCAGCAGGAATTACTCCTGGACAGTTAGGCGTTCTCCTTGCTTATCCTGCTATTGGTAAATCTTGGATGGCTCTCTACCTTGCTGTTCAGGCTTGGAGGAATGGCAAGTCCCCCCTGATTGTTTCTCTAGAAATGACTGAGACAGAGGTAAGGAATCGCGTCTTTACTATTCTTGGTCAAGGGGTATGGAGTCACAGAAAACTCTCTCGTGGAGATGTTGAGACAGACATGATGAAGAAGTGGATGACAAAGACCTTTGAGGGTAAGCCAAGCATTCACATCATTTCTAATGAGGGAATTGGTGAGGTGAGTCCAAGCGTGTTGCGTGGAAAGATTGATCAGTACAGACCAGACATTGTTTTTGTTGATTACCTTAACTTGATGACTAGTAATACTAGGACTGATAACGAGGTTGTTAAGATGAAAAACCTTAGTCGTGAACTAAAGTTGCTGGCTATCTCTGAACAAATTCCCATTGTCGCAATCTCTTCTGCAACCCCAGACGATATTACGGACATGAATAGTGTTCCAACTCTTGGACAGACTTCTTGGTCACGCCAGATTGCTTACGATGCAGACTGGCTTCTAGCCCTTGGTCGTGCCCCTAACAGCGATGTTCTTGAGGCGGTATTTAGAAAGAATCGTAATGGCTTTCTTGGAGAGTTTATGGTTCAGGTAGACTTTGACTCTGGTAGATTTATCTACAAAGATTTTGAATAAGATAACAACAACTAATAAAGGAGAATGGAATGATTTTTGAAAGACTGGCAGAGCCATTTGATGCTCTAGTGATTAAAGAAACCTTTAGTGAAAAGGAATTATCAAACATCCTTAATGAAGTTCATCAATTTACAGAAAAGTGCCAAGGTCCAGATGGCGTGTGGCTTTTGGACATGTACAAGGATTTAGAGATATCTCCGATACACAATAACTCAATGGAGACATTCTTTTCTCCTGAGGTGGTTGAGAATCTAATTCACACAAACTCAATGTATGGGATATATGATTCAGTAAATAATCACTCAACTCAGATTAGGTACTTCGGAGATGGCCAGTCCTCACTACTACACTATGACTCTGCTGCATTTACAATTATTACCTTTGTCTTTAACGATCCAAAAGAGTTTGATGGGGGAGATCTTACCCTACAGATTGGTGGAGACATTGCTTATGAGCAGAAGATTGACAACAATATGACCGTTATCTTCCCATCATCCTACTACTTGGGTCTATCTGAGGTCAGTGTAAACAATAAGGACGTAGATAATAATGGACTTTATGTAATCACATCATACCTTTTTATTGAGTCGCGGTAGAAGGTTTATCCCCCATTGATCCCAAGTGAAAACTTGTATATTTGACAAAGATGCATTTGTGATTGATTCATGTATAATTAATCCATGAGTTTCATGCATAAAAAAATAAAGAGGTTCTCCTTAGACGGTCAGATACACGATGACCGATTTATTCCACGCATGAAGCAAGAATATATCAGACTTTTATCTGACTCCATGAGAGATGAGGGCTATGTCGTCAGATTTGACATAGAGCCAGATTGGTCGCTATCATATACAGGTAACTACTACGAATTTATATTAAGCGTATACGGATCATATATAGGAAAGAAGAATGCCGCATGTATCGACGGACTAGACAAGAACAGACCGATATATACTCGCCAGAACAAGTCAGACGAGTCCTTGCAATCTCAGGGGTAAAGATTGAGAATGAGGTAGACTCAGACTATATTATCTTTTGTCCCTACCATGCAAACTACAGAACTCCAGCAGGAGAGGTAAGCAAAGAGCATGGCACATTCTTTTGTTTCTCATGCCACGAATCCCGTAATCTAACTGAACTATTGATGCACCTTACGAAAAAATCATTCTTTGAAGTAGGAAGAGTTATTGACTCTGCCAAGGTGAGCACTAATATTATAGACAGTGTGGATAAGATGCTTGAAGAGAAGCAAGAGTATATTCCATTTGATGAGGTTATGATAAAGAGATTAAATAATCAAGCCTTGGAATCTCCTAGAGCAACATCATACTTTGAGGGTAGAAGGATTAGTAGATCTTCTATGGAAAAGTTTTCTTTAGGATTCAGTGAGAATCAGGACATGGTAACCATTCCAGTCCAGAATCCTGATGGAAGCCTCTATGTAGGGTTCATTGGCAGAAGCGTTGAGGGGAAAGATTTTAGAAACACGAATGGTCTTCCAAAGTCCAAGGTGCTGTTTAATCTACACCGTGCCAAGAGACATGATTCTGTCTATATCGTAGAGTCTTCCTTTGATGCTATTCGTCTAGATCAGTGTGGTGTACCAGCCATAGCAACTTTGGGGGTATATATTTCAAAGTTTCAATTAGACCTATTGACAAAATACTTTAATAATGTTATAGTTATTCCAGATAACGATGATGCTGGAAGGACATTAACTGACAAGATTGTTAATAGAATGAAAGATCGCGCAACAGTTGTGGGATTACCACAAAGATTCAAGGATATTGGCGACATGACAGATGCAGATATCCAAGAATTAACAAAAAGAGTCCAAGATCCATTATTGGCAATGTATTTATAAAACATATAAGGAGAGTATTATGGGAATTATGAAAGGGCTAAAAGCCATGGAGTCACTTGATCGACCAACAGCATCAGCAGGAGATGGAACAAAGGTTCGCTGGCTCAAGTTAGAAGATGGCCAGAGTGCAAAGGTTCGTTTCGTTAACGAACTTGATGAAGATTCACCAAACTTTGATGCAGCGCGAGACCTTGCAATCGTTGTATCAGAACACACCAATCCAAAGGATTACAAGCGCAAGGCAGTCTGTACTCAGGATTCTGAGGGACGATGCTTTGGATGTGAGATGGCTCGTAAGGAGCCTAAGAGTGGTTGGCGTTCACGCTTTCGCTTCTACACCAATCTCTTTGTAGATGATGGTCTAGAGCCACCATATGTTGCTGTATGGTCTCAGGGAGTGGGAAAGCAGTCTGCATTTAACACCCTACGGGAGTACGCCTTGGAAACAGGAAGTATCAGCAACCGCATGTGGCGCATGAAGCGTCAGGGCAGCGGTACTGACACAACATATATCCTCCTTCCTGGAGATCCAGATACGGAAAAACATGATTGGTCTGGCGTAGAGCCATTCAATCTTGAGAAGGTTGTCCGTGAGGTTGCCTATGCTGAGCAAGAGTCTTTCTACCTAGGGTTTGAGACTCAAGCCTCAAGTAACACCACCAATATCGACTGGTAGTTGACAATAGTGTTGGGGGGCGGTACACTTAGTACCGTCCCTCTCACCTGTTTATTAAGGAAAATTAATGACTAAATACCTTCCTATGCACATGCATGATCATTACAGCATCTTTGATGGAACGGCTACTCCAGAAGATTATGCCCTTCGTGCAAAGGATCTTGGCATGACTGCTGCTGCTCAGACAAACCACGGAACAAGTTCGGGACACCGCGACTGGATTCGTACTATGCGTGCAAATGGCATTAAGCCAATTGTTGGACAAGAGATGTATTTTTCTGGTGATAGATTTGATCGCCGTGATAAGGCTGAACGAACAACACCACTTGACTTGGTTTACAATCATCTAATTGTTATCGCTAAGAATGATCAGGGGCTTGAGAATCTTTCTCGCCTATCTGAAATTGCATGGAATGAAGGATTTTACAAGAAGCCCAGAATTGACTGGGAAGTTCTAGAGAAGTATCGTGAAGGACTTATAGTTACATCTGCATGTATGTCTGGTCTAATTAACAAGGCAATTGAGGCTGATGAATATGGAGTTGCCAAGCAGCATCTTAAGTGGTTTGGTGATAGGTTTGGAGAAGACTTTTATGTTGAGGTAATGCCTCACAACACTGAGGGAATGAATAAGGCGCTTATTGATCTAGCAGATGCTGGAGGATACAAGACAATTGTAACTCCTGACTGTCACCATGCCACAGTAGATCAAAAGGTTATTCAAGAAATGGTTCTTTTGCTTAACACTCATGCCAAGGTAAGCGGAGAATCCTCTTACACAGGATCTCTCAAAGTAGAAGACATGATGGAAAGACTTAACTATCTTTATGGGAAAGATCGCTCTATGTCATTTAACAAGTTT
>Ga0099851_1000201_pt1 | contig 24295 bp, 19 predicted proteins | sample CB_VirMetaG_6_FD_78176 | JGI IMG/M metagenome (GOLD analysis project Ga0099851, IMG submission 78176) | Freshwater to marine saline gradient viral communities from Chesapeake Bay - CB_1508_2 Viral MetaG | ecosystem: Environmental > Aquatic > Marine > Coastal | place: USA: Chesapeake Bay... | reverse complement strand
TCAATGACCGCTTAGGCCAGGCGGCGGTTAGATCCCGTTTGCCGCGATCACGTGAACGAACACGCCGGTGGCATCGGTGCCTGAGGGATTGACCACCCTCACGTCTACCGTCGTAGTAGTCCTGGCCTCGACAATGGCATATAGCTGGTTGGTCGCAGCCGCGTCAGCCAATACTCCGGCGACAACGATGTAGGTTGCGTTTGCCATGGTCTCGCTCAAGCTTATCGTTTGCGTTTCCGACGTGGCTGTCGTGACCGTGCCGAAGCTTGCGGTTCCGGAGCTGATCCCGGACAGAAGGGAGGTGGCCACCGATCCGGTAATTTTTGACCCAGCAACGTCCGAGATCTTGGCGTCAGTGACGGCTGCGTTCTGGATTTTAGTATTAGTCACGGCATCAGTTGCCAGCTTGGCTGCGGTGATTGAGCCATCGGTAACAGATGTTCCGGACACGGAGCCATCCTCAACGAACCCGATTGGGTTTACGTTCCCTGCCCCGGTATCAACAAGCTCGTAGGATGTGGCGTTATGGTTGTCGAGTACGGCCCATGGGCCTCTCCTCAACATTCTAAACTGATCGTCGATCGGCTGTTCTGCCATTATGATCCCGGCTTTGGCGACAATAGTAACTGCACCTTTTCCGTCCCCCTCTTCAGCACTACCCTTGTCCCAACGACAAGGTAGTATGCATTGATGCTTGTAATGCCGTAATCGATATCAAGCTTGATTGTGTCGGACAAGTTGAACGAGGACCCAGTGGTGTTTGGCGGTTGAAGCGTGCCCGGGTGGATAGCAACCGCAATTGCCGGATCTGTCCTGACCGCCCTGGCCAGGCGAAGCTTCGACACCCTGTCCAGCTCGTCGCCGTCCCTCACATAGGACAGGTAGATGGACTCCTGCCTTCTCCCGTATGTCGTAACGCCAGACCCGGATGTCTGGGTCGTCCTTAGGCTGACGTTATTTGGCTGGCTTCCGACAGCAAGGATCTCATTCCTATAGTCAATTGGCGTTGCAATATCGGAGAACGCCTGGATGTGTTCGTCCCCCCACCGGAGTATCACGTCGTTCCTCTGTACCCCACGGTTCTTCCAGAAGTTGAATGTCCCTGACGGGGTGATCTCGAATACAACAGTGTTGGTTGTATCGCTCATTGAAAACGCAGCGAGCTCCCTCATCGAGAATAAGATTCTCTTGTAGTACAGCTTGTAGCTTGGCAGCACCAAGGCAGTCGCTCCGGAAGAAACTGTTACCGGAGCCTCGATAGTCCCAGTCGTTGTCCACCTTAGGTTTGAGTTGGCAAGACCCATTCGAGCTCGGTCCCAAAGCGCATCGACAATAACGTCTACCTGCGAGGAGGTAAATGATTGGTCCCAATCTGAATGCATCCAGAACAATCCGGACTCGTAGCCGTAGCAATAAAAGATTACGTCGTCAGCATTGGCGTCGTGCTCCATAAGCCAACCGCCCCAAACAAGGTCGGAGTTTCGGTAGATCCTGACGTGCGCCTTGCCCTCGTACCCGCGAAGCAACGTAATCTTTTCGTCTTCCTGGTTAACTGTGAAGAACGCCTCTGGAACGTCATTGAGGTATCTACCCCATCCAAGGTTCTTAGCGTTCTCGAACTCAACGAGAAGGTCGCCGACTCCATAGCTTGTAGTGTCAGCGAATTTGAATACCTGAACCCGATACGTCGGGATGCTCACAGGCTAAAGGCCCTGCTCCAAGACAAGGAGAACGATGAGACATTGGAGGTGTTTGCCGCAGCAAGTGTCATCCCGCTTTCCGGCATCATCTCCCAGAACTCACCGGACACGTAGATGCTTGGGGTCTCGGTTGTACCGACGCTTACCTTTTTGTTGGCGAAGTCAACCGTCACAACCTCACTGTTGCTTCTGGCAGACAGGTTCAGCGTGAGCGTCTTGGTGCCAAGGGATGACGTCAGGGAGATTGAGTATGTTGCGCTTCCAGCCCCGCCCATGTTGAGCGTCAGCGTAGGCCAGGACCGGTAGGTCGCAAGGCTGTTGTCAATAGATCCAGTTGCCGCCTTCGTTGTGGCCGTGCTCAGATACCTACGAGGGTCGGATACGACCAACTCGATCGTGAACGGCGAGACAGTCCCGGTGAACTGGCTGACGGTCGGGGTAGGGATCGTCCTTGGCCTTGCAAGATATTTGCAAGAGATGAGCCCAGATGGGTAATTGAGGTAGTCGTCGGTTGGCGTTGAGAACAGCACGTTTACCAACGAGGTGGCAGTAGGGTAGGTAATCGTCCCGGGGTCAAGGTATTCTGCCATGGAGCTTATCTTATCGTAAAGGCTCCCCATCGTCTTGGCCCTGATCATCCCATCGATTCGGATTAGGAAGTTTAACTTCCTTGATCCGTACATCTCCAGGCCATCGCGAAACTGACGTGCCTCGGTAAGAGTATCTACGGCAGTCGAGACAGCAATTGAGTTGACCTCATAGGTATTGTCATGATCATCGTCCGGGCTGTTAAGGACAAGGCCGTTAATCGTAATCGGCAGCCTCTTCCCATCGTTGTCGAAGATCCCAATCATCCCTGTCGCCCCGGAACAGGCTTCTGCCACGTCTTGCGCTCAGCCTTGAGTCGACGGGCCTCGGTCTCTGCTTCGTTGATCATCTGTAGCATCTCGTTGATCGAGATGTTCTGGGTCTGGTTTCTGCTCAGCCAGGCCGTGAACCGCTGCCGGTCTCCGGCAAGACGACGGTACGCCTCTGCCCTCGCGTATGCAAGGACAAGCTGGACTAGATCGTCCGGGATTAGGTGTGTTGTCGTATCGTATTTCGTGTATGCCAAAAGGCGCAGGATGCCGCCCTGGTCGACAACGATCGGGGCAACGTGAAGCTGGGCGGTCCCGTTATCAACATCCCCAACGAGTTCCCACGCGGCACCGTCGAGGGCCCCGTACTCATCGCCACCAGAGGTGTACCATTCGCATCGAGCGACATGGTGGATATTTGAAGGAAGGCTGTAGTGGTATGTATCGGCAACCAGGGTCACCGTCTTTGAGGTTGGGCTGTACTGATAGCTGTGGCGCGGCCACAGTCGAGCAACTGACCAGCGAACGAGGTCGTCAAGCTCAGCAGTAGACCACGTCTCGGCGTTCGTGTCGCGAACGGCGATCGCAAGATATTCCCTCAGTGTTGCAAGGTCATTTGCCATATATTCTCCAATCGGATCCCCCGGGGGCCGAAGCCCCCGGGTTCACCACTCCTAGCTTAAACCGCTAGTGCCGTCAGGTCGCCAGGGACTCCACCGATCGCAAAAGCGTATACGGTTGGAGCTCCGGTAACCCAAGTCGTGCCGGTCGTATCAGTCGTCTTGCGACCAATTCGGACAGCAGTCGGACCCTCGAAGGGACCGCACTTAAATACAGCGGCTCCGGATGGCTCAACACCAGCGGCGTTCAACGCGCCACCGGCCAGGGCCGTACCGGTCGAATCGTCAGAAGCGACAGCGAGCACATCGGTGGCAGCGGACCAGGTCACGCCACCATCCTTGCTGTACTCGACAACGTCGATCCCGGCCGTTCCAGCCGTACCATCGTTTACCTGAACGATGACCAATCGATCAACACCCGTGACATCATATGCCTGGGTATTGTCCGTCGTGCCATCGAGATCATCCGCAGTGGCAAGAACTTCGTTCTTGCTTACTGCAGCTCGAATGCTTCTTCGTGCTACCATTTTATAGTCCTTTCAGTATTACAGCGAAGTTGCTGCAGACTCTACTCGATAGTAGTAGCTGTTCGACAGCACGGCGCAACCGAAGTTGACCTTGAAGCCGATCAGCTCTTCCTGTCCGAGCGGATCCTGGTGATCCCCGCCTGGGGCCACGTAATACGTCTTGAGCGTCTGAAGCTCACCCGCGCCCCAGCCCTTGATGTTTCCGAGGGCGATGCCCGCGTGAACCGTCGTGGTGCTGGCGAAGGTTGCCGTGTTGACAACTTCCATAATGCGGAAGCCTTCCATGCGGCCAAGCTCACCACGGAGGAGGGTCTCCGGCGTGGCGTACTTGTTCACATCGATGAACGCACCCGTATTGGTGTCGTTGCGGAGATCGAAGCCCTGCTCAGGCGAGATCCACAATCGGTAGTATCCGTCCCCGAAGGTTGGGATGCTGTTCTTGTACATCGTCGCGCGAAGCTTGCGGAGGTCCGCAGCCTTGAGCTTGGCCGTTGACGAGAGGCCAGCACGAGTCGTGTTGGCATCGCCGTTTGATTCAGTTGCGTAGAAAGCGGTACCACCGGCGGCCACGATATCTCGGGTGATCTTATCGATCGCCTGAGCCGCGACGCGCGAGAGGCGCTCCGAAGCAATTGAAGTAATCTCAAGCGGGCTCTTTACCTTGGCAATATCGGTGATCGAAATAAGATCGCCGTACTGTTCCGTGGAGACTGAGACCGTCGAGATCGACATGCTGCGCTTGTCTGGGCGAGTACCCTCGGTAAGAGGGGTCGTCGTTCCGGAGAAGCTAAGGTCAGGAACGCTCACGAACTTGAGCGTGTCGAACCCTGGCATGAAGTCACCCTGCTCTGCGTAAGCCTGGTCAGCGAAGACCAGCTCTGCGCGCAGGTTCTCAAGGACCTTCTTCTGGACCTTGAACGTAATCGCTGCACTTAGTGCAGACGAAGCGAACTGTGCATCTGTCATTTTATTCCCTACGTTGGGAGGTTGCCCTCCCGCCTAATCCTCAGCGCTTGCCAAAGGTCTTCAAGATCCTATCGGCGATATCTTCGGTGAGTGTCGTACCGTCTGGCATGACTACACCTCCGAAATCACGGCGCGGAGGGTTGATTGGATTGACGTCCGGGACTTCAGTTTCCTCCTGCTTAGCAGGAGTCTGGGCCTTCGCAATAGCAGCTCGGATTTCCCGAATTGTTTCCAACTGGGTCTTTGTGCTATCGGCCTGAAGAAGCTTTTCAAACACTGGCATCTCGTCCGGGTAATCCCGGCTGAGCTTTAGAAGCTCATTCTCTCGAGACAGCTTGTCAAGCTGTTCAGACAATTCCTTCTGATGGAGCTGTGCCCGCTCATCCTCGGACAGGCCGGCGGTCTTTAGCTCCTTCAGTTCTGCTTGCGCCTTGCTGAGGACCTCATCCTTTTCAGCAATTACGCGTTGTAGTCCCTTAAACCGGGACTCGAACTCCTCTCGGACCTTCTCGATTTCTGGCGAAGGGGCTGCGGGCGCAGATGCGCTGGCGCTAGTATCCCCACCCTGAACGGCGAGTTGTTCCTCCATGAGCGTTCCTCCTAATCTCCGACGAAGGGGAGCACATCAAATGTCCCCTCTCGTCCTGCTTGGGACAGCAGCTCGAGCGTGTAGCTCGGGCCGAGTACCATCATTCTTCCTGCCATGCTGATCGGGTCCTGGGCGGCATACTCAGGGAAAACCCCAAGTGCGCCACCAAGATACCTTGGACCTCGTGACAGGGTTACCCCGATATCCCCCGGGGTAATAGGGAGCAACATTTGTGCAGTACGCCACAGTGACGGATTGTTCTCGAACATCGCAGCGTACTCACTGTTGTTTTCAAATTGGTCCATGTGGATCTGGCGTAGTCGCTCCAGTCGAACCACATTCTTTAGCGTGCCTTCTCCGGCAGCATCAGTCAGGACATTGTACAGCCACCTTGTGGCCTTAAGCTGGTAGCTAAATGGCCAGTACAGCCAGTAGCTGTTAAGAATTCTTTCAAGGTTAGATCGGCTGGTATTGCCTCGCAGCACGCTAATGTGTGATGCATACGAGGACTCGTTTAGCTCGTACAAGCGCTGGAGGAGTGGAGACATCTCTCGCTTATTCTCCTTCAGGATGTCATCAGCCATTCCCTCCATGCCCGCCCTGTGGCCCTTCTGATCCCAGACGTATAGCTCCTCATCAAGGATCTGAGCCAACGGCTTACCCTGCTGTTGCTTCTGAAGTGCAAGAAGCCTTCGGCGAAGTTGGTCAGCCCTTTCAAGCATTTGCTCTGGCGTGACGTCTCCAAGGCGTCGAATGATCGGGTCGCGCTGGCCAATAAAGTTTATGGCCTGCTCGACTGCCTCAAACTCTCCGGTCTTTGGGTTTACACCAAACTCACGAAAGAGCTGAGCCCCATTGCGCTCGCGCGCAACCTCAAGTGCCCTAGTTCCGTACCCAGTTAGTCGTCGCATATCCGAGAAACCAGCGTCAAGTCCGGCAAGTGCGGAGGTTGGGATTCCATCAATCTCTGCTCCCATCACAGGAAGTCCTCGCTGACGATGCGTTGCATATGCTGCATCTTCCAAGGCGGTGTTAGCCCCGCGCACGCGCGTGGCTTGTAGGCCATACTTCGTGCCGTTGATAACGTCAGCCTCAAACTTGTTCATTGCCCACCATCGTGGATCAAGCATGAATCGGAAGAACGGGTATGCAAATCGGCTTACGGCACGTGCGCCCTGGGAAACCCTGGTTGGCTGATACGACTCGTATACATCCTTAAGCGCCCTGGTAACAAATCCCTTTGCTCCAGGAACACCAGCCTGAGTATCTAGGTATCGGTAGTAGCGAGATTGCGCGCGGTCAACAAGCTGCCAGAAGTTTCCCTCTCCAACCTTCTTAACCACATCTGCCTTGAATGCAAGCTTTGCCTTCGAGTTAATGACCGACGGCCAAACTGCCCCAACTGTCTTGTAGACAGGAAGCCCCATAAATACGGCCTCGTCAACGGACTCCTTGAGGAGGGCAAGGAATCCGTTGACTTCGGCCACCGTAGCTCCCTTTGACAGGAGCTCGCGGTACAAGAATTGCCTTGCGGTGTTGGAGTTCTTACCTGCGCCAACTGGCTTTGTAAGCCAGTCAATAAACCGCAACGGGCCCGATACAATTGGATTGTCAAGAATCATTGAGTCATAAAGCCCAGTCCTCGTCTGTGTGACTCGTGCGATATATCCCTGGCCAGGAGCCGGAGGGATTGCAAGGCCTGGAGCCTCAGAAAGCGTGTACTTGCCCTTGCTGATAACGTCAGCGCCAAGACCGGCAAGCTGGAGCTGGAGGTCTTGGTCAACTCCCTTCATGCTTGGATGCCATCGAGGCATTGGAACAAGCTTCTCAACCTCGGCGTCCTTAGCTACATTTGCAAGAGCCTCATCCTTCTGGCCGGCACTTCCTTTAAGGTCGTCTTCCATCCTGGACAGGATATTAAGTAGGCTTTCCTGATCCTTGTTTCGTGGAGAGATAACTGCATCATCGCCGCGCCGGAACAAGCTTTCAAACGCAGCTTCAATTTCCGGGTTCAGCCTATTGCCCTTGAGGTCGGAGAACTTATAGACGCCGCCACTAACGCGATCATATAGCCCAAGGAGCCACTGACGGAACTTTTCAAATACTGGCACAAGGGTCTTGATCGGTGCCTTACCCTTTCTGAGCCACACGTTAAACGCGTCGGCAAACTTCTCTTCCTGCGCGCGCGTCCACACGTACCGACCAGAATCGTCAAGCTTGGCCCCGGCCCACTTAGATGCAGCCTCCAGGGCCTCACCCTTAAGGAGGGTGCCACGGAATACGTGGGCAAACTCATGGGTTGCAGTAGTCCAGCTCGAACCCTCAAACCCCTTAATAAGTGCGCGGCCATTCTCGAGGAACTCGGTCGACCCAATGACCTTCTCACCATCCTTCTTAAAGTATTTGGAGAGAAGGTTTGGGTTGAACGCCTGTACGGCATCCGTTGGCCTTGTGAATCCTGCAGCCCGCAAGGTATCGAGGCCGTTCTGGACGTCATTGAAGTCTGCTCGTGGAAGCTTGTTTGCGTTCTTGTAGAGCAGCGAATGTGGTTCGACCTTGCCACGGAAGGCGTCCCATCGGAACCATTGATATGCACCGCGACCAACGTTTGCAAGTCCCGGAATAGCCGCTGCCTCTGCGGCCTGGAGGGCGCCGAGGTACTCGTCCATGACCTGCACTGGACTTTCTCCGTAAACGGGGATGTCCTTGCGAGGTGTTCGGATGCTTTCCGGAATCTCCGAGTATGCACGCTCAAGTTCGTCAGACATCTTCGCCCTAACGCCAAGAGATCGGAATGGTGCGTTAACCGTTTCTGCCTCGCCCCGGAGCGCCTTAACCATGGTGTCGGCGTATGCCTTGCCTCCTGGGACAGCATTAAGCCGTTCGACAAGTGCAGCGAGGTCGCCCTTTTGCTCTGCTGCCTTGAACAGGTCAAGAGACATTTGCAGGTCAATGGTGCCGCGATTCAAAGTGGTTGGCTGACCAAGCTCAACAGCAAAGTTTCCGACTTTTACCCCAACCCCCTTGATCATCAGAAGTCGGTCAGCTAGATTCTCTGCAGTCTCTCCTGCGCGAATAGTAAACCAGCTTGGGTTGGAATCAGCAAACTCAGAGATCATGGCAATGCGCTGGTACGCCTGCGTCTGGTTAGTTGAACCGATACGAATGTCTGGGTTTGGGAAGTATCCATCAGGCCCAACAAGTTTTCGAAGGTTTTCCTGACGGAACTTTGGGTCTGCCCCAGGCGCGGTTGGATACTTGGAGATTTCGGACTCTGGAAGATACATGCGGTAGTGCCGCATAATCTCTCGCCCCATGTCCTTATCGGCAACGCCTCGATCTCGCGCCTTACGAACGAACGAGGCCATCTGCCCAACATCGTCAAGGTCCCTTGCCCTAATGACCATGTACTGAGCTTCATTAATTGGCAACGCTGTTTTGTTTGCGCTTGTAAGAGCAAATGAGATCCGGTTCACAAGATCGACTGGGTCAGAGAAGTCTACGGTTTTTCCGGCCCAAAGCTTGCTGTAAAGCTGGAATCGCATTTGATCTGGCAGCATTGACGGGACAATTCCCTGCGAGCGAATAACAACCTCGTCTGCCAACGAATAGGGGGCAGGGTTTGCAAGGAACTCCATCCCTCCCGGAAGTGCAATGTCTGTGGCACCAGGGTTGAGCGAGCTTCCGGGGATGACCTCAACTGGATGATACCCCGATAGGCTTTCGTCCTTTAGCTTTTTCCCAAGAGCCACCATGTCGTCGGTCGGCCTAAATTCTGTCGCTGCCTGGATGGCGCGCTCAAGACCTTCAGGCGTCTTTGCCCGGGCAAACTTATCAGCAAGGACTGCAGACTCTTTGGCGAATAGGGCATCTGGGTTTACGTCACCACCACGCATGACGCCGTAGAGCACGCTGTCGTATACATCCTTGACTGTGCGGCCAGTGACCGCAGCTTCGGACCGCATCGCTGCGTCCCACAACTCGGCAAGCGCATTTGCTTCTTCGTCGCTCGTGTTGAAGGCTTGCTTGACCCCCTTAGAAAATTCACTGACTCGCGAAGCTTGCTGCTCGGCCATCTCCTCTGCCGCGCGGATACGCGCGGATTCAGTGGTTCTCTGAAGCCTAGAAATGTCAGACCCAAGAGCCCCAAGAACACGCTGCTTTTCGGCTGGAGTTACAACCCTGGACAGTTCATCGAGAACTTCGTCTTGAAGCGCCTGGTATTCCGGCGTACCCGGTGTCTCCTTAGAAAGACTTTTTGTTACCGACGAGAAGTTGGACGGGGAGAAGGGACGATCAAGGTCACCAGCGGTTCCTCGGAAGACTCTGTCTTCGGCTCCAGCGAGGCCTGCAGTTCCTGTTCCGTCGGCCACCATTCCGGCAGGACGAAGTTCGGCAGAGTCCCCAAGGGCTCTGAAGAATCTTGCGTCTCCTGTGTTAATTCCGTTGGTTGCTGCTTGTTCAATTCCACTGACTGTTACCTCCGGCTTCCCTAAATATGATACGGCCTCACCCTTGAGGTCGTTAACAATAAGCTCAGCATACACGCCCTCGACCCTCGTTGTCGGGGACGAACCACCAGTGACCTCCGAGATTGCCTTTGCAAGGACAAGTGTCCTCCCCCGGGCCTTAAGCCCGCTCAGGTCGGCAGTCTTTGCCATGATCTGGATGGTACCTGCTTCGCGATCGATAGTTGACCCGATAGGCCCGTAGGAATCCGCAATAGCGTCGACAATTTTTTGGGATTCTTCGCCGCTCATTGCGCGTCCAATAGAGAAGGTCATCCTGTGGTAGTTTGGCTTGAAATTTGCAGATCTTCGTAATTCGTCTGAAAGCACTAAGAGGACGGCATCTTGCTGATCGTCAAAGACCTTGCTGCCGCCTCTTAACGCAATGACAGCAGCCTCTCGAGGACCCTTCAAAACCTTGGAAAGGTCTCCCGCGTCGGCTGGGTTCTTGGCCCCCCTGGAAGGTAGGGCAATATACATCGACGGCTCTGCGCTCTTTTGCCAGACCCCTATAACGGGCTTGGAGGTTACTACGGTGTACCCGTGGTCAGTAAGATGCTTGCCAATGTTCTGTTCGTACACGGCAACTGTTTCGTTTGCCCGAACGGAAAGAGCCTGCTGTACGCTCAAATCTCCTTCAAGTCCAACGCGAGCTTTAATATTATCTCGGAATCTTGAGACGAAGATTTCTGTGACATCTGGAGACCAGTCAAGATCCGGACTTCCGTCAGCTTTGACAGGTCCTCGGGGAACTACAAGGTCATCTACAGGGGCAGCAGCTTCTCGTGCGCCCCATGGCCCGGTCAGCTCATTGAGGGTTGGGGCTTCAGCAAGTTCTTTCTGGATAATGGAGTCAAGGTTGTCAAAAGTTTCGTCAGCATCACGGAGTAGGTACTCTCGCCATACGTTTGCATTCTGGGCAGATTCAGGGCTAAGGACTGCGGAGTTGTCCTGGATAATTCTTTGCAGGTTTGATGCGCTAATCTTTCCATTAACAGCCGCAGCAGAAAGCTCCGCTCGTAAACCGAGCCAATGCTCCTTGGCAAATACGCCATCAAAGTTTCGAAGAACAACCTTTCCGTAATTGTCTCCGGTTGCCCAGACACGCTCGGCAAGAGGAAGGAACCTTACCCAGTTGTCAATGATTCCAGATCCAGAAACCCTAGCCTGTACGCCGCCCGTAAGCTCCTCTACCCCTCGAAGGTTTGCAACCCATGCGTCAACTGCTTCGTCAACTGCGGCCGGGGGAATTTGCCCTTCGTCAATAAGTCGTGCAAGGTGATCATCAACATTTTTTGAAAGCATCTCACCGTGCATTGCATAGGATGGCATGCTCCCCGGAGTGACCCTGTAGGCGTCACCAAGGGATGGGGCAATACCATTAACCTTGTGGACTTCAGATCCGTGGAAAGCAACGTACCGGAGAATCTGCGCCTTAAATGAGTTCCATGGGTAGTCTCCGCCAAATCTCTCTTTGACGTATGCAACTCGAGCAGAATACTTTGACTTATCCGCATTTGGCATATCGTCTGACAAGCGCATGATTAGCGCTCGGTCAATAGAATATAGTCTTCGGAATTCAGTCTGAACTTTGCCAACAGTCGCACCCTTAGCAGACGATGTTACCGCTCGATACGGGTACTTCCATGCAGAAAGAACGTTCCATGCAAGGTACTTGTCGGAAAGAGGCTTCTCCTCCTCAAGGTCATTGATAAACTTGTAGAGGCCGCCAACAAAGAAGTTGTCCTCATCGCCATTGGCAATCAGCTCGGTTGCAGCGCCAAGACCGGCCTGACCTGCGGTGAACGCGGTGGAAGAGATAAGGTATTTCTGGTACAGGCTTGGGGTGTAACCCTTATATGTGACGCGGCCAGTAAGTGCGCGTCCGTAGGACTTTGCGGCTCCCTTGAGAATTCCACCGGCAACTTCTGCAGTAGTGCCAATCCTGGTACCAGTAATTGCCTCTTTGATTGACGTGCGATAACCAGGTAGCGTTAGTCGGTAAGCATTGTTTCCAACTGCCATCGAGCCAGTCTGCCACGCGTTCGATACGGCATGTGCGGACTCCGCTGCCTTATTAAGGATTGGAGCAGTCTTAGCTGCGCTGGTAAAGATTTGTGCGGCTTTAAAGCCACCGGTAAGTGCCTTTGCGCCTGTCCACAATGCCTTAATAGGAGCACTAAGAAGAAGCGTTGGATCCAAAGCAATTTGAAGGCTAATATCCACAATCCCGTTGTCCGAGATCATGTAGCCTTTTTCCCTGTCTCCAAAATCAAACGTTCCCTTTTTCCCGGCAAAAAGATCAGAAATATCCTGGTCGGTAAATCCCTTTTTCTTAACGCTGGTTATAAACTCTCCAAGTGTTTGAAACCCACCGCTTGGATTGGCAACTGTAGTTTTCATAGACAGGTTCCCGGCTTCAATATCTTTTCGATATTGAAGCAAGGTTGAAGCTGTAAAGGAATTAATAAACGCTGTCTGAGCGTTTCCATTTAAGAAGTTGCCAAATCCACCAACTAGCTCATTTAACAATGGAGTGGCACGAATGATATCGGACGCAACGTCAATTGCTCCCTTTTCTCCCTGGCCCCTAGTAATCATGTTGACGGCAGCGATCGGACGCTCGGCGGCATATCCCGGAGCCTTAAAGGCAGTCTCAAGCCCAGAAGCGGCCACCGGAGCTGCCCCTGATAAATCAAGTCCTGGGGTCCTGTAAGCGTTTGTCTGAGTTGAGAGGTATCCTGGTCTTACCCCAGCGATCCCAGATCCAGGAGCGAGTGCGTCATACGCTACACGCTCAGGAAACCCCCTGTCTTCCCACGGGGTTGACTGGCTGCTAGACCGACGAGGTGTCCCAACGTTTAGACTGTTGGACGATGGGGAAATGTTCCAGTCGTTTGGATCTACTGGCTCCGGGGTAGGGATGTTAAACCTGTTTGACTGGCCATACGAAGCACCACTCCCAGAGCTTCTCGTCCTGTCAAGAAGGCCCATTACTTCATGTTCCTTTCATCAGCCCGGAACTGGATCAATGAGCTCTGTTCTGCCTTAATCCTTGCTGCCTTTTGGGCAGAGGTTTCTACATTAGTGGTGCTAGTTGCTGGCGTTGCATACGGTAGCGATCCACCACCGAGACCAGGGAAAGTTCCCGGTCGACCGGACGAGCTGGTTGGAACAGTAAACTTTGCCTTTGCTGCGTTCGCGTTTGCAAGATTGATAAGATAGTCTGATCCACCAGTTGCCGGCCTAATCGTCGGCGTGAGCGCGTTTGTCTTCGCCTGCGCCGCAAGGGCAGCGGCACGGTTGATTCCGGCGTACTCGCTTCCGAGCGCTGGTGCTGGTGTGCCACGACCAGAGGGAGCCTGACCTGGGATCGAAACACCGATAGCCTTTGCCGCATCGAGAAGCGTTGGCATTCCTGCCCCGATACCGATGCCAAACGGAAGCGCCCCTGAAGGCCTGGAAATCCCAAGGTCTTCGCGCTCTCCAGCCCGGAACTGAATGATTGAGTTGTTATACTCCCGGACCTTATTCCTTCGAATCTCTTCTTCCGTTTCGACATTCCACCAACTGTCTCGTGCATTAAGCTGGTCTCGTGGACTTGTCCCAATCTTTCCATAAGCCGAAGGGCTGTAATACACGCCAGAGGTATCAGAGGTTGGAACAATATTCCCAGTTCCATCAACCTGAACAAGTAACCCTCGAAGCGATGGGTCCCTATCAAGGATCCCCTGGGCTCCCTCTGGATTGCTTCCAATGTACACGGCAGGTAGGATCTTGGTGAATGGTGGGACCACAACACCAGACTTATCTACGGGAACAATCGTTCTATCCCCAAATTGAAGTGCGTCAGATCCAAACTTAAGCTGGTCCATCTCAACCCATCCCCCAGGCTGACCGTTGATGGTAGGCATATAATACCAAGTTTTACCAGTCTTGGAGTCAAGCATGGAATACGCCTGCGTTGAAATTGGCATAACTTTATAAATTCCTCCTACCTTGAGGAAGTCTGCCTCGGTCGCCTTGTTTAGGTCATCTTGCGTTACGGGATCTCCCTTCTTGTTCCCACTGGCGTAGAAGGCGTTGTAGATAGGGAGGTTGGCTGGGCTAAGGACGACTGGCATCTTCTTGACGCTGTCGTTGACGTCGACAAGGACGTCGGCAATAATTTGGCCTCCCTGAAGGATTGGCTTCCCGAGGTCATCAACAAGGATGTTCTCGATAACCGGCTTCATCGTTACGCTTCCATCAGGTGCCTTTTCGCCCCTCGTAGTGCTGGTTGCCTGAACGAACGCTACGGATACGCGGCCGGACTCTGCATCGTAAAATTCGGTTGCTTTTCCGGTACGAAGAGCATCAGTAGTCTTTGAGACGTCCCCGATCGGGATTAGCACCTGATCAACAAATACCTTGGAAAGATCCCCAATAACGCTAGACAGTCGGGGGTCGACGTTCTGGTTCTGTGACAGGGCATTATCAATCATGTCCCTGGCCGCAGACTTCTGTGCGTCAGTCGCAGCCGGATTGGAAAAGATGCCAAGGGCAATATCAGCCTGTGCGGCCCAGTCGAGAAGTTCCTGTGTCGGAAGTCGTCGCGGTCCATATGGCTCGGCCTCGGTCTCTCCAGGCTCAAGCGGCTTGTAGCTAAGTCCCTTGGCCCACGTAGAGATTTGTCCCTGAAGTTCCTTGGCCACCTTCTCTGGGGCATAGACATCGTTGGAGTCAAGGGCATTATTCATGGACGAAACGCCATTTGAAAGGAGAAGATTGAGTCGATCGGTCTGCTCGAATCCAACGTGAACTTGCACGTGGCTTGCAATGAAGCTGCCAATCTTGTTGTAGATATCAGCGGCAGCACCATTGTTGCCGCCCGCCTTGTAGGCGCTGGCCATGTTGGTTGCGCCCTTGATAAACTGGTTGTCGTACTTCCTGATCTGGTCCGCAGTAATTGTCTCAACCTGACCGCTAAGTGGGTTGAACATGGTTGCGGAGCCATTGACCTGTGCGGCCTCCCACTGGTCAACAAGTTTGATGATGGAGTTCAGGGTGCTGGTTACAGCAGAACCACCGCCACCACCGCCAGCGCCTTCCTGCTTTGTCTTGAATGCAGACTGAAGGACCTGATAGTACCGAACAGGGTCTGACGTCTGGTATACGGAAGCTGCGTCGCGGATTCCGTTGTAATACTTAGCCGCGCTAATCTTCCCGCGCGTGTAATCAAATTGAAGCTTGGCCATCTTCGTCTCTGCATCTTCAAGGACGTTCTGTGCTTTCTTCTCCGTGTAAGCATTGTCAACCTTGTTCTCAAGGGAAGATCCTGGTCGAGCCAACTGCTTCCACTTTCCGTAGAAGTCAAGGACTTCCTTTGATGATGCTCGGCGCTCGAGGAGGCTGTTCAACTCGTTGGAGAATCGCTCTTCTGCGGCTTGATCTCGAAGCTGGATGACGCGCTGCTGTGCAGCACGGTACCCACCGCTGTCTTCCTGCTTACCGGCCATCTTGGCCTCGTAATACTGGATCAGGTCAGCAAGGTCTCCACCTGCAGCATATGCAGACTCGGCCTTGGAGTCAGCGATCTGTACGCGGTACTGCTCTTGAACCTTGAGCCAGCGAGCTGACTCGGTTGGGTCCCCTGCAGATTCCGATACACGGCGTTCGATGTATGCAAGGAGATCATCATCGGAGATCTTCCCTGACTCCCAGTCGGAAAACGCGAGATCGTCAGCAGCGGCAAGGGCCTGCTTCGAACGTGTCGCAGCAGCCTCTGTCGCGCGCTTTGCTTCTGATTCAGACTGGTTGTAGAGAGAAGCGAAGAGACCGCTATAGTCTCCTGCGCCACCGAATGATGCTCGGCCCATTTATCTCCTCCCCGGGATGATGACTTGCTGGGTTGCTGTTGCTTGGCCCGTAGGCGTGCTTCGGACTAGAGAGCTAGGAAGGGTGCCGGGCGCGTTGCTTCCCTCTGGTGAAGGACCGCCAGGTGCCGTCATCGGCTGCGTAGGCCCGGCCTGGTTCATATCCTGACCAAGGGCTGGCTGCATCTCGAAGGCGGTGTTCTGGGCGGCCGCTGCGCCCGACTCAGAGGCCGCTAGAGGGCTAACCCCCAATGCTGCCTGCTGCGGGGCTTGTAGGGCCTGCTGGGTGGCCTGTAGTTGGGCCTGCTGGGCCTGCATGCTCTGGACCATGTTCAGCACGGCGACCCATGCCTGGACATCCCCTGGGAATAGTTGCGGGTTCGAGCGCTCCAACTGGATAAGCTTGAGCTCGTCCTCTGGAGAGTCAACACCAAGGTTGTCCATGGCGCTTCGCAGCGAGGTAACCCTTGAGTTGATCTTGTTAATTTCGTTGGTGGTGTTCTCGATGACGTCTCGTGGCGTAAGCTCTGGCGCAATAATCTTCCATCGTCGAAGACCTTCGAACAGATCCCCAACTCCACGCTTCTCCATAGTTCCGTCTGGCATCTTGACATCAACCTTTGGGTTGACCTTCTCTGTCATGAACGTCCAGAAGATCAGCATCTCGCGAAGGCCCTGATAGAGGCGTCGTCGCTTCGGGTCCATTCGGTTTGCAACTGACTCAACCTGGATTGCAAGCGCGCGGCCGGACGTACCGGCAGAAGGCATTGATCCGAACACGATCTCCGAGAGACCGGTCGTCTTGTAGAACAGATTCCAGAACTCCTGCATCAGGGACTGGATTGGGAACTGGTTGACCGGCTTGATAATTGGATCAATCCTGTTGCCAGCACCGGCAGCGATAATCTCGCCACCCTTTGGAACGATACCGCCTGGCACGCTGTCGGCGTTGTCACCGGTGAGCTGCCATGCCGGGTCGATCTCGTCTGCAACGAGCTGGGCCCAGTGGCTGATTGCTCGGTTCATCTCGATCTGAATGTCGTAGATGCCCTCTGCAGTGCTTACGCCTTCTGGGCTACCTGGCTCGTGGTCGTTCTCGATGATGATGAATGGGATGTCCGGAAGTTCGCGGTGGACAGTAGGACCCATAGCAAGCTGGCCCTCGATGAGGGTAGCGTTGTGAACGATGCCCTCAAGGTCCTTGTACCAGTAGTCCCATACACGAACTTGGCTCTGCTCGTACTGGCTTCGCTCACGATTGATTGGCGTGCGGATTAGGTTCTTGTCGGTTGGTAGCGGTGAACTCCTCTGGTTGAGAGGATCGGTGTGGTTCCCTCCCCCGCGCGCGACCACGAACGGAGTCTTCTTATCCCCGGTCGACTTGATGTCGACGTCAGGGAATTGGCTCATTGCCTCAAGAGGAGACAGGAGGTATTCGTAGATCGCCCAGTCAATTGCCCGATAATCAGAAGAACCCCAACCAACACGAAGGTTAGCGGGGTTCTCGATAATGACAACGTCGGGGCGGTTATCGCGCTTGTTCCAGTACGGCTTGAGGATGCCCTTTCCGTAAAGGCACTTCGTCTTGGTAAGGTCTGGGAGCCAGACATCCCAACCAGAAAGGTCGAGGAATCCAAGCATCATCTTCTCCGCAGCTTCCGCGCGGAGTCGGTCGTTCTCACCAAGCGTGTCAGGGACGAGCGAGATCCTTGGGATCAACGCCTGTAGCCGCGAGTCAACATCGACTGCGGCCTTGACAATATTGACGCTGAGGTGGATCTTCCCCGGGCGCTGGGCCAGGTCCTCTGGCCACTGGTCGCCGTAGAGCGGGGCGTAGAAGTGGTGTGCCTTCTGGTATTTTGAGATGAGGCGAGACTGATACGGCTCAGCATCTGCGTATCGTCTTCGGGCTAGTCCAACGACCTCCTGATCTGAAAGCGCCTTGTCTAGTGCATTCAATTCTTCGTTCATAACCCTCACCATGCAACGGCGCGACTGATACGGCCGTTCACACTAAATCTTGTTTTTTGCGCTCCGGAGTATCCCTTCGAAGCGATTTCTGTTGCGCCAACAAGTGCCATGACAGCATCTTGCTGGATCTTGTCGTCCTTGAGTCGGTAGTTAAGAATCTCTCGCTGGAGCCGAGCCCATGAGTTTGGCAGAAGCAGTCTCCCCTCCGTAATTGCCGCCTTTAGATTCATCAGGCTCCCGATCTTCATCGTTGGCCCGCCGAAATTGATCCCCCTCTGTGGGTGGATTCCAGATAGGCTTTGCCGGACAATCGCCCCGCCCATGCTGGTTGCGTCGAATCCTGTGATTGCGACGGCCCCGTTGCTGTTGTAAAGCGCGTGCATCGAGTAGATATCTGCTACAAGCTGCGTAAACGCCGGCGGCTTAAGGTAGTGCTTAAACTGGACTCCGACCCAGACTTTGTTCGTTACATCCAGGACGACCACTGCGGTAGGGTCCGAGGCGACGCTTGGGTCCCAGAAGATGACGTATCGGTGCTTAGGCTTCGGGAGTTGGCTGTCCGGGACATCCTTGCTAAATGCCTTGAGCATCTTGTCGACTGGCGTGAAGAAGGCCTCTGCCGGCTCGAGGAAGGCACCGCGAAGCTGCTGCTCCTTGGTTGCAGGATCGAGGTTCTCCTCCATCCTGTCGATCTCTTGCTGGGTGATTCCGAACCCGACGTTGTCGCTGACGTGGCTCCAGCAGAGTGCCTGCTGATCCTTGATCCACTGTCGCTCTCCGACCTGTTCTCCCTGGTCGACAATCTCGCGAACAAACTCGTAGTATTCAGTGAGTCCGTTTGGGGTTCCAACCAGAAGGATTGGACCGCCGGTGGAGATAAGTCGCATCATGAGCGTCTCGTACACTACGGACTTCAGGTGGTTCTCGAAGCCAACCTCGTCGAAGCTAATCCCAGCGCATCGGTATCCCTGGAGCGCCTGGGCCTTGTCCTCGCTCGTTCGGAACTGGATGACTGATCCGTTCCAGAACTCAAGTCCTTCGTAGTAATTCTCTACCCGTACTTCTCGGATAAACCCCTCTGGCATCCGGAACTTTTTTACCTGTGCCGGGTGGATTCCCTTCATCAGGAGACGGATGTCTTTTAGCGGGAGATATGCCTGCTGCTGCTTTGGGGCAACATGGATCCAAAGGTATGGATATTTGAACCAATCCTCTGGGCTGGACTTATCGACGCCAACCTTGTAGTTTGCCGCCCACATGATCAGGCCAGCAATGCCAAGGGTCTTACCGATCTGGTTTGCCGCAACGTGGATGACTAGCTTGTGTCGCCACTGCCAACCATCTTCGCCGGGACGGATGAGGTCGAGCCATCTTCGCTGCGCGTGGTTGACCCTGATGCCAAGAATCTCCTCAAAGAAGACAATTGGGTCGCGCCCCCTTTCGAGGAGCGCCATCAACTCTGCTTGCTCTGGTCGTACCCTTAGTTCTGTCATGCGTTCGGGAGCTGCTTAATTGTCTTAAGCAGACCGAACAGTTCGTCCACCTTGCCCTGAAGCTCTACCTTTTGGATCTCGGTCAAGCCAAGCGATGGGTCCATGAGGGCCTGCGCGTACTTGGCTGCCTCGACATTGTCTGGCGCCTTGACAACCGAAAGGGTTTGTCCGTACGGTTCTGTTGGCCCAGAGAAGCTTCCTGCTCTGGCCATTAGTTCATCTCCCGAAGGTTCCCCATCATCTTTGCGTGCTCCCTAGCGGTTCGTCGGAAAATCTTGTATGCAGGGTCCTCAAGTCCGACGTAGTGCTTGTGCTTCTTGTCGGTGTCAAGCCAATGCTCAAGATAGATCGCAGCCTTGGTCATGATCACATACCCTGCTGCCTTCGGGTTCGGGGACAGGATTGCCATCACAACAACAGGGGGGATGTTAACGTCCTTGCCCTTATCCTTGCTTTCAAGGCGTTGCTCTGGCTGGAGATATGTTACAAACTGTGCGGTGTCAAGATGTGGAAACTCTAGCTTGAGCTTAACCGCAATCTTTTCGACGCGGTTGTCGTGGAGAACTGGTTCTAGGCTTGAAAAATCAAATGACACTCGGACCCCCTATCCAATGATCGCGGCAATTTCCTCGTCTGTTAATCCAAGTGCAGAAAGCTTCGACATTGCTGATTCTTTATTTGCAATTTCAGCAGCTTCTTCCGCATCACGAGCTTCCTGGGCAGCGGACGCTGCGGCCTGATCGGCGGCCTGCTGCTCCAACTCTGCCGCTGTTTCTTCTCGCTGAATGATTTGACCTGTAGTAACATTTATTTCATAGTGCATTATGACACTCCATATAGGTAAATAGTCCCCGAAACGGCTACTCCGCCAGCAAATTGAATTGAAGATATTGCGCTACTTCCCCTATAGGTCGATAGGCCAATCGTTAAACCCGATGAGGCCCCCGCCGAGCCATTCCAAATTACATTTTGCCAACGAATAAAGCGTGCAGTTGTGTCTGTGTAGCGATAAATCATAATCTCCCCAGATCCACTCCCGCCTGAGTTTTGGGAGAATGGACCATTAGGACTTGTAGCCAAAATACTAGTCGCGTTAAATTCATTATTTACCGAGTTAAATGTTTGCCTGTTGTATTGGTATGTGTTGTCGTACTTTGCCGTGGTGTCGCCGTTAAATCTTATCCCACCGCTACCCGAAGAGTTTGTAAATCCAGCATAAACAATTAACAAATGCTTATACGTACTTGGGATATCGGTAAAAGAAAAACTTGTCGATCCGCTTGGCGTGGCCGTGGCCAAAAGCGTCATACCTTCAGGAGCGGCAACACTTGCTCCTATCGTCCTTACAGACATTAGCTAATCTCCACGCCGTAGGCATTAACGTTAAGACTTGATCCAGTTGTTGCGTCTACTTCTAGTCTTTCATTTGCCTCTAGCACAATTCCCGTTATCTGGGTTACCGTGTTCGCTGCGACCGGGATACCATTTGCAACTGTGTTGACGTAATTGTTTGCGGTAACAGTTGCTGACGGAGTTATTGTTGCAATTCTTCCGTTTCGATCGGTTGTTGTAGTAACGCCTGAGGACGGGTTATCTGTAACCGATGGATACGACCACAAATATGTTGCACCAGAAAGAGTCGGGAAAAACGAGATCCCAGTAGAGCGATTTGTTCCATTTCCTGAGTTGTATGAAGCGCTTGCAGCCGACCCCGCAACGGAGGCAACAAACGCAGGGGTTGCAGGATACCCGCCACTGTAGGCAAAAGAATAGCCTGCAATGCTTGTCGGGGTAAGGCCAGGATACCAAACGTACAATTTGTTATCGGTTGACCTAGTTACGATGGCAGAGCTATCTGGAGTCCACGCCATTGAGTCGAAATGGGAAGGCCTGTACAAGATTTTATCTCCAGAAGAATGGGTATGTGCGTATGTTCCGTCATTTTGCCTTGTGTACACAACAACAACGCTGTTAGTGTCTCCAGTGCCCGAGTAATCTTGATTGTAGGCTACGGCAATGTAATTACCATTTGGACTAAATTTAACAGACACTGTTGGCATTTTGCTGGAAGGAACAGTTACACCAGTTGGAGCAGAAGGATACGTTACAGCTCCAGTTAGGTATCCGAGTCCATATTCAGTTGCATACTTCGAGTTGTCGACAAGCCTGAATCCAGCAGGGGCAGCGGTAATCGCCGATCCAGAAGAAAGGGTGGTTCCCGAACTATTAACCGTAATAAAATACATGTTTGCATCTGTCAACGCAATGCTTCCGCTTGCACATGCAAATCCACCGTGTACGCTGTTGTAGTCTACAAGGCCAAAGTTTGCAATAACTTCATTGGCTGGCATCGACAAGTTGTTATAGTACCCAACTGCACCAACAAAATTTGTAGGCCTAACTGTTGTTGTTTCCGCAAAAGAATACACCTTAAATTCAGCGTTGACACCGGCGCCGCTAACATTTGTACCATCATAGTTATTTTGCGTCATTATCGTATAATATGAACCGAGACGATGAAGCGCCCTTGTCTGTGAACTGTTGGTCAAATTGTAGGTTGATCCACTATAAACAAGACTTGGGAGACCATAATTTGTTGCAGCCCCGCTCCCCGTGTTTGATCTTGCAGTTCTCGTAGAATGAACTCCGTATCCAACAATTCCAGGGTTATATCCAGTCTGGCTTGACATGTTCTGTGGATCAGAGAATGATGCAAAAATATAGTTGTCGTTATTAGATGCCCACTTGAACAAGTTGGTATAAGCTTTGTACCTCCCGATAGTATCACCAGCTTTAAAAACCAGAGCGGCCATATTTGCTTGAGGACTGCAAAGAGCATAGAACTGTGTAGTGCCAACACTTCCAGCAGCGGCTTGGAAGTTTACGGCATCTCCAAGAGAAGTAAAAGTTACTGGATCTGTCGTTGTTGGTTGAATTGTAAAATATGTTACTTGGCTGCCGTTGTTGTTGTTTTCAGTCTTAATTCCTCGTGTCCCAATTGGGTTAATTGCAAGGGAGTCCGTGGAATTCTGAGTGCTAAATGTACCTCCTGCCCACGTAGGTGCAGCAAGAGCAATTGATACCGACGGAGACGAGGACGTGGGAGTGATATCCCCTGTCGATGTAACAAGGTGGAGGTTATCACTGGCAGTTGCAGTAGCATTGATAAGTACGTTTCTTCGATTTGCGCTTGATGGAACAAGCGTAGAATACGTTGCCGCTGGGGCAACGTTCACCTGGCCAAACTTCTTTTCCGTGCGAGCCATCTAAATCACCCCTTTACTAAAAGTACAAATATGCCAAAAATTCATCTGCAGCAACTTCTCCGTTTTTCCAAAGACTCGTTGCAGAATCGTAAACAAGAGCCTGGCCATTGGCAGGCGTCCCAGTAATCAGAACATCATGGAGCTCTCCAAGCTCGTATCCATTCTGCGTGAAAATGTAGATCTCTCCGTTGCTCCCGTGGATCCTTACGGCATACCCAATGAGCACGCCGTGAGCAGGCTGAGTTGGCCTAGTTGAAGTAATCTCACCAGCGGTTTCGGAAAGCCATACTGGAGCACCACCGGTAAGTCCGGTCGTGCTGATATTCTTGAGGATTCCCTTGGTGATGACGTACCCAGTGGCGCCGTCGGCGATTGATGCCGCCGTAAGGCCAAGTGTGTAGGCAGAGGTTACATCCGATGTTGCGTCGGCAAGGACAACGGTTGGGACAGTCCCGCTCACGCCATCGATGTATACTGCCTTGCCCTTTTCAATCGTTGTTCCTGTTTCATTCTTTACCGTAAGGTACAGCTTCTCGGCAAAGTTATCTACCCACTGAAGACCAGATGCTTCTGCTGAGTTTGCAACGATGACCTGACCGTCAGTGCCAACCGGAAGCACCGTTGAGGTGTCGTCGGCAGAGGCAACAAAGATGTCGCCCTTTGCGTTGAAGTCAGACTTTACAAGGAGCCCGGTTGTGGGGTGCTCATGATCTTCCCTTGATCCAGAAGTCGATACGCCAACAAGACCTGCCGCAGAAAGCGCGGAAGGGGTTAAGCTACCGAGGTTGACGGCTGGACCCTGTGGTCCAGTAGGCCCGACAGGACCAGTGTCTCCCTTTGGAAGTACAAAGTTAAGAACCTGGCTTGGAGATGTTCCGGTAACTGTAACGACCGCAGGGTCACCAGTGTCTCCTGCGGTAACCGTACCAACGCTAAGAACATTTGATGGCCCAGTAGGCCCGGTTGGTCCGGTAGGTCCGGTTGGTCCAGTCGGGCCAATAAGGTCTACATATGACCCAGGCCATGCGCCCGTTGTCTTGGGGCCGTATAGGCGGTCATTCGTCGTATCAATGTAGAAATCTCCATCAACACCGACACCAGATCCTGGAACACCTGCCCCGTACCGGAGGGTCGTTCCTGCTGGCCCCTGAATACCCTGCGGGCCAGGGGAGGTAATCGCGATGACATGGTTAACGTTGCTCACTTCGTGGCCTCCGGAGTTACGGTGTATTTTCCTTCAATGATACGAGTGACATTGCCAGAAGGATTGGCAACTTCCACATCGTACACACCCTTCGATGGAGCATCGAGTGCTGCAGTTGCGATTGCGCTTGCAGCAATTGTGATGGTTCCAGCGGCTCCCCCAAGTGTGATCCCTCCGTTTTCCGTTGTTAGCGTCAAGATGGGGCTGTCCCCATAGGTCGGCCTAAACTTTGTCCGAGCGGTGTATGAGGTCAGGTTTACGGCAGCACCGGTGGAATCGTAGTAGGTAATGGAAACATCAAAGTTTGCACCCTGCTCGATTCGAAGTTCGTGCTTTGCCGCTGGCATTATACCTCTTGAGTCTCCAATTCAGGGAGTGAAACCTCTACGCCAAACGAAACTTCCGCTCCGTCGCGAAGCTTCTCTGCGGTAACAAGATCCTTGATGTTGTCCCTGATAATATTCCCCTCTTCGTCGGCAAGGGCAAACCCTACCGTCGCCTTGAGAAGATCTTCTGCAACCACGGTATCTCGAGGATAGTCGTTGTCGACATACTCGCCATCACCGTAGAATCCATCCTGAGACTTGATCAGCTCCGTCGAGCCATGATCGAGCGGGTTAATCTTTCGCAATACCCTGATTTCCATTACGAAACCTCCTCTGATTGTCCCTCGACCACTACGGCCGGGGCATTGCCAGTGATGACTTTTGCCATCAACAGGAATACGTTTGTTCCGTTC
>Ga0099851_1000198_pt1 | contig 24414 bp, 28 predicted proteins | sample CB_VirMetaG_6_FD_78176 | JGI IMG/M metagenome (GOLD analysis project Ga0099851, IMG submission 78176) | Freshwater to marine saline gradient viral communities from Chesapeake Bay - CB_1508_2 Viral MetaG | ecosystem: Environmental > Aquatic > Marine > Coastal | place: USA: Chesapeake Bay... | reverse complement strand
ATCCTGGAGATGAAGCAGCAATCGAACAGGAAATTCATCAAGAAACTCTCAAGCAGCATGGATACACGTTCAAGTGGCGCGAGGCATCTGGTGGTGCTGATGGTAACTACACTTCTGCTACTGTTCTGGTGGAGAAACTCACCAACGAAGAACGTAAGAATCTGATTGTTTACATCAAAGAAATTATCTCTGCTGATCTTCTTGAAGATTTTTTGAATAGTTAAACTTGTCTATATACTGATAGGCAACGGAGAAAATGATATATGGTTAATAACATTAAAGTTACAACAATACACAATTGCGAACACCTCCTCGGTCAGTATCTTGATGAGTCTCATTACGATACTCTTATCACAGAGGATACTGACTGTTGGTTACCTGCGGACTTTGGTGCAGATCCTACTGGTGATGAAACACGCATTGCTTTTAAGTTTCGTAAAAACTTCTTCAATGAACAAGAACAGCAGTGGGCATATGAAGGTCTTAGAGAAGCAGCAGTAGAATCTCAGAACAGAGGTAATGCTGCTGGTCCTCGTGGCGAAGTTCTCGGTGTTGAGGGTAGAGGTGGTCGAGATTGGGTAACTGATTATGAGACAGAGGTTCTAGATTTTCTACTGACACCATCTGGCAATTTGCTAGAGGATGTTACAATCGAATCAATTCGTGAAAAACACAAGGGTGCGAGTAGAGGTGGCGAAGGTGAAACTCGTGGTCGCGTCTGGTTGCGTAGTCAGGTATGTAAAGTATATCCAGAATACTTTGGTTGGTTTGATAAATGGGTTGATGGATTATCAAATAAAACATCAGAGCAGATTATTGAAGAAGCAACTATGGTTGCTACTAAGTGGATATCTGAAACGAACTATGCCAAGTCAGTTTGGTCAGGTATTGCTGGGTGGTTTGATAGGTATCCTCGTATTCCGTTTGGTCGTGCTACGAGTTATACTCGGGACAACTTTGAAGCATTTAAAAAATGCTATCCATTTATGCAGTCTCTTAACCAAGGATATAAAGAATTACTACCTTGGCGTTGGGGCAATCAAAAGGCAGCAATCGATAAGATTGATCCCAAGTTTGTAATTCCTGAGACAGTATTTACAACTATCACTGTCAATAAATCATTTAGAACTGCTGCTCACCGCGATGCGGGTGACTTCCAAGAAGGTTTAAGTAATCTTCTCGTTGTTGGTAGCGGTGATTATACTGGTGGATATCTAATCTTCCCTGAAATTAGGATGGCAGTTGATGTTCGTCCAGGCGATCTGCTTCTGGTAAACAATCATGAGATTATCCATGGTAACACAGAGATTAAATTGAATGATCCAAAGTCAGAACGTATCTCACTGGTTTGTTATCTCAGAGATAAAATGCAAGAACTTGGTTCATATGATTATGAGAAAACTCGCGAGCAGTTTGTTACTGATCGTCGAAGCAACAAAGAACATCATCATTATCGTCCACTCTGGAATGGAGTTTCTCCTGGAATGTGGGATGAGCAGGAATGGTATGATTATCTCGAAGCAAAACTTGGTAGAGAAGTTGTTGAAACATATCATCCCAAAGCATATGAAGTGAAAGAATCACTGGAAGGATTATTCTAATGGAATATAGTATCGCCATTCCGTCATATCATCGTGAACACACGATTCAGAACAAGACTCTCAAGGTTCTAGAATCGTATAATATTGATCCGAACAAGATTAAGATCTTTGTCAATGATCAAGAGGAAGGTGAGTATGATCGTTATGCCAATGCGTTGAAGGATAATCCTTACGCAAAAAATATTGAAATTATTCGCGGTGTCCCGACCATCGGTGCTCAGCGCAACTTCATCGAGAAGTGGTATCCCGAGGGAACACGACTGATGATGTTTGACGATGACATCGAAGAAGTGCAAGTTAAGATTAGCGAGCAGAAGTTGGGTCGCGTAGAAGATCTCGAGCGAGAAATAATCTTTCGTGGGTTTGAAGAATGTGAACGTGTGGGTGCCAAGACTTTTGGTATTTACGCAGCAGCAAATGCTTTCTTCATGAAGGATCGTGTATATAATGATATTTGCTACATTATTGCTTCTATGTTTGGAGTAATTGTTGAGCATGATGAGTTTCTCGCTCGAGTAACCAATCACGGTGAAGATTATGAGTATTCTATTCGCCAATATGTCAAGAATGGTGTTCTTGCTCGTCTAGACATGTATACTGTTAAGTCGAAGTATTATAAGGAAGAAGGTGGTCTTCAGGACTTCAGGACCGAACAGTATGTTTATGACAGCATCAAGACCATTAATGATCTTTTCCCAGAACTTTGCACAATGTATATTCGCAAGTCGACTGGGCATGCAGAACTAAAGTTGCACGATAGGAACAAGAGATATAAAAAGGTTGAATCCTCGCTCGAAGATCTGTTTTAATATTGACTTTCGAACTATATCGTAGTATCCTATTTTTATGATTTTAGAGAAAAACGACGCTCAGGATATATCGCGCAGATTCATAGATTATATGTCAAAGTATAATCGGATCGATGATCACATGCGCATGAAGAAGCAGGAGAGATTATCGTCTCTTCCTACTACTCTTCCTGGATGCGAACCTGAACATATGCTGTTTTCAGACTTCGACATGCATCCTAATGACATGGAGTTTGAAATCTTCGAACCTTCGCCGAGTGAGTTCTCGACTATGGTTGAGATTACCTCATCATTCTGTAACGAAAACTCATTCGGCAAGGAAATTAAGTTTATTGTTCGCGAAAAGAACAGTGGTAAATACGTTGGATTCTGTCGCGTAGCATCGCCATTCATTAATTCTAAACCGCGAAACGAATGGTTCGGGCAAGTTCCTGACTTAAAGTCATTTAACAAACATGCAGTCATGGGGTTTATTATTGTCCCTGCCCAACCTTTTGGGTTCAATTATCTTGGTGGTAAACTGCTGGCACTCCTTTGCACCTCGCATGAGTTCCGCGAAATGTTCAACAAGAAGTATGACATGGAAACCTGTCTCTTTGAGACGACTTCTCTCTATGGGAACATCAAACAAGCATCGCAATATGATGGTCTCAAACCATTTTTGAGGTATACAGGCGATACAGTTAGCAATTTTCTCTTGTCATTCTCTGATGAGTTCTGGCAGGAGACCATGGATTGGTTTGCAAGCAAAAATAATGGCGAACCTCTGTTCAGCAGAGAGGGAATTGCGTCTTATAAGATGAAAATGCAGAATAAAATGATGTCTGTCATCAAAAATTCGCTAAAATATCATAATTTAGAAGAAATTGCCGAGTTTTCGAACGCAATTTCGGCTAACAAGGACGTTACGACGAAGAAACGGTTCTATATTTCGACTTATGGTTATGAAAATTCTAAAAATTACATTCTCGGAACCGAAAAAACTCTAATCAAGAGCAAAGAAAACTTCGATAAGCACTATTCGGAGAATATTATTCGCTGGTGGAAGAAAAAAGCGTCTAATAGGTACGAAAATCTGGTAAAAGAAGGAAGACTTCGTCGAGAACTTGAAGTTTGGAACGAAAAATCTATCAATAAAATTGACATTATTCGCTGATATAAATATTATTGTAAATATTAACGGATACCACAATGGCGACGATAGAACAACTCAATAAAATCAAGCAAATTATTGAAAGTACGGATGGATTTTCAATCCGTTCATCATCACCTTCGAAAATTCTTGTAGACTGCGATGAAGATCGCAAAGAAGCAAAAGCAGATCTTGAAAAAATACTCAAAGAAAATGAGGTCGAGTTTAAAGAACAGATTGTTTCTGGTTCCTCGTTTCCTGCTACAGTTATTAGTGGACAAAATTTGAATATTCTGTATAAGAATAAACGTGGTGGAGGAATGTCGGAAACTACTCTTAATTCTTCGATTACAGAATTGTTTCCATGTATCGCATTCCTAACAAAGATACAAAATCAAGATTTAACCACAGTAGAAAAGTTTTATAGTGCTGTGTTGAAGAATAATTCATCAGATCTAAGTTGCTATATTAGAAACGATCATGTGGCAGGAAAAGAATTCGTAGATAAGGCAGAAACTTCTACAAAGTTTAACCAAAAGGTAAATGGTGCGTTGGCAGTCTTAAAGTTTATCCGACAACAAGATAAAGGTAAACCAATATCAGGTGTATATTGGGGATATAGAAATAAACCGTCTGGTGTTCTTCCAAACCACAAAGGTGATATTTTTCTAAAGTTTAATGATAACAGTTTATTGGGTGTTTCCATCAAATCTGGTGGTGCCAAAACACAAGAACCCAAACTTAACACATATGTTAATCCTATCATGGAGTGGTTTGGTAAAAAACAAGAATTCGATAAAATGAAAGAAGAAGCATTCAATCTATACTATACAACTATCCCAGATATGCCACAAGATTATAAGAAGGTTGGATCTAAAGAGTTTTATGATTCTTTGGGTAAGTTCGAAATATCAAATAAGCAAGATTATGATAAACGGTATGATGCCGTGTTGGAGTATATGCGAACAAAACTTATAACCCTTCTGTCAGCAAGTGATGCAAAAACCAAACAGTGGTTAATGGAAGTTGTTGCTGGAGAACAAGAAGGTGTTCCTCTGGTTGTCGTGAAGGCGATTGAAACAACTGGAGAATTTGAATTACAAGAAGATGAAGATGTCATCAAGTCATGCGTAGTTAGGTCTAAAAAGACAGGTGGTCTAAAGATCGAGAAGTCTACAACTTCTAAACAGAATTTTGACATATCGTTAACTTGTAATCTTAAGACCACAAAACTAAATTTCAGCATCAGGTCAAATAAAGTTGGCGTGCAGCACAAATTAGGGCAATTTCTTAATTTGGCAGTAAAATTTAATGGTGCCAAGTAGAACTCTTTGTATAAATACTAATATGTCGTATGAGGTCATTTTTCAATTGATTGCTGATGTGGGTTTTCCCATTGCTGCCGCATTGGTCGGTGGTGTCTTTGTATATTTTGTTATCAACTACATTCTTGAGAGTGTGGTTAAAGCTATTAAGGGTATGCAAGGTATTATCATCGGACTTGATAATCGCGTGAAGACTATGAACCATGATATTATTCGCGTTGATGCTGTGGTTAGTTCTGCACTCGGTTTGAAACCCGATCTGGATCGTATTGCTCGCGCGGATGGTAAAAACGATGCGCGGAAGGACTAAATGGATCCACAACAAATTGCTGAACTTATACAGCAGTATGGTTTTCCAATTGTCGCTTCAGTAGGCCTTGGATATTTTGTTTATTTCATCTATAAGTTCGTTACCGACAAATTGATGCCCTTAATTGGTGAGACCAATGTCATTTTGATAGATCTCATCGATCGCGTTCGCATGCTTGATAACGATTTGATTAGATTACAGCAGAAGGTATCTGTGCTATTGCAGGTTAAGGAAGAAAAAAATGAAGATTAGAATGAAGTTAGAACTACTGAAGATCTTCACTTTTGAATTCGATTTAGACACATATAAAGGTAAGAACGATGAAGAGACTATTGATAGTGATTCCGCTGATCCTGGCGACACCAGCGATGGCTCAGTACAATCGTGATTTTCAGTTTAAGAACCCATCGTTCAGTGGACAGAATGCTTCTGCCCATTGGTTGACGATTGAGAACCAGGAGTTTACACGTAAGCAGGAAATTAGAGAGAAGATCGAGGAACAACTTGAGGAAGCTGCAAGAGAAGAGAAGAATTCCTTTCTCAATAGATTCCTTAACAACCTACAATCAAGAATCTATTCAAGGCTTGCTGCCCAGTTAACGGACAATTTGTTTTCACAAGAAGGGCAGAGTGGGTCATTTGAGTTAGAAGGAAATACTATATCATATGCTGAAGATGGTGACGAACTTGTATTGACGATCGTACAGGCCGATGGTTCTGTAACAGAGATCAGAATACCATTGTCAGGATTTAGTTTTTAATGAAACACTTTATTTTGTTATTGACTATACTATTGGGAGGATGTACGATTGGCATAGCAGGGTCAAAACAATGGCATACACCCGATGCTCCAAGACTAGTTACACCATCCGATGTAACAGGTTTGATTTCGTTACAACCACCATATAGAAGACCTGTCGTTGCAGTATATGAATTTCCCGATCTAACGGGACAAAGAAATGAAGGTGGTGCTACTTCGAGTCTATCAACTGCAGTAACTCAAGGTGGGACTGCTATTCTGATAGATGCTCTAAAGAATGCAGGTGGCGGTACGTGGTTTACGGTCGTAGAAAGAAATAGAATTGACAATCTTGCTAAGGAAAGGCAGATTGTCAGGCAACAAAGAGATGAGTACGAAGGAGATAATGCTACAAAACTTCAACCGATGCTTTTCGCTGGGCTGATAGTTGAAGGTGGTATCGTAGGTTACGATACAAGTTTAATGACAGGAGGTGCTGGTGCTAGGTATCTCGGAATCGGTGGTACTCATCAATATAAGAAAGACCAAGTTATAGTTTCGTTAAGAGCAGTTTCGACAAATACAGGAGAAGTTATTCTTAACGTTCAAATATCGAAGACAATTTATTCATATGGAAATGATCTTTCGGTATTTAAGTTTGTTGATGCTGGCACAGACCTAGTTGAATTTGAAACTGGTATGACAGAAAACGAAGCAAACACAATGGCAGTAAAGATGGCGATAGAGGCTGCAGTCGTGGAAATGATTAAGCAAGGAATAGAAAGGGATATTTGGAGGTACAAATGAAATTAATCAAGAATTTCTTGGTTATGTTTACATTAATGATACCAGCGATTGCACACGGACAGTCAACAACAAACTCGATCTACATTGAGCAGATCGGCGATGGTTCAACGATAACTATCGAACAAACGGGGAACACTAATACGATTGGTGATACTGTTTTGGATATTCCATTTGATCTTAATGGAGCATCACAAAACATTACAGTAACTCAAGATGGCAACTCTAACTCACTTGATGGGTCGATTAAAGGAGCAAACATTACTGCTAGCATCGATACAACAGGTGATACAAACGATCTTGATTTTGATGTCGGAGCAACAGCTGCAAGTGGTTCTACACTTGACTTTGATGTAATAGGCAGCGGCAACGATGTCGACTTTACACAAGGTTCGTTAAACTCTGCTACCAATGCTGATGTCACCGTTGGTATCACTGGTGACTTTAACACGTTTGATTCCACTATCGAAACAGATGATGTTACAAATACATTTGCTGTTACCGGTGATTCAAATGACATGACTATCGTTCAAGATGGTTATGCCGGTAAGAACATTGATATGGATCTTACTGGATCAACGAATACCGTAACAGTTAATCAGAAGAGCACGTTGAATGTTGATTCAATTAATCTCACGTCTACGACGAGCAACAGTACTATTAGCATTAATCAGTGCGACTCCACTGGTTGCTAATGATATTGGTTCGGTAACACAATCAAGGGGGACTGGCGAAGTAGTTCGTAATCAAACGAAGTACAACGTCAGGCCCCAGTTACCTATTCGTCAAAACGATACAGTAAAGACAGGCAATGGTCGTGTCAGGATTACGTTTGTCGATGATTCGACCGTTAATGTTACCGAACAGTCTCGTTTAGTTATCGATGACTTTGTTTACAATGGTAACCCATCTGCATCAAGGATGGCACTTCGGTTCGCATCTGGGACTGCTAGATTTACATCTGGTTCAGGAAGAATTGCCAAACCAAACATAGCACTCAGAACACCTTCTGCAACAATCGCTGTTCGTGGAACAGACTTTACAACAACTGTCGACGAGTTCGGTAAGAGTCTAATTATCTTATTGCCATCTGATGATGGAACGGTCGGAGAGATCACGGTTTCTAACGCAGCAGGAATTGTCGTCCTCAACCAAGCATTCCAAGCAACACTTGTTGAGACGTTTGATTCCCGACCATCGCAACCTCTAATACTCAATCTTTCATTGGATATGATCGACAACATGATCATTGTTAATCCACCCGAAGAAATAAAAGAGTATGAAATAGCGGATTCAAGAACCAATATTCTTGATCTCTCAGAACTCGATATAGATTACCTAGAATTTAAGGATCTTGAAAAAGATGATCTAATCTTCGATCAATTGGATAAGGATCTATTGAGTGTAAACTTCTTGGAAGACTATCTCGATGATGGCGGTGGTGATTTGTCCGATTCGGTAGATGGTGTATCGATCACGGGAACTACTTTTGGTTATAATGAAAGTACGCAGATCTATGCAATCATTGCACAGGATTCTATAAATATATCAAGGTATGTTGGTGGCACAATAAGCATCAACTTGTCTAAAGATGAAGGAAAGAATATTCTTCTTAATCAAAATAAAATTATATATGATTTAAAGGTAAATGGCGGTGGATCAGAAATCATTATCACACAATCTGACTAAGATACTCTTATCACCATGGATGGCAGTGTTTACCTTCGCCATATTATTAATGGTGAAGATGCAAGATCCGTTTCTAGTTGAAACTGCTCGCCTGAAGTATTATGACTATATCATGCTTGATGAACCAACACAATCAGAACAGATTGTAGTCGTAAACATAGGGGAGAAAGCAATTGAAACATATGGGCAATGGCCGTTTCCAAGAGAGGTCCATGCTGAAATTATTGAGGGACTTTATGGTAGAGGGGCTGCTCTTGTTGGCAGCACTATACTTATGCCTGAGTCTGATCGTCTGGGGACTGACGGAGTTCTTCAGAATACCCTAAGTCAGTATCCAGTTATTCTCAGTCAGACAGTTTCTAATCAATGCTCGAGAGATTCTTCGTCGATTCGTCGTACTGGTGTTGCTGTGATTGGAGACGGTCGTGCAACTGATTATCTACCACAATACCCATGCGTTCTAAGTAATATCGATATTCTTCAGACAGCAGCCGTCGGTGTTGGAGTAACATCGACCTTACCTGAAACTGATGGGGTCGTAAGGCGAGTTCCTCTTCTAGCACAATCATCAGACGAATACTATCCCGCATTTGCTCTAGAGATGCTGCGAGTTGCCGCAGGAGATCCCTCGTATCAAGCGAAGATAAATCAGACTGGGGTCGAAGCATTACGAATTCCTTCATTTGAAACCATTAAAACGGATGAATATGGTCGTGTGTTTATTAATCCGAACTATCGGTTTTCTTCTGTAGAAATTGGCGAACCAATTCCTGATCTGACTGGTAAGATAGTGATTCTTGGCGTAACTGCCGCAGGAGTTGCGAACCCTGTAGCGACTCCAGCAGGTGCGCAATATCCCCATGTCCTTCAGGCGAGTATACTTGAAACTCTGATAAATGGAGATTCTGTGTCGATTCCGAACTGGTCAGTAATTGCGGATCTTGCTGCTCTGTTGATTCTGGTTCTTTCATTAATAGTTCTTTCGCGTTCTAAATATTCTCTCATTTATATAGCGATTCTGTTGGGTGTGTATTTTTACCTGCCTATCTATTTGTTTGCGCAAAATAACATTTTGTTCGACGTTTCGTTCAATATTTTTGCGATAACTCTGATCTACATGCATATCTATACTGTTAAGTATATCTCTGAGTATCTACAGAAGCAACAAATTAAAAAGCAATTCGGAACGTATCTCTCGCCAGATCTTGTCGCGCAACTTCAACGACAACCAGAGTTACTACAACTTGGTGGTACCGAGCAAGAACTGACGATCATGTTTACAGACGTTCGTGGGTTTACAACTATCTCTGAACACTATGGTAAAGACGTTCAAGGACTAACGAAGATTATGAATCGTTATATGACAACTATGACAAAGGCGATTCTTGAGAACAAAGGCACACTAGATAAGTATATTGGCGACGCTCAAATGGCATTTTGGAATGCACCATTGGACGACAGACAACATGCACTTCATGCGGTTCAAACTGCTTTTGTAATGTTAAAAGATTTGAAGGAGTTTAATGATGAAATTACTCGAGAAGGCATTCCTGCTTTCGGGATGGGCCTTGGTATCAACACTGACACTGTTGTCGTGGGGAATATGGGTTCTGATCAACGTTTTGATTATACCTGCCTTGGTGATGGTGTTAATCTCGCGAGTCGTCTTGAGGGTCAGTCTAAACCTTACGGAGTCAAGATCGTTATTGGACCAAAAACTGCGGAATACATTCAGGACTGCTACCAAGTAATCGAACTAGATCTTATTGCAGTTAAAGGTAAAACTGAACCGACAAGAATCTTTACTGTTCTTGAAAAGAATGATATGGTATCTGAGACACAACATAAAAAGTTTTTGGAACTGTATCGTCAAGGATCTTTTGCAGTTGCAAAAAGGTTCGCCATCTCACTCCGTACAGGGTGGAATGGCGAACTAGATGCTTACTACGAAATGATGATCGAACGTATCAACAGTATGAAGAAAAATCCTCCTACTGATTGGGATGGAATTTATAGAGCCCAGGCCAAGTAAGTAGGAATTCGTTTCGGGCACTAAAGTCGATCGGTTTTTCAGTTCCGATAGTTGGTTCTGACACTGTCAGTGTGAACAATTCATCCTCCATCTTACGGAAATGGAGTTCCAACTCTAGTTGGTGAATAGATGTAGTCATTATGCTGCAATCCTTTGTGATACATCACTACGAAGTGATTGTATCCAGTTGAGTTTCCCCGAAAGGAAATCCTCAAAAGAAGCGTATACGGGGATACCATTCGCTTCAAGTTCGAACTGAATTTCGAGGAAGTCCTCGACAACCCAACCCCATTCTTGTTCGTCGTAACCAATCGCGGTCATGAGACGTTCTGCCTTTTCAGAAATATCAAACATATCAATTCTCCATTACAATATATTCATTATACTTGGATATTGGCATAAAGTCAAGGGTTTTTATGTCCCAAACCAAACAAAAGATCCATCAGTATTACGCTTCACGCAGCAATCCCTATATCCGCTAGAGTTTCGAACTCATACTTACGACCATTCTTGCGCAAGTAACCAACGACCGGACCTGGATCCTTAGTATCGTACCATGAATTTGCGTCAGTAGAAACCTGAAACACTGGCATAGTACCATCACGATCGAAATCATGTTCTTTCGGATTACCAATCGTAATCAGGTCAAGATCAGGATTTGCTTGACGAGCCTTCTCAGCAAATGCATGAGATCGACCAACATGACGGCGGAAGTATCCTGGTTCATCCCAACCATTCCAACACTTATAGGCAAACTGTGCATAACCGATTTCCGGTTCGACAACAACGCCACCGAGGTCCCGAGTCGTCTTGATTGTATTCTTGCGAAGTGTGTAAACGTAAATACCCATTTCAATTTCCTTTTCTCATCTTACAATTCCAATATACCCTAAAAATGAGAAAATGTCAAGCCCCCAAATCATCTTTTTTTGTTTTTTTAAGCTTGCTTTCTATCGGCGGTTAGGGTATAATGACTATGTCGTTTGAGGAGATAAAGAATGACTATGCATATGATGTCACCCGCATATACCACCAACAATACCCGCAAGCGCAAGTCGAAGGTTCCGACTTCGAAGTATGCAAAAGACTGGACAGATTACAACAAGCAGATGAAGCGTCTCGGTTGTAAGACCAAGACTTTTGAAGAATATGTAGCATATCGTCAGGGTAAGTATAAACCCAAACTCCGTGGTGTTGTAAAAAATCCGATGGAAGCGCAGACTCTTCGGCGCGAAGCACCTAAATACGAAAGTGGTGCTGGTATCGGTGTTGCCTTTGGTCGCAAGGAACAGGTATACACTGGCACTCTTGTCACTGGCATTGCTACTATGCATAAGAGCAACGCAGTTCCCGTCATCAATAAGAAGCAAGCAGAAGAGATAGCAAGGATGCGTCGTGGTTGAATTTGATATTGTAATGAAATGGATGGAGTATATCCGCAACAACCCCGAAAATGCATATCGCTTCTCGGAAAACTTCTGGCAAAGTCAGATTGATAGTAAGAAGTGGTTGCTCGAGCACATAACTGAAGAAGATCATTCCATAGTTATCTTTGGCGGATGGTATGGAGTTCTGGCGCAATTTATTGCACAGAAATTTCCCGATTCTTATATCGTAAACACTGACATCGATCCAGAATGTGAACATGTGTTCAATCAGATCAATACCAATTCAGATATCCGATTTAGAACGCACGATATGGAAGATGGTATGCCAGTTGCATGCAGTAATCCCAAACTGGTTATTAATACCAGCACGGAACATGTCAGTCAATCGAAATATAATTCTTGGTGGCACTCCATTCCAGACGGAACTAAATATATTGTGCAAGGCAATAATCTTGTTAATCCTGAACATATTCGTCTTGCGGATAATCTAGAAATGTTCTTGGATATTAACAAAGTCAAAGATCCACTTTATGCAGGAATGTTGGGGTGTGGTCATTTTTATAGATTTATGGCAGTGGGCATTAAATGACAGATCATGTTGACAGAATACGCGATGTAATTGACATAACAAATAAGATTAGTCCAACGTTCTGTTTTGCTAAGTGGTATCACACATCCATCTACATGTATTCGGGGCAAACACATAGTTGTTACCACCCTCGACCGCACAATATATCGACGGAAGAAATTAAGACCAATCCTTCTGCTCTTCACAACACGCTGATTAAAAAGAAAGAGCGAGCAGAAATGCTTGTCGGCGAGAAACCATCTGGTTGTCAATATTGTTGGAACGTTGAGAGTCTCGGAAGCGACCACGTTTCTGATAGAATGATTCGCAATGCATCTATTATAACTGATGAAAGACACAAAGAAATCCTAGACAATCGTTGGGACTTTGATGTTCAACCTGAATACATTGAAGTAGCATTTCACAATGAATGTAATTTCAAATGCGGTTATTGCCATCCAGCAGTAAGCAGCAGTTTCTATAACGAGATCAAAAAATTTGGACCATATAACACTGTTAAAAATCATGCACTCAACGTAGACTACATCAAGAAACAAAATGAAGATGACAATCCCTACGTAAAGGCATGGTGGGAATGGTGGCCTGAAGTCTCGAAGAACCTCAACATTCTACGCATCACAGGCGGAGAACCGCTACTTCATAAAAGCACTTGGCGTCTTTTTGATGATCTTCGCGCAGATCCCAAACCACATCTAGAAATTAATATCAACTCCAATCTTGGCGTTAAATCATCGCTTGTTCAAAAATTAGCAGACAATGTTGTCGATTTAACCGAGAACAATACGATTCGTAGTTTCAAGTTGTTTACATCAGTAGATACTTGGGGTGCTAGAGCAGAATATCTGCGGACTGGTTTGGATATAGAATTATTTGAAAAGAACATAGATATCTTTGTCAGAAATGCCAGAACTCATCTGGCGTTTATGTGCACGTTTAATATTCTCAGCGTAACTTCGTTTACAGATTTCTTGAAGAAAATCTTAATTATGCGCAGACAATATGACCATGTTATTCCTATACTGAATCCACGCGAACCAAACATGAGAAAGATTCGGTTTGACACACCATATCTCAAAGAACCATTGCAGTATGACATGCACTTGTTACCGAAGAAACACTTTCTAAAGTATTTTGATCAAACATTAAAGTTTATTCAAGACAATTTAGATGATGCTGACACAACAAAGTTCTCCAATCTAGAGTATGAGAGATTCCGTCGTGTTCGAGACTACTTTGCTACTGTTCAATATGAACCTCAGAAAGTAAAGGAAGGTCGAGCGGACTTCTACAACTGGTTTACCGAATATGATCGTCGACGCAATACCAACTTCCTAGAAACTTTCCCTGATATGGAAGAATTCTGGAAGTTGTGTAAGAAATCCGCAGAGGAAAAGTAATGAAGATTCTAATTACTGGCGTCGCCGGATTTCTCGGCAGCCATTTAGCGGATAGATTTATCTCCCTCGGTCACACAGTCATTGGTGTTGATAATATGATCGGTGGAGATATTAGCAATGTTCCCGAGGAAGTAGAACTTTACACGATTGATTGTTGTGATCTGGAAAGTATGAAGTATGCTATGACTGGCGTGGATCTAGTCGTTCATGCAGCAGCGACTGCTCACGAGGGACTAAGTGTTTTCTCGCCATCATTTATTACCAGAAATATCTATGAAGCATCGGTATCTACAATCAGTGCTGCGATCTCATCGGGGGTAAAACGTTTTATATTTTGCACAAGTATGGCAAGATACGGAGTCGGCAATCCTCCATTTAGGGAAACTCATCCGACTGCACCAATAGATCCATATGGGATTGCTAAAGTTGCAGCAGAGGAAACTTTAAAGATTCTTGCCAATGTCCACGGGATGGAATATAATATCGTAGTCCCGCACAATATCATTGGACCAAAACAGAAATACGATGATCCATATCGTAATGTTCTTAGCATTATGTTGAATCGCAGTTTAGCAGGTAAACCAATCTATATCTATGGTGATGGTGAACAGATGAGATGCTTTTCTTACGTCGATGATTGTGTCGATTGTATTGAGAGAGTATGTTTTGATCCAGCAATTCAAGAGCAAGTTATAAACATAGGACCAGATCGAGGTGAAGTTACGATCAATCAGTTATCCGCGATGGTACTGAACGAGACAGGTTCTAACATAGAACCGATTCATATAGATCCTCGCCCGCAAGAAGTCAAGTATGCATATTGTTCTTCGGACAAAGCACGATTGTTGTTGGGTTATGAAGAAACAATTAATTTACAATCTGCTATAACAAAGACTGCTGACTGGATTCGCGAGAAAGGTATTCGCGAATTCTCATATAACTATCCTCTGGAAATTATAAATGATAAAACACCAAAGACTTGGGTTGAGAGAAAGATGTAATGTTATTTGCGTTCGAGAATCTAGAAGAGTATGATAATTTTATAGATTGTCCCGATGTAAATCCGTCGGGAATCCGACGATTCAGTCCATGCCCCATAAGCACCAGAATCATCAGAGAAAACTCTAATAAAAACAAATACTTAAATGTAGATATATCTAATTGCCGAGCGGTAGAAGTAACTCCGGAACTAGAAAATTACATTATTTCTTCTGGGGTTAATCATAGTCCCAATGATTGGTGTGGCGCAGATGACAATAATGTTTTCGCGCATCTGTCTGAGAAATATTTGTCGGATCTTAGAAATAGAAAAGCATTGCTTTTACTCGACCAATCGCACGAAGGGTATCAAACTAAATGGTTGTGGCAATGGTTTCACAACAGTTTCGAGACATTTAATGTCCCAGCAGAATCGGTCATATATGTGACTGGTAATTTGCTTGCTAGGAAACAATATGCCAAATATTGCGCAGAAAAAAATATCAAAAACCAAATGCAAATTCTCCCATATACTCATTTTGAGAACATGATATATGAAACAGGTTTGAATCGTTGGAGAATAGAAAAGAAGAAACCGCTTCCTACATTTGAGGATCAACTTCGATATAAGACCGAGCATTTAGCAGATATTAAAGATTACAATTTTCTTCAGAAAAGACTTCGTTCTCATCGAGCATGGGGATATAAAGCATTTCATGATGGTGGATTACTGCCATATGGATTGTTGAGTATGAACTCGTTCAAGAGCATACAAACACACATGGAAGGTAAGTTTATAACTGAAGAAGAAGCGGAAGAAATTAATAAAGATCTTCCTGCTAGAGTCTATGGTATTCCTAATAACACTGAGTCTGATGAATACTACATCACAAGATTTAATGATGATGTTATATTAGATAGTTGGGTGTCAGTTATAAGTGAAGCATCATTTTCAGACAAAGAAGGAACATGCTTCATCAGCGAGAAAAGTTTTAAACCCATTGCTTGTTATCACCCATTCATAATCTTTGGTAATAAAAATTCATTGCACTATCTACGAGACCTCGGATATAAATCTTTCCACCCATTCATTGACGAATCATATGATAAGATGGAAACTTGGGATAGACTAGATGCTATAGTAAACACACTAAAAAAGTTTAACGCTGTGGAAAATAAGATTGAATGGTATAAATCTATATCAGATATCCTGCACCACAATGCAGAAATTCTACGTAAGAACTCCATAGATACTCTACCAACTGCTATTAGAGTGCTAGACGCATATTACCGGAAATACTTCAATGTTCACTAAGCAATACAAAAATCTCAAACGTTCGCTGAAGAAAACTGATCGTGCTATAATCGGAATCGGTTGTTCTTTCATGCAGGGGCAGGGTGCGATAGATGAAGAGTTGGAAAGACTGGATGGTTGGGTAATAGAACAAGGAAGAATGGTTCTAGATGTGAGTTTAGAGAAGAAAAAAGAACTTGCGATAAAACATGATTTACCCATGACAGAAACCATGACAGAAGCGAATGATCTAGAAGTTGATCTAGGCGTTTCGGAGCAAGAATATAAAAACAGTTTCTTAAATGTTCTTTGCGATGATTTGCTCGAAGGATCTTGGACCCCAATTAACTTTGGTATGCGGGGTAATGGCAATAGAGCATCTATAAAACAACTATATTACCATCCCGAATTAGAATTAGAAAAAGTAAAAGAAAAGATAGTAATTTATTGTCCAAGTGGGGTCGAGAGATTTGATTTTGCACTACCGAAGTTGTCTGATCACTTTGGATTTGTGACCATGTGGCCGCACTATAAGTCTGTGTCTGAAAAAAACAGAAAAATGTTGTGGGAGGGTTATGCTAAAACTATTTGGAGCGACTACCATGAGGTCATCGAACAGTTATTTAATGCGGCAGAGTTGGTAACTTGGTGCAAGTTAAATAATGCTAAATTGGTGGTATTCCCAGGATTTGATACGCGATACAACAAGAAATACTTTTTTGATATTCTGTTTGCAGAATCCTCTAAATTCAACAATGTTCGACTGCCGCATAAGATGAATCTTATAATAGAAAATTTTCCATGGAAAGATGTGATCACTGTTGATAAGTGTGACACCGTAATAGATGTGCTGCAGAAAAAAATAAGGGGAAAGGTGGACAGAAGAAATTGGAACTACTGGGATTATCTTGGAAAGGGAAGTCCTGATGGTTTGATAACAAGATGTGCACATCCAAGTAAATCAGGTCATCGCTATTTTGCTGGTAAATTACACGAAGAATTGTTAAAACGAGGAATTCTAAATGTCGGTTGATGCGTATAGACAAAATTTGTTGCAATATCACGAGGATCTTGATATCGAGAGAAAGAACCTCAATGATCGCGAAAAGATCATGAGTCCAGGATATTTTCCCGCATACTGTTGGATGACTGACAAGTATCCGTTTGTGTTTAACAGATCTCTCACACGAAAATTACCGCACCAAGATATAATAACTGACAAATTTATGTCAACAGATAGTTATGAGAAGTTCTTGGACAGTTGTGCAAAACTACCAGATACTTGGGTTTACAGGAATAAGAATGTATCATACAAAGTTAATTCCTTGGGATACAGAAACAGAGAATTTTCGGAAATAGAAAACTGGAAAGACACCATAGCATTTTTTGGATGTTCTCATGTTTTTGGCGTAGGGTTGGCGCTTGAGGATTCTCCAGCATATCTAGTAGAGCAGCAGACCGGCAAAGAAGTTGTTAACTTCGGATATCCCGCTGGATCCAATGAACTAATACTTATGAATATTGTCAATCTCTGCCACTACGTTAAAGATGAAGATTTCCCTGAAAATATAGTTATTGCTTGGACTTGCACTGATAGAATGGTTTACTTCAACAGGGATATAGTTAACTTGGGTACTTGGTCTTTGCTCGGAGATGTTCACGATAAAAATAAACCGCCATATAGATACATAGAAGCAGCAGTAGAGATTCCAACAAACGAACATATGAAACAATTCTACTTAGCGAAAACTGCACGGGAATTGTTGCGAGGAAGAACGAATCTAGTCGAATTTTCATACTTCCCGACATCCGCTAAATATATGAGATGCGATTTACCAGTATATGGCACTCCGGAGGATCCGTGGGATTATGCTCGGGATTTATTGCATCCTGGTATACAATCTTCTAAGAAGATAGCAAACTACATAACTGGAAAAATTATATGATCAAATTTATTTTACGTTGGTTCGCCGAAAGACGCAGAATCCGTGCTCTCAATAAAAGAATCGAAGAGATTAGGAAACAAGATCCATTCATTTACGATTGATTTATCATGAGTATATACAATGATTCTGCGGATGTCGCAGAGAACCAATTGAACAGAATTTCTAAATCCATGTGTTACGCTAAATGGGCGCAGGTATCTATGCACCTGACCAATGGTATGACACATAGTTGCTACCACCCACCCACGCACAAAATAGACGTTCTAGAACTTGAGAAAAACCCATCTGCGCTACACAACACCAAACAGAAAAAAGAAGAACGTCGGCAGATGTTGAAGGGCGAGCGACCAAAGGGTTGTTCGTATTGCTGGAAAATCGAGGATGCTGGTGCGAGAAGCGACAGAATTTACAGGTCGGGTGAATACTGGGCACAAAATGCTCGCAAAGACATCATAGAATCACTTGATACTGGTAATGTTACTCCGCGATATGTCGAGGTCAATTTTAATCAGGCATGCAATTTTAAGTGTATGTACTGTTCTCCTCATCTGAGCACAAGTTGGGAAACTGAAATTAATCAGCATGGACCAATTAAGATTCTAGACGCTGATGGTAATGTTTCAGAACACAATAACATACAGTATCTGACCGAACAGGGGTTAATGCCGCTGAAGGTTTCTCAAAAGGATAATCCTTATCTCACTGCATTCTGGCGCTGGTGGCCTGAGTTGTATAAGAAACTCGAAGTCTTTAGAATGACGGGTGGCGAACCGTTGATGGATGCGAATACCTTCAAAGTCTTGGATTATATCCACGAAAATCCGAATGCTTGGTTGGAAGTTAGCGTAACATCTAATATGTGTCCACCTGACCAAAAGTTAATGGATAGTTTCATACAGAAGTTAAAGAAACTCGAAGAAATCCAAATATGGAAAGACGACGAACGGTTCAATCCTGGATCGGGTAATCACTGGTATGTAAACATGGCATTGAAAAATTTCTCCATGTTTGTCAGTCTCGATTCAGTAGGTTCTCAGGCAGAGTATATCAGAACGGGATTAGACTATCAGGTTATGCAAGAAAACGTAGAACGAGTTCTATCAGAAACTTGCAACACCAATGTAACTTTTATCAACACGTTTAATATTCTTTCGGTGTTTGGGGTAACGGATTATCTCAAATATGTTTTATCTTTGCGAAAGAAATACTCCAGAGACAATCAAGGTATTAAGAAGATACCTATATACGACAAATACAATACGCATCCAGATTTTGAAGTGCATCCTAGGCAGCGGATCTGGTTTGATATTCCGTTGTTGCGATATCCAGACTGGATGGCAATAAATAAATTGCCGCAAGAGTTTGATAAATACTTAGAAGAAGCGATTCAGTACATGCGCGAAAACCCAGAAACAGGCGATTTCGTTGGATTTTATGATTTTGAAATAGATAAAGTGCAACGAAACTTAGATTGGATGCGCGAACATAGGGATGTATCTGATCAGCACAGAAAGAATATACGAATGCATTTTGAGCAGCATGATTCTAGAAGAAACACAAATTATCGAGAAATTTTTCCTGAATTGATAGGATATCTTAGTAATGATTGAGCATTATGTCTAAATTTCCATACAAACGAATCATAAGTTATGGATGCAGTTTTACTGCAGGTGCTGAAATTACTGACCATGATTTTATTGGTATAACTGAAGAAGAATTGGCTACATGTGCTAGACGAAATGGATACACAGGGTCGCGCGAATTATACGAGCATTTTTCTGTTGATGAAGATACGCGAAGAAAGATTTTAGAGAGCAATCGTGAAAAAAGTTGGCCGAATTATATTGCGCAAAGGTATAACATACCTCTATTAAATCAAGCAATTCCTGGATCAAGTTTATCTCATGCATCATATTGCATTTTGCGTGATATACATTCAAACGTAGTGCAACCCACCGACTTAATTCTTGTCGGTATAACTTCTCCTAATAGATGGTTTCAATTTACCGAGACTGGTAGACCGTTCTTTGGTGTTTTTAATCGAGGATGGAATCTTTTAAAGCATTCACCTATATCGAAAACTTATAGACTAGAACTGGAAAGAAACTGGTTTAACATGTATAACACAATATATACTCATCATAAAGAGATACTATTTTTATCAAATTTATCTGATAAAATGAATGGGCAGATTAAATTGTGTTATGCACTCGCAACGCCAAAGGAAATGTTTAGTAGAGTTGCATCCTCATATACATCAGAACAAGATCTTGAGTTTTTTGATTTATGCGATAAAATAATTCCGAACAATAATTTTTTATATGCAGAAAAATCTATGTCAGATCTCACAAGGTCCATTGATGACACAACGGCCATTGATGCCATTCATATGTTTGGACATCCTCGAGTAGAATATCATAAAAAATTCGCAAACATATTAATTGAAAAACTGGAAGAAATGTATAATGATTGAGTGGGGTATTTCTGCCGCATCCCATGATGCTGCATTGACTGTAGTTTCTGGGAAAGAGATTCTCTTCGCATCGCACGCAGAAAGATATTCTAGAGTAAAAAATGACAAAGATCTTAACGATTCTTTAATAGATGCTGCTATAAAAGTTGGAAAACCAGATGTGATACACTGGTACGAAAATGCAAGGTTGCGCGCATTTCGCCGATTTTTAGCAGGACAGGGAATTATCAGATTTAGTGTTCGCAAGTATTTGGAGGATTATGGATTAGAAGGTGTTCCGGTATTATTTTCACGACACCATGAATCGCACGCAGCAGCAGGTTTCTATACCTCCCCATTCGATTCAGCGACTGCTCTTGTAATCGACGCGATAGGTGAATTTGACACCACTTCTATTTGGAATTGCGCAGATGATAATCTCACAAAAGTTTGGTCTTTAGAGTATCCAAAATCTCTGGGTCTATTTTATTCTGCCATGACTGCAAGAGTTGGATTAAAACCCAACGAAGATGAATACATTTTGATGGGGATGGCAGCATATGGCAATCCTTACAAGTATTATGGTGAGATAAAAAATCTCTGGAAGAAAGAAAATCTTCATAGAGGATGCCGATGGTGGAGACTTGATGATTCTAATCTAGATGTTTACAGTGTTGCTGCTGCAACTCAAAAGATCTACGAAGAAGAATTTGAACTTTTATTGAAGAAAGCAAAGTCTAAAGGCGAAGACAAAGATAATTTAGTTTTGATGGGTGGTTGTGCTCTCAACTGCAGCGCCAATCATATTGCTGCAAAATACTTTAAGAATGTTTGGATAATGCCTAATCCTGGAGACGCAGGTAGTTCTCTGGGTGCCATTGCTGCAAACGGCAGAAAAAAACTTAATTGGGTCGGTCCGTATCTCGGTGAAGATATGGGCGGTGATTACCCCATAGAAAAACTATTGACAGAACTCGACAAATGCGGTATAGTAGGTGTTGCTAATGGGAAGGCGGAGTTTGGTCCAAGAGCTCTTGGCAATCGAAGTCTCTTAGCAGATCCTACTAAACCAGACATGAAAGACAGAGTTAATGCAATTAAGCAACGACAAGAATTTCGTCCATTCGCACCAGTTATTATGGCAGAACATGCAGCGGAATATTTCGATATGCCTGTTGCGTCATCCCCGTATATGCAGTTTACTTCTAGATGCAAATTTCCTGAAAAGTATCCTGCTATTGTCCATGTTGACGGCACAAGTCGCGTCCAGACAGTGACAGAAGAAGAGCATCCTGGGTTATATTCGTTGTTAAAAACTCGTTTAAAAACAATGGGTTGCCCGATGCTCTTAAATACCAGTTTAAACATTAAGGGACAACCTATTGTGAATACTGAAGAAGATGCCAGAAGTTTTGAGCAAAAGTATGGCGTAAAGGTGTTCACATAATAAATAGAGTTATGGGTGAGGTAGTAAAATTTCCATCTAAAGATCCGCTGATTCCTCGGCGATATAGAATATCACTCTTTACCGAGTTTCAGGTAGAGTGCGTTATTGCTGCATTAAACATATTCCCCAAATGTTTAGAAAAAATAAATGAAGAAAATCTTTCGACGTTAGATCCAATTTTTATCAGACAATCCCTTGACTTTGCCATAGAGTCAGGTATACTAAGTGAAGCAGTGAAAAATGAATTGAGATCTCTTATCAAATATAATATTGAAGAGATCACCTTTGAGGATATTTGAATATGAATATTTTTTACTTACATCCCGATCCTAAAATCTGTGCTCAGATGCACGTCGACAAGCATGTTGTGAAGATGATTCTCGAATATGCTCAGTTACTTTCGACTGCGCATCGTATGCTAGACGGCACAGAATATATTGATGCGTCTTCCGGTCGCAGAATTAAGCGTTGGCGATTGCCTGATCCAGATTTAGAGCAGCATCTATACAAGGCATCGCACGTTAATCACCCAAGCGCTGTCTGGGTTCGTCAGTCTAACAACAACTACAACTGGTTGATGTGTTTGTTCCAGGAACTGCTGCTAGAATACACTCATCGTTATGGCAAGCACCATTCTACCGAGCGTCTTGTCTATTGGTTGCGCAAACCACCTGCGAATATTCCCGTAGGTTATTTCACGCAACCCACCCCTGCTATGCCCGACGAATACAAAGTTCCTGACTCTGTCCAATCGTATCGTAACTATTATATCGGCGCGAAAAATAAAATGGCAAATTGGAAAAAAAGATCGATTCCAGAGTGGTATGAGGTTGCTGCTTGAATAAATACCTGTATGCAGAGAAAAAATAAAAACATAAACAATTAAACTCATGGGGTAGCGGTTCCACCGCTGCCCCATTTTTTTGTAACTAAGTAACTCTCGCAAAGGAATGTTATGACTAGAAAAAAATCCTCTCTTCACCTCGTGGATACTTCTAATCAGGAGAAAAGTTCTAAATGTAAAGTTCTCATGACAGATATGAGACAAGATATAAAGCCATTAACATTCAATCAAGCAGCATTCTTTGATCTTTACGATAAACAAGAAACAGCAATATTATTACATGGTGCTGCTGGTACGGGAAAAACATACATCGCCTTGTATAAGGCATTATCCGAAGTTTTACAAAAAGACACAGAATTTCATAAAGTGGTTATCGTAAGGTCGGCAGTCCCATCGAGGGAAATTGGGCATCTTCCTGGTGGCGCTGATGAAAAGACCGAAGTCTATCAGTTACCATATCACGATATATGCGCCGATCTATTCAATCATGTTCAACCATTTCAAAGATTAATGGAACAAAAGTCAGTGGAATTTATGATCACTTCGTTTGTTCGTGGATTAACTTTGGACAATGCAATCGTCATTGTTGATGAGTGCCAGAATATGAACGACATGGAACTTAATTCTATCATGACTCGAGTTGGGTCTAATTCCAAAATTATCTTCTGTGGAGATTTCCGTCAGACAGACCTATATAGAAGGACTGACACGAGCGGATTGCACAAATTCATGAAGATCGTCGACATGATGCCATCCTTCAAATCGGTGGAATTTACGATGGACGATATCGTGCGTTCAGATATTGTCAAGGAATATCTCATCGCGAGAATGGAATACGAAGAAAGAACTGCAGCGTAAAAAAAAGGCTTGACTTTTTCGCAATTTTATAGTATAAGAGTATATGATGTTTAAAACGATATATGAATATGAAGATTTCGCCCAATCAACCACGAACGAAGATGGTAGCAGAGTTTATGTTAATGCCTCTGGTGTAGCATATCCCTCTGCTACCACTGTTCTCTCAGTTCTTAGCAAAGATTCAATCAAAGAATGGCGCCAACGTGTTGGCGAAGAAGAAGCGAATCGTATTTCTTCGACTGCTGCTACACGTGGCACCAAGATTCATACGTTGGTTGAGAAATATCTCGGCAACGAGGAAATAACTTCTGAAACATACGAAGAGCAGAAAGTTGATCCTTTCAACGCACAACTCTTCGAAGACTACAAGAAATTTCTTAATCGCATTAACAATATTCATGCACAAGAACTTGCTCTTTACAGCGACCACCTTCGCATGGCAGGTCGTGTAGACTGTATCGCCGAGTTTGAGGGTAAACTTGCAATTATCGACTTCAAAACTTCTAGGAAACTGAAGAGAAAAGATTGGATTGAAAGTTACTTTCTTCAAGCAACAGCATATTCCATCATGTATGAAGAACGCACAGGTATACCTGTGCCAAATCTAGTAATCGGTATTGCTGTCGATCACGAATCAGAACCTCAGATCTTCCTAGAGAAGCGTGATAACTGGGTTAAAAAACTACTAAATACTCGTGATTACTTTGAGTCTGGTAGATTTTTTTAGGAGAAAATATTATGAGCGACTTTAAAGGCGGCACTTTTGCTCCAGCGGATTAT
>Ga0099851_1000188_pt1 | contig 25258 bp, 19 predicted proteins | sample CB_VirMetaG_6_FD_78176 | JGI IMG/M metagenome (GOLD analysis project Ga0099851, IMG submission 78176) | Freshwater to marine saline gradient viral communities from Chesapeake Bay - CB_1508_2 Viral MetaG | ecosystem: Environmental > Aquatic > Marine > Coastal | place: USA: Chesapeake Bay... | reverse complement strand
TGAAATTTGGTCATTTTTTGAAAAGCATTTTGACCTAAATTATGAGGAAATACAGGAGATTGCTCGTGACTGGCTGGAAGAGGATTTCAAACTGAAGGGGTATACACCAGCCCCTGACTACGGATCAGGAGGTTTTAGGTTGGAAGAGACTTTCAAACTGAGGGGATATACACCCCACCTGTGGTGGAAACATTGACGCATTGTGCTGGAAGATGCTTTCAAACTGAGGGGATATACGTCAGGGACTATCGGTCAACAAATTTGGTTCACCACTAAGTGATACTTTAAAATTAAAGAGATATATACCTTTAAATATAAAATCCCAAGCTTAATTGATTTTTTAGTTCATTTGTATTATTTTTTTATAAAAAAATTGACAAATGAATATACCGACACAAGAGCAAATAGAACAGTTTTTACACGGTTCTGACCCAGAAAAATACATAGTGGGGTTAGAATTCGGTTTTAGAAGTGGCAAAATATATAAAATCAAAGAATACCCAGATAAGGGAAAGGTTATTGAGGTTGATACCTTCACACCTTTTTGTTGGGTGGGTGATTTACGTTCTAAAAATTTTTACAGAGGAAACAAACAAGTTCAAAAAGAAGCTATCAGTAAACACGGTATCATTATAGAAAAGTTGGAAACTTATGGTAATGATCGTTTAGAGAATGGGTTAACATATTTGGTTAAGACGACTAAAGATTATAATCATTTGGTTTCGTTTTTTAGGGAAGGCGGTCTTAATCCTTGGGGTGAAGATTCTAGAGATTTTATATTAATGTTACCACCGATAGAACAGTACTTAATACAAAAAGAAAAAAGATTATTCAAGGGTTTTGAGGATTATAATGACGTACATCGTTTCGTTTTTGACTTGGAAACTACTAGTTTATCACCTAAAGATGGTAGGATATTCATGATTGGTATGAAAGACAATCGTGGATTTGAAAAAGTCATTGAGGTTGAGGATAATGACTATAATGAAATATTAGCTATTACCGAATTTTTCGAAACAATAGATGAACTAAAACCGACAATAATTGGTGGTTACAATTCGTCTAACTTCGACTGGGATTGGTTATTTGAACGTTCTCGTATTTTAGGTTTGGATATTTCGGAGTTTAAAACACTAAACCCTAACGAAAAATTTAAAATGTCCAAAGGTACACTCAAATTGGGTGCGGAAATGGAAGAATACAATAAAATTGAAATCTGGGGTTACAACTCTATAGATATCGCACACTCTGTTAGGAGAGCACAAACAATCAATTCAGACATAAAAAGTTGGGGTCTTAAATATATTACTAAATTCACTAATTCTGAAAAACCTAATCGTGTTTATGTTCAAGGGGATAAAATCGCTTCAACATATAAAGAAAATTTAGAATATTTTTTTAATCCCAAAACTGGTCAGTATCGTTTAGTTACAGATCCAAAAGTTAAAGACATAGAAACAAAATACCCAGGGGTGTATGAACGTGTCAACGGTAAATACATTGTTGAAAGATATCTATTGGATGATATTTGGGAAACTTTGGAGGTTGATGCTCAGTTTAACCAAGCGTCATTCCTTTTATCTTCTATGGTACCAACGTCATACGAGAGAGCGTCAACAATGGGTACCGCAACATTGTGGAAGATGTTGATGTTAGCTTGGTCATACACTAACAATTTAGCTATACCCAAAAAAGACGAAAAAAGACCTTTTGTGGGTGGACTATCACGCTTGTTAAAAACGGGTTATTCGACAAACGTGTTGAAGTTGGACTTTAGTTCACTTTACCCGTCAATACAATTAGTTCATGATGTTTTTCCAGAGTGTGATGTGACTGGTGCGATGAAATCTATGTTAAAATATTTTAGAGACACACGTATTAAGTATAAAAATTTAACATCAGAATACAAAAACATAGATAAGAAAGTATCAGAAACTTATGGTAGGAAACAACTACCTATTAAAATTTTTATTAACTCCATGTTCGGTTCACTATCCGCACCACAGGTATTTCCGTGGGGTGACATGAACAAAGGTGAAGAAGTTACATGTACTGGTAGACAATATCTAAGACATATGATTAGATGGTTTATGGATAGGGGGTATGAACCTTTGGTGTTAGATACTGATGGTGTGAACTTTTCAGCTCCAAAGGGTGTAGAAAATATAGAATACGTTGGTAAAGGTAATAATGACTTAGTTGTTAAAGACAAGGTTTATGTAGGTACTGACGCACACGTAGCTGAATACAATGATTTGTATATGGTAAATGAGATGGGTTTGGATACTGATGGTACTTGGCCAGCTTGTATTAATGTAGCCAGAAAAAACTACGCTCTTTTAACTGATAAAGGTAAAGTTAAACTAACTGGTAATTCAATCAAATCAAAAAAATTACAAGGATATGTAGAGGAGTTTATAGATAAAGGTTTGACAATGTTACTTAACGGTGAGGGTCAGTCATTTATTGATTACTATTACGAGTACATCGAAAAAATTTACAATAAAGAAATACCATTAAGTAAAATCGCTAACAAATCAAACGTAAAACAAAGTGTTTCTGATTATAAGATTCGTAGTAAACAAACTTCAAAGTCTGGAAGTTTGATGTCTAAACAAGCTCACATGGAACTAATCATCCAAGAAGGACTTAAGGTGGATTTGGGTGACACGATTTACTATGTGAATAATGGTACCAGAAAATCACACGGTGACGTTCAAAACGTAAATAAACCAAAAAAGGGGTGGACACAAGAACAACTTGATAGTTTCTTTGGGACTTATGGCGTTTACCCACCAGATTCATTAACAACTATGGTGAAACTAAATTGTTACCGTATCCCTAAAGAAGATATTGAAAACAACCCTGGACTGACTGGTGACTATAACGTACCTAGATACATCAGTACTTTCAATAAAAGAATTGAACCTTTGTTGGTTTGTTTTAAACCTGAAATCAGAGACAATATTCTAATAGAAGATCCTAAAGACAGACAATATTTCACTAAATCACAATGTGAGTTAATAAATGGAATACCTAGAAAACCTGAAGACCAAGATTCGTTAGGTGAAATATTAGACCTATCAGAAGATGAGGTTAACTTTTGGTCTAATGTAAAACAACAAAATGAAAATTATTTTATGGAAAGTTTAGGTATTTTTGATACCGTCAGATGAGACTATTAACCAACAATTTAAAGGATCATAGAATCTTAATTCCACTGAACTCTCTGGGGTTAACCTCAGAGAGTTCCAATTATTATCTATAAGACCAACGTCTGGTAATATCCTACAATCTGAAAGTGATTTAAGTGTGTATTTTTTAGAAACTTCACGATTCAAAACATAATCCCCATTTTCAGTTAACACAACAAACTCCTCATCGTCTTTTTTGGTACCATAAATTTTAAGATACTCAATCAACATTATGGATAGTTTTTTATATTTTACTGAGTCAGGTGACCCACCCTCATAGTTAACTAAGTCTACCAACCCTAAGTTGTGTACATCTTCAGCTATATACCCCCAGTCGTCAGTATGATTAGATTTCCATTTGAAACTTTTAGGTGTCAAACTTAGGAGTTTGTTTAAGTTTTGGAATGAAACATCTTTGATACCGTATTTGTACCTTATTGATGACGTATCTTTTACCACGTTCCCTAAACTATCAATACCCAAATCTGTCGCAGCGGCTGAAATTAGGTTTGACGTATTAATCTGTAAACAACTCGCGGTTATGGATATAGTAGCTGCGGTAGTGTCAACAGGAATTAAAGGTGGTTGTGAAATCGCTACAACAGTATTACCAGTAGTTTTACCCGAAAACGCTGTAACAGAAACCCCATATGTAGATATTCTACCATCAGAATAAAAATTTGATACACCATCATTGTCTGACGCGTATTGTACTATAAATGTATATCCAGAATTACCACTATATGAAGGATCACTACCATCGGTAACATATTGTGGTAAACCAACCCAAAATAATCCTTCAATGTTTGTGTTACCCGAAAATGTCGCAGTATCACCCGAAGGTTGTATTAACTGTCTACTATAATCAATTCTTGTTGAAAATGCCATATTAAATTACATATAAACTACCAGGATTCATTGGTCTATAACCCAAAGCTTTATTTAAGTTTTCAGCTTCCAAAGCTTTTCTTTCTAACATTTTATCATTTCTAAGTCGTTCTAACCTTAATGTTAACTCCTCTATTAGTTTAGAGTACTCGTCTTTAGCTTCAGTCAATAGAGAATCATACTCAAGTTGTAATTCAGCGTCTGGTGTTTTTAAATTACCACTAAACTTACCTCTCACTCTACCTAACATTTCTTTACACTTCGCGAAGAAATATCTCCTAACCCAAGATTGTGCGGGAGGATTTAATTGGTCAAAATTAATTTCATCCAACCTAACATCACTAGGTAGTAACACAATATCTTTGTTTTGAGCTAAACATTCATTTCTGTTTTCGGGTCCTACATCATAATACCAATAATAAACCCTATGTTGATTCGTTCTGATATTACCAAAATCAAATCTACCACCAGGTACGTTATACAAGTGTAGGTATTTAGGACCATTAACACCACCTGCACCAGCGGTTATCCTGTATGTCATGTCACCACCTATTATTCTGTTCTTTAGGTTTCTATCTTGCATTCTAAGTAAAATGTCAAAAGCGGGCATCATGTAGTAAGATCCTTGTATCCCCATTTGAGCAAATCCACCTGGACCTCCAACACCAAAACCACCAAAACCACCAAAAGCACCTAAAAATGGGTCAATAAAAGATTCATTTAATTCCGCTCTAGTATACCAAAGAATTTCGTTTATTTCACGACCAGCTGGGATTTGATATATTTGTGTGTTAGCGGATAATGTTACATAGTCTTGTTTTAGTTGGTAAGGACCTCCCGCTTGGAGTCCCACGATTTTTGAATACGCGTAAGTAAATGACGTTTCGAATGATAAATCTCTTGTCATAAAAGCGTTTGTGAGTGATATAACATCTTGATCTTGACCGTACACTGAAGACCATTGATTTTCAATTAACCAATCTTGGATGTATTGTCCGTAATCCTGTACCGCAATCTCTAACGCGGTATCTAACATCTCGTCTTCCAATTCGACACTTCTTATTGGTGCACCCAACAAGTGTTTTACCTGTGTAAATAATTTATCTCTTTTTTCTGGTTGAATAATAGACATAACTTTTTTATATAAATACCTATTATATCAAATAAAAAAGTGGTCAAATTTGACCACTTTAATTTTTATGTTTAAAAATTTTGTTATTTGATAAAATTAACCACGGTTAAATCATCGTCATCTTCTTTTATTTTTCTTCTAACTATTCTTCTAATGTCAGATTCTTTTAATCCCAAACCTTTAAATGTACCGTACCCTTCAGATTTTTCATTTTTTCTTATGACTTCATCTTCCTCTTCGGTTTCAACTTCAGACAACTCCTCATCTTCCATTTCTTCAATTTGGTCAGACAACTCCCTCATCGTCGTTTTATATTTTTTAAGGTCACTGTTCTTTTTACCTAATTCTTTTAATTCTTTTCTAACTTTTTTTAGTTTTTCGTAAGCGTCCTTAAGTTCTTTTTTAGGATCTTCACCTTCTGAAATAATTTTATTTACGATAGATTTTAATTTTTTCTCAAGTAATATGTTTTTCATGGTTAAAACTTTTTATATAAATATCACATAAAACAAAAAACCCCTCTATAGGGGAGGGGTTTTTAAATATCATTTAAAATTATTAATCTGTATGTTCATTCAAAAATGAAATAAAGTTAGAAATACAATCAGATGCATAATCTTCCAAATCAAAAAAATCCTCATCAGACATTTCATCGTGACTACTTTCTTCTAAAAAACGTGTAATGTCGTCTTTTAAATTAGAAAGAATTTCTTTGGCATCCTCAATGTCCAATTTTTCACCCGTTTTAACCATTATTTTTACCTCATATTGATATTCATCACATATGGTGTCAATTTCATCTAGTAGTTCATCAAGTTCATCTTTTGATTCTCTAATTGCTCGTTTAACGATACGAACCAAATCAGATTCCGTAAGTCTAACTATTTTTTTCATAATTTTTTATTTATAAATATCACATAAAATTATTAAGTCTATTTTCACACTCATCCCAATTGACAACTTTCCAAAAATTGTCTACATATTTTTTCCTTTCACTTTTATAATCTAAGTAATACGCGTGTTCCCAAACATCTAAACCCAATAATATCTCACCGTCAATAGGGGTGTACAATGATTTGTCACTTAAATAGTTTTTATTTGGATATATGTTCATTTTAGGGTTATCTTGGTTGGGGGTTGTGACAATTTTTAATCTACCTCTGGATGTTACCATCAACCAACACCAACCAGAACCAAAACGACTCATACATTTTTCGGTAAATTTATCTTTAAATTCGTCAAAAGAACCAAACTGTCTTTCTATTTTTTCTTTTAAATTACCTTTTAATGTTTGTTTTTCGGGTGATAGGAAAGACCAAAAAAGTGTGTGATTGTAAAAACCACCAGCGTTATTCCTAACATCGTCGGTATAATCTTTAATTGATCCGATTAATTTTTCAATTTCAGTGGGTTTATTAACCCTATCTTTAAGTAAGTCATTAAGTTTATTAATATATCCTTTATAATGTTTATTATAATGAGTATACATTGTATCTGAACCAACGAAAGGTTTTACGTCACCATAACCATATGGTAATCTGACAGCTTTAAATTCTTCCATGTCAATAATTTTGTTTTAACATTATCTTAACCCACTAAAAAAAGGACTAAATAATAACATTTTATAAATATTTTTACCTATTATTATAAAATACTTGTTAACGGTATCTAAATCATCATCTAAACTTTCACGTTCCAAATACCTTAAAGTTATTGTTGTCATTAACTCTCTAACCTTTTGTGAGTTATCCCAAATGTATTGTATCTCTTTTGGTTGGGTCCCTATAAAATCTTCCATGTCTACTGGGAATTTCTTAGTTTCTTTAATATAATCTAACAATTCTTTTGATAATTCATCCTCCAAAACTGTTCTACCATCCAGTAAAAAAGGTGACATGTCAGTCATCACCATATTATATTTACCCCACCTTCTTAGTTGTTCTATATAATCTATCAACACTTTTCTTTCGGTATTATTTTTAAAAAGTGTGTTTACCATACCTTCAAACGATTTACTATCGAAATATTTACTAAAATCTCCCATTGATATTTTTACTATAAATACTTACAAACTGTTTAGTTCCTCTAAAATTTCAGACATTACGTCTTCTTCTGTAATATCATCACCCATAACAGTGTTTATTATTCTTTTTTTTCTCTCAACTATATTGTAAATGACCCGTTCTATAGTGTTTTCAAAAATGGGGTAAAAACAAGAAACATTTTTCTTTTGACCTATCCTAAACGCTCTGTCTTCCGCTTGTGACATTAACGCGGGGACAAACGACAAATCGTTGAATATGACGACTTCAGCTTCAGTTAAAGTTATACCCACACCACCAGCTACCAAATTAGATACGAAAATTTTAATTTTTGGATCATTTTGAAATCTATCTACACTTTCTTGTCTTTGTATTTTAGACATCTGACCATACAAAGGTACCGCTATTTTTTTATATTTAGACCAAATTTCCATCAGAGGTTCTGTAAAGTTGGTGAAAACTATAACTTTTTTATCTTGTTCTAAACAATCGTCAATTAACTCAAATGTATATTCTAATTTTTGTTTAGAAATAACTTGTCTAATTGACATTAATTTGTTCAACTGAATTGACAAACCTTTATCTTTATTTTCTTTTGTCCAATCCAAATATTCGCCAACTTCTTTCTCGTATTCTTTAGATTTTAATTGTAAAAAAATTGGTGTTATAATTTTGTCAGGCAAATCCAAAACTTCTTCTTTTAATCTTCGTAAAACTTTTTGTTTTGTCCTTTCACGTAACTCTTCTAAATTTGACGCACCATTAGTTATCCAAACTTTACGACCACCCCTACTAATTTGAAATCCATCACAGTACCTCTTAACGTAACCAACCCAATTTTTAGCGACTCTAGAATCAGCTATTTTCAACAAATTATAATAATTCATAGGTCTAGAGGTCATCGGGGTACCGGTCATTAACCATACTTTTTTAGTTTTAGAAACAATGTCATTAACTAATTTTGTTCTTTGTGCTTTACTATTAGAAATGTAATGTGCTTCATCAATTATCACCAAACCAAAATTATTATCAATTATAGTAGTTTCGGTATTATCCAACGAGTGAAAATTTTTAATGATGTCGTAATTTATAATTACGAATTTACCGTCTTCCCAATTTTTACCCTCAACGATACCCACTTTCTCTTGTGAGTAATTTTCTATTTCTCTTTTCCAATTGTATTTGAGTGTCGCTGGACATATAATTAATATTTTATCTTCACCACTTTCTAAAGCTGCGATGGTTCCCGAAGTGGTTTTACCTAAGCCCATGTCGTCAGCTAATATAAATTTATCATTACCTAAAAGTTTTTCTATCGCTATCTTTTGGTGATCATACGGAGTTCTGTGACTGTATTTACTGTAATCAACTTCAACTTTTCGTTCTGTGTTGGGAATTATTTGATTTTTCGGTACCCAAAAGTCTTGTAATGGTTTTGTCTCAAATATTTTACCCCAAATATGAAACGCTTTTTCACTTTCACTTAATATTTTTTCAACCCAAATTGATTTGGGTGGTGAGGGTAACAGGTGATTATCCATTAGTGTCTTAGCGTAAAAATCATCAATCTCCACCCATTTTTTAGCTACCTTTGGTTTTTTATCGTAATTGGATAATATATAATCTGATTGATTTCTCGTTAATTGTTTTGATTTATTATTTGTATGATATGACTTAAGTTGTAGTATATAATTGTTTGCACCAGAATAACTCAACAGGATATCTTTAGCTTTTATTTCAGGTAACAAAATTTCCATTTGTTTTTTTTTAAATATAATCAATATTTCATTATTGACAATAAAGTATTTATTTAATATGAGTAATCAAAAAAAAATACCTATAACTAGAATTTCTAAATTTTTTGGTTCTGAAGATTTCGATTTAGAACAAAGAATGGGAATGGAGTGGTTACATGGTGACATGCATTTTACTTTAGTTTTATACCGTGTGGATATTGAAAAAACCGATGTTGATAATGTTTACGGTGAATCTGGTCCTGAAGAAATAAGATTTAAAGCACCAGTTGAATTTAACGCTTATGTTTCAATATCTGAACCAACCTATAAAACCTACAGTAACGGTTTAGTGAATCAATTAGAACCAGGTAATTTAAAATTAAGTGTATATATAAAACATTTAGAAGAGTTAGGTATAGATATTTCATATGGGGATTATATTGGTTACCCCGAAAAAGAAGATAAAATAAGATACTACGTTGTCACTAACGATGGTCGGGTTACATCAGATAATAAACACACTATTGGTGGGTATAAAGCTTTTTATCGTTCAATAACGTGTGCTTATGTGACACCAAACGAGTTTAAAGGTATTTAAAAATGGCGTTACCAAAAAAAGTTAAAAAAAATATAAATATTAATCCGAATCAACCACAACCATACTACCCTTATGGTTATAATGGTTTGACTACACCTAATAGGAGAAAAGAATTGTCAGAATTAATTACCGAAGACGGTACTTTCTTACCTAAAGGTATTTTACATGAAGATTTGGACGGTGGTATGTTGGATTTTGTGAAAAATTCATTAAGTATAACTATAGACGGTAAAAAAATACCAATAATAGAAAGGATATTAACAATCCAAAGATGGGCTGAATTTTCACAAACCTGGAAATTTTCAACTGATGATAAAAATGTAGAACTACCTTTTGTGGTTGTCATTAGAAAACCAGACGTACAGTACGGTTCAAATCCAGCTTTAAATTACACTATACCCGATAGAAAACAATTTCATTTCGCTAAAGTACCTACATGGGATGGTGTGAGAAAAGGTGTTGATGTTTATACAATACCACAACCAGTACCTGTAGATTTAACTTTTGATGTGAAAATCGTATGTAATAGGATGAGAGAACTTAACACCTTCAATAGAAGAGTAATGCAAGAATTCACATCTAGACAAGCTTACACTTTTGTCAAAGGACATTATATTCCTATCGTATTAAGTAGTGTTTCAGATGAAAGTACAATCGACGGTGAAGATCGTAAATATTATATGCAAAATTATACCTTCCAATTACAAGGTTTTATAATTGATGAGGAGGAGTTTGAGGTTAAACCAGCTATCACAAGGTCTTTGTTATTTTTTGACACCGACACTACATCCATAGTTAGTGGTCGTGGGAGTTTATCTAAATTTGATAATAAAACATTTAATGGTGAAAACGTAAATAATTACAGAAATAAAATAGAATTTAACAGTTTGTGTTCACCATGTGTTTCACAAATAACATACTCATATAATTGTAATGTTTTCACTATTAGGACTGACAACACTAACTCAATTGACTATGAAATAAACGGTGAAACCTCAATAGGTGAGTTAGAGATAAAACGTGGAGATGTATTAACTATAACCATCACACAAACCGATAACTCACAAAATTCATACGTGGTGATTGAGGATAGATTATTACCTTAATCATTCACCGTAAATATCTTTTTTCTCTTTACAGTTTTTTTCTATCAGTTTTTCCAAGTATTTGGACATTACCAAACCACGTTTCACACAATAGTCTTTTAACATTTTGTGGTATTCTTCTTCTATCTTTAGATTTTTAATCGACATTTTTAAAGTATGAAAAAAGTAAGAAAATTATCTTACTGTACAATAAATATGTGATTCATCACAAATACTTTTGGTAGTAAAGTCAATATTTATTAAGAAATAAATAATATTCACTAAAAATTAAAAACAAAAAAAATGGCTGAAAATCAAAGAGTGTTCGTTTCACCTGGTGTTTACACCGCAGAACAAGATTTAACTTTTGTAGCTCAAAGTGTGGGGGTAACAACATTAGGTGTCGCTGGAGAAACACTTAAAGGTCCCGCTTTTGAACCAATATTCATAACATCTTTCGATGAATTCAGAACAAGATTTGGTGAGACTTCCGCTGATAAATACGTGGACAGTCAAATTCCAAAATATGAATTGGGTTTCATCGCTAGATCTTATTTACAACAATCCAATCAATTATTTGTAACCAGAGTTTTAGGTCTATCTGGTTATGACGCAGGTCCTTCTTGGTCTATAACTACTATTGGTGAAATGGATTTAACCTCAGTTTTTTCCGCCGCTACGGGTCTATCTACCACTACTTGGACTGAAACATTATACGTTCCTTTAACTGGTAGTTCGATAAACTCAAGTAATGTTTTCACCGACTCTGGTTTCACAACACCATTATCATCAGTAACTACTTTTGGTGGTTCAAATTTCTTATTGAATGGGTACCAATTAACTGGTGAAACATTTGTTAATGGTCAAGGTCAAAGTTTAGGTACATTCGTAGATGAAGTAGCTAAATTCGTATACGAGGGATTGTTGGATAGTGATACAACTACATTTACTGGTTCTAACGCGAATGATATATACTACTATGGTTTTGTACCTACCGCGTGTTCACAAGCATTAAGTGGTGAAGTTACTACTTGGACTGGTGAATTACCAGTGATTTCTAACAGATTAGGTATTAATTCAAGTATCAATACTGGTGATAGTTCAACATTTACGTCAGATTCTAACGATGGTTGGTATGATACATTATTTAATTATTCTACCGATTGTGTTACTGACACTTATAGTGGTGTATCCTTTAATATGGCAGCATCAACCGCGTTTACCGCGACATCTTCGGTAACTTACTTACAGGTTGAACTCACAGGTTGTTTCGCGACATATTCTTCTATATTAGCCGATCAAGAAGCACATAACATGGTAGTCGCTACTCTAAGGTCTAGAGGTGAAAGTACTTTAGCTAGTGGGGGTCCTGTCTATGAAATAAGTGCTAACACAGTGGGTAACGTAGAAATTGATTGTACTGGGGAATATTCGGAAGTGTTGAATAACCCATTTGAGACCTTCGGTTTGTCAGCAATAACAGACGCTGGAATAATACACACATTTAATGTTTCATTTGAAACTGGTAGTAAAAATTACTTACCAAGAGTGTTAGGTAGAAAAGTTTTCGATAGAGAAACTCAAGAAGTACCAATCTTCGTAGAGGAAATTTATCCAAATATTTTACAATACCTATATAGAACACAAAAAGTTAGAGGTATAAATTGTTGTATTTCGTATCTACCAGCAGCTAGATTTAACAACGTAAACTTAACGTCAATAGGTTGGTACATGAATGAGTTCCAAACACCAAGAACTCCTTGGATTGTTTCTGAATTGAGAGGTAATGATGTTGATAGGTTATTTAGATTTATTTCTGTTTCTGACGGAACCGCAGCTAACAGAGAACATAAAATATCGATAATCAACATTTCGTTCGAAAGACAAGAGTTTGATATTTTAATTAGAGACTTTAACGATAGTGACGCTAATCCAGTAGTGTTGGAGAAATATACTAGATGTAGTCTAAACCCTACACTACCATCATTTATTGGTAGAAAAATTGGTACATCTGATGGTGAATACGAATTGAAATCAAGATTTACCATGTTGGAGATATCTGAAGATGTATTGAACGGTGATTTATCTTCCGCGTTACCTTGTGGTTTTGAGGGTTACCCACTAAGAAACTATGAAGTAGGTACTCAAATTCCTTACCCACAATGGAAGACTAAATACTACCAACCAGGTGAAGTTGTTTTTGACCCATACTTTGACGGTTCGGGTGGATTAACTAACGCGGTAATATCAGCGGGTGATAATATTAGAAGAAACTTCTTAGGTTTCTCAGACGGTACTGGAACAGCAATCGATTTTGACTTCTTTGAATATAAAGGTTACAGAACACCTTCAAGTGTATGTACCGATACGACTGGTGATGATTGGCCAGCGTTAACTAAAGGTTTCCACATGGACTCGGGAGCGACAGTAGTAGTAGCGGGTTCTGGATCATACATAACGTTGTCAAGTACCACACTAAGTGGTCAACCTATGTTCCAAGTGGGTGCTGCACAATTTAGAAGTGAACCAACGTCAACTTCTGATCCTTACTATACATTACAGTCACGTAAATTTACTTTAGTCCCTCACGGTGGTTTTGACGGTTGGGATGAATATAGAAAAACAAGAACAAATACTGACGCTTATAGATTAGGTTTGACTGGTTTCCTAAATGGAGCATGTTCAAGTACTGAATTCCCTAACGCGGTAGGTGATGGTATCTTTAAAAAGATATCAAGTACCGAGTCAAATACCGACTACTACGCGTACAGAAGAGGTATCCATACTTTTGAAAACCCTGAAGCGGTTAACGTTAACCTATTGGTTACCCCAGGTATAGACTACGTAAATAATTTGGGTCTAGTTAATGATACAATTGATATGGTTGAAAATGATAGAGCGGATTCACTCTATATTACAACAACACCAGATTACAATTTATTTACTACATCATCTAACGATCCATTAGCTAAAATTAACCCTACTGAAGCAGTATTAAACTTGGAAGATTCGTTTATTGATTCTAACTATACAGCGACATACTACCCATGGATACAAGTTAGGGACAACAATAGTAACAGACAATTGTATATCCCACCAACTGCGGAAGTTGTTAGAAATATGGCGTTAACAGATAATATCGCTTTCCCATGGTTTGCGTCAGCGGGTTACACTAGAGGTATTGTTAACGCTATAAAAGCTAGAACTAAACTAACGTTAGACGATAGAGATTCACTATATTTAGGTAGAATTAACCCTATCGCGACATTCAGTGATGTAGGTCCTATCATTTTCGGTAATAAAACACTACAAATTAGGGAATCAGCACTCGATAGAATTAACGTTAGAAGGTTGTTACTACAGACACGTAAATTGATTTCTGCGGTAGCTGTAAGATTACTGTTCGAACAAAATGACGATATTGTTAGACAACAGTTCTTGGATTTGGTTAACCCAATATTGGATTCGATTAGAAGAGATAGAGGTTTAACTGACTTTAGAGTTGTACTTTCTAATGACCCTGAAGAAATCGACAGAAATGAGTTAAATGGTAAGATTTACATAAAACCAACGAGAGCTCTTGAATTTATATTCATAGAATTCCTAATAACCCCTACCGGAGCGTCATTTGAAGATATTTAATAATATATGAACTTTAAGAAACACATATTACTTGAAGAACTAGGTTTGAATGGTAATGGACGAAAAACTTTCACTAAAAATAAACGTCAAAATGTAGTAATCTCAGAAAAACAATTAGAAAGACTAATGTCACTAATTGAAACTAAAGATGAAGTAGGTGAACATCATTGGGGTAAAAAAGCAACTTACACCGATTACCCACAATATGATATGGACGCTTACAGAACTATGACTGAAGAGGAAGAAATGTGTGAAGGTGAAATGTGTGAGGAAGAACACATGGATGAAGGTGGTAATAAATTTAGTGGTGAAAGATGTAAAGCTGGTTGTAAAGGTGGTGAAGGTACTGAATTTACTGTTGACGGTAAAAAACACAAGGTAACCGATTGGTCTGATGAAGATAAAGAAGCTTGTGGTTGTACCGACATGAAAGAAAATTACATCAGACGATTAAAGACTACTAAACCAATTACCGAGTCTGAGGTTGATAAAATATCCGACTACATGAATAGGTTAGATAAGACTAGAAGACCTTATAATCCATCTATCTAAAAAAAAAATAGTAAAATTAAAGGGAGTTTATCTCCCTTTTTTTTATCTTTGTAGTATGAAAGTTATAGTCACTAAGGAACAAATGGACAGAATGTCTAAAAAAAACGAGTATAAACCCAACGTTATTAGGGGTTATACATTCGATTGGGATGATAACATTTTGTTTATGCCTACCAAAATAAAAATGTTACACAATGGTGAGGTGGTTGAAGTTTCGACATCGGATTTCTCAGAATTGAGAAACGACCCAAATTATAAAATATTTGATGATTCATTTGTCGATTTTAGATCTGACGAACCATTTTATGATGATTTGGTAACCGCTTTGGAAAACGAACAATACGGACCTAGTTTCAATAAATTTAAGGAATCACTTCTTTACGCTAACCCTTTCGCGATTATTACCGCTAGAGGTCATTCACCAAAAGCGTTAAAACGTGGAGTTGAGATATTCATAGGTGAAGTTTTCACTGAAGATGAAATGGAATTTATGTTGGATAACATTAAAAGACAATATAAAGATATTGCGTTTGAGGATGATATGTACACAGTGTTGGATTATTATCTTAGTCAACAACAATACAGTCCTGTGTCTTCTAAAGAATTTCAAGATAAGTACAATATTGAGGGTGAAGCTACAAATCCAGAGGAAGGTAAAAAAATAGCGTTAAGAGACTATGTGTCTAAAATTGTAGAAAACGTTAAAGACATAGTTAATGACGTGTATAAAACTTTATCTATTGGGTTTAGTGATGATGATAAGGGTAATATTGAATCGATAAAAAACTTAATTATGGATGAATTAAGTCATGAATACCCTCAAGTTAAATTCATAGTTTATGATACATCATCAGGAGGTAAAAATAAACTAGTAATAAAAAGAGATAATAATTAATTGATCTGAGATCAATTATATTAATTTTTTTTTGGATTGTCAATAGTTCCCCAAATAAATTTTCTACTACCACAGTCATATATTTTATTATAACCCAATTCATCCATTATTTGGGTTTCTGTTTTGTTTTTATCGTAACCCATGGAGACTAAAATATCTTTTCTATATTTGAATCGATATTCTCTTTTTTCGTTTTTAAAGTACCAATAATTGGGTTTGCCCACATCAAGTAGGGTGAACCCCATTTTTTCGTAAACTAATCCATTACCCCATCTATTATCAGAATATGACACCACATTCTTGGGTTGGTATTCCGTTATAAAATGTTTGAACAATTTAGTAGCACCACCGACAACGACAGTATTCAATTTATTACAAAAACGAACCAATTCATACTCATAACCATTTAAAAATGGACGTTTACCGAAAGTCATAATTGACACTAATTCCCCATCAAATTCCAAACCAATGTTGATTGAACTACCACAACTACCTTGAATGTGGTTATCGTTCAAAAATTTACGTTTAGTTTGTTTGTCAATTGATACTACTTTACAATTTCTACCAAATATTTTGTTTTCAACAATACCCAATTTTATTTTTAGTCTAGATTTAACAATTTCACGATTAAAATCCCATTCGTCTTCAAATACATGAATTAACTGTATCCCTTTGTTTTCACATTTTTTGGTTTTATCCGTATGGTAAGTTTTACCAACGTACTTTTCGGTATGCCAATATAAACCATCAAACTCTATCGCTATTTTTTTGTCAGGAATTAAGATATCTAACTCCTTACCATCTAAGATATTCCTATCATGTAGTATCACTTCAATACCTAAAGACTCTATGAATTTTATAAGTTCTTTTTCTTTGTGAGATACACTACTGTTTATTGGGTGACATAACGTACAAAGTTCGACACCAAACATGTTTCTGTGGTACAATACATTTCTATTTATTAAGAATTCTTTGTTACAAGAATTACACAACATAGTTATTTCGGTACCGTCTACGTTTATTACCTGGTTGTGACCATATTTGTTAAGAAAAACTTCTTTTCTACTATCTAACCCCTTGTTTCTGTTTTTCGGTAAAAGTAAGGGTGTGGTGACCCCATAACGATTTAAATTTGACTTTTTTATCTTAATTTTTGTAGATTCTAATTTAGATATATGATCAACCGAGTGTTTCTCAATAACCTTTTCTTTAATGTAATTTACATCACTGAATAAATTCTTAACACCATATTTTTTAATATTTGTGGTTTGTATTTTGTTTTTAACCTCATCTGATGACAGTGGTGAGTTTCCCCCATATTTTTTATTGTTAGTTAATTTCACATTTTCTATATGTTGTTCATGTGAATTAGTACAACTTAATGAACAATACGTTCCATAATTTTCTGATATGGTACGACCAAATTTTAAATCTTTATTACAGTTTAAACATTTCGGTATTTCAGTAACTTCGAACAAATAGTGGTAAAGTTCTTCTTTAAAAGAATTAACATTTAAATTGTTATCACTTACAAAAGACTTTATTTCTTCGTACATATTTGGTTTGTTTTTTTTGATCCAAACCTCTCTTGTCTTGTAACCTGACTTATTATCTGTCACAAAAAAAATAATTTTATTTTTTTTACTGTTCATGATATTTATTTGTAAGTGATAATAATAACTAATAATAAATATTCAAAAAAACAATAAATATGGCAGATTTATTAATGAAAATGCCCATACCTTATGAACCTAAGAAAAAAAATAGATTCATAATGAGATTTGATTCTTCGTTGGGCATTAATGAATGGTATGTTGAAAGTACCTCTAGACCACAAATTACTATTGGTTCAGTAGAAATACCTTTCCTAAATACCTCTACGTATGTCGCTGGTAGATTCACATGGGGTACAATAAATGTGACCTTTAGAGACCCAATTGGTCCTTCAGCTGCTCAAGCTTTGATGGAGTGGGTTAGACTACACGCTGAATCAGTAACAGGTAGAATGGGTTACGCTGCTGGTTACAAGAAAAATGTAGACTTGGAAATGTTAGATCCTACAGGTGTTGTAGTTGAAAAATGGATTCTTCAAGGAGTATTCCTAACTGACGTTAACTTTGACTCGTTAGGGTACAGTGAAGAAGGTTTAGCTACGATATCAGCGACTCTAAGACCAGATCGTTGTATCTTGGTTTACTAACATGTATCATATCCTTTCCAACCAAAATTTAAATCCATATATTTATCTATATTGATAAGTGTATGGATTTTTCATTTTTCACTACTGATAATAAATCTGGGTATAAAACTAAAGAGAGTTGGGTTAAAAAAAATGAACCAAAACTTTATTATGACATCATTACATATACAGAAACATTATCAGATGAATATTCCTTCAAAGAAAGATTGTGGTTGTATTTTCACAACCAAAGTGAAAGACCAAAGTGTTTAACTTGTGGTTCTGAAGTAAAATTCAGAAATAGATTAGATAAACCATACGGGGATTTTTGTTCATTAACTTGTGCTAACAATAATAAAGAAGAACTTGGTAGACGACAAAGAAAAACATTAAACGAAAAATATGGTGTTGATTATTATCCACAACACAGTGAGTTTGTAAGTAAACAAAAAAATACAAAACAAAAAAAATACGGAGACCCTAATTATAACAACGTAAATAAATCGTTGAAAACTAAAAAGTTATTGTACGGTCACACGAATTACAATAACGTGGAAAAACAAAAAAACACTTGTTTGGTCAAATATGGTGTAGAGAATTATTCTAAATCTAAAGAATTTACACAAAAATTAAAAAACGAATTTATTGAAAAATATTCTGAAGTTAACATAACTGATGTTAAAGATTATTATGTAACTATTAAATGTGACGTATGTAATTCAGAATCAGAAATGACTAAACAACTACTCTATGAACGTCACAAACGTAATCAAACAGTTTGTACAACATGTAACCCAATAGGGTTTTCTTCTAGAAGTTCACACGAAAAAGAATTATGTGACATATTGGATAGATTGGGTATTAACTACCAAACTAATGTTAAACTAAACGGTATCGAGTATGATGTTTGTATCGAAGACTTTAAATTGTTAATTGAAATCAATGGGTTATATTGGCATTCAGATTTATTTAAAGGTGTTGACTTTCATCTAAATAAAACAAAAAACGCTAATAATTTGGGGTATAAACTAATCCACGTGTTTGAAGACGAATGGTTATACCGTAAAGAAATTGTTTTATCAATAATCTCAAACAAACTGAATATCACAACTAATAAGATATATGGTAGGGAGTGTACGATTAAAGAAATTAATCACGATATATGTTCTAAATTTTTAGAAAAAAACCACATTCAAGGTAGTGTTAAGTCAAGTGTTAGATTGGGTTTGTTTTATGGTGATTTGTTGGTCTCTGTGATGTCTTTTTCTAAGGGAAGAGTTATTATGGGTGGTAAACCTGATGAATATGAATTAAATCGATTTTGTAACTTAATAAATTACAACGTAATTGGTGGATCTTCCAAGTTATTAAAACATTTTGAAAAAACCTACAAACCTAAAAAAATTATTTCATATTCTGATATACGATATTTTGAAGGTAATATGTACGAAAAAATTGGTTTTGAATGGACATCACAATCTAAACCCAATTATTGGTATGTGATGGGGACACACAGATACCACAGATTTAATTTCCGAAAATCAATATTGGTTAAAAAAGGTTATGATATCAACCTAACTGAATCTGAGATAATGTCAAATAATGGGGTCAGGAAAATATATGATTGTGGTAATCTTAAATTTGTAAAATCAAATAAGTAGTTTACTTAAATAATTTTTTTTATAAGTTTTACTTGACAGGATAATTATCTTAAAGATAAAAAAACATGGAAAATTTTCAACAATATGAGATGACCCCACAAATACCCTATGATATTGTGGAATTACCCTCAAACGGAATATATTACCCAAATAAGAAAAAAACACTAAAAGTTAGTTATCTTACAGCGGCTGATGAAAATATATTGACATCACCAAATATTAACAGAGGTATTGAAGTTTTAGACTTTCTGTTAAAATCTAAAATACTGGACAAGGATATTGACGTTACTCAACTAGCTGAGTGTGATAGACAAGCTGTTTTTATATTCTTACGTAATACCGCTTTTGGATCTGAATATAAATTCACTTTAGAAGATCCTAAAACCAAAGAAAAGTTTGAAATTGTTGAAGATTTATCGATTTTAACCACAAAAGAAATCGAAGAAATTCCAGACGAGAATAGTGAATTCACTACTACCCTTCCTAAGTCTGGTAAAAAAATTAAAATAAAACTTTTATCACCTAAAGAGGAAGAAGAAATACGTAAAAGTATAGAAGCTTATAAAGGTCAAAAGGTACCACCATCAATTACTAAACGATTAGAAAGACTTGTAGTTGAGATTGATGGTGATAGAGATTCAATGTCGATATCACAACAAATTAATATGTTACCGATATTGGATTCACAGTACATTAGAAAATTTTCAGAAAAAATTCAACCAGGTTTAAATCTAAATAGAGAATCTGTATCACCGTCTGGTGAAGTTGTTAAATATACAATAGAATTCGGTTTTAACTTTTTTCGTCCTTTCTTCGGCGTATAGGTATGCGTTGTTGGATGAGATTTATTTTTTAACCAAACACAGTGGTTTCACTAGATTGGATATTATGTCCATGCCTATTTTTGAACGAAAATATTACATAAGGAAACTTGTGGATGATTTTGAGAGGAGAAAAGAAATGATTGAAAAATCAAAAAACAAATCGAGATAATTAGTATTTATAAATAAATTATCTTATGAGTTATACTTTACGTGATGATTGTTCTACTGTATCAAACGATACTGCTGAACAAATAAAATGTTTATCACAACAAAATCAATTATTACGTGCTCAAGTAGTGGGTAGTAGTAGACCACAAACTTCAGAACTACCAGGTGTTTTAAAAATATACGATAGGTTGGAAAGAGAAAACCAATTAACTAATCTAAAAATGAATGAGGTAATTGGTTTATTTAGAAATTTGGCCTCCCCTACTAGTGATATTGGTAATAGACTTGAAGCGTTTAGGGATATATTATCTTTAACCGATAATATAAGAAAAAATTTAACCACTAATGTTGGTATGACTCGTGGGTTAATGGAAGACACCTCTGAGTTGATAACTTTAGCTGCGATACAAGCTGATGGGTTTAACATTAGTTACGAAGATACTTTAAAAACTTTGTCTGACACTTTTGAAACAGTTGGTAGACAATTATCTATACCACCAGAAGTGTTATCTGATTTGACAAAAATTGATAAATTATTTGGTGATGTTACGGAGGATTTTGTTTCTGGGTTTGATAAGATTGGTGGGAGTTCAAAGTCTGCGGTAGAAGCGATAGAGAACGCGATATTAACATCTCAAAATATGGGTCTAGTGACTAGTAAATTACTTCCCGCTGTCTCAAAAGAAATTTCTAAAATTAATACATACGGATTTCAAAGTGGGGTTGTTGGTTTAACTAAGATGGTCGCTGAAGCTCAACGTTTAGGGTTCAATTTTCAAAACGCTTTAGCGGCTGCTGATAAAGTATTTAGTCCTGAAGGTGCTATTGAAGCTGCTGCACAATTACAAATGATTGGTGGTGCGGCGAGTGAATTGTTAGACCCATTCCAATTAATGTATATGGCTCAAAATGATGTCGAGTCATTACAGGAAGCGATTATTGATACCGCTAAAAGTGCTGTCCAATTTAATGAACAGACTGGTGAGTTCGGCATATCACCATCTGAAAGGATGAGATTAAAAGCTACCGCTGAAGCGTTGGGTCAAGACTACGAAAATTTAGCGGAGACCGCGATTAAGAGTGCTAGAGAAGCACAAGCGAAAGCTCAATTTACTGTGGGTGGTATTATAGACGATGAGACCGCGACTTTAATCGCTAGTATGGCTCAAATAGGTCCAGGTGGCAAATTTACCCTGTCACTTCCAGAAGGTCAATTTGATTTAACTGAATTAGAAAGCGCACTCCAAACCCAACCAGATTTATTAGATTCTATCAGAGAACAAGCACAAAAAGATAGTTTATCGTTAGAAGATATAAATAGACAACAATTGACTCAGTCGGAAGCTATTCAATCGAATACAAAAGAAACTGTAAATCTTTTAGCTAATCTTGTCGCAATGGGTGGTATGGGGACTACCGCTGAAGAAATGGCAAACTTAATGAGTACCATAACTACCGGTGCCGACGAGTTTGTAGATGTTATCAATACTGTAGTTGACGATAACAAGTTAGTGGATAAATTTAAAGAAGAAATTCAAAAATTGACTAATGTTTTAGAAGACCGAGAAGTCATCGGTATACCCCAAACCCCTCAAGGTACCACAAACGCTCAAGATTTTATCATTGAACCAAGTGGTGATTTGGAGACATTTTCTAGAGGTCAACTCAGGTTGTCACCAGACCCTATGGATACAATTATTGGTGGTACAAATTTATTTGACACTACCACAATAGAAAATAATACGAATAATACAACAACAAATAATCAAGGAACACCTAATATTAACATTAACGGTACGTTAACATTAAAAATGGATGGTAATAGTATGAAAATATCCGCTAGTGATTTCTTCAGAGCGTTTAACCCACAAGACTACCAAAAGTTAGCGTTACAAATTAATGATGTTGTTTATGGTTCTCAAGGTTAAAAAAAACATACCTTAAATCTATTTATGGTAAATAGGTTTTTATATTATGTCAATAGGGAGACAAACAGGTGTTAATTACCCATTCACTCAAGGTGATTTTAAAATTTCATTAAGTAGTACTGAAATTATTAGGAACTCACTATTGGGTAGAAATTTAGATGGTTCTTATTTAAATCGTGGTAATCCGATACCACCAAACGGTGATCAAGAACCTGGTTCAGTCACATATGAAAGATTAAATGACTATTCAGTTGTGGATTCACCTTTGGTTGAAGACGTGACGAATCAAAACGGTATTCTATTAAAGACTGTACAATTTTTGAGTAATAGGTTTGGTCCTGAGTCTGGGTATGGTAACCCACTGGATATTAACGTTATTAAATTGGTTGACGCTGCTCAAATACAATACGTCAGTCCTAATACCACACAACCACAAGGTTTCGTATCTTCTGATTATACCGCGATTGAAATACTAAATGATGTTCAAACCGTGAATGGTGAGTTGGTAACACTAAATGGTAAAATATTAGACGATTCGATATTAATTAAGTCATCTATACCGTATTTAAGGGATAATTTAGGTTATAGACAGTCTCAGTACCTATTTGATGTTAGTGATGATGGATCTTCAATTTTTAACATCACCACACAACCAGATGGTGTGATAGAAAAGAAAGGTGATTTTATCAGTAGAATTAGTGGTCAATATGTCCCAGAAAGTTCAATACCAGGTTTTTATTTTCAACCCGTTAACCCACCAGATATAAATGGGTTAACCAATAATATGATATTACAGGGTACACCATTGAATGTCGCGACACAACTCTTAAATGGGATATATAACGCGATTACAAATAGTAACCCACTACCTAATTCACCACAAATTAAACCATATCCGTCACAAACATTTTTGGACTATATGGGTGGTGAACAACAGTCACAGGTATTCGAACAATTAAACTATAACGTATTTAGACCAGACTATACAAGAACATTGGTTAGGAGTGGTGACATACAACCACCAAAACCGAATCAATATTTAGGATCTATAACTACAGATCCTAGTGACATTCAAAGTCCTATTGAAGCTACACCTAGAAATGAATTCGGTCAACAAATTAAAGCTATAGTTTACGGCCCTTCTGAAGTTTACAAGGAATTTGATAATGTCGAGGGGAGAGCTTTGTGGAGATTCTATCGAATAGGTGCTTTAGGGTTACCAACGACAAACGGTGGAGAAATTGAGGGTGGTTTTAGTTGGGCTGGTAGTGCGTCGTTAGCTTCACCGAACTCATCACCCACCTTCGTTATTAATAGATCTAATAATTTACCATTAAAAAAAGGTTCGATATTAGCGGAAACTCAAAGTTTAATTGATTCCGCACCTAGATTCGGTTTATCCAGATTTAAACACGTTGGTAACGCGATAGACCAAGTATCTAAAGTTTTCAATGATGGTTATAGGACAATCTCTAAAGGTTCTAGGGTTACAGTTAGTGAACAAATTTTAGATGGTGTTATTGACGCTCAAGAATTTTGTAGAGCGTGGACTAAAGACGATCCTTATTTCAGATATTCTAATTTACAAAAGAGTAGAGGCAATCAATGGGGGAACCCTAATTCTGTATTAGACTCTACATATAATTTAAATATTACACCAACAAAAGGTAAATCAACGTCTTTAGGTCAAAATAATGTTAGAAAATATATGTTTTCCATTGAAAATTTAGCGTGGAGAGGTACCGATAAACAAGCTAATTTACCGTTGAGTGAAAAAGGACCTAACGGTGGTAGGATAATGTGGTTCCCACCATATGAAATTTCGGTTAGTGATACTAATTCAGCTACGTGGTCTGACACGACATTTTTAGGTAGACCTGAACCAATATACACGTACAATTACACACAAAGAATGGGTTCATTATCTTTTAAAATTATTGTTGATCACCCTTCCATTTTGAATCTTGTCGCACAAAACCAACTTAAAAGTTTAACATCAAGTCAAGCTGACCAATTATTAAATTCATTTTTTTCTGGGTGTAGACAGTTTGATATTAATGAATTAGCTGAAAGATATTCAAATATACCACTAAATGAATTAATAAGATTACAAAATGGCATAATTGAGGTGACTAATCAGTATGTTAATAACCCTGATGGTACCACTAGTGAATATAATAGTTCTAACATTAGTTTATTTGATACTGAAGGTGTTGTTAATGAAGATGAAGTTAATGATAACCAAACTCAAGTTAGATCTGTGACACCCGAAGAATTTCAAGGAATTAGGAGAGAAAAAATACTGGAAATATTGTTAAACGAACAGGATTATTTTGAATATATCGAAGAGAATAACCCGTTTATTTATCAATCTATAAAAGATAGCATTAAATTTTTTAACCCATCTTTCCATTCTATGACACCTGAAGGTTTAAACTCTAGATTGACATTTTTACAACAATGTCTTAGACCGGGTGAAACAATACCGACAGTAACCGAACAGGGGACATCAGTAATTGACGCTGACAATACAGCTTTTGGACCACCACCAGTTTGTGTTTTACGTATAGGTGATTTTTACCACACAAAAGTAATATTTGACTCTATTAACTTTAATTACGACCCATTGGTGTTAGACATGAACCCCGAAGGTATTGGTGTACAACCAATGATTGTAACCGTACAAGCGAATTTCAAATTCATAGGTGGTCAAGGGTTGGAAGGACCTGTAAGT
>Ga0099851_1000169_pt1 | contig 26376 bp, 33 predicted proteins | sample CB_VirMetaG_6_FD_78176 | JGI IMG/M metagenome (GOLD analysis project Ga0099851, IMG submission 78176) | Freshwater to marine saline gradient viral communities from Chesapeake Bay - CB_1508_2 Viral MetaG | ecosystem: Environmental > Aquatic > Marine > Coastal | place: USA: Chesapeake Bay... | reverse complement strand
CTGAATATTTCAGCTTTTATGTTCCTGGTTATCGTTTTATGCCCTCATACAAAATGCGTATGTGGGATGGAAAAATAAGACTCTTTAATCAGATGAACTATACTCTTTATGTGGGTCTGTTGCCCCAACTCTACGATTTTTGCGAATCTCGTGAATATGAGATTGTGCTTGATGAGTCTTTGAGTCATACAAATAATGATAACTTTTTGGAAAAAGATTGTCAAGATTTCTTAACATCTTTGAAGCTATCAGTATCACCAAGAGATTATCAATTACAAGCCATATTGCAAGCAATAAAAAAAGAGCGTACACTTCTTTTGTCTCCCACTGGTTCTGGTAAAAGTTTAATAATATATGCACTAACTAGATTTCATAACAAAAAAACTCTAATAATAGTTCCAACTGTTTCTCTAGTCCATCAAATGTTATCAGATTTTAGAGAGTATTCTGCTAAAGATTCTAATATTGATGTTGATAGTGTATATCATTGTATATATCAAGGTCAAGAAAAAAATACAAATAAAAAATTTATTATTTCAACTTGGCAAAGCATATTTAAGTTGCCAAAAAGTTGGTTTGAACAATTTGAAGTAGTTATAGGAGATGAAGTACACACATTTAAAGCTAAGTCTCTAATAAGTATAATGGAAAAGCTAACAAACGCAAGATATAGAATAGGAACTACAGGTACGCTTGATGAATCGCAGACTAACAAGCTAACTTTAGAGGGTCTTTTTGGAAAAACATTTTCTGTGACAACAACTAAAGATCTCATGGATAATAAGCATTTAGCAAAATTAACTATTGATTGTGTTATACTAAAATACGATGAAGAGACAGCTAAGGCGACTAAAGGAATCAGATACCATGATGAAATAAAATACTTAGTGCAAAATGAAAAGAGAAATATATTCATAAGAAACTTGGCAATATCAACAAAAGCAAACTGCTTAGTTCTTTTTCAGTTAGTCGAGCTTCATGGAAAAGTATTGTACAATCTAATCAAAGATAAGTTGCAGTCTACTAATCCAGATAGAAAAGTTTTTTTCGTGTCGGGAGAAACAGACTCTATCATAAGAGAGAATGTTCGTCAAATAGTTGAGAAAGAAAAAGATGCTATAATAGTTGCATCTAGTGGAGTATTTTCAACGGGAATCAATATAAGAAATTTGGAAAACATTATCTTTGCATCACCCACAAAATCTAGAATAAAAACGCTACAATCTATAGGAAGAACACTTCGCATAGGAGACTTATCAGATAAAGCTAAACTGTATGACATAGTGGATGATCTATCTTATAAGAAGCATAGAAATTTTGCAGTAAAGCATTTTCTAGAAAGAATTAAGATGTATGATGATCAAAAATTTGAATATAAAATACATAAAGTAAATATGAAGAAGTGAGTATAAAATATGGAACATGAAGGTAAACTAAGAATCGTTAAGCTATTGACTAATGAAGAAATTCTCGGAATAGTGTTTGATGGAAAAAATTACATCAATGAGAATAATACGATTTCTTCTGAAGATATGATTTTCATTAGAGAGCCTATGATGTTGAAGTCTGTATATCAAGATCTTGATGCATCATATTCATTTTTAGTTAGTCCATGGATCCCAGCTTCCGATTCTGCATTTTTTCCAATAGCTAAGAGAAACATACTTACGATAGTAGATGCCGCAAACGATATTGCCGAACAATATTACAATATGGTACTACTTAATAATGTTGATGGTGACATTCAATAAAAAGTGCTTTTTTTCGTTAATGATTTCAAGTATCTACAACGACAAAATTCAAAAAAATGGTGCTTTTAGTACAACTGTATGCGTTTGGTGCATTTAAATGCTTTATTTTTTTAAGTTCAATAAAATCAATATATTATAGATTTCGTTAAAGGCAAACTTTCGTTCAACATCTAAAACAATGTTTTAAAAAAACATTACTAAAAATATCAATACTTTGTTATCTAAGTTGAAATTATTTTCTACTTGCACTCTGGTTTTGAATTTTTTTTGTATACATAGGCTATGTACCACATTGAATCAAATATTATCTTTAATACTTATTATTGATCTCTACTAGAACTATACTATATATATCATTAGTATTGGTTATCAATTTCACATATTCATTTACTATGTGACAAACATAAAAAAATCTGTTACAAATTCTTTACACGATTGCTTTTATCTGATAGTGTTTAGTATACTATAAAGTTATCCCCTCAAATAAGATTTATGTTGTGAGAATTTCAAATGACAAAAAAGAAAAGTGAAAACTATGTAGACAATAAGAAACTCTTAGAGTCTATGAAAGAACATATTGAGTTATTCAATCAAAATGAAGAAGCGCCTAGAGTTTCTGAATACATAGGCGAGTGCATACAGAAAATATCTATAGGCTTAGCTAACAGACCAAACTTCATTAATTATCCTTTCAAAGAAGAAATGATAGCAGATGGAATAGAAAACTCTCTAAAGTATATAAACAATTTTGATCCAGAGAAAAGCTCTAATCCATTTGGATACTTTACTCAGATAATATACTATGCTTTTGTTAGAAGAATACAGAGAGAAAAACGGCATCTATATACTAAGTATAAACTTATCAATCAAAAAATAACTCATGAATATGCAGAAGTTGAAAATCTAAATGTGACAAAATATGGTTCTGATTATTCAGATGCAAATATGCATGAATTTATAACTAAGTTTGAAAGCACACAAGAAGACAGAAAGAGAAAAGTTAAGACATACTCAAAGAAGAAAAGTAGATGTTTTGATGACATTTTTGTCGGAGAAGATGATGAAGAATAAAACAATAAAGTGAACTTATGAAAATTGCCATAATAACAGATACTCACTGTGGCTCAGGAAATGATAATAAGCATTTGAATGAATACTTCTTGCAGTTTTATGAGAATGTGTTTTTTCCATATCTAGTTGATAGTGGAATAAAAACTGTTGTGCATCTAGGGGATGTATTTGATAGAAGAAAATACATAAACTTTAATACGCTTAATTTATGGAGAAGCAGGGTATTTGATAAGTTGAATTCAATTTGTGATAGAGTTGATATTCTTATCGGCAATCATGATACTTACTACAAACATACAAACAGTGTTAATAGTGTTATTGAGCTTTTGTCTATATATGACAATTTTAACTTTTATGAAAATTCAAAAGAAGTTTTTTTAGACAATGTTAAGACTCTTTATGTTCCATGGATATGTCCTGATAATAGCGAACATTCTCTGAATATGATAAACGATAGTGATGCTAAATTGTGTATGGGTCACTTAGAGCTTGCTGGTTTTGAATTGTATGCAGGAAGAATTTCAGAATCTGGAATGAGTTCAAAACTATTTGATAAGTTTTTCATGACTCTATCTGGACACTATCATCAAAAAAGTTCAAAGAGTGATATTCATTATCTTGGTGCGCCTTATCCAATGATGTGGGGCGATTATAATTGCAGACGAGGATTTCATGTTTTGGATACAGAAACTCTCGATCTTACATTTATAAGAAATGAAAATGAAATGTTTCGCAAGCTAGAATATAATGATTCTAACGGAATTGACATAGAACAAATAATATCATCTGATTATTCCAGTTTATCTAACAAATTTGTTAAGATTATAGTTAAGAGTAAGTTGGACCCTTACGCATTTGATAAATTTTTCGAGTGTGTTCAATTAGCCAATCCTGCTGACTTGTCTGTGGTTGAAGCTATTTTTGATACTGATTCTGTTGAGTCTGTAGATGTTGATGAAACTAAAGATACTCTAACTATACTGAATGATTTTGTTGACATAATAAATGTTTCTAAAGAAGATGCTAATGGAAATGATTTGAAAAGTGAAAAGCTGAAAAGTGATGTTAAGAATAAAATTAGAGAAGTGTATTTTGATGCGCTTAGTTCTAATGAACATATTCAGAGTAATTCATAATGATTATATTCAAAAAGATTAGATGGAAAAATTTACTCTCTACTGGGAACAATTTTGTAGAAATAAATTTAAATGATGCTAGAAGCACGATTCTAATTGGAAAGTCTGGTAGTGGAAAAAGCACACTTCTTGATGCAATATCTTTTGCTTTATTCAACAAGCCGTTTAGAAACATAAACAAGAATCAGTTAGTAAATTCTATAAATCAAAAAGACTGTCTAGTTGAGATTGAGTTTACTATAGGGACAAAAAATTATCTAGTTCGCCGAGGAATAAAGCCATCAGTCTTTGAGATATATCAAGATGACAAACTAGTTGGCCAAGATTCACACAATAAAGACTATCAGCAGTTTTTAGAAAAGAGCGTTCTAAATTTTAACTTCAAGGCGTTTACTCAAATAGTAGTTCTTGGTGCAAGCAATTTCACTCCTTTCATGCAGTTGAAACCAGCGGACAGAAGAATCATAATAGAAAGTCTTCTTGATATAGAGATATTTTCTGTTATGAATTCTATAATAAAAAAGAAGCTATCTGAATTGAAAAGTGAATTGCTTGACATTGAAAACTCTATCATTATAGAGGCTGAAAAGAAAGACCTTCAAGAGCAGTATATAAAAGATGCTTCTGAAGATAGACAAAAAAAGATAACTGATAATCTCGCTATAATTAAAGATAATGAAAAGCAAATACTTCTTATAGAATCATCTATTGCAGAACTTAAAGGTGAGATTCAAACACTAAACGATAGCATTAGTTTCAAGTCTGAAGTTGAATCTAACATAAACAAAATTTCTAACATTGAACAGAAGTTAAAACAAAACATTTCTAATTTGAAAAAGAAAATGTCATTCTACAATGACAATAGTGCATGTCCAACTTGCAATCAAAAAATAGATGAAGATTTCAAAAGCGCAGAACTAAATGCATCAAGCAGTAAAATTGATGAATATAATCTAGCACTAGAAGACATAAAGAAAAGCCTAATAAAATTTAATTCCAGACTTAGTGATGCCGAAAGCATTGAATCTGAGATTAGAGATAAAGACTCTGATGTATCCAAGAAGTTGAATTCAATTTATGCCATAAAGAAATTCATAGAAAAAGTTAGATTAGATAATGATAAGCTAGAAAAAACTCAAACTGTTAAAGAAAAATATGCATCTAATCTTAATGATATTCAACAAAGGATAGAATCATTAGAAGAACAGAAAAAAGAATTGCTTTACTCTAAATCTTTGTATGACATATCTTCAACTATACTCAAAGATGATGGAGTAAAAGCAAAGATTATAAAGCAATATCTTCCTTTGATAAACAAGCACACAAATATCTTTCTAAACTCTATGAATTTCTTTGTAGTTTTCAACATTGATGAAGAGTTCAACGAGTCAATAAAATCTAGAGGAAGAGATGACTTTTCATATGAAAACTTTTCTGAAGGCGAAAAGCAAAGAATAGATCTGGCACTTCTTTTGACTTGGAGAACAATAGCTAAGATGAAGAATAGTATCAATACTAATCTTCTCATAATGGATGAAGTTCTTGATAGCTATCTTGATAACTCAGCAACGGAGAATGTTTTACAATTATTAAATTCGGAACTATTTGCAAACTCAAACATTTTTGTAATATCGCACAAAGAGACTATATCTGATAAGTTTAACAAAGTTTTGAGTTTTGCTAAGATAAAAAATTTCACATCTTTAGTCTAATTATGGAGAATACCGAACATGACAGAAGAATCTAAAAAAAGTTCTATAGTAGTAAATGCTTTCGATGAAAGTAGCGTGAAAAATTTTAAGAACGAGTTTGATGAGTTGAATCATAGCAATATACCCATCATACCTATTTTTATAGACAGCTATGGCGGAGAAGTATATTCACTTTTTGCTATGCTTGATATAATCAGTACAGCTACAAAACCTATAGCAACAATAGCTTTGGGAAAGGCTATGAGTTGTGGTGGAATACTATTAGCGTGTGGAAGTCCAGAATTTAGATTTGTTGGTCCATATTCTACTGTTATGATACATGATGCCGCCTCTATGTCTTTTGGAAAAATAGAAGAATTAAAAGCCGACGTTTTTGAAGCAGATAGACTTAATAAAAAAATGTATAGCATTTTGGATCAAAGATGTAATAAGAAAAAAGATTACTTTCAAAAATTACTGAGTGAGAGAAAACATGCCAACATATACTTGGATGCCAATGAAGTAATAAATCATGGTATTGCAGATCATGTTGGCATACCAGTAATTGAAACTTCATTTAATTTGAATGTAGTATCTCCTGAGCCTCAGAGGACTGAAGTTAAAAAAAGCAAAAATGTCAAAAAAAGAAAGACTAACAGTAAAAAAACTAAAAAAAAGTAGTATAATTAATATGTTATAGTTAAAGAAACTTCTTGTAATATGATTTTTGTTGTGCTATTGTTTAGACACGATAGAGATTCAACGCATCGTACAAGGAGAATAGAACTATGATTAGCAACACAAATATAGTTAGAGAATCTTTAGCTAAGTTACTTTCTAATGAGAATATTAGAATAACTCATTCGGCTAATGTAAGTACCGCGGGATTTGATGTTGTTAATCGAGAATTGATTCTTCCAGTATGGAAAGATACTGATCAATCTGTTTACACTCTTTTAATCACACATGAAGTTGGACATGCACTATATAGTCCATCGGATGAATTGAGAGAAGCTCTAAATGAAAACCGTAGACTGAAGCATATTCTTAATATAGTTGAGGATGTTAGAATTGAGAAGTTGATTCAGAAAAAATATCCTGGTACTAAGTTTCATTTTCGTAAAGGATACTTAAAACTTCTTAAAGACAATTTCTTCGGGACTAAAGATAAAACTCCAGATTCATATGGACTTTTAGATAGACTCAACATACATTTCAAAGTTGGAACTTTTGACTATTATTCTGTTCCGTTTTCTGAAGATGAATTGGTTTGGATTGATAAAATTTCAGCTTGTGATACTTTTTCGGATGTTTTTTCAGTTTCTAAAGAACTTTTAAATTTTCTAGATGAACAGAAATCTCAAGATAAAAATAATGAGAATGGTGATTCAAATTCTCAAGAAGAATCCAGTGACTATAATTCTTCTCAATCAGAAAGTGATATTGATTCAAGTGAATATCAAGATGGAAAAGATTCGCAAGAATTTGATTCCAATTCTAGTAGAACAGAAGAAGAATCTGAGTTAAACTCTTCAGGTATTTCTGAAGACTCAGAGATAAATGATTTGTTTGATGAATATTCTTGTGAGACCCAAAGCTCTTTTGATTCCTCTGTTAAAAAGAATATTGTGGATGAAAAGATTGAACATTATATTGAACTGCAAGAATTTTCAGAAAGTGCTTTTGACCAATTTTTAGTTAATTATCGCAATATACATAATTCAATAGATCTCTACTATGAAAATTTACGAAATAATTCATACTACAGTAAAGACTTTTCTAGAGATGCTTTTATCACAAAAGTTTCCGAGTTTAAGGCCAAACATTCATTTAGTGTAAACTCAATGGCCAATTTGTTCGAGATGAAAAAACGTGCATCTCTATATTCTAGATCTCTAACATCCAAAACTGGACAGTTAGATATGAATAGAATACATTCATATAGCTATAATGATGATATTTTCAAAAAGATAACTTCCATACCAGAAGGTAAGTCTCACGGAATAGTTATGTTTTTCGATATGAGTTCTAGCATGGATAGAATTTTATCTTCATGTTTAGAGCAGATTTTATTAGTAGCTATGTTTTGTAAAAAGATTAATATACCATTTGATGTATATGGCTTTTCAAATAATCAACAATATTATCATAATGCCAAAAATACTACAGTTGGTGATATTAAGATTGATGGCGATTTTACATTACGGCACTATCTGAGTAGTAGAATGACTAGCCATGAATACGAACATGCGTTTTTAAATATTATTAGATTAGCTGAAGGGCACGATTATGGAGCCGTACCTCCATCTGAGAGACTCTGTGCAACCCCTCTAGTTCCTTGTATATTAGCATCTAAGAGTATTATAAGCAGATTTAGAAGTAGTAACTCTTTAGATATTGTTAATGCTTTATTCATAACTGATGGTGAAGACAACCACTATGTATATGATAAAAATAATATTATTGATCAACATATTCATAAGGGTAATATTAAATGCGTTATTAGAACAAAAGCTGGAAAAGATCATCTAGTATTTGATTCATATTGGTCATTTAGGAGGCACACTTCTGAGAATCTTCTCAAAATGGTAAAGTCTGAAACTGGCGCCAACATGATTTCGTTCTATTTAGATTCAAGTATCGAAAATGCATGTAGGAAGTTGAGCATACCGATATCAGAATATTCTAAAGTTTCTTTAAAGAAAGATGGCTTTTTAGAGACTAAATCCCATGCAGGATACGATGCTCTTTATGTAATCAAAACTAGTAGATTGAAACTGGATAATTCAGAAAGATATGCTGATGCTGAATATTCTGATTCTGAAGACATTAAGACTGTTAAGAAAAATGTTCGAGCTATAGCTAGAAAGTTTAATAAATATATGAACAACAGCACCCACAATAAAGTATTTCTAAATAAATTTATGGAGCAAATTTCATGAGGACTTTTACTGAATCTGTATTGCACGAAGCCGCATCAAAAAGTTTATCCAGAGTTTTACAACATACTCAAGAATCTAATGTTGGGATAATTACGGCGCATAGAGGTGAGTTTGATAAAAAAGCAAACGAAGCTAGAAATGCAAAGTTGGCTCAAGAGATTCGCTCAAATGGATTTGGCTACTTTAGTGTTACTGGATTTTATATTGAAAATCTTGGAAAAAAAGATGAGACTAAAGTTCAAGAGAAGTCATTTTTCGTAACATCCTCTCCATCTGATTCTGGAAAACTAAAAAAGTTTTTAGTTTCAATGGGCAAAAAGTATAATCAAGATTCAGTCTTCTATAAAGATGTTGAAAGCGAGGAAGGATCTCTAATTGGAACCGCTTCTGGAAGATGGCCAGGACTTGGAACAGAAGTTAATGTTGGCAAATTCAATGCTCAGAGAATAGGAGCTTTTTACACAAAGCTGAAAGGTAATAGAACATTCACTTTTGAATCTGTTGATTTCCAAGAAAATCTAATGAGCAGAGGATACAGAGAGCTTTTAGATAAAAAGTCAATGTAAAAATTTGACATCCATCTGTATCTTATTATATTATTATCATGATGATTATGTGGAGAATATGTGATGAGTGATTCTGTTAAAGTCAAAGAAAGCGCAAAGTTTGATCCGCTAATAGGAAAGAAAGTTAAAAAAACAAGTTCTGCATCTTTAGCTGATATAATAGAATTTGATGATGAAGAAAAAAAACTTGCAATTCTGGATGATGAATCTGAGTGGAAAAAGTATTGGAAAGGCATGCCTGATTTTGAGCAGGAAGATAATCCAACATACAAAACCATATATGTCCATTTTAGATGTGAAGAAGATTATGAAGAATTTTCAAAACTTATTCAACAAAAACTAACTCTAAAAACAAAGTCAATTTGGCATCCAAAATTAGATAGAACGAAAAACTCTCTTTTACGTTGGATTGAAGAAGATGACGATTGATAAGATATTCATTCCAACAGTACACAGAACTGATTCTCAAATAACATACCAGAATTTACCAGATGAATTGCGAAAAAAAGTTGTTTTTGTAATTCAGCATTGGGAAAAAGACTTCTACGATTATGATTGTGATTATCTAATTCTTCCAGACACCGAAGAGTATCACTATTCACATTACTATTGTTTTTCTAAAACTAAAAAATTCATTTATGAGTACGCTAAAAACATGAAGTATGCTTTAATAGATGATGATATAATCTTTCATAGGAGAAACACAAAATACTTTTCTCCAGTAAGTAATATGGAAAAGTCAAAGAGAAAATGCAATTCTGATGATATATTAGAAATGTTTGAGTTATACTCGAACTGGTTAGATGAAAATGATGTTACGGTCTGTGGATGCTCACATGTTGAAAACCCGCCATCTAAAAAAATGTTTTTGCAGAATACTTCTGTTAGTAGTGCTTTCTGGATAAACGGTAAAGATTTTAAGGATTCTCTAGCATCTTTTGATTTAACATCGGTTAGAGTTGCTCAAGATGTTTGCTTCCTTCTTCATCTTTTAACTAATGGATATGGAAATAGAGTTAGCAACGAGTTTGTTTTTCAAAATGTTAGTAATTCAAGAAAAACTATGACATCCACACAATGGGATTCTCAGACCGAAGAAAGAACATTGACAGATCATAAAATTATTGAGAATATGTTTCCAGATTTTTTTAAGATTGTTTATGATGAAAATGGAAGCAGAGTATCTGGCGGATACAGAAAAATGGGAAAGCTAAGAATTTCTTGGGGCAAAGCGTACAAAGAAAGAAGAAAAAGTTTTTTAGACCTTTAATTTTTGAACATATATTATGACTACAAATCCTAAATATCCAGTATACATAATTTCAAAGAATCGCTCATCTTCTATGTTTACTTCTAGAAGTTTATCTAGAATGAAAGTTCCTCACTATATCGTTATTGAACCTCAAGATTACGATAATTACAACAATGCATTAGATAAGTTTAATATTAGAGAGTATGTCACTCTGTTGGTTGCTCCGTTTTCTAATCATGGACAAGGATCTGGAAGAGCTAGAAATTGGTCTTGGGACCACTCAATATCTATAGGAGCAGAATCGCATTGGCTGATGGATGATAACATTTCAGATTTTTACAGACTTCACCAAAATCAACGTATAAGAGTTGAGAGTGGAGTAATGTTTAAGGCGTGTGAAGATTTTGTTGATAGATTTGAAAATGTTCCTGTATCTGGACTTCAGTACAGATTTTTTATTGCTCCAAATCAAAAGTATCCAGCATATGTTAAAAACACTAGAGTTTATTCTTGCTTGCTAATTAGAAATGATTGTCCACACAGATGGCGGGGTAAGTATAATGAAGATGTAATTCTTAGTTTAGATGTTTTAAGCTCTGGTTATTGCACAATTTTGTTTAATGCTTTTCTGCAAGGCAAATGTGCCACTCAAACAGTTAGTGGGGGAAACACTGATGAAATTTACAAGAAAGAGTTGGGAATAGATCCAGAAACTGGAGAAGCCATAGAGTCCGAGTCTCTAGTTAAAGAGTATAATAGTTCTGGCACTATTGCAAAATCAAAAATGCTTACTGATATATATCCAGATGTTTCAAGAGTTGTTTGGCGATATGGAAGATGGCACCATCATGTAGACTATAGTAAATTCAAAGACAATCAGCTAATTTTGAAGAAAGATGTTGTTCTTCCCGACGAGCCTAATAACTATGGATTGAAATTAATTAAAAAGTCTAATTAAATCAATAACATAAAAGTTACCTTTTTTACCAAAAAAACATTGACAAAATGTGTGTTATCCATGTATACTTATTATGTAATAAGTTGTTAGATATAACATTATGAATAAGGTGACAAATGACAAATACTAAAGCAAATAAAGAATCTTATCTGAATCATGTTAGAGAGACTTTTTCAGATTCTCCTATAAAGAGAAAAGACTTGAAAGCATTTAATGATAGACATGGATATAAGAATCTTAACTGGTTCTATAAAGATCCAGCTTATCAAGTTTCTCGTGGATACTACACTCCAAATGCAAAAGATGTCCTTTGCATTAATGCAAAAGACTCTAATACTTCAGAAGTATCAGAAGTATCAGAAGTATCAGAAGTATCTTTGCCTACGGAAAAAGACAATTTTGCTGATGATAAAATTGCACTACAGAATTTTTCTCATACCACAGAGCAGACATCTATGGTTCCTGATGTTGATTCTGGATTTGTATCTCATGGACACTTCTCACTACTACATAGTATAATAAAGTCTAAAAAGTTTTATCCAATATTTGTCACTGGTCTATCTGGTAATGGCAAAACTTTTTCGATAGAACAGGCTTGTGCTAAAAGTAAACGAGATTTGTACAGGGTAAACATAACTATTGAGACTGATGAGGACGATCTTCTTGGTGGATTTAGACTAGTCAATGGAACTACTAAATGGTTTGACGGTCCAGTAGTTAGAGCTATGAAAAGTGGTGGAGTTCTTCTTTTAGATGAAGTTGATCTAGGAAGTAATAAGCTACTATGTTTACAGCCAGTGCTAGAGGGTAAAGGAATTCTTCTCAAGAAAATAAATCAGTTTGTAAAGCCTAAAGATGGATTCACAATAGTAGCTACGGCTAATACTAAAGGTCAGGGATCCGAGAGTGGAAAGTTTATTGGAACTAACATTCTTAATGAGGCATTTCTTGAGAGATTTTGTGCTACTTTTGAACAAGAGTATCCCAGTGAAGCCGTAGAAACTAAGATATTAAAATCAATATTTTCATCTAATGATATGAAAGATGAATATATTGATGACTTTATTTTCAAGCTGGTGGCTTGGGCAAATGGTACTAGAAAAACTTATGATAGTGGAGGAATAAATGATCTAATAAGCACCAGGCGATTAGTTCATATTTCTAATGCGTATGCAATTCTAGGACATCCAGAGAAAGTAGATACTCAGAGTGATTCTGAATATAAAGTTTCTCTGTATAATGTTAGAAGTCAAGCTATTCAAATGTGTATAGCTAGATTCGATGATTACACTAAATCTTCTTTTATTGAGTTCTATGATGCTATAGACCAATATAAGACTGCTAGTGATGAGAATTCAATTTCTGAAACTGAACAGAGTTCTGTAGTTCCAGATGTTGTTTAAGTGTTGTTAATATTTTTCAAAAATAATTTGATATATTGTTGACAACATAACTTTGATATGATACATATTAATAAGATAAACTTTAATGTGTATCTTTTTATATAATAAAAGGTGAAAAACTATGACTAAGATGACTCAAAACCAAAAGCTAATTCGCAGACTTTCTAACGGAAAGAACCTAACAATTACTGAAGCGCAATCTCGCTACGGTGTTAAGAATCTTTCGGCTCGTGTTGCTGAGTTGCGAGAGTTTGGATTTGCTATCTACACTAACCGCTTTACTGCTAAAGGCGGAGTTAATCGTGGAAAGACTGTAACTGGATACAGGCTTAGTGTTGAGAAGACTCCTAACACTCTATTGAATGATGGCTATTGGTTCTCTAAGTAAATAGTAGTGTCCTGAAGCGTGGACAGATCTTGCGGTCTGTTCACGCATTTTTTTATCGCGGAGAATATATAATGAAACTAACGGATAGCGCATTAAAAATCTTGAAAAACTTTTCTGAAATAAACAATTCAATTTACATTCGAGCAAATTCTTCACTTGTTACAGTTGACCCACAGCTTAGAATAGTTGCTGATGCGGAACTTGAACAGCCATTCACTAGAGACTTTGCAATTTATAATCTCAGTGAATTTCTTGGCGTAAACTCAGCCCAGTCTGATTCGGATTTATCTCTTGAGGATGATAGAGTTGTATTTTCTACTGAACATTCTAAATCAACTCTAGATTATTTTTATTCTGATCCAACTAATGTTCAAGATGCTATGCCAACGAGAAAAAAGATCCCAACAATATTTACTGAAGAGAGCATCATTCAGAAGTTTACTTTGTCTGAAAGTGAGTTAAAGTCAATTAGACTAAATGCTTCTCTTTTGTCACTGACCCATATAAGTTTTGTTGGAAGTCAAGATAGTGTAAAAGTTGTTGTGCGAGATTTATCATCACGCTCAACACAAAATAAGTATACATTAAATCTTACTAGCACATCATCTGGAGAATATGAGCAGACAGTAAACATGCTTTTTGAAAATCTAAAAATCATTTCCGATTCTTATGATATTTCTCTTTCTCCCACAGTAGCACATTTTACTGGAAAAACTACTGGTGTACAATACTGGATTGTAATGGAGGCATAGATATGAGAAGCGGTAATTCAAGCATTGAGCTTCTAAAGAATCCTTTGGGATATGCAAAAAAAGCAATTTTGGTTATTGAGTCTCAGTTGGAAACTGCTATGACTAATAACAGAAAAGTTAAACTTAATAGCAGATTATCTCAGTGGAAGAAATTTGTTGAAATGATGGAGAGTGAGCAGAATGATAAAGAAGATAATCTCTAAGGTTCCCTTTTTAAATAAAGGTAAAAAAGAATTGGCAGAAGACCCATATTTTCTTCTAGGCCATATGGTAAAATACAACATATACTTGTTGTCTAAGTCCATTATATTTTCCGCCATAGGAAAATCTCTTAATAGAGAACTTTCTGAAGATGATATTTCACGCATAATTTCTTTAACCAATACTGCAATAGCAGAACTAGACTCTGCTAACAAACAGTAACTTTACTATACTTTGACCTAATTCCATTTTTGTGTCAAAGTATAGTAAAAATGTTTAATGAAAATGGGTGAAAATTATAATGAGCATAAGTGAAAATAGAAAGCACATCGTATGGATGGAAAAGTATCGTCCACACAAAGTTGATGAATGTATTCTTCCCAAGAAATTAAAAGATACTTTCTCTGGCATAGTCAAGACTGGAAAACTTCCTCATATGTTGTTATGCGGAACAGCAGGAATTGGAAAGACTACTATTGCTAAAGCTATATGCGAGGAGTTGGATTACTATAACATCATAATCAATGCTTCTGATGATAGAAATATTGATACTCTCAGAACTACAGTTAAGCAGTTTGCATCTGGATTGTCTTTCAACGGAAAGAGAAAGGTGATAATACTAGATGAGGCAGATTATCTTAATCCTCAAAGTTTTCAGCCAGCACTTCGTGGAGTTATGGAAGAATTCTCAGCGAATTGTTCTTTTATTCTTACTTGCAATTACAAAAACAAAATAATTGAGCCTTTGCAATCTAGGTGTTCGGTAAAAGAATTCAGAATATCAAAAGATGAAAAGCAAGAACTTATTGCACAGTGTTATAAGAGAGTTGTTTCAATCTTACAAGCCGAGAACGTAGAGTATGATGGAAAGGCACTAGCTTCAATAGTCGTAAAGTATTTTCCAGACTTTAGACGATTATTGAATGAGCTTCAATCATTTAGTCAGCAGTATGGAAAAATTGATGAAGGCATATTATCTTTTGCTGGAGATGTAAACATAACTAAACTGTATCGAGCATTAAAAGATAAGAAGTTTCAAGATGTGCGAGAGTGGGTGGTTGAAAATTTAGATAATGATCCATCTACTATTTACAGAAAGCTATATGACAATCTCAAGCCGAATTTGAAGCCAGCATCAATACCCAATGCTATTTTGATTATCGCTAAGTATATGAATACTATAGTTGCAGATAATGAAATAAATCTTATGGCTTGTCTGATAGAACTCGGATTGACTTCGGAGTTTAAGTGATGAGTGATGATAAGCTAAGTATATTTGATATTCTAAATGACATATCTCACAATAAGAAGTGCGTTCTGAATGAGTCTAATCACTCTCAGTATAACTCTTACATGATTAATCGCTGGCTATCAATGAACATTGAGACTATAATGTATGCTCAAGAGATGAATTGTAATTCTCATCTTCCCAAAGACATGCAGTATGACTATCACTTTTATGCAATAAAGAAGCAGAAGAGATTTTTTAAGTATATTAAACATCATAAACAAGACTTGATAGATCTTATCTCTGAGTATCATTCATGCAGTGAAAAGAAAGCTAAAGAAATGTTGAACTTATTTTCAGAAGATGATATTTCATATATGAAAGATAAGCTAAACAAGGGTGGCAAAAATGCAAAGCGATGATGAGAAGCATATTAATGAACTTAGACGGACCTTAAAGCAAATTGAGATTTTAATTGAGGATAATAACAGAAACATAAAAGATTGCATCTCTATAGTTAAAGATATTAATAACACTCTAAAAAAGAAGACTAAAAGAAAGTCAATTTTCAATTTGCTAAATATAAAGAGTAATTTTTAATGAAATGGATTTTCAGCAAATGAGTATTATTGATGAGCTTGTAGAGATTACTTTGCCTACAGCAGATGATTTTTTAAAAGTTAGAGAAACTCTTACTAGAATAGGTGTATCTTCAAAAAAAGATAATACTTTGTATCAGTCTTGTCATATTTTGCACAAGAGAGACAGAGATACAAAGGCTAGTAGGTATTACATAGTTCACTTTAAAGAACTTTTTAAGCTAGATGGCAAGCAAACTGATTTTACAGAAGATGATATTGCTAGACGAAATACTATAATTAATGTATTATCTGAGTGGAATTTGATAAATGTTGTAGATAAATCTAAGTGTGAGTCTCCTAGATGTCCCATATCTTTTATACAGATAGTCTCATATAAAGATAAAGTAAACTGGAACTTGCAAGCAAAATACAGCATAGGAAATTCGAGAAATCGACGATAGTTTTTAATATTGTAATGTAAAATTGGTGTATATATTATGACAAATAAATTAAATGTGTATAAGTGCTTTCCCGAAGCTATTATTCCTCAGTATTCGACCGAATACTCTTCATGTTTTGACATTCATGCTTGTTTAGTCAAAGATAAAGAATTTGCTAAAGTAAAATCTTTTTTTCCTCAAGAGGCTCATGGAAATACTGAAATTTTTGATGAGCTTTCAGTTAGTGAAGATTTTGAGATTATATTGCCTGCAAATAGCAGAAGTTTGATTCCAACTGGACTAAAGTTTCAAATACCCATAAATTGTTCAGTCAGACTACATCCTCGCTCTGGACTTTCATTCAAGAATGGTCTTATGTTATCAAATTGTCAGGGTGTTATTGATGAAGATTATTTTGGAGAAGTTTTTGTTTCAATCTATAACGCATCTTGCATTGAGCAAAAAATAAAGCATGGAGATAGAATATGTCAAGCAGAGTTAATATCAGATTTGAGATGCTCAATAGAGGAGACTTATGATGAGCCTTCTCAGAAGAGTTCTAGAAATGGTGGCTTTGGTTCTACGGGGAAATAGTAAAATGAAGACAGGTAAAGAAGGAAAGAATCTAATAAAAAAGTATGAGGGATTTAGATCTCATGCATATGTCTGTCCTGCTGGAGTTAATACGATAGGCTTTGGAACGACTGTGATAAATGGAAAGCCAGTTTCAGAAGGCATGAAAATAACACTAGATGAAGCTAATGTTTTTTTAGATGCTGATCTATATGATTTTGAAAATGGAATCAATTCTCTAGTGAAAGTTGATTTGAATCAAAATCAATTTGATGCTTTAGTATGTTTTGTATACAATATTGGATTGGGAGCATTTAAAAAATCGACACTTCTACGAAAACTGAATGGCGAAGATTTTGATGGAGCATCAAAGGAATTTTTGCGATGGAACAAAGCTGGCGGAAAAGTTTTGCCTGGTCTAGTTAGACGAAGAGAATCTGAAATGAATTTGTTTCTAAAGGAAGTATAAAGTGATAAAAATATATAGAATGATAAATGGCGAGGAGATTTTGGGAAAAGTGGTATCCGAAGCCAATGAGCAAATAGTTATTGAAAATCCAGTTTCTCTTCAGCAAGCACCTGGAAGAAGTGACTCTGAAAGACCAACTGTATTTTTCGTTCCTTACGCCCCCTTTTCTAATGATAAGGAAGTGACATTTAATAAAGTTCATGTTTCCAGTGAATATGAGCCTATAGTCGATATTGTAAACAAGTATAACTCAATATTTGGAAGTGGAATTGTATTAGCTAAAAGTTCAGATATAGTTTGACATAATAAGATTTATTCTGTATTATATTAGCTATGAGCAAACAATACACAAACTTCTTTCTTATCCGCGATCACATATTTTACAGAGGAACCGAGAATGGCGAGAGAGTCTTACATAAGATTCCCTACTCGCCTTCTTTGTTTGTTGACTCTAAAGTTCCCACTAAGTGGAAAACTCTAGATGGAAAAAATGTTGATAAGATAACATTCTCTACTGTGAGCGAAGCTAGAGACTTTATTAGAAGATACGATAGCGTTGATAATTTTACATATTATGGAAATGTAAAGTTTCATTATGCGTTCATATCTGATAATTTCAAAGATCTAATTGATTACGATATTAGAGACATCGTAGTGGCAAACATAGATATTGAAGTTGCATCTGAAGTTGGTTTCGCAAAGCCTGACAATCCTTTTGAAGAAGTTATTGCCATAACCATAGATGTAAACGGAACATATCTATCTTTTGGTTGTGGAGATTTCGTTACTGATAATCCATCTGTTAAGTATATCAAGTGTGAGAATGAAGCGGGACTTTTGCGAAAATTCTTAGAGCATTGGAGTCATATATCTCCAGACATCATAACTGGATGGAACATACAGTTTTATGATATTCCATATTTGTATAATAGAATCGAAAGAGTTCTTGGTGAGAGTGAAGCCAAGAAATTATCGCCATGGAAGATAGCAAGCAAAAAAGATGTCTACTATTTAAACAAAACACAAGAGCAAATAGAACTTGCTGGAATATCTGTTCTTGATTACATGGATCTCTATATTCGCTATCAGCCAAAGAAAGAGAGTAACAAGTTAAATTATATATCTTATGTTGAGCTTGGCGAAAAGAAGATCTCTTATGAAGAGTATGGAAACTTGCACAATCTATACAAAAATAATTTTCAACTTTTTATGGAATATAACATCAAAGATGTTGAGCTTGTTTCCAGACTTGAGAAGAAGTTAAAACTAATAGAAATGGTAATTGCTCTAGCATACGATGCTAAAGTGAACTTTACTGATGTTTTTGCACAAGTGCGACTTTGGGACACTATTATATTTAATGATTTGCGAAAAAAGAATATTGTTGTTCCTAAAATGACTAAAGGCGAGAAGAGTACAGAATATGCTGGAGCATATGTTAAAGATGTCGAAGCATGTTCAAAGAACTGGGTAGTATCTTTTGATTTGAATAGTCTGTATCCCAACATTATAGCACAATGGAACATATCTCCAGAATGTTTGCTTCCAGATATGTACTCATCAACAAGAGTTGAGTCTCTGTTGAGTGAAAGTGTAGATACAAAGAGATTTTCTGATTCTAATGTAAGCTATGCCGCAAATGGACAATGTTTCTCTAATGAAAAGATTGGTTTTCTTCCAGACATTCTCATGAGAATGTATGAAGATAGAAAGATGTATAAGAACAAAATGATAGCGGCTAAAAAAGAGCTAGAGAGAGTAAAAGAAGAATTGCATAAGCGTGGATTGTAAATAAACCCTAAACTATAGGAATATTATATGAAGAAAGCATTAACATTTGATGATGTTGCCTTGGTGCCCCAATTTAACAATGTTCCCTCAAGAACAGAGCCTTCTCTGTCAACTTGGCTTACAGCAAAAACAAAAATTAAAATTCCTATTATTGCCGCTAACATGGATACTGTTATTGGAAGAGATCTGGCAAATATATTACTGAACAACGGAACATTTCCGATCTTTCACAGATTTGCAAAACAAGATGAATTAATTTCAATAGCAGAAGAATTCAATGAATACTGTTATATGTCCATTGGCATGAATGAACAAGAAAGTCTTTTAGAGCATTATAGCAAGTCTGGCGTTCGTGGTGTGTGTATTGATATTGCACACGGTCATGATAGTAGAATGTTAGATCTTGTTAGACATTTGAAATCAAAATATAAGTTTGAAATTATTGCTGGTAATGTTTGTACCGCTGGAGGATATATTGATTTGGTAAATGCTGGTGCTGATGCAGTTAAAGTTGGAATCGGTCCTGGAGCCGCTTGCACAACTAGAATGGTTACTGGCTTTGGCGTTCCTCAATTTACTGCAATAGAAAACTGCGCTTATGAAGCAAAAAAATATGGAGTTCCTATTATCGCTGATGGTGGTATTAGAGGTTCCGCTGATATTGCAAAAGCTCTCGCCGCAGGGGCAACTACTGTTATGATGGGAAAGATATTCGCCTTAACTGTAGAGAGTGCGGCCGAAAAGAAAGGTTCTGAACTATCTGCTGAGCCTTTCTTGGCAAAATATCGTGGACAAGCATCAAAAGATTTTCAAGAAGATTTTAAGGGCGGTTTAAAAGAAGGAACCGTAGCTGAAGGTGAGGCCTTTTGGGCTCCAGTCACAGGTTCGGCACAAAAAGTTATTGATGAACTTACTGGTGGATTACGATCTGCATTTACATATGCTGGCGCAAGGCATGTTGATGAATTTCAAAGAAAGGTCCAATATGTGGAAGTTTCAAATACATATCAAATGGAGTCTAATATAAGAAAGTAGTAAAAATTTCGGTAAAACAGTTACAGACTAATTATCATTTTTAGTATTGACTAATTTTATTATTCATAGTATTATAGAATCCATAAACGCAAAAACCTAGGGGTAAAATGACGATTGATTTGACTACCATGAGTGATCAAGAACTGGAGACGTATGCTACAAAGCTAACTTTTGATATATCCAAATATCATAACTTTCAGCTAACGAAGAAGATTCAGTTAAACTCCGCTTATGGTGCGATGGGCAATCAGTATTTTCGATTTTATGATATTCGATTAGCTGAAGCTGTTACTTTATCTGGACAATTAGTTATTCAATGGATAGCAAAAGATGTAAACTTTTATCTGAACAGATTGTTAAAAACTGATAGCATCGAGTATGTGTTTTACATAGATACAGATTCAATTTATGTATGCTTAGAGAACTTGGTTGATAAGATTTATCCAAACTCTTCTTTAGTTGAAAAGCAAAAGATAGTCTCAGCACTGGACAAATTTTGTGAAGATAAGATTCAATCTGTTATTGATGAAAGTTGCAAAAGACTTAAACAGTATCTTAACTGTAGAAGTCAAAAGATGCAGATGAAGAGAGAAGCTATAGCAGATAGAGGAATATGGACAGCCAAGAAGAGATACATATTGAACGTGTATGATAATGAAGGTGTTAGATATGAGCCATCTCTACTAAAGATTCAAGGAATTGAAGCTATAAAATCCTCAACGCCAGAAGTTTGTAGATCTAAGATTTCTGAAGCGATAAAGATAATGCTAAATGGTAAAGAGCTGGACTTACAGAAGTTTGTAAAAATCTTCAGAGAAGAGTTTGAGACTCTCAATCCAGAAGATATTGCATTTCCTAGAGGGTGTAATGGAATATCTAAGTATTCAGACTATACTACAATATACAAGTCTGGCACTCCAGCTCATACTAAAGGCGCAATAATATATAATAGACTGTTAGTAGAACACGATTTGACAAAAAGATATGAGTCAATTCAAGATGGAGATAAAATAAAGTTTATATACTTGAGAGAGCCTAACCCAGCTAGAGACAGTGTTATAAGTGTATTAGATGTTCTACCTAAAGAGTTGAATTTACACAAGTATATTAACTATGAAACACAGTTTGAGAAGTCATTCTTAGATCCGTTAAAGTACATATTAGATGCTATACAGTGGAAAGCAAAAAAGACAGCTAGTTTTGCCGATCTGTAATTATTTGTTTGACATTGTATTTTTTGTGTTGTATAATATTACTATAACTTAGTTGATAAACAAACTATGGAGAAAAAAATGAAAATTGCTACTAAAAGGTTAATCGTTGTATGTCTTGTTGTTTGTGGTTTTGTGGCAGGATGTACTGGTATGGAAGTCGGAGCTAAACTTGGCGTATATCGTGTTGATGAGCGACAAGAATCACAAAGAACTTATAGTGTTCCTTTGAAGTGTTATCTTTGGGAAGATTGTAGTGGTTCTTCTATTCAACATGATTTGAAGTAGATGAGCAAAAACAAAAAACAGGAGAAAAACATGCTTAAAAAAGTAAAAGAAGACTTGTTTACAATTCCAGGAATCTTGACTACTTTGATTCACGTTTGTTTCGCAGTTGGATTAATCACTAGCTTAATTCTGTTTCAGACAGAAGTTATGGGAATAGATCCAACAAGAACTATTGCTACTATCCGAAATAGATAATGAGTGGCAGTAAATCTGGCAACGAGGGTGTTTTTCTTATAGCTCTCGTTGCCTTAATACTTTTTATAGCAAACAGTATTAAAGTTGATAAAGACTTTTCTGTTACTACTAATAGTATGAAATACAAAATCGCTAGATTCTACGGCTCTAATACGCATCAGCCGTCTAAAGATGTTCTTGATAGAGAAGCGGAAAGAATAGCTATATCATATGGTTTAGATTCCAATCTTTTTAGAGCATTAATTAGAGTAGAGTCTGACATAGATCCACTTGCAGTTTCTTCTGCTGGAGCAAGAGGAATTGCACAAATAATGCCATTTAATACAAAGAGATGTGGCTTGTCTCATCCAGATGAGTTGTTTGATGCAATAAACAATTTAAACTGTGGCGCACAAATACTTTCAGAAGAACTAGAGCAACATGGTGATATATATAAAGCATTGACTGTATATAACTGTGGAAAAGTTAGTTGTAAAGCTGGAAAACGCTATGCAAGCAAAGTCATAAAACTATCTAAACAATTACTTTAATTTTTATATGGAACTATATAATGAAACAAAAACTTATTCAATTAGTGATGGATTATGCGCCAGGGGACCTTGCTTGTTCAGAGGTAGTATCATCTTTATCATCTGAAATTTTTTCAGTAGATCAAATTTACAATATAAATGTTACATCAGTTAATAGTTTTGATACTATTTCTACTGGATTTATCACATCTCAATTAGCACATAACACAATAAGCCCAGAGAATACTATTGTGTATTCTAATTGTGCGCCCAGAAAAGATTTAGCTATTGCTAGAGTTAATAATGAGGGAGAAGGACTTCTTTACGGTAAACTAAAAAACGGAAACGTGGTTTTTGTAGTAAACTCTGGCTATTCTTTATCATTTGTTAAAGAATCTATAGAGGAATTATATTCTCTTAAAGTATCACCTGCTGGTTCGCAGTTTCGTTCAAGAGATAATTTTCCTAAAGTTATTGGAGACTATCTCAAAGGCGTTAATGTTTTTGAGCAAGAGCTGAGTGTTGATGTTATACCTGATTATCCCAAATCTTGTATTGGATATATTGATTCTTTTGGAAACTTAAAGACCACTATTCGTGATGGTGATGATATAGTATCACAAATAAAAGCTGGTCAAAGATTGTCAATTACTATAAATGATGTTACAATGCTTGCAACAGCTTCTACTGGAAGTTTCAATGTTCAAGAAGGAGATATTTCTTTTTCGCCTGGCTCTAGTGGTGGTGATAGAAAGTTTTGGGAAATATTTCAGCGTGGTGCATCTGCTTGGAGAACATATAAAAAGCCAAGAGCTGGATCCACAATTATGATAAACTTTTAATGATTAAATGATATTATGTGCGAGTCAAAGATAAAAGCGTGTGAATATGCTAAAAAGTTGCGTGATAATAATTCCATAACTCAAGAGCAGTTTGATATTATATGTGAAGCGTTTGAGTGTGGATATAATTCCGCTGAAGAGAAAATATCAAATTCATCTGAATCTGAAAACGTGTATTTTATTAAAAATAAGTAGATATGTTTATTTATGAGCAACTCTGTTTTATTGGGCGATTGTTTGAGTATACTGCCGACAATACCTGACTCTAGCGTTGATTTTATACTAACAGATCCGCCGTACGGAATGACTGCACCAAAATGGGATTCTGTTGTTTCTTTTGATTCTTTGTGGTCACAGTTCGATAGAATACTCACAGAAAATTCTTGTGTGGCCATTTTTGGCAGTCAACCATTTACCACACAAGTCATAACATCAAACATAAAACAGTTTCGCTATTGTTGGTATTGGATAAAGAATCAAGGCACAAACTTCTTTCATGCAAAAAGAATGCCTATACGAAAAGTTGAAGAGATATGTATTTTTGGTGGGAAGAAATACTACCCACAAATTACAGATGGTCATGTACCGACAAACTCAGCTAAAGGTTGTTCTAATGGATCTGCTTATCATGGTGACAAGAGGCGTAACTATGAGGGAGGAAAAACTACTCGATTTCCAAACAATGTATTGCAATTTAATTGCGTAGATAATTACTCACGAGTTCACTCAAGCCAGAAACCAGTTGAGTTGTTGGAGTATTTGATCAAGACGTACACCACTGAAGGGCAAGTTGTTTTGGATTGTTTTGCTGGAAGTGGATCAACCCTTGTGGCATCAAAAAATTTAAATCGAAAATTTATTGGAATAGAAAAAGAGCCAAAGTATTTTGATGTAATTAAAGCTAGACTAAACACCCTTGATTGTGCTAATATACAATATAAGATTTTATAGGAGAAATTATGGCAAAAAATAACCCCTTTAATGATGTTCTCAAAGTATTAGAAAATGAATATGCCGCAGTAGCAGATGATGGAACCTCTGCTGATGTTGTTGGGTTCATTGACACTGGCTCTTATGCATTAAACGCTCTTTATTCTGGTAGCATCTATAAGGGTATGCCAGCTAATAAGATTAATGCTCTTGCTGGTGAAGAAGCCACAGGCAAAACTTTCTTCGCTTTAGGAATCATTAAAAACTTTCTTGACACAAACGAGAAAGCACTTAGCATAATCTTTGAATCTGAAGGTTCAATTACTAAAGAGATTCTTGAGAGTCGAGGTGTTGATACTAAGCGGGTTCTGATTGTTCCAGTTGAGACTGTTCAGCAATTTAAGACTCAAGCAATTAGAGTTGTTGAAAATCATCTATCCACTTCAGAGAGTGATAGAAGACCATTAATTATGGTTCTAGATTCTCTTGGTATGTTGTCTACTACTAAAGAGATGACAGATTCAAACTCAGGAAAAGAAGTTAAAGATATGACTCGAACTGCCGAGATAAAAGCGGCATTTCGTGTACTTACTTTGAAGTTAAGTAAAGCTAAGATACCTTTGATTGTTACTAATCATGTATATCAAACTATGGGAATGTTTCCGACCAAGGAAGTTTCTGGGGGTTCTGGTCTCAAGTATTCAGCAAACAATATCATAGCACTATCCAAATCTAAGAATAAAGATTCTGACGGAACTGTAACTGGAATTATCATAAGATGTAAAAATATAAAGTCCAGACTTACTAGAGAAAATACAGAAGCTAGTGTTATGCTATCTTATGATAAAGGCTTGGATAGATATTATGGCTTAATAGATCTTGCAGTAGATTATGGAATCTTCAAAAAAGTATCAACTAAAATTGAAGTTGCTGATGGAACAACTCATTTTGCCAAACATATAATGAATAATCCAGAAAAATACTTTACTGATGAAGTGTTGAATAAGCTAGATGAAGCGGCTCAAAAAGAGTATTGCTACGGCTCGGTGATTGAAACTGAAGATGTTTTAGAAGAGATTTTGAATGACTAATATAGATGAAAAGAATATAGAAGATTATTATCGAATAGTGTTTGATGATTCAGATAAATCTAAATGGTTTGTTGAGCTTCTCAAACCTTGTGAACCATTTCATGAAATACTATACTCATATGGTGAATTTAGTATCTCCAATTTAGAAAGTCTCAAATCTGAAGATGAGGATGTTATTCCAAAATTCAAATATGAGATTGATATTTTATATGTTCCAGATAGATTGAAAGGTGTTGAATTGCCAGATGAGAAAGAAATCGAGATGGAAAACTTGATTGGTTGCATACTTCTTGATATAATAGGTAAAAATGCTGATAAAGCTACAAACAGAGACGGAAAAATTTACCTAGAATTATCAAGAGAATAAAAGTATGAATGATAGAATTGAAGTTACTATACTCAGTAATATTTTACATGACGAATCTTATGCAAGAAAAGTATTGCCTTTTATTCAGTCTTCCTATTTTAATGAACAGCACGAGAAAGTTCTCTATGAAAAAATATTTGATTTCATACAGAAGTATGACTCTTTGCCCACAAAAGAGTCTTTGCTAATAACTCTATCTAATGATTCTACATTAAGTGATCATGTGGAATCTTCTGCTAAAAGTTTAATTGAGAGTCTAAGTGAATCTTCAGTTGATCAAAAATGGTTAGTAGACAATACAGAAAGCTGGTGCAAAGATAGAGCTATCTATCTAGCTTTAATGAACAGCATTAAAATTGCTGATGATAAGAAAGGAAAGTTTAGTAGAGGAAATATTCCCAAACTTCTTACTGATGCTTTATCTGTATCTTTTGATCCTAATGTTGGACATAGTTACTTAGATGATACAGACTTGCGATATGAGTTCTATCATAGAGTTGAAGAAAAGCTACCTTTTGATTTAGAGTGCATGAACACAATAACTAAAGGTGGAATTCCAAGAAAGACTTTGAATGTATTCCTTGCGGGAACTGCGGTGGGAAAATCTCTTGCGTTATGTCACTTGGCAGCAAGTTATTTCATGCAAGGTAAAAATGTTCTCTATATAACATTAGAGATGTCCGAAGCTAGAATAGCAGAAAGAATTGATGCAAAT
>Ga0099851_1000168_pt1 | contig 26391 bp, 27 predicted proteins | sample CB_VirMetaG_6_FD_78176 | JGI IMG/M metagenome (GOLD analysis project Ga0099851, IMG submission 78176) | Freshwater to marine saline gradient viral communities from Chesapeake Bay - CB_1508_2 Viral MetaG | ecosystem: Environmental > Aquatic > Marine > Coastal | place: USA: Chesapeake Bay... | reverse complement strand
GTGTCAGACCGCACAAGCCCCCGTGTATTGGCCTCTGCTGTCTGCGCAGCCACTGTTATGGCTGTCAGCCCTCCTTCGACTTCAGGCGTCTTCTGAACAACCGCCTCGAACAGGTGTTGCTTCCCTCGTGCGCTAAGATTGGAGGCCAGGATGACGTCGACAATCGCTGACGCATCGAGGGCGGCCAGTTTCGCTGAATCGAGACGACCGGCAACATCGCGACCAACTACATCGTCGAACACACGGCTAAGGTCGTCCTGTACCAGGCTCGTTAGTTCCCGCGCGTAGACCTCGTCCGAGCCCGCGTCGATGCGAAGCTGCTCAAGCTCTGCTCGCTCTATGCCGAGTACGGACTCGGCTAGTTTCTCCGCATCTTCGACAAGCATCTCGCCGGTCACTAGCTCGTTGAGGCCCCTGCCAGCCGCGTTGGCTGACACCTCCATGGCCTTGCGCACGCCCCGTGCGGCGTTCAGTGCCTTGACCGAGTCGACCCCCTGGCTGACTTGCTTGAGCACCTTTCCCGCCGCCGTGAACGCGTCGGGCTCCTTGAACGCGGCGATGAGTCCAAGCCCGACGCCTCCTAGCGTAGAGATTACTTGCGTTGTACCGTATAGATAGTCGTAGTACCCTTCTTCTTCTGCAGGAGCAGGCAGCACGGAGAACAGGCCTCGACCCAGTGTGCCCAGCATCACGGCGTACTGGTCATCCCGAGCGGCAGCGTCGAGCAGGGCGTCCTCGGAACCAATGTGGTGCGCCCAGCGGGACATAAAGTCCAGCGGATGTGACGCAATCAGACCGTCGAGGCCGCTTTCGGGGTACTCCTCACTTAGCTCCTGAAGCGCCAACGTGTACGCAGGAGCCACCGCTTCAGTGGGAGCCAGTGCCAGGATGTAATCAAGCGACGACGACAGGGCATTGCGCCCGAGAATCCACTCGGCAAAGCGGTCTTCCGCTGCGCGGAACGTCTGGTCACCGTACGTGATGGTGCCTGAGTACACTTCCTTGGGGACAAACACCTGGGACAACAGCCTTAGCGTTTTCGCGTCTGCTTCGGCTAAGTTTGCCTGTAGCCTCCCTAGAGTCTTACTTTCGTCAAGTCGCGGGATAATACCAAGGGTGGGGGCATCCTGTACTTCGTCTGCTGTTGAGATGATCTTCGCGAGCGTATTCGACGCATTACCGTCGAAGACAGGCAAGTTGTTGCTGTAGATGATTTGCTCAAGGCGGCTCATCCGCTCTGCCGTCAGGTCAGCAACCTCTGCTTCAGTCGGTTCCCGCCCCAACTCCTGCTGGAGCCTGATGATAGAAGACGCAGACACGTGCTCATACAGCAGCCCCGTGTCTACGGCTTTGCCAAAGAACGTAGACAAGGGAACAACCGGCATCACAGAAGCGTCATCGCGCCCCTTCGCCAGCTGTGCTGCCTCGAAGGCTGTGCGGATTAGCCCCTTGCGGGCTTGGGGTAGCTTACCCGACAGTCGTAGGGTGTCGTCTAGCTGGAAAGCTGCAACTTCTGCCACTGTTGGTAGGTCACGTTTCGAGTCTGCCGTCGCTAGTTGTTCAGCAATTCGCTTGGCATTCGTCCGGTAGCTCTCGGGGTTGAGGGCTCCAGGAATGTAGCGAATGACGGCAGAGCCCTGGTCAGGAAACACGACGGCTGCCGAAGGCGTACCCTCGGGCAGTTCATCGTCGTACGCCTCGTCAACTGTGTACGTCGACAGGTAGCGTCCGATTTGCTCCTCGTAGTCGCGCTCCGTCAGTGGGGCAGGCCCGAAGCCGTACGTTAGCTCCGATTCAATCAAAGCCTTCTTCAGTAGCGCGTCCTGCGGGTTCTCTTTCGCCTTGTCTACGACAACGGCCCAGGCCCGCCCTGGTACTGCCTTGGTCCCGAACTCGCGGGAGTCGATGCCAAGGTGTGCGGACAACGCAGCGACGTTTGACGCCCACTCTGCGTCAGCCCGTGCGCTAGCCAAGTGCGCTGCGGCCTGCTTCTCGCCTTCTGTTGGCGCATAAGCGTCTTCCGGCGCTCTCTGTGGCAGCCCCGAGAGATTGCCGGGGCCTATGCCTGGACCCGTACCGGCGTCTCCTGGGGGCACTTCGACTTCTTCAGGCTCTTCAACCTCTTCAGCCTCTTCGGGCTCTTCGCCTACGGGAGCCTCGACTTCCGCCGGAGCCGAGGGCAGCTGTTCTGCGCGGAGTTCTTCAAAGAGAGCGGCACGACGCCTTGCCCGCAGCCTCTCCTCCTCCGTCATGCCCTCTTCATTGGGAGCTTCCTCAGTAGACATCAGCCGCCTTCCCGCGTGAAGTCTTCAGGGGGGGCCTCTTCTGCTCTTTCCTCCTCTCTCTTGGCTGCCACCCTGGCTGCCTCTGCCTTCAAGTCCGCCTCCATGCCAGCAAACCGCTTGCCTCTTTGGAAAGGCATGTTGACAGCTTCGCCCATATCAGCTTGTCGCTTAGCCTTGTACGCTTGACGGAGGAACTGTGTGGGGTCGGGCAGAGCAGACAGCGACGTGCCCTTTTCCCGCATGAACTGTTCGCCCTTTCTCGCAAGCTCTTCCTTGACGGACGTAGGCGTCACCGGTTCGTCGCGCGTCGGCACCTTGCCCAGTAGCTCTTCGCGCCGGTCTTCGACAGACTGAATGCGCTGCGCCAAGTCGGGTACGTCCCCGGCTTCGCCAAGGATGGCGTCCAGCATAGCAGGCACCGGAGAACTCTCTGGCATCCCGCTTAGCTCCATCAGCAGGCGGTTGAGGTCACGCTGGAATGTCGCCCCACCTACAGCGGTCAGCCCCTCTGCTAGGCCCTTGAGGAACGGTGTCCCGTCTTCGGAGAGCATCGTCTTCGGGTCGCCAAAGTTTTCGGCGTAGAACTGCACAGCGTCGTCCGACAGTGTCTCGATAACAACCTGTCCCTGCTTCTGGGCATCGGCATAGACGCCCTTGTACTCTGCTATGTTAGCGGGCAGGACTGGGTCACCCATCGGGTTACCGTCTGCGTCGTATACTTGCAATGCGACGTTTCCGCCTGCCAGAACAGCGTCTTTCTTTCTCGCTTGGATGCGGTCAAACGCCCGACTCGCAACAGCGGTTCCTCCTGGGGCCTCGTGCCGCAACAGCGCGTTGACTTGGCCTCTCCTAGCCTCCACGACAGGAGCAGCCTCTTGGTCGTTCTTGCCGTGATTTAGGAGCCATAGCTGATATTCTTCGAGAATGGCTTTCTTTGCCTGCTCCCTTTCTGATGCCGTTGGAATGCGGCGAAGAGCCTCAGCAATCCTGGGGCCGGTGTAGTTGTACCCCTGCGCATAGTCCTTTGCTTGTGCAACGGTCATTGTTTCCGGCGCGTCAGTTTTGCCCTTTACTTTGTCGCTGATGTACTGAAACTCATCAAACGCTTCTTCCGCCTGGTCGAACCGCTTGAGGCCCACGGCTACCTTCTGCCGATCACGATTGCTAATCGACGTTGCAGTAGTCGCCATCACGCCTCGTGCCGTATCCATGAGATTTCCGAGGAGCTTCATACGCTGCTCGCGAGCTTCGTCCGGCTTCAAGTCTCCTTCGAGAATCTTCTGCTGGAGCTTCGCGAGGTCGAGCATCTGCTGCTTCACGTCGCCGAGGATGACATCTTCTTTGGCGGTCAACTCACGGCGCTTGGCTTCCGTCACCGGCTTCTCGACGCGGCGCTTCGAGCCACTGAAAGCCAGCAAGGCGTTCGCTAGACCGCGCTCTCGCCGCTCGACACGGGCATCCCGCGTCATGGCAGCACCCGTGCCTAGCAGTTCGCGTACGCGCCTGTCCTTGACGAACTGTTCGAGGAGCTTTTCATACTCGGTCTGCTCTGCCATCAGGCACTCCCCCCAATAATGGGCTGCTTAGGTACGTACGCTTCGCCGAGAGCACTACCGAAAGCCTTCATGTTGTCGCCACCCTTCGCTGCCACCGTCGCTCCGTACTCGGCGGCGGCAGGGATGATACCAGCAGCCGCCTGCGTGGCTATCTGCTGGCCTGTCGTCTCGGCGAAGGTGGTCGGGGGCTCGCCTGCCGTGGCGAGCAGCGCGTTCTGGCGTTGGCGTAGTTGGTCGAGCATCGCGCGCTCTGCCGCTGCAGCCGCCTGCCCCGCCTGGAAGCCCTGCTGGGCGGCAGCCTGCGCCGTGGCCTCTGCCTGCCCACGAGAGGACTGACGCGCCACCTCGGCCACGCGGCGGGCGTCCCCGCCTCCAAGTGCGGCCCGTGCTAACTCGGCCTGCTGGCCGCCCGTAGGAGCCCGAGAGAGGTCAGCCACAGCCGCTCGCCGCGCCTCGGCCATCTTCCGCGCCATGAACCGGGGGTCGTTGAGGCGGGCTTCTTGTGCCTCTGCCTTACGGCCATACTCGGCAGCGTCGGCTAGGGCCTCACGGGAACGCATCTTCTCAATCTTCTTGAGATTAGCAGTTCCGTACTCGTCTTTCAGCGCCCTCTTCGTGGCCTTGTTCGTCGTACGCGGATCAGACGTAGAAGGCGTTGGGGCTGTCGTCCCTCCCGCTGACCCGAAATACTCGTCCAATTCCATCCCGCACCCCTCACGCCTTGAAGTATATCACCTTGATGTTGCGGGCTCGAACTCGGGTCTGCCGCACAATCTCTCGACTGATGACACGCAAGCTGGTCGTGTGAAAGCCCTTAGCCTGTATGCCGACGTAGGCATGACCAGACCAGTAGCGAGACTTGTGGCGATCGCGCAACTTGTGTACCGGCAACCTATTAGAGCCATACTCGGTCCACGCGAAGTCGTCGATCTGCTGCGCGAACATCGTCTCGCGCGACTCCCGCGTCGTGCTGTATTTCGCGTGCTCCGCGCCATCGACGTAGAACCGGATGGCTACGTTAGGCTCGATGAAGTCTGCCGGATTCGGTTCTTCCGCATTCTCTACGATTCTCGACGGAGTGTTCCCCAGGCGCGCAGCATCGGAAGTCCACGTCACCTGCCACGTCACCAGCACATGCGCCCGGTACGGAACATAGTACGTCGTCGAAGCACCTGGGATAGCCCTGGGGATCGTGGCAGGAGCTTCGGCTGCGTCGATCACACCAGGAAACTCCGAGATTTTGCGCTGCTTGCCAATCTTCAGTGTGCTGCTACCGCCGAGAGCGTTCGCCAGTACACGATCTTCGCTTAGGTAATCAAGGTGTCCTCTGTTGAACCCTTGCATTGCCAAGTTGTTGTTCTCTCCTCTGTCGAACACGTAGCGGACGTTGTTGAAGTAGTCGAGGTTGGCGGTACCACCAACCATCTTACCGCCGCTAACGGCACCTAGCTGAACATAGGTGTAGTCCAACAGCCGGTCAATCGAGGCTGTGTTCAGCGTGTTCAGCTTGCCGTTAATCTCGCTAAGCTGCCTGAAGTCGTTGTTTAGCGTGTCTGTCGAGACGAAAGCCCCGCTGACGAGCGGTGTGATCACAATCGTGCCCATCACACCACCTCAACGAGCAGCGGCACAGCTGTGATGTTGGCACGCTGCACCGTGTAAGATTTGTTGTTCCCGGACAAGAAACCAATATGAACTTTGGCAATGTCCGCTATACCCATCAGCGCAATGTCGGCGGCGGTCACTACCGTACGGATAGCCACATCCTGATACGTCTTGTGGTCGAACTGCTGGTAAACAGGACCATCGGGGCCGTCTCCCGGAATATCCCGCAGAGGGCTCATGGGAATACGCCCAAACAGCTTGAGCCTCCCTGGCTTTACCCCTGCCACAGCCGGTGTCCCTGTGTTGCCGACCGTGCTAATGGTGACTCGGGGCGACACCTGCCGCTCTGTTCGATACAGCGTTGCACGCGCGCCTACGCTGCTCTCGAACACAAGCACGAGTGTCGCATCCCAGGTGTACTCGTTCAGCGTGATGCCGCTAACCAGCGGATTTTCGTTGTACCCGTAGATGACTTCGATGTCTCGAAACTGTTTGACCTCCGCGTTTGCCAGGACCATCAAGGCCGTCGGCTGCGTCGCGTCCGTTGTGCGCGACAACGTCAGAGCTTCGGTGAGTGTCACCGTTACGCCTTCATCCTCGGGCACTCGCGGGGACGCCAGAGTGTAGCCACCAGCATCAATAACAAACGGAGCCCCGCTGTGGGTCGGAGTTTCGACGCGTGCGGCAGGTGTCTCTGAAGTGATGATGTTTGCGACGACCGAAGGAACGTGAACCGTGTTGAGGGCCTTCTCGGCGAACGCGTCTACGCGCAACACGTTGAGCGCCCCAGCCAGCACATCGAACCGCGTGTTGAGCGAATTCGCGGTGAACGGCGTGTCGTCGTCGAGGTACGGGTACCTTGGCATTAGCGCACCATCTCTAGGGCAAACAGTTCGCGGTGCCCTACATACGTCAGTCGGTGATCATACGTCTCCGACCCTACTGCAGGCGCTCGTTGCATCGAACCCCGAATGTTCATCACGACAACCTCTACAAGGTTGACACCGGGCAGCATGTCGATGACCGCATCGACGACAACAGGCAACCGGGCTCCGGCCAAACCTCCACCGCCTTGGGGCAACTCGGCAATCGGGTCAGCGTTGTCGCGATTGCGCCCAGGGGAGTTCGCTTCCGCAGAGAACTGGTCAGAGCGAAAGTCGTCCTGGCTCAAATCCCCGCTGCCCAGGATAGTCTCGTGCAGCACTGACCCGTTGACGCGCAAGGCCACGAGGTACCCGAAGCCCATCTGTCTAAACTTCGACAGCAACAAGTAGGCTGTCGAGTTGGTTCCACAATGGAGGTTCAGGCTCGCGCAGAGGTATGTAGGTCCGCCGCGTCCTGTGAACTCCATGCGGAGCCCTTCTTCGGAGAAGCTTTGCCAGCCGTCTTGCGGCTGGATTTCCACCCAACCTGCGAGCGTCGGATTGCTGTACCCCACGAGTGGCCCCACTGTGGGCACACTTGGGATCGACTGATGCAGGCGCAGGGCAGCGTCGTCCGCGAACTGCGAAAGGTCAAACGCGTTCGTAGCGAAGTTGTGCTCGTTAAGCCCGCCGGATAGCTCTTCCACGAACGGCTGGAAGTTCTCATTGATAGGCTCAATGGACACCACGTGGTCGGGCTCAATGTCATAGAGCTTGTATCGCCAAGACATAGTGTCTCCTACGGCGGCATCTGGGCACCGCCATAGTAACGCGATGCCTGTTGCACTTGGAAGCCGATGAACTCCCACGTGCCTGTTCCCCTGATGCGGAATCGCACAGCTTCAGCGGACGGGACGTGGACGGCGGCGCGGGTCCAGTACGGTCGACGCTCCTTCCACGCTGCTCCACTGTTTAGCCGTGTCGCTTTCCAGAAGTCAGGGATGTCTTTGCGCGAGTACCTGAACGCGGACGTGGTTTCGACCACCCTGCCGCGCCAGTTCCGCATGACTTCGATTGTCACGCTTGCATCTTCCGTTTCGCGCAGCCACAGGTAGATCACATACGACGTACGCGCTTCGTCCGACCCTTGCGCATTGAGCCAGGCTGTCTCAATGAGGGCTTCGCGGTTCTCGACCAGGGTGCCGAGGTCGGGGCTCGCTGCGTGGTCGAGCAGGTACACACCGCTGTGGTTCCCGTCGTTGGGTAGATGCCCGCCGACCAGGGTGTATCCTCGATGGTCCTGCGTGGTGCACACGCTGTCGACCACCATATCATCGCGCTCGCGCCAGCCTGCTCCGTCATAGATGAAGCAATGGGTGTTCTTCACGTCCCCATCGAGGCTGACCCAACACCGGTACTCCCGGCTGCGTTGGTCGAACACTCCGACAGCCTGCGCCAACCTCGACAGCGTGAGCCGCTTCAGCGTCTTGCGAATCGGAAGCGACTCGTAGGTCACGGTCGAACCGTTGTAGCTGTAGAAGCCATCGAAGCCCAGCCACATGACCTTGCCATCGGGCAGGCTCGCCATGCTGCTTGGGGCCGCACAACCAATCTCGGAGGACACGGGACGGTACTTGAACGCCTTGCCATCATCAGACGACTCGACCAGGAACGTCGAAGATGTCGTACAGACGAGGAGTCCGTTGGGGACGGCGTGCAGTCCTGTGATGTGGGACATAGGGTCAGGCGTCAGGTCGTTGCCGGCAGGGAACGTGCCCCAGAAGCCCGCCTCGCTGGGTCGGATGGTCGCTGGATCATCTTCCATGCCGGCAATCCACAGCCGCCCCAGCGCCATCGTGCACAACGAGAAACGGGGTACCGGCAGCACATCCTTCGCGGGCTCTGTGAGCCACCCATCCGGGATGTTGTCTGGGTACATCGTAACCACGTTGTCAGGCAGCGTGGCGAAGCCCTGGCTGGTCGATAGCGCGTTCTGCGTCAGGTAGTACAGGCTGCTATCGCCGGTGTTCTCAATGTCCTTCGTGCGGTACAAGCGGCGGCCCACACACCGTTCGGGACCGGTTGGGATGCCTTCCCACTTGACCTGGATGCGCACAGAGTCTGGCCGTGCTTTCGACACGCGGTACGTCGCCGGCTGCCCTGCGGGCCGCTCCACCGTAGGGAACACTTCCGAGAACAGTTCTGCTGGATCCGTGAGGAGCACCGCGGGCCTAAGGTCACACCGTACAGGGTTGCTCGCCGGGGACAGCGGGGACAGATTGCCCCACATATCCACGAACTGCACAGCACAACGCCACTGACCTTGCTCTACCCAGCCCGATGTGCCGACCTTCAGGTTCTCGGGGTCCGAGATGGGGAGTGTCGTGAGCGTTCCGATGCGGCACGAGCCGAAGCCATCGGTCATCTCCGTACCAGGGCCGGTAGCGTAGTCTCGCCCAGCGGACCACGGCGTGCCGTCATCGTGGTCAAGTACGGCTTGCGCCCGTGCAGACGTATGGGCGTAGCCGATGTTGTTCACGCCGCCTGTGCTGGCGTTCAGCTGGTCACCAGTGCTGCTCGGCCCGACACCGAGAGGCGATGCAGGTGTCTGCGAGAAGCCCAGCGGGGCGATGTAGTTCCCGTCGTAGAAGTACGCCCTACCCTGCTGCGGTACAATAACGACACCGTTGCCCGTGAACGTGAACTGCGTCGGAGGTCGCGACTGCTTCGAGTCAAGCAGCTGCCCGCTGATACCCGTGCTGCTAGGTGTCGGGCTAATCAAGCGTCGCCAGTTTCGTTCCCACCCCTGCCACTCCCACAGCTGGTCGCCGGTGTGAAGCAACAAGAGTTCGCGGCCCGATGCCATGACACAGTGGAAGATCCCGTGCTGACGGAAACCGTACAGTGGAGATGTCGGGCTGATAAAGGGCGCGACACTCGTGACAGGCTCCTCTCGCGACTCGGGGCGCAGGCCGGTCAACAGCTGGGGTACGTACGTGGTCGGCCCCCAGATTGAGCGAAGTGTCTGCTCTTCGAGCAGATACATGTTCACAATCCGGCGCGCAATCTCGTTGGGCGCAAGGATACTGTCCCCCTGCTCACGCAGGAAGTAAGGGCCTTCGAGACGGGATTCCGGGATGGATGGCAAGGCTACTCCTTACGGGGACGACCTGCACGCGGGGACGCTGGCCGCCCCACTAGCTCTAGGTGGTCCGTCGCCAAATCGCCCTCGGTAAATCGCTCTGGCGTTTGGCCGTAGAACCGGATTTCGCCTACGCGCGAGCCGTCGGCCTGAATCTCCACAGCCAAGCAAATGCCGTGATGGATTGTACCCGTCCGCGGACCAGGCCGTGAGTAGACGCCACCACAGATGATAGGTGTAGACGACACATGAACCTCTAGTTGCTAGTCTTGTACCACTTGCGGTAGTTGTCTCGCGAGCGGTATGAGTATCTAGCACGAACCATGCGTCGCAGCACAGGAATGGACGCAGGGCGCAGGTCGCCGTAACGCTTGTTCAGAACTTCGAGTGCGTCATTGTAGCGACGCAACATGGCTTCTGCGGCACCGAAGTTCCCCATGCTCTCATAGAGATACGCCATAGCCCTGTCGACCAGAGTGCTGACGGCCTCCGCGTGCAAGCGGGGCACATCGCGCTCGTCCTCAAGCTTCTGCGGTCGACGGACACAGCGAATGTCAATCTCATACCGCTGGTCAGGGCGCGGGTACATGGCGTACTGCTGGTACCCGTGCGTGTCACGGAGAGGGCGGGACCGGTCAGGGATGTACTGCCCGTCGTCGACAAACGTGCCCTTGTTGACGTGGTCGACCCGCATCTCGGCAAGGAGGTAGAACTTCTCCTTGTTGTCCAGAAACGCCCTGTCAGCCGCCAACGTACTCACGCCCCGCGTAAGCGAGTCGTACGGCACAGACGGGCTTAGCTCGATGTCGCGGACACGGCGGCGGTAGATGCGCACATGGATGCCCGACTGGTTCTCGGAGACGCGCACACCACTCGCCGTGTAGTCAGCCGCTGCCGTCGTCGTCAGTCGCGTCTGAAAGCCCAGGACGTACTCGATGTTAGGGACTGTAACCACGATACCGGTGTATCGGCCTGCGTTGGGAACCTCCGCCACCGCAATCTTAGCGGACACAGGACTCGGCGCTGACTCGTAGCGGGGCTCCCGAATGCGGTTGTCCGCCACCTCATTGTTGGCTGTAGACGCAATGGTTTGGCCCGTGTTGAACCAGTTCTTCGCGTACGAGTCCCACTTGGTCAGCCCGGGGAGGCGGAAGTCCGCATCCCGCTTGCCCCACGTGTACGTGACGATGTACTCGAACTCACCAGGGGGCTCTGGTCCTTTCCACGTCGTGGTGCTGGGAGCCTCAACGCGCGGGGCTCGTCCCGGCCCTTCCAGCTGGAAGTGCTCGCGACGGAAGGCAACACGCGGGATGCCGGCGGCCACCTGGCCCCGAGGTCCGACGAGCGTGCGCTGCTCGGCCTCGTCCTGCCCCATCACGTCGAGCGGGTACTGCTGCGTGTTGTTGAACAGCCGCATCGAGCGCATGGTGATGAGGTCATCGGGCAGGGCGTAGTCTTCGGTGTAGATGCGCCACTTGAAACCGGGGATAATTGTGCTGCCATTTGACACACCAGCTGTCACCCCGTGGGTTTCGAGGTCGAACGGGTGCACGAGCGTCATCTTCCACTTGTCAACAGCACTGTCGAACCAGATTGTACGAATCTGATTACGCACAATGTGCGTGCTCGTGGTGATCTCAATCACCCGCCCGTCCCACGACCTGTCTGTCTTCCACGTCGTGGTGTATGCCGCATCAGTATCCGCATCAGCGACGGTCTTCGTGTACGTCGTCACGAACGTCCACGGGTCTACAGCTGCGGAAGTAAGGGCGTTATCACCCAAAGGCTCAATGGTGTCGGTGTCCGAGGCGGACACTACGTCTGGCTCGGTCGTGGCCTGTAGGGTGTCCTCGAAGAACAGGTACGGGGCTTCACGCGCAAGCTGGTTGTATGCGCGATTGACAAAGCCTTTGATGCGCTTGGCGGCCTCCGGTGACTGGTCAGGGGACCAATCTGCCTGGGCAAACATGGCTTCGCGAATCTCTGCCAAGTTCATCTATCACCCCCGGCAGTCGATAAACGCGAGCCCCGAACCGCCTGCTGAGATGTTCTGTACCGCGACCCCTACCACACAGGCAAGGGCAATCGTCGCGTGAGCAATCGCCAGGCCGCTACCGGCTTCAGTGCCGCCCGTCGTGATTGCCTCGGTGTCGTTAATGGCCGCACCAGAGCCAGCCTTTACGGTACCAAGTCCGCGCCGAAGAACGAACCCGTAGTAGCCCGCCGGGATAGCGTGCTGGGCGACCCCGAAACACCTCACAGAGGGAATCAGGGTCGCCGCAGTTGTCACCACGCCACGGTACTCCGTGGACGTGGTGTTACGCATGACAACCTCACCCGCCGCCAGCGCTGCCGCACCCTCATTGAGGATGTAAACCCACTCCTGCGTTCCCTTATCGAGCAGTTCTACGGTAAGAACTGACCCGAGTCGAACTTCAGGATTGGCAGCAACGCTGACGGAGGTGACGGCCATCAATCAGCCTGGGCAGTTGATGTAGCAGGTCGCAAGGGCCGTTGCGAGCACGGTTTCAGTCGAGAAACCGAACGCGTGATCTGTCGCCGCCGCGTTATCCGCTGTTCCGGTCACTGCGTTCCCGGCCTTGATAGCCGTGTTCGCTGTAATACCACCGGTATCTGCCGTCACTTCGCCCACACCCTTGCGCAGGATGAAGCCGTACGAGCCCGCAGGGATGTCGTGCTGGGCCACACCCAGCACACGCATCGTGGGCGCACTTACAGGTGACAGCACAGCATCGTACGTCACCGTAGCGGCGTCGCGTGCGCAGACCGTGCCCTGCGCGAAGGCAGTGCTGGCCTCATCGTTGAAGACGTAGACCCACTCCTGGAACCCGTTGTCACCATCAGGGACGGTGAGAACGAAGCCCAGAGGGCACTGCTGGTCCGTAGTGACGGTGGTGGGGCTAATGCCCGCTGCGGTAAATCCCATGATGGCCTCCTACGGCGTGGCTGCGCCAGTGATGACGAGGTTGGCCCGACGCTGGGTCGTGTGAATACCCATCATCAGCACGATTTCGTAGCGGTACAGATCCTGGTCCGGGATACGGAACGGACCACGCACGGCGAAGTCACCCTTCGTCTCCTTGGAAGCGTCATGGCCCAAGGTGAAGGAGTACCACGTCGGAGTCTTGAACCCGTAGATGACACCGTCAGCACCAGCAGTCGAACTGTCCGTGCCCGCTCCGAGTGCCGTGTAGGCGGTATCGGTGATGTCGATGGCATCGTCAAGGAAGAAGTCCGCGTTGAGGAACTTCACACCCTGACGCACCTGACCGGGGGCCTTGTCGCCCTCGACCTTGGTGACGCGCACCTGATCATCGAGGTCTTCGATGTAGTTCAGGTAGGACTGCTCATCGCCAATCATCAGGTCAACGTCACCAAGCGTCTTGCCCTCACGGGAAGCCGCGAAGTACGCCTTGCGCATCTGCGCACGACCATCGACAGCGAAGGACGTGATGTCCTGGTACTGGTTGAACCAGCCCGAGATGGGGTCAGCTGCCGCAGCCTGGCTCGCCAGGTTGTGCACGATGGCCTGCTGGCTGGCCGTGCTCTTGAGCGAGAAGAGGCCGTCGCGGGCCGTGCCGTCCGGGGAGAACCTCACGTTGCCGTTGAAAGTGCAGAAGCTTCCAACGCCAGTACCCGTTCCCGTTCCCAGCTGCTTGGCGATGCGCTCGTGGAAGTCCGCGAGAGCAAGCTCCGGGTAGTGCTGGAGGATGCGGGCGAGGTCCATCTCACCGTTGGCCTCGGCCAGATCCTTGCCGGGAACGTCGAACGCGTAGATGAGACGCGGAGCAACGACCTGGCCGCGGTGAGCGTTCTGCGAACGGCCACCAGCGATGATCTCGGAACCGGTGTTCACGTGCGTGACGGTACCGGGGCCACCAGTAACGACGGCGAACTCACGACGCGGACCCTTCAGGCTCGCGCGGTCCATGTTGCCGCCCATGAGAATCTTATCGAGCAGCGGGTGCCACTTGACGAACAACTCGGAGTACGCTGGCATCAACTCGTCGAGAGCAGTCGCCAGAACGTCAGGAGAGATAGGCATTACCGCCCCCTCTTAGATGGGTTGAGTGCAAAGCGTGCAGCTTGCGAACGAAGATCCCTGAACGAGGTGGCTTCCACCTTATCAGGCAGGGCCATCTGTTCACTCGACCGCGCCTGGGAAGTAGCCCCAGACGTGAGCGAGGCCCCTGGCCGCGGGGCTGAAGGGCTCTCCGCCCCCCCTGATAGGCGCAACGCGTATTCGTCTGGAACACCGTCCGCCTTGGCCTGCCGTGCTGCGTGCAGCGCGGCAGCAGGGAGACGCGCCGCCGTAGCAGCCGTCTCCATCTCCCAGCCCTCGTCGAGCAACGCGACGAACGTAGCGGCCAGGTTGTCGTCCTCGAACAGGTCGGCGTTCTCGGACTTGAACCACCGGGCGTACTGGTCCGCCTCGCGCTCAATCGTGGCCTCGACATTGGACTGGTAGTCCTTGTACGTCTTCTCCAACTCGCCGTACTTGGACTCCCACTCGGTCTTCGCCGTACCTTGCGCCTCTTCAAGCTCTTTGATCTTGGCGGCATACTCGGAGATACGTGGGTCTTCTTTCCCCTCAAGGAGCGAGTTATACAACTCCTTCAGGGACTGTGCGTCGTCCACCATCGAAGCGGCTCTGTTGTCGGCCCACTTCTGGTAGTACGTCTGCATAGGCGTGGCCCAGCCCCGGATTTGCTCCGGCAGGCTGTCGACCTCGCCCTTCCAATCGTCCCATCCGAACTCGTCTGCGGATGGGAAAGCAGAGGGCTGCTCCGATGCCTCTTCACGGACTTCGGATTCAGATGATGCACTACCCGGATCTGGAGCAGCCCCTGCTTCCGGTGCCGTGTCGACGGCAACTTCTGTCTCTTCCGATTCCATCAAGCCTCCTTACCCTGTGCATTACGGGCAGCCGTAATGCGGATCAGCGCCAAGTTGGCGCGAGGAGACTTGTCATTCCCGAAGACTGACTTGGGCATACCGTCGTACTCTTCGCCCTCGTCCTCGTCCTCTTCGGTGTCGTCGTCTTCGTCATCTTCGGAGTCGTAGCCCGGCTTCGCAACCAAGTCGTACCCGTGCTCATCGAGGAGAGAGCGAAGCTCTCCCTCCGAACCCGGCGGGTCTTCTTTCAGGTCACGAAGTAGTTCGTTCATCATAGGCATAGAGAACTCTCTAAGACGTGTCTACTAGACGAAAACTTTATTGTCAATCTCTCCGCGCTTCTTTGCCTTCTCAGCACGCCGCTGTTCGTGCTGTTGCGCAAGGTCACGATAACCACGCCGCTTGGCAGTCTTCTCTGCCTTCTCGCGGGCGGTATCTACGTGCTTACGCCAAGAAGTAGAGTCCGCGCTCATCATGTCCCAGCCCGGGTTCTGCTTCTTGTACTCGCGAAGCTCGGACGCAGACTCAAACGTGCGCCCAATCTGGCTCACCTTGAGTGGCTTGGACGGCATCGGACCCACTGTCATCACCGCCCCAATCCGAATGGTGATGGAGCTATGGCAGTCGGGACACACCGCATCATCCACTTTCGCCAGCGGGATGAACATGTCGGTGAAGTACCCACACTCGCCGTTACAGCGGAAGTCGTACAGCGGCATCACACAAGCCCGTAGTTGCGAAGGGTCATCAAAGCCGTCTCCAAGTCGAGAGGCTGTACGGGAACGGACTCTCGCGTAGCCCGAAACGGGCTGTAGCCCGACGCTGCCTTGCGTCGGTTCAGGTAGCGAGGCATCAGTTCAAGGTTGGCCAGATTGTTCGAGCCCCCGTTAGACAGGGCTTGCTTGTGGTCGACCTCGACGTTTGTTGGAAGCTCCATACCCAGAACGTCTTCCGCGTCCTTGCGCGCCTTGTTTCGAGCGGCGCGCAGAGCAATCTGCTCGGGCTTCCCATGGAAGTCCGCGTACTCCTTCTTGTAGTCCCGCGGCTTTCCGTTCTTCATGGCAGGGGTCTTCGTGCGCATTACGACTTACTCCCCGGGAAGCCGGGACCGCCCAAAGGCGTCGTCGGCTTCGGCAGTTCGATGCCGGGAGGCAGACCCCCGGCAACGATGTTGTCCTCACGCATACGGGCTCCTACCGTCTCCTCTTCGGGAGGGGCGGGCGGAAGCGGTCCCGCAGGTGCCGCCCCTTCTTCAGGAGGAGGAGGTGCCTGCTGTTGGTCAGGGGGTGCCAGAATGTCGCGCATTCCAAGCAAGTCGAGAAGCTTGGTGATGAGCTTGGCCTTGTCCACAGCTGGATTTTCCAGAAGCAACGGCATGTACTGTTGAAGCTTCTGCAGCTGTACGAGCCGGTGGTTCTCGGTCGGGCTGTACGGAATGGCGATGTAGTCAAAGTCCAGAGGCTTCTCGACCGGGTTGCGCCGTGGTCGCATGGCCAGCGTCTGCCGCGTCACCTGCAGCACTTCCTGGCTGTCCGTGAGCCGGATGGGCAGCACCGTGTTGGGGGGCAGAAACTCTTCGTAGAGCCCCACCACTTTGCCGGAGTTGTCGACGACGCAGTCTTCGACCATCTTAATCCGACGGCCATTGCGCGTACGCGTCGCCGTGTCCGCCAGCGCCACCTCGGTAGCAACGTCCGCCACACCGACAACACCACGGCTGTACTGCGGGATGCCCAGGATGAACTCGATGCCCGTGTTGCAGCGGTCGCGCATCTCACGGAACTCGGGAGAGAACGTCGGCACAGGCGTCTGCCCGATGATGTCCCGAAGCGGCGCGTTGGCCTTACCCTCGACGTTAATCATCGAGCCCGGTTGGTTGGCTTCCCGCAGCGCGCTCATCAGGGCTTCTGGGTTGTCGACCAGGGCCGTGTTGACCATCATCACAGGCGTCGAAGTGTGCGCGTGCCACAGTTCGAGCGTGTCAATCTCGTTGAGCCGTTCCTGCGAAGAGGCGATGAGCTTGATGTCTGACAGCCCGCCGAGGTCCGTCATGTTCTCGTTGAACGTGACCAGCGAGAACGGGTTGCGGACGTACCGGTAGGGCAACTCGCCCTCGAAGAGCGGGTCTTCGATGTCTTCGAGCACGTGGTAGTACTTGTCCGACTCGAAGTCGTACACCTCGTAGACCGTGACCCACTTGTAGACTTCGAGGCTAGCCTCGTTCACCATCGCGCGGTCGCGAACGTAGTCCTTGAGCCACGTCGGGTAGCCGCCGTAGTACGCTTTCGCGGCGACCGCTGGGTCGTACTGCGACGCCTGCCCCTCGCCACGAGGCTCGGCCCGTGCCGTAAACTCTTCCTTCGTGAGTACCGTGATTTCAACAAGGTACCGAATGTCGTCGAACTTCTTCGCCGACATGTCGAAGAACACAGAGCGCGGGTCTACGTCGAAGATTTGAACGGACTCCCGCTTGAAGTCCCACACCGTCTTCGTGAAGCCCCGTCCGCAGATGGACGCATTGGTTGCCGTCTTCCACAGGGTCGCGTGCAGGTTGTTCCGCCGGAAGCAGTCGTTAATCAGCGCTTCGCGGAACTGCGCGGCAGGTTGCAGAGGCTTCTGCCTAGCCATGACGGTGACTTGTGGGTTCTGCGGACAGACGTTCGCGATCATCGTGTCGATGTAGGCGTACGGGTAGTTCGTCTGGAAGTTAATGTCCTCTTCTTCCAGAATCTCCGTCGAGCCTGATGGGCGCTGGTCGTCAGAGCCCCAGTACTCGGCGACGTACCACGACCGCCAGCGATCCCAGTCGCGGCGCTCAATGCGAGACTTAGAGCGGTGCGTCTTGATGATGCCCTGGATTTGCTTCTGGGTCAGTCCCACAACTACACCTTTAGTCGGCGATAATCTCGTCCAACGCGTCTTGTGTAATGTAGTTTCGTTCTTGTACCAGCTTTCGCGCGGCAGCCATCGGACTCGCCGCATTGAGCACGAAGTCCCTAATTTGGGCACGCTGTGAATTGCTCAACTGGTCTGCCGTAGCAGGCTGACGCTCGGAGGCCCCACGGGCTGGAGCAATCAAGTCTAGCTGACGCTCCAAGTCTTCCCGCCGTCCCAACTCTTGGGCTCCTAATGTAGGCGCCGCAGCAGCCAGCATCAGGATGTCAGACAGGTCAGGAACAACACTAAAGGCAGCGGCAAGGCCCTTCGCGGCTGTCTTCGCTGTGCGCGCCGGATTAGCCGCCATCTCGGCAACACCAGCCTTGACACCGCTAAAAATCTGCTCACCAAGTCCCTTGGCTACCTTAGCTGCGTCTTTGTTTCCTTCCAGGGCCTTGAGGCGCGCGACAATGTACCTGTCAGCAGGGTCAAGCCCTTCTATCACATCGTCACTATGCTTCGCCCAAAGCGTCCCTTGCTGCCCTGTTTGGTACGGTGCAGGTCTAAGGTCACGAGGACTAACCACCGAAGCGTCCATTTCCGGGTTGAAGCGGAGGGTGTACCAATCTGCGGCGGGCACTCCTCTAGGACCCACTTTTCCGGTGCGCCTTGCTTCTTTGAGTGAGAAGTCGTCGTAATACTTGCGCAGGTCTGGGCCTAGATCATCTGGGCTAAGGTCGTCGATGATCTCATCAATCATCTGCTTACTGATACCCGCACGGCGTGCCGGCGCGCTGCCTCGCTTGCCCTCTAGAAGCTGCTTGACGTACCCAACCTGGGCACGTGAATCACGACCAGCAGCCTTCTGGTACTTCAGCTGTTGCGCCTCTTCCAGGCCCTTCTTTAGGTGCTCTTCACGTGCAGCTTCTCCGGTTCTGGTGGCAACGTCTGTGGCTACCGCCTTCCCCGCCTGCTCCGCTGCGCGTGCTCCTAGCGCAATAGCAGCGGCACGACGAGAAGGACTCAAATCGTCAAGAGACTCTTCCTCTTTTTCTGCCATCACCGCCTCCTGCGGGGATAACGTGCACGCACACGCCGCTTGTCTGACTTGTTACCAGCTTTGCGGTATTCCTGCAACTGCTCGTACGTCATGTCACGGAACAACACAACGTTCTCCAACTCTGGTGGCCGTTGGTCTTGCTTGTACCGTCGTGGCGCAGCCCTTGCGACCACACAAGCCAGCTGTAGAGCAGACACCTTGTCCCAGTGATGCCGGTCACGCCGCTTTCCCTTGCTCGTTGCGTTGAGCAGTTCAGAGGATGACGACCGCTCGGTCGACTTGTCCTCACGGTAGGAGCCCAGCTGCCCCACTGTGTCCGCGTCGTTGAGCACCATGCAGTCCATCAGCGCGTCCTGCAAGTAAGATAGCATCTGCGGGACAGACTTCACGGTCGCGGCAATACCGGGCTTGTACGCCTTCTCGTAGTACAAGTTCGGGTAGCCCATCTCTTCGAGCAGCGCGAGCGTGGCGACACCGACGCCATTGGACTCGACGCCCAGCAGGGCGTTGTTGTACTTGCGACCCACCTTGTTCAAACGCTTAGCGAAGTCGACTGGGTCCGTGTTGTCCCCGAAGCAAGCTACCTGCGTCCACTCACCGTCGTAGACCTTGAACACATGAAACGCCGCATGATCCCTCGACGCATAGCCTGCCGGGTCCGCACCGATTACGTACACCGCTCCCGCCTGGGGCTGCTCGTACTCCATGTACGGTGCCTTCCAGTCGCATAGAGCAGACTCTTCGTGCTTCTTCAGTACGTCGGGGCGGAAGACACATCCTGCTGTCGCCACCCAGCACGACACGTCGTCGAACGGGTAGTAAACCTTGAACAGGTCTGGGTTGCGACGAATCTCATCGTCTGTCTCCATCATTAGACGACGGAATGCCAGGTTCTGCTTCTTCAGCCCGAGGTGGCCGTAGCGCTCCATCAGCTTGACTTCTTCGTTCGTCAGCGCGCTGTTCTTTGGCCAGGCACGGGTGTTCAGCTTGCCGTCCCAGAACGGAAAGAAGGCGTACACCCAGCGACCATAGCCCCGCTTGGCGTTGCGGCACTGGTCCTTCCACCAGTCTGCCGATGGCATGGACATCGGTGCGGGGGTGGACTCCAGCAGGATGTGGGCGTGGTCCCGGTTAATCATGGACGGGTAAATCATCGAGAACTGCCCACCGGCATCACGCCAGTACGGCAACTCGGAGCCGTGGAAGTTGTCCGGCGACTGGCCGATGCCGACAGCCCCCGTCTCGCCAGAGAGAACACGCAGCTTGCCGCCGTGCTGGAACGACAGCTGCCGCACCTCGCGGTTAGGTACAGTCGGAGAACGCACGACGCTCGGCCAGTTCTGGTGCACCATGTGCACGCGGCGGTGCAGGTACTCGGCCCGGTCCTTGTTGTCTGCGATACAGACGTGGTCGTAGCCCGGTGTGTAGGCCGCCTTCACATAGCCACACAACTCACCCGTCAACGACTTGCCGCCCTGCCGGTAGCCCAGCAGGTTGAGCCACTTCACCTGCCCCGCTTCTGTCCGAGGCGGATTGGCGTAGTACGACACCACGGTCGCTTGAAGCTTGTGGGTGATGCCAAACGGGTCGTACTTGATCTCCTGCCCTGTCTTCTGGTCAATGATGCTTCCATACGCGGCCAGGCTGATTGCCGGGTCGCGCAGCGCTTCCAGAGCCTCGGCAGGAATAGCACTCACTTCGAGTGCTTCTCGATAGCGTTCTTTGCTGCAAGTTCGCGAAGTTGCTTCTGGGACAGCTTCTTGCCCTTGTCGTCCCGCTTCTCGGCCTTCTCGGCTGTCTTCATCATGTTCTTGTAGCCAGTATTCATCACAACTCCTACCACTTCACGCGGTCAGCCCAGTAGGCTGCGGACAGCTTGCCCTTGGCAATGTTCTTCGCGTGGCGTGCCTTGAACGACGCCCGCTTCTTCGCTCGCTTGCCCGTTGGATTATCTTCCGTAACGGTGTCCGCGCCCTGCTCCCCGAAGCGGATGAGCTTGACTGTGCCGCCTTCCTTGGCCAGCACGATGTGCGACTTCTTCGGGTGGTCCGGCGTGCGCTTGGGCTTGTTCACGCCCGAGAGCCCGTGCTTCTTCTTTAGCGTCGCGATGCGAGCAGCAACGCGGGTTCGTGCGCCAGCGGACATCACTCCTCCTCTTCTTCGTCGGCCATTGCCTTGGAGTCCTTAGAGGACAGCATAGACCTCTTCGGCTTGAGCGGTTCCTGGCCTCCGTACGGCTGGCCCACGCGCGTTGCGGTCTGCATCGCGTCTGCCTTTTGTTCAAGCGCTGCTAGGCGACCTGCTTGATCAGACGCCTTGTCGGCGCGTTGCTTGTCTTCTGCGAGTTTCTTTGCGTACGCTTGTCGCGCAGCGCTTTCGCGTAGTTCGCGAGCAGATGGAGTTTCTACCAGGGCTTTCAGCGCTTCTTGAAGACGAGGGATCTCGGAGAAGTCAAAGCTCTCGTCTAGGGGCTTCTCTGTTCCGAATATGATGTCCAAATCATCATCTGGAGATTTTGAGTCCGACGAGATTTGTTCCTTCCTCTCCAGTTCGCGAAGAACTTCGGCCACAACGGCCATATTCTGCGCGAGCATATTCTGCTGCGCAAGGTAGCCCACGTCAGACTCATCTACGTCGTCGTAGTCAGGGAATCGAACTTCAGTAACTCTCGGGGGCATGGTTACCTCTTCTTCCCTTTGTGCAGCCCGTGCTTGGCGAACTGCTCGCCCATCTTACGTGCCGCACGCTTCTTAGCGGTAGCGCGGGCGTACTTGCCCGCAGACATACTTCGGATGGCCGCCTCGGGAGCGTAAGCCTCACCGGTCGCGTCGGGCCCCTGCGTCGATGGCTTCCCGGACTTGGTCCGCCACTTCTGCTCGGTCCATCGAATCAGCGATCGCTGCGGCGACTTCTTGGCCATCAGTCCTTGTACCCCCCACCTGCCTTCTTGTAAGCACTAGCCAGCATCTGCGCTTTACGCGCAGACCACTGGCCAGGGGCTCCCCCCTTGCCAGCGGACTTGATGCGCTCGAAGAGCCGCTTACGCATACCCGGCTGGGTGTAGTTACCCGCCTTGTTTACCTGCGACTTCTTCTCGGCCATGCTTACATCCCCGGCATCGGCGCACCCATGTCCGCACCCATGGGCGGCGCAGGGGCTTCGCCCATGCCTGCGCCCATATCGTCGGCGGGGCCTTCGCCGCCTTCCTTCTCGGCGAGGATGCTATCAATCTCGGCTCGAACAGCCTTGAGTGCAGGGACGGGAAGCTGACCGAGAGCGTCCTTGACCTGCGGCGGGACTTCGCCTCCGCCGGCAGCCGCCATTCCTTCGTCAGGCTTCTCTTCCGGGGCCGCTGGAGCGCCCTTCTCTTCCTCATCCTCACCGCCCTTGCCCATCGCCTTGTCGACGGCCTTCTTGCGCATCTTCTCAATCATAGGGTTCTTAGCCATTCTTCACCTCAAGACGCTCTGCCGCGCCGGTAGGAAGTTCATCTACGTCGAAGTAATCTCCGCGCAGCTGCTGCGTATTGCGCTTCACCTGCACAAGGGCAGTAATCACATCGGTAAACGTGTTGTCCGGCGTTCCGTCGAGAGAATTCTTTGCCGAGATGACAGAGAAGTTCAACTCGTGCCATTGCCGAAGCTCAACAGCAACGACAGGAGTGATGCGGCCTTCGATGAGGGCAGCCATGATTTCGCAGTTGAAGCGAATCATATCGTCGTAGTCATTGATAGGGTTGGCCCTGATGAACTGCGCAACCTCGAACCGCTTGTCCTTGGGGACGAGCATCAGCCATTGCGCGTAGTCCGCACCAGGAGCCCCCGCGTTGCGGGCTGCAGGGGGATTGCTGTTCTTCTTTTTAGCCATCGTAGCCCTCGGTTAGGTGCGTATCTCGCAGATGCGTGAGTAGGCGAGGTTTCTTCACGGTGTTGAAGATAAGGTGGCCCATGATCTTCCCGCTCTGCACCCAAGGTGCCAAGTCTTCACGACCGAACACAAACGGCGACTGCACCAACCGAGGCTTCGCTTCTCGCTCGCCCCCGATGAGGTTGTACCACGAAGCAGGAAGAGGTGACTGGCCGAAGTCCGTCGCCGTCGCCCACACAAGGAACGATGGCCGCTCGTGCACCATGTACGTGATGAAGTACCTCATGCGCTCGTAGAATATCTCTACAGCCACATCGAGGTGCTTCGCCAGCTTAGCCATGTCGAGCCCGTAGCAGTACGCCATCGTTACGGCGTAACCATCGAGCACATCCTTCTGGTGAGGAGGGATGTGGTGGCGCAAGTGGATGGAGCCTACCTCGCGCGGCGAGGGCACCATCTTCCAGCGGAACGATGGCAGCACGCTGGATGGCCACGTCTTCGGCGACACGAACATCTTCTCCTGGCGAATCCAATCCTGAATAAACTCGTCCCGTTGCAGCACGATGTCCAGCGCGCGGAACACGTGACCTTTGGTCGCGTTGGGCTGCTTGAGCGTCTTCGGTCGCCAGCGCAACAGCGTCTGGTACGTCTTCCGCGCGTCGCAGCCCCGGATTGGCTTCTGGATGATCAAAGACACCACGGCGTTAATCGAGGTCGGCCCAGGCTGAACCGGCATCAGTGCACGCTACGGTTGTCGGAAGACACCAACGCCTGGGTGGCCGTGATGCGAAGCCCGATACCCACCCAGCACCGCTCACTCCGACGGCTGTTCCCCGTCGACAGGTACCGGGGCTGGGCACGGTAGCCGCGCTCGGACAGCTGGCGCTGGAACAAGCTGTACCCTACGGGCTTCTGGTGGAAGCCCTCGCACCAGTCGAAGTAAGCGATGTAAAGCGCCTTCTTCGCCGTGTACTCCTTTGGCCCGAGAACACAGCACTCCGACATGAACTCCGCTAGCATGTCCATCTCTTCGCGGTACTCGTCGGTCGCCATCGTGACCTTGTCCGGCGGGCGAAGCCCGTCCCTTTGCCAGTCCATGCACCCGTCGACCAGGCGCTTCAGGATGCCAGGAGCCTCGGCTTTCAGCTTGTCGAAGAAGAACGGGTCTTTGACCTCAATCTTCCGCTCCCACGGCAAACGCAGCACCCGTCGCCAGATGCCCTCGTCGTTGCCGCGGATGATGGGGCGGTGGTTGGCCGCGATGATGAGCTTGTGGGTCGGGTCGAACTCGTAGAAGTCCTGGCGCATCTTACGAGCGCGAATCCGGTCGGAGCCCGTCAGTTGCTTGATGAGTGCTTCCGCGAATGGCTTGCCCTTCTCCACCTCGCTGTTGGCGACGAACCGGACGCCCTCCAGGTCGGCCACCTCGGTCGGATGGCTCTCGTTCTGCTTCGACATAAGAAGCCCCGGAGCGCCCTGGATGGCGTAGTCCCCAAGCACGTGCATCAGAACGAGCAAGGCGGTGGTCTTTCCGTTCTGACCCGTGCCCTCCATGAACAGGAGCACCTGCTCGATGCACAAGCCCGTGAGGCAATAGCCAAAGAACCTGTGGACGAAGGCGATGACCTCCGCGTCACCCATGAAGGCGTAGTCGAGAAACGCATCCCATTGGGGACACGTCGCATTCTCGTCCCACTCGATAGGGCTGATCTTGGTAATGTAATCCCCACGGTCGTGCATCGACAGCGCGCCGGTGCGCAGGTCTACCGTCCCGTTCTGGACGTTGAACAACCACGGGTCGCGGTCCAAACGGTCAGCCGTGATGGCAACACCCTGCTCCGTGCTCGCCAGCTGCACCATCGCCGTCAACGAGCGGACACCCTCCGACTTCAGCGCGTGCTTCAGCAATCTCTGCTGCTGTTGTACGTCTGTACTGGACGCCGCAGCCGCGAAGATGCCCGCTACTGCTGCTTTCGCACGCCTATGGATGGCACCATCCACATCCCGCTTCCAGCGCTTCCCGTTGAACAGGAACCATTGCTTGTACGTCATGCAGAACACCATCTCGTGCTGGAATGCGGCCACCATTCGCCTGGCATTGCCCAAATCCGTCAGATTGGGGGCAGCTGCGGACGATACGCGCACCTGCGCAGGGGTCAGCGCAGGAGGCCCCCCAAAGGGGGTACCGGCCACGTCCTGGAGGTTCTTCCAGCCCTTTGACTTCCCATTTCGGTCCTGTTCTGCCCCTTTACACGTCTTATGGAGGCACCCAGCGGCAATTCCGCCGTCGGCGAACTGGATGATGTACGCAGACCGGTCTGTATGGAGTTCATCCCATGGGCATACGTCGAAAACCCACCGACGCCCCGTCCCCTGCCACGGAACAGGCCCGTCTGCAGCCGGAAAGTGGTCCGAGATGTACGTATCGAGGGCTCCAGTGGGGGTTCCGGCGGCCTTCGCACCCGAATCTGGCAGCAAAGCGGCCAATTCGGCCAGCTGTTCCGCCGTTACGGTGCCATCAGCGGGCTCTTTGGACAGCATAAGGGCTCTACGGTGGGGTCTGTCCTCCGTTTCCTCGCCCTTTCGGGCCACCGTGCCGTACATCTTCCAGATTCTGGACGGGTTGAACACCGTTGGGTCCACTTTGGCCCAATCGTTGTCGAACAGGAAGCCCAGAACGGCCAGAATCCGCCGCAGAACGTCCGGTTCCGTGCCGTCCGTCCGGTACATGAGGTGGTAACCGTTGCCGGAAGACCCAAAAAGCGGGTCTGGCCAGCCTCTCTTACGCAGGAAGCCGACCATCGCGGCTGCCAGGGACGCTGCTTGGGCCTTCTCCTCTTCCGTGGCCCCGCAGTTCTTGGGCCTTTCGGGGTCAATGTCGATGAGGAGCCACTTCGAGCCCAGCACATCCACGTCTTTGGCGAGCGCGCCGCGGGACGCGGGGCTCACGATGTTTGTCACGGTGCCCGTGACAGTCGGCTTGAGGGGGTTGGGGGTGAAGTAGACTCCTCCGGCCCCCATGTCGGACAGCTGGGCGGCGGCGGTTGCCATCTTCTCCAGGTCGTCGAAGAAGCCCGAGAAGGTTCTGGGGCCTTCAGAGGTGGGTACGTGAAGTGCCCGAAGCTCGACAACCTGTGCTTCCTCACAGATGTACTGCAGCGCGGAGAGCACGTGCTCGGGAGACGCGATCAAGGACATAGACCTACCTCACACCAAGTTGAGTTCGTCGTCGCGGTGGCGCAGCACGTAGCTGAGGGCACTGCCGTGCGCTGCTACCCACTCCATCACCGAGGCGTGAGAGATCATGCGCCGCCCGTTGGGCAGCTTCTCTGACTGGAGCTTACCCTGGGCGCAGATGCGGCGGATGTGCTGTGGGTGATAACCAAGCAAGTCCGCCACTTCTCGCATGGTGTAGTAGGCTTTAAGCTGGACAGGCGACCGTTCGTCGGGCATGTTGACCTCCATGAAGCGCTGATGTTGTAGCATCTGCGACACGTTGTAGCAAGCACAAGCCCGCTGCTGCCGTATGCGGTCTAATGGCATTGTGGTGTCGAATCGGTTTGTAAATGCGGCGTACCTGTTCCGCTTGCATCGTATGCACCCACGAACGGACGAACCTACGTTATGGCCGAACAGGCTCTGACAGCGGTGTTGTAGCCTGATGCTACAACTTACTACACTTACTACAGGGTTACTACACCCTGACTACACCCTTTGTAGTCATCGATGTGATGGTCAAACCTTGGTTATGCCGATTTACTACGGTTACTACGTTTTTTCCCCTATAGCGCCTATAGAGAAAGTACCCTGACCATGCTACATGTAGCACGGTGAGAAGCACTTTTCAGTATGTAAGTCTTCTGGGAGGCCTAAGTGTAGTAAACTAGATATTACCTAGGTGCTACCTAGTCTTTCGCTACTACACTTTTACTACACTTCTGGAAGGGTCCGTGAGAACGTCGGATAGCCCTTGGCTTTCGTGACTACACTTTTCGGGTGCGGCAGCAAGAAGCGTAGTAAATTGTAGTAAGTTGTAGCATCGGGGTCGGTCAATAACAGGTGGTCGTGTTGAGGGGGGTCTTAGATGATAGTTGATAGTGTGAAAGGGGGGATGCTTTGCACTTCGCTATCATTATCGGCCTCGGTGATAGACGCTCCGCGCCCCTCTGCCTCCGGGGTGCCGTGACACGCTGTGGCACTCCGTGACATTCCGTGACAT
>Ga0099851_1000166_pt1 | contig 26629 bp, 44 predicted proteins | sample CB_VirMetaG_6_FD_78176 | JGI IMG/M metagenome (GOLD analysis project Ga0099851, IMG submission 78176) | Freshwater to marine saline gradient viral communities from Chesapeake Bay - CB_1508_2 Viral MetaG | ecosystem: Environmental > Aquatic > Marine > Coastal | place: USA: Chesapeake Bay... | reverse complement strand
TGTAGGTGGTATTTACGCCTATCCTAGTTCTGCCGTTGCTATGACTGTAACAACAGATGCCGGTACACCAGCAAACGATAATGGTGTAAAGGTAATAGTCTTTGGTTTGGATGAAGATTACAATGAAGTTAATGAGGAAGTAACTCTTGCTGGTGCTGGTACAGCCACTACGACACAAACATTTATCCGTGTCTTTCGTGCTTATGTTAGCGGATCACAAGCACCGACAGGCAACCTGAACATCACCAACGGTGGGACGACATATGCTCGTATTACTCTTGGTGAGAATCAAACACTGATGGCTATGTGGACTGTTCCTGCTGGGTACACAGGATTTTTAGATCACGTCAACATTGCTACTGGTACGACTAACGCTAACCAGTACGTCACTGCTCAAATTGTCCAACGCACACAGGGCGGTGTGTTTCGAGTTATGATGAAACAGACCCTTGGTTCAGGTGGAGTTGCAGATTTTCTTATACGCTATCCAATCTCAGTACCAGAAAAAACAGACCTAGAAGTAAGAGCAATATCTTCTGGATCAAATAACCTTATTTCTGCAAACTTTTCTATGGTATATATAAAAAATAGTTCTGTAGATACTAACAACTATTCGCCATAGACATGCACAAAGATACTATAAAAACTATAGATTAAGCAAAGGGAGAAACGTCAATGGAGGGAGCCATTGATTTACGATTAGTTGTAACTTTAGGTGGAATACTATTTAGTGTTGCTGGTGCTAGTGCTGTAGCTAAGATGCAGATCAAACAATTAGTAGATAAACTAAATGATGTAGAGCAGCGTTTAAGAAAGATGGATAGTAATTATGATAAGTTACACACTTCTACAGAGACACAAGAACAAAGAATTTCTGTATTAGCTAATATGGCAAGTCCTGAAAATCTTAGACGTGATCACATGCAGTTAGCTGAAATGTTGACAACTATTAAGAATTTAGAAAAAGGTTATGATAGACTATATTCCATGCATAATGGAAAGCATCCGCCTGTAGCTAATGAAAGAAAAGCTGAGTAGAAGGGGAAAGACTTAGCGCCAAGAAGGGTCTTCAGATGTATTGTCTGTAGACCCTTCTTCTTCGTACTCATACTCTTCACCTTCTTCGTATTCGTATTCTTCTTCCTCTTCCTCTGCCTCCATCATCTTTACAAACCATTCACATTTCATAAAGATTTTTAGGCTACGTTCCTCTCCAAGAACTTCAAGAGATTTAACAATCTGTTGTTCAAGTTCTTCTACGGACTTAGGTTCAACCTCTTCGTCTTTCTTCTTTACCTTAGACAGAAGTTCAAGTGCTTTAAGTGCAGAGTTAGTATGGTTGTTATTTTTGGCAGCGGTGTACTGCTGTTCAAGTTCAGACAGAACATCAACACTTGTTTCCATTTCACGTTCAAGGTTCTCGATACGTTCAAGAACTGCTGTGTTATGAATAAGCCTATGGCCTTGGTTATGTGCTGATCGTGGAGAATAACCGGCAGCTTTAGCAGCTTCTGTGGCATTACGATAGATAATATATGCCTGTGCAAACTTTTCCTGCTGAGTAGTAAGTCCTGCCATGTACTATTCCTTCATATTGCTGCGAGCAACGCCTTTGAATTTCTCTGCTGTACGCATACCACCAAGACCCAATAGAGAAAGCATTAGTGTCATAAGTGATTCTGTATCAAGTACAGGAAGAATAAGTGTAGGGTACCAAATAGCTAGTCCCCAACTGGCAATAGGTGCAAGAATAAACTGCCAAGCAAAAGCAATACAACATACCCACATGATAGCAGGTCTTGCTCCAGCGACGAAGATGCTGGAATGCTTTGCCTGTTCAAGATTGGTTTGTGCTTGAGCAAGATCAAGTGCAATAATCTGTGACTGTAGTTCAGCATTAAGCTTTGTCTTCAGGTCTTTGTCCTCAACAAACTTGTCAAGAACTTTACCTGCTACACCTACTACTGCTTCTGCAATTCCTAGCATTATTCTACCTCCTTAAATAATGTTGTATAATCTGTCTTGTCGTACTGTGTAGAAGACTTAAATACTTCAGACACAAGAGTATTCTCACCGTACACATACAAATTCATTTCTATGTCTTTATTAGAAAATAACCGTTCACAATCTTGTGCCATTGCAAGCAGTTCTCCAGTAGTCCAGAAATGTACACCATTAGTTTCAACCCTCATGTACTTCTGTTTACCATCATCCGTCTTACTGTTCTGCATTTCTTCAGTAACTTCAGGAACTGAACAATCAAAACCAAATAGATGGAAAGTCCTGCATCCTAGAATATGGAACATTCCAATTGCTCGCATTGCTGAACAAGTACCACCAGTAACAAATGTAGTATCAGCAGAAATATTAATTGTTTTGTTTACTTCAAACTTTTCACTGATAGCTTTATCACGAATTGCTTCACTATAGGCGTGCCAGCCATAAACATTGTCAGTCTTTGACATAATTACTTTTGTGGCACTAACGTCAGTCATTGAAGCGACAAGAAACTTGGTGCTAGGATCGACTGTTTCAAACAAATCCTTACGAACAATACCATGTGTTGATACGCCTTCTACTGGTCGTGGATCAAGAACTACACAGGCATACGGTTTAATACCGTTCTTTAATAGTAGCGGATAACTATGCTTTACACAAATAACAGGTCCACCAGTTTCCTTGATCTTTTTCTTTAGTAGCTTCCAATCAATTGAAGGACCGGCAGACACAATAATTGCTTCTTTATTGTTAGGCTTACATTGCTTAACAAAATTCCAACGCTTGATAAGATTGACGTTTTCATTAATGTTTTTAATAATGTCGTCCTTTGGCATTGAGTCACGTGGCTGCACTACAATAGGTACACGTAGCAGACTGTCAGGTAGTGGACCTGCCTTGTCAGTGTTACGGCATACTGCAAGGTGGGTAATGCCTCCACCCTTTACACGATCAGTAGAAGGAAGAACTACACAAGGCTTTCCGTCCTTTTCAGTTAGTTCTTTTACAAGCCTGTTAGTACCTTGATGTTCTTCTCCCAGAATGTTTCCTTCAGGATCAGGTGTAAAGTAATCGTCAAATACAATTAGATCACAGTGGTTAAGATTACCATAATCAGAACGTACAGTTTCTTCACTATGTCCACCATCAATGTAGGCAAACTTACTCTTTAGTACTTCCTCACGTGCTGCAGGAAGTGTTTCTTTACTGTCTCCCTTAAACAGCTTAAAGGTAAATGTCTTATTGTTCTCTAACATCTTACCTGCAAAATCAGTAAGACGCTTTTCTACTGCTTCAAGAAGATTATGTGGCTTACTATTAAGTTCATAAGCATCTGATTCTTCAGTAGCTTCTTCAAACAGATCAAAGCCAACATAGTGTACCTTGTCATGCTTTTCAAAAGCAGCTAGTGCCATTTCAATTGCTCTGCCACCATTCCATGTACCTACCTCAACAATTGTACCGTCACAGTAATGCCGTACTAGATCGGCAAGTTGTTTGTAGCGTGGCAGCTTAACGTCAGGAGCAACAGTATCTTTGGACAGATTGTTCTTTAAGTTACCCTTATAATGCACCATGTATTGAGACAGCGGTGAATTTTTAAATGCTGCTAGTCCTTTCACATTAGGTGTAAGATTGTGTGCTTTCATGCCATGAGCAATATAAATCTTTAGCAGACGTTCAAAAATAAAACCATCATGCCATTCACGATACATGATAGTTTCACCAATGTCATAGCATCCACGCAGATCAGCGAGGAGATATAGAGGAGTTTCGTAGTTTAGGTTGAAGGCGACAAAAGAAGTTTCTGAATAGTCAGTATCCTTACGACCAAGATGTACAATCTCTGCTTTATCAGGAAGAATCTTACTAATCTTTTCTTCTGAAAGAGGCTTTGTAGTTACTGTGTCAGCATCCAGCCAGATTAGCCAGCCACCCTGTACTTCATTCTCTGAGATTTCAAAAGCAATATCAGTCATTGCATAGACTTTGTGACACCACTTAACAGCATCCATACGCCAGTTATAAGCTACCTTGCCACCCGCTGTACCATCGTAAGCAGCCATACGTTCACGATAAGCCAGCATATCTTCTACTTCATTTAGATTACGATACTCAATATTCTTTGCCTGTGGAAAAGAAGCAACAAGTTCTTCATCGCAATCGTGGTAGTAAGCTGTAAGGTGTAAGTCTTTATACCAGTTATCTACGACAGATTCAAGCATGTTTCTAGCATAACGCTCGTATCCATCTGCACTAAATGATGTAACAAATTTTATCATGGTTATCCTCCAATTATTTTGGTATAAAAGTCTTTCCACTCTTCAGCATACTCGTCATCTATCTCTCGCTTACCCTTCCAAGTAGGATAAACTGGTCCACCCGTTGTAAAGTGTACATTCTTTGGATTTACATCTGCGGCTGAAGTTCCGTCTAGCCAGTTCCATTCAACTGGAATATCTCCAATAGGAAAGATATCAACCCATTCAAAAGCATGTAACCAGCTTCCACTTCTAACATTAACATCCGAAATTGTCAACTCTTTCATCCAAGGATGATCACAATTCCATAGAACAAAAGATGACCAGTTCTTTCTGTTATAGATGGTTTGTACCTGCCCATCCATCTTTTCTTTTTCTTGAGGAACGTGCATATGCTGTACACAGCTAATAACATTATCTTTATCTGATCCATATACATCAAATACTTCTGTAATGTCTGAACGAACAAACATATCAGCATCCATAAATAATGCTAGACCCGACATCTGGTTTAGAAATGGTACTAGAAACCTAGTAAAGCTAAACTCAGTAGAGAAGGGTTTGCCATCAAAAACATCAACCTTCGTTCCTTCTAAGTTATACTCTGGACTGCGCCAATACAAGCCAGCCCTGCGAACTTCCTTCTGTACAATAGGGACTATATTGTACGTATGGGTAGTGTGCATACGTATAGACTTATCTAGCACTCGAACATAGTCATGTTCACGAGGATCATAGCCTATGTATATTGTTGGTAGTTTATTGATAGGCAAACCCTGTACTCCTACTCTATCGTAATTTGTTTTGGTTTTTCTGCTTCAGGAATAATCTTTTCAATTTCAATTTTAAGAATACCATTCTTTAAGGAAGCATTAATTACTTTCATGTATTCTGAAAGATAGAATACACGGGTAAACTTACGAGCAGCAATCCCACGATAAGTGCAGGAAGGTGCATCTTCTTGCTCACGTGTTTCACCGCAAACAGTAAGAATGTTAGGTTCAATTTCAATTGACAGATTGTCTTTATCAAACCCTGCAACTGCCATCTCAATAATGTGCTTATTGTCTTTTTTATAAATGTTATGTGGGGGATAGGCAGTTGAGTTAAGTACTGATTGTGCAACGTAACTCATTGGTTCAAAATGCTTTTCAATATCAAGCATAAAGTTACGCATCTTTTCAAATTGTGGGGAAAAGGAAATTAGATTCATGTATACCTCCTTGTATAAGCGAGTTGTTAAAAAGGCCAGTCCGCATTTGCCAGACTGACCTTGGAAGTATACTTGTTAATTTTTAGTTTGTCAACTACTTTTTTTCAAACTGCTTTGCAAGAATGCGAATAGTTGTACTGGCATCAGTCATAAATAGTGAAGGTACAAAAGCATGTACCATTAACTTTAGACTGGCACTAATTAGCTTATAGATAATATAGAAAGCACCTAGCATATGGCACAGATAAGACATTCTTACTGACCTAAGATGGTATCTAGATTGTTTGTAAATATTATTCAAAGTCTGGTCCTCTAAACCAACATGCTAAACTATAGCGTTGTCCCTTGGTTACTGGTGTTACCCTATGAAACATAAAGGAAGGAAAGACAAGAATACTGCCCTTGTTTCTCATTTCCTTTACTGTGTTGTATCTGGAGTTAGCATCAGGAGTACACCACCTTTGTATCTGAAAGTCACCTCCCTCAAAACTATCATTGAGAGACACACATAGTGTAAGCTTTCTGATTACAAGATCGTCTTCACTTTCAACGCCAACATCCATATGCCAGTCGTACTGTCCCCCTTGGCTGTACGTACTGAACTGCGGTGTTTCAAAACACATGACATGAAAGTTCCAGTTAGCTGCCTCGTTTGCCTTCTGAGCATAAAGCTGAAGTATTTCAGATAGTTCTGAATTGTTCAGCCAGCTAATTGAACTTTCCCGTACATCAGGATCAAAAAATGTTCCGTCCTTCTCGTGTAAACCACCAGAGTTTTGCTTATTGGCAAGTCCCATAGTAACAAGACCATCACAAAAAGCTGCTGGTAGTTCTTTGTCAAACACGTAGTAAGGAAATTCACTGATCATTACTTTTTCTTTGGTGTATTCTTTTTAACTGAACTGTCGGAGTTACGACTATAGGAACTGTTCTTACTCTTTGTAGTAACTCGAATATTCTTTGGTGAATTGCTGCCACCTTTACTTAGTGGAACAATATGATCCAGTTCCTTACCATCACCTACTGCAACCTTACCCGCCTTGATTGCATGTCGTCTTGCCTTGTTGCGTTGTACACGCATCTTGATCTGATCAGGCTTTGATTTGTAGTTCTTGTTCTCCCGCTTGTAGTCTCGTGCCATTTGTGTCTCCTTAATTTGCCCATACCTCTGACCAGTTACCTGTCAATGCACCTTTGGCATAGTCAGTTGCACGGTTCTCAAAAAAGTTAGTATGTGTTGGCGCATTGATCATTTCTTCTACCCAAGGAAGGGGATTAGTCTTTACTTTAAAGATACCTTTCATGCCCATAGAGATAAGCCTACGGTCTGCTATATATCGTATGTATTCTTTAACGTCAGTATCTCTAAGTCCTTCCACCTTCCCCATGTTAAACGCCAGATCAACAAATTTGTCTTCAAGATCAACCATCTTAGTTGCAATCGTATAAATTTCTGACTTAATTTTGTCATTCCAAATCTCTCTGTTTTCTTCCAGATAAGTACGGAAAAGCCGGATCATTCCTTCAGCGTGTTGTGTCTCGTCAACAATTGACCATGTGACAATCTGACCCATGCCTTTCATTTTACCATGACGGGGAAAGTTCAGCAACATGATAAAGCTGGAGAATAGTGCAAGACCTTCAGTAAAAGCAGAAATAGCAGCAATCTTTACTGGCAGCGAAGCACCTGTATCAACCTTAGACAGGAAGTATTCATGCTTCTCGCGCATAGCATCATATTCAAGAAATTCGTTATACGTACTTTCAGGCATACCTAGAGATTCAATAAGGTGAGAATACGCAGCAATGTGTAATGCCTCACGTGCAGCGAAGCTGGAAAGCATCATACGAATTTCAGGCTGTGGAAACATTGGAAGATAGTTCTTCACATAACCACCGGCAACGTCAATGTCTGACTGTGTAAAGAAGCGGAAGATATTAGTAAGAAAATACTTCTCTTCAATAGAGAGATTGTTTTTCCAATCCTTTACGTCTTCGATCATAGGTACTTCAGTATGTAGCCAGTGTGACTGCTCATGCTTTAACCATAGATCATATGCCCAAGGATAATGAAAAGGCTTGAAGTAATTACGTTCGTCTTGAAGTTTAAGTTTATCAGTCATTGTATTGCACTATCCTGTAATTAGCCCAACCAGTATTAGAAGCTTCTTTCTTTGCCTCTTTCTTTGTTGAATAAAGCGTCGGCTTGTGATTACCATTCTCATCTACTTCGAATAGATCAAGAACATACACATATTTTCCATCAATAGGTACTTGTACAGCAAACATTATATTAATTACTCTTCTTTTCAGTCATTTTCTTTCCACGCTCCCCACACATTTTCTGCGACCCATTTAGTGTGAGTGTCACTAAACCAATTTTGTCTGATTGATTCAATTTTATCCTCTTTAGACTGAGGTTTTGGATAGTATGTGCACTGATCATATAGATCAAGCACATATTCTTCATTAACGACATTAACATCTACTATATAGATACCAAGATCTTCTTGAGAAAATTCTTCTAAAGCCTTGTCAGCATCCACAACATCTTTTGCCCATTCAACTGGTTCACATGGTTTATTTGGATTCAATTTTTGTAGATCGTCTTTATGAATAACGTAACGTATTAAAAAAGGTGAAATACAATTTACAATAACATAATCTTTATTTGACATAATTAACCCTCACAAGCTAAACATTCTTATAAATAAAAGAGCCAAAATATTTTATTATTTCATTTTTCCATTCTTCAAATTCTGATTCAGTCCGAATAAATTTTAATACAGTTGCAATCTCTTTTTTAGGAGCATTATCTATATGAAAACACTCTTCCAGATATTCTACTGTTATGTCTTCAGTTTGATCTTCTGATAATCTAATCTCGTATAACATTATTTATCCCTCACACGCTAGACATTCTTCACCAGAGGCTAGTGCCTCCATATCAATCTCTTTGATAATCTGACGTTCAATCTTACGAGAGACACGATCAGCCTTATTGATTTTCTCTGAACGGCAGTAATACATTGTCTTTAGTCCCTTCTTCCATGCCATGAAGTGTACTGCATGTAGATAGCTGATGTTAACGTCAGGACGAAAGAAAACATTTAGTGACTGAGACTGATCAATGTACTCCTGACGATCAGCAGCATGTTCAATTACCCAACGCTGGTCAATCTCCATCGAAGTTTTATATATGTCTTTCTCGTAATTGTCAAGACATTTCAGATGCTGAACTGAACCATCGTTAGCAATAATGGAAGACCAAATCTTGTCGTAGTTAAGTGAACTATCTTTGCTGCACTTATCTTTGATAAGCTGATCAAGGAACTTATTCTTGTTTAGAAACGCACCACTAATTGTATCTTGCCTGTAGGCGTTTGCTCGCCAAGGTTCAATAGAAGGTGATGTGTTTCCCATAATGATCGAAGAAGAAGCATTGGGTGCAATTGCCATGATATGACTACAACGCCGTCCTGTCCCGAAAGCGTCAGGTGCTTCACCTCTGATCTTTCCAAGGTCGATGTTGGCTTTATCAAGTCCTTCTCTGATGTGTTTGAAAATTCTTCTATTAGTTGACTTTGCAAGTGCAGATTCAAAGGGCATACCTTTCTTTTGCAGATAGGCGTGGAATCCCAATGCACCAACTCCAACTGATCGTTCGCGTATAGCGGAGTACTTTGCACGGCTAATAGAATCAGGAGCAGCATCAATAAACTTTTGTAGAACATTATCAAGCATCTCCAGTACATCACGAAGGAACATTTCGTCCTTGGACCATTCGTCATAGTACTCAAGGTTTACGGAAGATAGACAACAAACAGCAGTACGATCCTTGTCAGTAGGAAGAATAATTTCAGAGCAAAGATTTGACTGCTGAACTTTAAGACCCTTTTCCTTTAGCCATGAAGGAAGCTTCTCATTGGAACGATCAATGAAGTGAAGGTAAGGTTCTCCAGTGTGCATACGTAGTTCAAGAATACGCTGCCATAGATCACGTGCAGAAACAACTTCTTTTACTTCATCTGTGTGAGGGTCTTTTAATTCCCAGCTATCGTCAGCATAAGGATTAGTCATACAGTTCTCAATGATCTGCATAAACTCGTCAGAAATATTAATGCCGTGGTGCATGTTCAGACAACGAAAGTTCTGATCACCAGTCGGTTTTCTCATTTCAAGAAAAAGTAGGATGTCAGGATGGTCAACGCTAAGATATGCAGCGTAAGAACCACGACGTGTTTTACCTTGCCTGTACGCCAATGAGGATGCGTCATACATTCTAAGGTGTGGCATAACCCCAGTAGATTTATCATCAGCAGCGCGTATACCGAAACCAATTCCAACTCCACCTCCTAGCATGGACAGCCAGTTAGTCTCTGATAGATTATCTACAAGACCTTCTGCTGTATCGTTGATGTAATTTAAATAGCAAGAGATAGGCAGTCCACGTGAAGACCTACCATAAGACAGAATAGGAGTAGAGTAGGACAGCCAATGCTTTGAAGAATAATCGTACAGTCTCTGTGCATGATCAGGATTGCTGGAAAATGCAGAAGAAACGAAGGCAAATCTTTCCTGCGGAGAAATCTCTCCGTCTGCCATGTACGATTCTTTTAGTCTTGTTACTCCTAATTTATCAAATAAAGTATCTCTGTTCGGGTCAACCGTGATGCCCATGAATTGTGTCTCCTATTTTGTTTGGGTTGAATCGTGAAGGAAAAGCATAATCATAGCATAATGTATGATCTTGAGCAAGTCCTTACGGTTTCTGCCGTCCTTTTTACCGTATCTCTTCCAGTATTTTAGCACATTACCCATACAAAATCCTTCACCATATTCAGCATCAATGATCGTATCAGTTGCTTGGTATTTACCTTGTGCATAATGCTGGCTGTATGTAGCATCTATATACTTCTTTAACTCTTCAAGAATCTTATCTTCAGTGTAATTATACTTAATAACAGGAGCAGCATCACTTTCTTTATTCCTGTTGCGGTACATGTTTACAATCTCAGTATCACGGTCCATATATATCACCTATTTGAATGAAAGTACAGTGTTAATTCTTCGTCGTACATATTTTACTTCACCTGAACGAAGAACCTTAAATGCAAAGCTACGCATATAGGCAGGATCAACTCCTGCCATATCACATACGTCAACATAGTCCTGTGCAGTTACTCCTACTGAAGCAAAGAACCATGCCTGTGCATGTCTACGTGCATAGATTTCTTCTTCAGGTTCGTGGATGCTTTCAGGCTTTGTTGCGTCTAGAAGTGCTTGAAGTATTACGCTTAGAAAGAGTACTCGTTCTTGACTTTGTTCTTTTTCCAGTGTCTGTTCTACTTCCAGAAGAAAGGCTTCTTCCTCGTTCATTGTACCACTTTTCTACTACTGAAACTTCAGCTAGGCTGGTGAACTGAAAACCATTCTTCAAACACCAGTCAGCATAAGTTGACTTACCACCTTTGTTTAATTTCTTTTTAGGATTATCAAATACAAATCGAACATCAAGATCAGGATGTGTTTCTTTTAGAAACATATGCTTCTTTCTGTCTTCAAGAGTAAACCTACCTTTAACTTCTATGATAATTCCGTTGGGAAGGACAAAATCTGGAAGGTACTTTTTGTACTCTAACCAAGTGTACTGAATATAGTACGGTTCAAACTTGTATTGAAGTTCGGCTAGGTTAAGATAATCTGCTGTGGTTCTTTCTGACTTTGATCTAAATTTTATCATGTTACTTCCGGCACATTAGGTTCTTTACCTACTTGGACAAGATGCTTCGGACCATTTGAGTAATTGAATGTACGAATACCTTTACCACCATTCGCATCTTTCCAACAATCATACTTGTAGTCACAAAAAGAACAGCCAACGGCCAGACGCATATTACCACTGGAACCATCAGGAATAGGATCATAACACTTTTTTGGAGGAGCATCATGTTCAAGAAATGCTTTGATATAATTGATTCTATTTTCTGCATTGATCATGTCCATGCTGTGAATAGGACAGTAAGCAATCTCTCCTCCTGATTTATCAATTGCAATAAATCCTGCTTCAGTAGTGTTGTTTGCTGTGCTGTATGCAGATATTTGTGCAATGTATCCAAAAGGATCGTCTGAAACTACAGTACCTTCCTTAAACTTCTTAAAGCCATAAGGTGAAGCTGACTTAAAATCAACTAGTACATCATCAACGATAGCATCGTGATGACCTACAACACCTGCAACCTCGACTTCCTTCTGTTCTTCTTTTACTGTATGACCTGACTGCTTGCACAGAAAGATAAGCAACGCCTCAAGAATATCACCATACAGAAACTTGATTAGCGTAGGACCGGAAAGCTGTTCTTTCTCTGCGCCACTTTTTAGATCATACCAAATCTTCCTGTCTGGATGACCAATAAGAGAAAGGCGAAGTGTCTTCTTACGATCCTGTTGCTTACGAGAGAGGGCAGAGACAATAGACTTCTTGATCGACTCGGCTAGTTCTTCCAGATCATTATTATTAATTGTTATCTCTGTGTTGCTGGTAAAAAGATCATAAATATCTTCTACCAGAGTGTCGATTTTTTTCATTGGCCTATCATCCCTGCCCTAACCTAGTTAGGCAGCAGCCTTTGCGGGAGAGGCTGAACTTACTAGGCGATAGCGAGTATACGGTACACCTTCCGGTGTCATGGCCTTTAGAGTAAGAATCTTGTAGCCACGATTGCGGAGACGAGCAATAGTAGCAGTTAGATTTTCACACCAGCCATGCTCAATGGCAGTCTTACGAGTAACACGCATACGACGCTTTAGTGCTGATAGAATCTTGTCTTCGTTAGTCATTCTGTTTTACCTTTCCTATGATCAAGCAGTCCCACTCCACACCTGCTTGTATTATGTTGTCCAACTCCAAGTGACAACCCCTTGGTGAATTACGTTATGTTATAGAGCGATTTCTTCCAGATCATTTGATTCGTTTGAAACGGTGTAACCACCTTCAACAGTATCAAAATCGCTACGAGCATACTCAACAAGCTTAACTACTTGAACAGCATCAAGTTCAGCAAAGGTACCATAGCTGTTAGTGTACACATGGAACTTTGCATTGATCTTGCTACCGTTACCAATCAGCATACCATTCCAAGGATTATTCTGTGAATCCTTTACGATGGGAGGACTCTTCTGTTCACCGGACTGATAAGCCACCTTACGCTTTAGCGTAATAAACATGCCTCGATTATGTTCTTGCTTGTCGCACTTACGAACATTAAGGTCTAAATCTTTTAGCATCTTAGCAGTATTGTCGTCTAGATTTCCTACGTCTACCTGCCAAGAAGGTACATACTTAGTATTAGGTTGTACAAGGCTTGCCCAGAAAGCTTCGCCGCTAATGATGTAGTTCTTGCTCTTTTCAACCATAGTCTGTTTTCTTCCTTTCATTTTCATAGTGCCACACAATGTGGCTGTCTAAGGATTGTTAATATACACAACTCACTTACGCATGTCAAGCACTTTTTTTACACAGTCACCATACTCCATTAAGTCAGTTTGCTCAACCATAAAACACGGCCTACCGGGAAAGTGTTTACCATAATTCTCTTCACGAATCAACATCTTTGCAGGATAAAAGCCTTTTAGTCTATAGGAATTTTCTCCCTCTTTGATCATAAGACAGAAAAGATCAACTGAAGGTACTGAAGGTTTCGTTAGTGAACCAGATTGAACAAGTCTTCCTGTCTTATATCTGGTTGACTTGATGTCGATAGCCATGTTGTCAATAAGGGCATCTCCATCATCTGTTCCCTTTTCTTTTGACTTTATTGAAAAGTCAAAGATAGGTTCAGGATATTTTCCTATAAGTTTAAAGAAAGCAAGTTCAGATTCAACTCCATCTCTGTCAATTTCAATTGAAGTTCTTTTCTTATCTTGCTTATTATCAAACACACCTTCTTTCCTGTTTTTAGCATACCTACTGTCAGCAATCAAATGTGCTAACTGTATCTCTGCATCATTAAGAATTACTAGTGTGTCTCTGCCCAGTTCAGGCCGATTTTGTATTCGCTTCCTAGTGGACATCGTACATTCAGCTTCCTTTCTGTTTCCTTCATTGCAAGCTTGGTAACTTCACCAAACTTTTCAGCATCTTCCTTGTGTACTTCAAACTGATACTCGTCGTGTATGCTTGCGACAAGATCAGCACGTAGTTTACGAATTTTCTTCAGCTTGTCAATCTCAATCAACCACTGCTTACAAATAATCGCACCTCCTCCTTGAATTAGAAGGTTTAATGCTGCATGTTGAGAACGAACTATAAGCTTACGCCCATCAATACCAGCTAGGTTTCCTCTTGCTGCAACTTTATCAACTTTTTCTCTGAAAGTTTTTAGAGAGGGTACGTTCTCAAGAAACTTGTCAATCAAACCCTGACCTTCATTCCAACCACCACCAACAATGCTACCAATCTTTGCAGGACCAGCACCATAGATAAAAGCATAGATAAACGTTTTTGCTTGATCACGTGTTTCAAGTCCTGCTGCATTCTGGTTAGCTGTATGAATATCTCCTTCAACTACTTCTTTGATAAACTTAGTGTCACCAAGATAATGTGCTAGAACACGTAGTTCAAGAGAAGAAGCATCACAACCAACAAGAACATTGTTTGGGGAAGCAACAGTCCAACACTCCCTACATTCTTTTCCATAAGGAGAATAAACTGCCGGAACCTGCGCGACATTGGGAGAATTATGTGCCATTCTACCAGTGACTGCACGCAGTGTAAGAACCTTTCCATGTACTTTACCGTCCTCCTGTACAAGTTCAAGCCATGACTTGACCTGTGCTACACGTTTCTGAAGAAGAAGATACTCTGCAATTATCTTTGCATCAGGTAAATCAATTTCCATCAGAACAGTTTCGTCAACGATTGGATGACCCTTTTCAGTAGTCTTCTCGGGTACCCAACCCTGTTCCATCAGTCTACTTGCAATTTGCTGTCGGCTTGCAGGATTGAAGATAGTTACTTTGTCCTTTAACTTTTTACCTGTCTTCTCTGAATATCTTTCTTCAACGATAGGAGGATACCTTTCTTGAAGATCGTTCTCAATCTTCGTTGCCATATCCTCCAGCTTGTTAACTAAACACATTGACTTTGGAATGTCCAGAGCAAATCCGTTACGTTCTTGCTGATTGATTAATGCACGTACCTTATGTTCAAGATCAATTGATTGCTGAGAAACACCCAGTGTTTTGATTTCTTCCTGCAAGGAGATGTATACACGTTGTGTAACGTCTACGTCACGCTTGCAGTAAGTAAGCATCTCTTCAGTGAACTGTGAGTAGTCACTGAAATCAATCTTATTGAAATTAAGACGTTCACCCCATGCTTCCAAAGAATGTCCACCATCACGAATAGGATTGCAAAGCTGCGACAGGATAAGCGTATCCTTAATCTGTGAAAGCTTTATGTTCGTTCCGGCAAGACGATTAAGTACTGGTGCATCGAAGCTAATGCCATTGTGCATAACGAAAGTTTCGATGTTCTTAGCGAAGTTAGGAAAAGAAGTATAGCAGTCATCCTTAGTCCATTCGTAAACCTTTCCACTTTTAACTTCCTTGGCAACAATACAATGTATCTGTGTAGCGTTGAGGCTATCAGTTTCAATGTCAAGAATAACTTCCATGTTTACTCCTAAAGAGAAATGTCGTCGTCGTTATCCGGTGAGTCACCTATGTTAGTAACTTCATGCAGTCTACCAGTTTCCTTGTTAAAGAACAAGTGACAAGCTACCCCAGTTTCACCTGCATAACGATTTTTCAGAACACGAATGGTAGTAGTGTTTGCTACGTTAGGATCGTCAGCCTGTTGATCACGTTCCATAGCAACCACAGCATCACTCAACTGTGCAATGGACTGTGATCCACGTAGATGTGCCAAGCTTACTTCCTTTCCTTCTTCATGTCCAGAATCAGAACCTGTACGTCGAAGGTGAGAGACAAGTAGCAATGAACAGTTTGTTTCTTCTACCAGACTACGTAGCTTTGTCATCAGAATGTCAATGTTCCTACGTTCGTCCATGCCTTCCAATCCTGACACAAGAATGGAAAGATGGTCAAGGAAAATCCACTTACAGTCCAAAGCTTTTACCATGTATCTGACACGTGCCAGAATTTCTTCTGTACCCATAGAACCGAAATGGTCAAAGGCAAAGAACCTTCCTGTACCTACAGTATTCTTTTGCCAGTTAGTAAGGTCTTCCTTACCAAAAGCTTCACGTACTTCACGAATGTACAGCCGTGCGTTAGCTTCAACTGACATGAGGTGAAAGATAGTGTTACGCACATTCTCTTCCAGAGAAATAACACCAATGTTGTCTTCAGTATTCTTGAGGATATGGTGCATCAGTTCTCGCATTACACTTGACTTACCTGTACCTGTGCCAGCAGTGAGGGTAACAAGTTCACCAGTACGAATACCGTACAGCTTTTCGTTCAGACCTGCAAAGGGATACAGGCATGTCTGCTGTTGCGTCTCTTCGTACAGTGCATCACCATAGTCGGCAAGGTTAACAATACCTGCTGGAGTGTACACCTTCGCTGCCCACCAGCAACGAATGTATTCTTCCTGCTTACCAATCTTCAGGTACTCGTTAGCATCCTTCAGTTCATGCTGTACGATCTTACACTTGTTAGGTTCAAACAGTTCAGCAACCTGACGCGCAGCTTTCTTGCCCTGTTCGTCCATGTCGAATGAAATGATAATGTTGTCAAAGCTGTTAAGAAAGTCATAGCTTCCTTTACAGTTTCGTACTGCTGATGCTGCTCCGTCCTTGATTGAAACGACAGGCCATTTGTTACCCATCATCTGTGAGATGGAAAGTGTATCAATTTCACCTTCACAGATAGTGACGTACTTACCTCCCTGCTGGCAGACGTTCTGACCAAACAGGACTGCACGACCAAGCGAACCTGCCGGTTCAGCGACAAAAGATTTATCTTCAACTACGCGAACTTTGTTGGCGACATGCGTACCATGCTTGTCGAAGTAAGGATATAGATGTTTGATTACATTGCCTTCTGCGTCTTGTGCAATACGCACACCGTAACGCTGGCAAGTTTCCTTTGTAATTTTCCTGTCTTTGATTTCAGACACAAAGCCATAGTTGTTAGGCTTTCCCACGCTATACGCAACTGCATGTATGCTATCATCAAGAGGCATTGAATTTTCTCCGTTTGGTGAAAAATAAGTGTTACAGGAATAGCAGAAGCTATGACCGTCGTTGTACAAGACACAGCCGTCAGAAGATGCACAAGTTTCACTAGGGCATTCCCCACGGCTTACCTCACGGCTAGTCGTTTGATGTATCATCGCTTTCCGCTTCTTTGATTTATACCAGAAAAATATTCTTCTCTTTCTTTATCTATTAGAAAATAACCTACAGGACGTTCGTTGTCAATAAGATTAGCAAAGGTGTAGGGATGTTGGTGCATCTCGACCTTGTACTTCAATGTTTCTGCAAGAGAAATACGGTTGTAGAAACATTCAACAATTTCTTCATAGCTATCAGATGTATCTGTTTCGTACATATATCCAGTCTTCTGTTTAACGTAAACAACATTATACATTTTCTAATCCTCGTATTCTGCTGAAAATATCTCGTTTACAAAGTCTTCGTCCATGCTACAAAACTCGTCAGTTTCTTCTGACGCAAATTTCTTAGCTTCCTTATAGCTGTACCCTTCGTCAAGATACTGCTGCAACAGTTCTCTAAAGACACGCTTTCTTTCTTTATGCCATAGGTTTCTCATTCTATTTGTTTCTCTGGATTTTGAATTATGTGATTACATTCAGGACATACAAGAAGTTCCCAGTCCATATGCCATAGCTTATGTTCAGTTCCACAATCTTCACACTGAACATGAGTTATGCCTTCTTCCAAGTCAACTTCAATTTCCATCATGGAATCTAACATAAGTTCGTATTGTTTACGATCTTCTTCGCTATTAGGATCAAAATCAAGTTCTATCATTTCATAGCGGGTAAACTTTTCGTGGGACATTCTTCCTTCGACATAACGCTTCTGTAGTTTTTCAATGAACCAGATTACGTTATCGTCATCTGACATATCAGTTTCCCTGTCCGCGATACTTTTTCCATGAACGTCTTTTGTCCTTGTTTTTGGGTGAACTATTAGTTGACCTACCGATACTGGTACGTATGTGTTTCTTGATCCCTGCTGGCTTTTCAGTTGCACCTAATCGTTTACCTTTTATTGCCATCTTACATTTCTCCTGTTAAAGCTACCCAAGATACGGGAAACAGTTTGGAACAAATCTCACCCCACTGTTTCGCCAGTAGTTGTATCTCAAGCTGTGCATGGTCGTCAACCCTTAATTTATATGCACGAGCAAAGGCAGACAATGATCCTGTCACATAGTAGCTTGTATACATTGACTGTGGAAGAACCATACGTGCTTGTTCAGGTGCTACTTTAAGAGACAGCATTGTTTTGTACATTGACTCACACTCAATCATAAAATTTTTGTACAGTTTCTTAACTAACGTATGGGATGGCACCGTAGTCTTACAAGAACCTTGCTTTAAATTTTCTGCACGTTTTCTCCACGTGTCAGGAAAATAAAATTTAGGATCGTCGTCAACATATCGACGGCTTACCTCATTGTAACTAAATCCTACCATATGCTTGAACCGCTGTCTTGCGACAAATATGGGAACTTCCTCACGAAGAGTAATCGTACAATGCGTGAAAGGTGTAAAATGATTGTGCTTTGCAAGATACTTAATAAGTTTCTGATCTTCATAGCTAAGTTCATTAACACCAATAACCTTGTTTTCCCTCGCCCATTTAGATTCCTTGTCAAAGGACACGCGAGCAGAATTAACTACAGTAAGATCAGTACCTACTGCCTGTATCAGTTCACATTTCATTTTGTTGGCCTATTATTTTTCAGGACTTCAAAGCTGTCCTTTAAGTATTTTAAACACTCTTCCATACTTTCAATAATTTCCAATACCTCTTCTTCTGATGAAGAAGAAAGGTAAGGAGTATTTGTATATACGGTGTGCATATCAAAAAAATCGTCAACAAGATTTTCATAGGGACAGAAACCTGTACCACATTCTTCATCGCCTACCCATACAGAATAATGAATACCTTTTTCTGTAAGGGAAGGGAAAATGTCTAATGGTATCGTTAGCTTAGATTCTGTTTTTTCTTTCATAACTTCCTTTTTCCTTACAAATAATGGACGTTACCGTCTTCACCAGTGTAGATGACGTTACGTATATCAAACTCTGCGATACAACGCTGGCATCCTTTACACGGCTTAGATATGGCAGGTATGAATGGTCCTGTCAAGTGTTTTCTTTTTACACGTACAACTATCAGTGTGGATTTTCTAAAATCGTCAACGTCCATCTGACGTAGGCTGTTCTTTATGGCAGCAATCTCTGCATGAAGATAAATCGCCTTGTCGTTGCTACCGTACTTAGCCTGAAAAGGATCAGTCTTATACTGATTTACTCCTATACCTACAATAGTATTTTTGTAGATAATACCTGCTGCCAAACGGAAACACTTGACAGGTTCCTCAATAGCTTCCGCTACACGAAGCAGAGTATTTACGTGTCGATCAATACGCATTGTAAAACAGGTGACTGCCTATTATTCTCCTGAGAAGAAGTAGGGCCAGCGTTTAACTGACCCTACTTTATTCTCTAGTTAAGAATCTTACGGTTCATACGCCTGACAGGTTCAGTCAATTGTACTTCCCGTTCCCATTCTTCCAGACCATTCAGAAATCCGTTGATTTCTTCCAGAGAAAAATTTTCAATTTTGTCTGAATTTGACACATTTAGAAGATAGTCCCTCATGTAAGCAGGAATTTCTGAATGTTTCTTGTAGTTGTATCTAGTCATAACCTTTCCTTTTGTTAGGGTTACGCAGCTACAGACAAGTCCTCAACAAAGTTCTTCCACACATTAGAAGAAAGCCACTTAGTGACCTGTTCGCTGCGTTTATACAACGTAGCACCATCGCCAGCCTTTGTCAAGGCAAAACGATCATCGTCATGTGAGCCATAGTGAGTAAGGGCAGATTGTACAGAGAAGACATTGCTGCCACGTTCCTGCACCTCGTCAATCCACTGTGCAAACAGTTTATCTGAAAGTCCACCGCTACGCTTTTGCTCTGCACGATTGGTGTTGGTCAGCTTGTCAAACAACTGCTGTACCTTCAGAGTTGAATTGATCTTTGTATCGGCATACACCTGATACTGGTCCACTGCTGCCTTATGCTTTTCCATTGACATCTCGAAAGCAGAGATAAACCCGTCAGTATTGAAGTTACGGCTATGACGCTTACGAGTAATGTCGTACTCACCAGTGACTGTGCCGTTGGTGCAGAAAAAGTCAATAAGACCTGACCACATAGTTACACTGCCTTTACCATCAAAGGTGTTCTTCATTACAAAGCGAAGACCAAACTCAGTCCTATGTCCTGTAGATGTTTCAATACCATACTTCAACTTGGGAAAGATATATTCTGCATAGCAGACGTTACCATTAGCAGAAATAGTATCCTTGATCTTTACATCTTCCAGAACGAGAGGATCAAAGTAGTTGATCATCTGTGTCTGTAGAGGCACAAGAACTTCTCTATTTTCAACTACACGGTACTTATCATTCACTACGTTTAGATACTTGTCTCCATCATCAGATGTACGAATAAGCATCTTTTTGTCTTCAGCCGTGAAACGACTGTCATGAGATACGACAGGCTGTTCGAAGACGTTGAAGAAAATTTCACGATCAGTAGTATTAAGAAGGTTTTCCATTTTACCTATATTACCTTATGTTGTGGAGTGTTTTAAGACCCAGACCTAGACCAAGACCTAGACCCAGACCCAGACCCAGACCCAGACCTAAACCTAGACGCAGACCCAGACCCAGACCAAGACCCAGACCAAGACCAAGACCCAGACCAAGACCCAGACCTAGACCAAGACCCAGACCAAGACCCAGACACAGACCTAGACCTAGACCAAGACCCAGACCAAGACTCAGACCAAGACCAAGACTTATACTTATTTCTCTTTGTTTGTAACATCAATTACTCCCAGACCCAGACCTAGACCCAGACCAAGACCCATGCCCAGACCTAGACCAAGATCCAGACCAAGACCCAGTCCCAGACCTAGACCCAGACCTAGACCAAGACCCATGCCCAGACCCAGACCTAGACCCAGACCTAGACCAAGACCCAGACCAAGACCCAGACCCAGACCAAGACCAATACCTATACTTATTTCTCTTTGTTTGTAACATCAATTACTCCCAGACCAAGACCAATACTTATTTCTCCATGTTGGTAGGTTAGAATGTTTTAACGCTTGGTACTACGCAGAATAGCTTCGTGCTTCATGCTTTCCAATTTTTCCATGATCCTTACCATGTTTTCCTTGTAACAGCGATTACTTTCTTCTGTACAATTTAACCGTACCTCTGTGATAAATTCAAGAATCTCGTCACAAAGATCAATTAGTTCATTGTCAGACATTTACAACGTCCTTCCACTCAATCATGTTAATCTTACTGTCACCCCTTCTGAAAAGGGTAATTGTTTCTGATTTTCCGTCAGTAGTAGTTACTTCAATTTCCAGCGTATGAAATTTTCCTGAACCTTTTCCATACTCACGATTTCTAACGTAAACCTTGTTTACATTATGAATATCAACGTCCATTGTACCACTTTCCTTTCTAGGTTGTAAACCACCAATCGGGTTGATCTGTGTACTTCCACACCGCAATGTCTCTCTTGCCGTATAGATAGTATTTTTTATACGCACTTACAGAATCATTATCAACTTTAAAATCGTCAGGCATACATTGAGGCATTGGCGTAGTGCCACCATTGACGATGTTAGTAGGTAGCTGCGACAGACGTTCCAGCAATCCACTACGTTCCACCTTGTGTTTCTTATGGTAACGCACGGTGTACTCTGCACACAGTTTACACAGTAAATCGTGTAGCCAGAGATAGTTGTCGCTGGTCTGCCTTGCCCATATAGCAGACGGATGGTTCTTGTGTGTCATTTTGTAACACTCAATGGAAGGTTCACCATCAAGAACATGATGGGCAGTAGACAAAAGCTGTGCATATTCAAGGATCATCTTGACTACGTGCTTGTCGCAGTGCATTTCTGCACAGCGTTGTGGATCAGTATGAAGATAAAATATGTTCATTGTGCTAACCTTTCATATTCTTCCATTGCCCAGAAATAGGCAAACGAATCGGCTTCCTTTTCTTCCATACCATCAGCTACAAGTTCATTCCACTTGTAAATCCAAAGGTTGTTAAGAAAGTCATCAGTAAGTAGATCAGACATTGTTTTCCCTCAGTTTGAATTGTTCAGTCATAACGCCACACATATTTAGAAAAGATATACCATCGAAGTTACGATATTCTTCTTCAAAAATTACCGTGTCAATACCTGATTGATATATCAGCTTTGCACATTGAAGGCAAGGGGCATGTGTAGTGACAAGCGTTGCACCTTCACCTGATTCGTGGCAACGTGCCAGCTTGGCAATGGCATTAGTCTCTGCATGTAGCACCTCGTCACGGGTCACAAGGACAGGTTCAAGTAGCTGCTTTCCTTTACTGTCAAAAAAAGATGTACGTTCACAGTCATTGTCCCACCCCGCTGGGGTGCCATTGTATCCGATAGAGATGATCCTGCCGTCCTTTACGATAACACATCCTACCTTCAAACGTACCGCATGGCTACACTCTGCAAAGGCATAGGCAGTTTTCATAAAGGCTTGTTTATATTTGTTTTTCATAACTTTATTTCTATAAGTAAACTTAAGACCCAGACCAAGACCAAGACCCAGACACAGACCCAGCCCAAGACTCAGACCCAGACTTAGACACAGCCCAAGACCCAGTCCCAGTCCCAGACCAAGCCCAAGACCCAGACCCAGACCAAGACCTAGACCTATATTTAAATTTTTTTGTTCTTTTAAACATGGCTAGTACCTTATAAATTAGAAAAACTAAGTCCAGTTAAAGCATGGGGAGAATAAACGCATCCCCCCCATACCTTAAAAATATTTGCTTACTTCAGTTCACCGAAAGATTCGATGGACTGCGTAGTAACGTACCAGTCATTTGGCAGAGACTGGCAATCCTTCCACTTCTTATCAGTGAAAGAACCAGTCTGATAGACAATCCCCGCGTCTTCCAGCTTGACACAAGTATCGTTTACGCCGACCAGCTTTCCGGTGTAAATGTACACACCGCAAAACAGGGTTACAGTCTTGCCCATCAGAGCAGTCAGACCTTCGTTCTCAACTTCAGTTACCATGATTTTCATTTTCTGCCTTTCCTTTTCATAAAGGGTTGTACAATATAGGGTTTATACACATTTACTACTTACTATGCCATTCATTATACCCTTTCACGTATTCCTCGTATGCTTTTTCTTGCTCACCATGTTGCCACCACCACGCAGGCATAATGTCATATCGACAAAGCATTTCCTGTTGCCACTCGTAAAAACTTTTCATTTTCTTTACCCCTGATGGTTAAGCTTTTCAATTAATTCTAGGGCAAGGTACAGATTAGGAACCGTTTCATAGTAGACATCACGATAGGCTATATCAATACCGTCTGTTCCTGAACAAGACTCTACAGTGTAACCTGTAAATTCTCTGTCCAAAAACGCTTGCACCTGTTCAAGAGACAAGTTAACTGTACAGCTTGTTTTTTTCATAATCTTTACCCTTTTGTTTAGAAGTTAAGTGATAAGGAACATATAAAAGATAACTAAGAAGTTAACTATATAGTTTCCTTATCACCCTTGTCAAGCAGTTTTTTAGGCTGCTCTTGTCCTACCCTCAGTTACAAACTGAATTTCCCATGCAACATATTTCTGTAGCAAGTCCCTGCCACACACTTCCATGTTGTCTCGCAGACTGCCACCGTACTTCTGCTGTCGTTCACGTGCAAGTCTGATGACGTCCTTCTCAAACCTTCCAATGTTACCAAAGCCGACAATGTTGTACATTTTGTCTGTCAACTTCTGGTTGCGCCACATATTGTAGCCGCCACGGTATTCGATATAGTCAGGATTAGCATACATGTTAAAATTCCCATTCTTTTGCTACTTGTATTGCATTTTCTTCTGTGGTACAGATACGTTTGATCTGCGATACGTTGTCCTTTACTACATATTCTCCGTCCCTATCCGTTACAGTTACAACATAGGTTTTGTCTTGCCAGTATAAACCTTTGGCAAATATGTTCTTTTCCATTTCATGTATTTCCTTCAAAGGTTTAGTGTTCACGTAGATGAACAGTCTGTCGCCTACCAAATGAAGTTGTCTGACTGAAACATCCTGCCTTGCAGTCTGCACAATGTCCCTTTATATGCTTGTGAGTTTTAGGACATGCAAACATACGTTCTCCTGTAATAGGATCATACGTCATGTCATTGTCGCCATAGAACATGATATTCCACCCAGAGTTGAGCAGACTTTCCCATTGTTCTTTTGTAGTTGATGGATCGGTACTGGCATTCAACGCTATGTTTCGCATTGGCATAATTTCAACTTCAAGCAGAAAGCGAATAGCAGGATCACGCCACGCCTTTGTAGGTATCCACCATGTAGTATCCGGCATTTCTTCGGCCATAGCTTTTACACGGTAAACATCCTCCGCAGTTTTGAATGCTTCTCCTCTTGTCATATGACGAATACGCTTTGTTTTCTTACGCTTACGCTTGAAATGCTTAGATACCAGATGAACATTCTGTTCATTGATGTTTACCCATTCCTTCTCACAGCGTACGTCACGCTTGCCCATGTTAGGGTACATGCGGTACAACTTGATATTAAAGCAAGTGTCGTCACAATAAGGGGAACGATGGACACACGATCCTTCTACGTCCCCTACGTCATTGATTGGCCTATCGCTGGCGTACATTCCAATGTCATTGCACCAACGGAACAGGTCATTGATAACTTCCATGGTTCAATTCTCCTTTTTCAACTTACCTTGTAAATAAGACCATCACGCATTTCAACTTGCGCGAAAAACTCACGTCCCGCCAGTCCAGTAATGGCAGGGCGATGGGCAACTACGAATGTCCCATTGTCCCTATATTCAGGACCGAACAAGGACGTTTCCCTGTACTTCAACGGCTTGCCCACGTTTTCTTTCAGTTCCTTCTTAGACTTGTATCCTGTTACGAGCATAGTCATAGTTCAATTCTCCTTCTGGATTTACACTGTAAAACGGATTGTCACGTTAGGGCAAAGCGTTTGCGTATGCCCCTGTCCTTAATTTTGGTGCTGTTTCTATAACGGATGGGGGGGAATGTGTAAACATACGAAGACCATCCGGTGAAGGACATAAAATGCCAGCACATTTCACCCTCGCTTGAATACTTGCCTGTCTTACCACCGGCATCGTTAACGTAAAACGTACCGTTTGCGTCACGCATGTAAACGCCTACGATTGTTTTGTTAAACAAAACTTTGCCGCGTGTAAATTCAAATTTTTGTGTCATATCTCTCTCCTTCACGCCTCTCTCTCTAATGTCCCCATGACCGTTTGTTGAACAAAAAAAATAATAATTTACACTGTAAAATGGAATTTTGAAAAGGCAATAGAAAGCCACCACCCGACAACGCTGCCGGGCGATGGCCTACTAATTAAGGAGGGAATACTAGGCTGCTTTCCGTCCGATTTCCTGTCCGTTCAGTTGTTCAGCCTGTTGTTCTGCCAACATGGCCTTTTTCTGTCCTGCCAGAATTGCGGCACGAATTGCCGGGGGATATTTCATAAAAGCTTTAACGGCCTTTGCCGCGATAGCGTCAACGGATTGTTCGGCCTTGCGTATTTCCGCATAGCGTTTGCGGCATTCTTTCCAATCGCTGGCGATATTTCCGTCTGTTGCATAAACCTTCCGCATGGCCGAAACAGCCGTTCGGGCGGATGCGGTAGGCTGAACGGTACCGACCCGTACCTTGCGGATTGTTCCGTCTGTTTTCATGATCGGTTTACCTTCCGCCATCAACGGAACTTCGCGAACAAAATCATTTTCCTGGGCGAAATTATCCCAAAAATCACCGGGGTTTTCGCCCGATTCCACAAACGCGGCGTGGAAAGCCTGCAACGCGCCGGTGACCTTGTCGCCCGCCTTGTCTTTGCTGGCGTCGGCTTTTGCCAACATCTGATATGCTTCCGCGAAATTTTCCATGAGACGTTTTCCTTTTACAGTGTAAACCGGATTAACCGGGTTAGCCATTGCGACTAGAATGGAATATGGGGGAATAGGTTTTGATTGTCAAAACATATTTTAATCGTTATATTTCAATGGTTTAGCTATGATTTTGAAACATAATTACAACAAATCAGCAAACAACGAAACAATATTTCAAAGAAAATATGAACAACGAAATATTGTTGCTCAAAAATAATTTTTGGGTAGATTTGGGTATGATTATTGAAACAATATTTCAATCATCATTTATATAAATAATGTATGATGATTTAATCGGGTGGCGTGTTTCAAAAATGGCAGAATTCTGCGGTTTGTGTTTCTATTATGTCACACTATATTCTTCTGCACAATTATTAAACAGTTGCTAAATAAATAGGCAGGGCAGGGTATAGTGCCTAATTTTTAATCACGAATTAGATATTGCCTAAAATTTGGGCATTCTTTTTTGTTCACGTTTTGTTCTATTTGCTGAATTGCAATTTAGAATTAGAACAATTCTAATTTAGAACGATTCTAAACAGAATTTGAAAATGCGTCTTAGAATTATTCCAAATTGGAATCGTTCTAAACTGTCACCCCACCCAAAAAACTGGCCCGTCGCAGCAGCAGCAGAGATGCCCCTGAAATATACAGACCAAAAAACTAAACAGGTTTATAACATTACTAAAAATAGAACAATTCAGTAATTATACAACCAGAGAAACACCCCCCCCCCTTTGTTAAAAATCACTTTTTGGTATTTCTATTAGTACAAAATTTTTGACCAAGTTTATCATCATTAGCAGAATATGAGGTACATCATGTCTGCAGATGTAAGTCTACATCATAAACGGACCTTGATAACGATCTAGTT
>Ga0099851_1000160_pt1 | contig 27095 bp, 51 predicted proteins | sample CB_VirMetaG_6_FD_78176 | JGI IMG/M metagenome (GOLD analysis project Ga0099851, IMG submission 78176) | Freshwater to marine saline gradient viral communities from Chesapeake Bay - CB_1508_2 Viral MetaG | ecosystem: Environmental > Aquatic > Marine > Coastal | place: USA: Chesapeake Bay... | reverse complement strand
TCGCCAGTTACGTTTGCACCGATAATGTTTGAACCGCCACCTAAATCAGCAGTAACAAGACCAGTTGTTGTAATAGTATTAGACCCAAATGCGGCTAATAGAGATACAACATTAGCATTGCTATAATCAGTTGCATCAGCACTCCAGGTACCGTCACCGTGTAAGATATTAGAAGCATTGCCGTCTAAGTTAACTGTAGATACGTTACCTAATGTAGGTGTACCTGTTACGTTTGCATATGGAACATTTGAAAGTCCACCACCGTCTCCAGTGATTAATCCTGTTGTAGAGATAGTGTTAGAACCAAATGAGGCTAGCAATGAAACTACATTGCCATCACCGTATGTGCTGTTCGCATCAGAGTCCCAAGTACCGTCACCACGTAATACGTTCGATACGTTACCGTCTAAATTGATTGAAGCAATATTACCTGCACCTGATACGTTTGCTAGTGCAACACTGTTGGCAACAGCGGCGAAACCTACTTCGCCGGAGACGTTAGCACCAGCAACTGCAAAGGCAGTTCCTGCAAAGTTTGCATAGTTGGCGTTACCACCTGCACCTTCGGGACCAAATGTTCCGTCACCTCTAAAGACGTTAGACACATTACCATCTAAGTTGATTGTAGCGATGTTACCTAAACCAGCTACGTTCCCAACTTGTACGTTAGAGATGTTACCGCCTTCTCCTACTAAGACGCCGTTAATAGTACCAGAAGCAGATAAGTTACCTGCTGATACGTTTGCTGTGACTGTAAGAGAACTTAGTGTACCTACAGAAGTAATATTTGGTTGTGCGGCATTAGTCACACTCTGTGCTAATACTGCTTGAGCGGCAGCTGGGAAGTAGCTTCCACCTGCTTCGTTAAGAATAAGATTACCCACTAGTTGGATGTTTGCTTTCTTAGTCTCTGGTGTACCATTCATATCAACGACTGCTACTAAGTCGTTGTAGGTCATGTTCGCACTTGTTATATCAGAGAGTGCTGTAATTTTAATATTTGCTGTTGCCATTGTTTGTTATCCCCTAAGATTATGTTACTGCACCGTCGTTGCTTACATACGACCAGCGACTATTTGTTGTGTCCCAATACGCTAATTTACCACCGGGTGAACTATCACTAATTGCGATCACTTGCCCAACTTCACCTGAAGCAGGCTTTGAAGAAACTGTATAAACAGGTACTTTGTTAAACTCAGCGACAAGTGTGCCTAGAGTAGTGATAGGACCGCCTGTAACGCTCAGTGTGTTACTTGCGAGATTAACACTAGTAACTGTACCGCTAGCTCCTGTAGCAGACACAGTGACGTTTCCGTTGCTTCCGCTGAGTGCTATACCCGATCCTGCATTTAGTCTTGTGACACCGGTGTTTGTTATTGTTATGTTTCCGCTAGTAGTAACAGGACTACCCGAGACTGAGATTCCTGAGCCCGGGGTCACTCCTACACTAGTAACGGTTCCAGATGCGTTTCCGTTTGCAATAGCTGTTACTCTACCATAAGCATCAATTGTAATATTTGCGTTACGATATGACCCTGCGGCCGCTCCTGATGTTGCTAAATCTAGCACAATCGTTCCTGATGAAACGATGGGCGAGCCTGAGACAGTAAGTCTGGATGCATCAGTTGATACTGCTACACTAGTAACTGTACCACCACCGTTACCGTTCCCACCGGTAGCAGAGATAGTTACAGCACCATTGCTACCACTTAATGAAACACCAGTCCCTGCAATAAGTTCAGTGACGCCTGTGTTAGTGATAGTGACAGTACCAGTTGTTGAGTTAGCAACTACACCGATTCCATTACCAGAATTGAAAGTGTTGAAGTTGCTAGCATTAGCAAATAGAGTGTCGAAATTGACTCTTGCTTTGGTAAATGCGGTATAAAGGTCATCGCTCCCAACAGATTCGTTAGGCAGACCAATATTGATACTTTGTTTTCCAGTAATAGCCATGCTTTTTTAGTTCCTTATATCTACTATTTATCAATAAAGAACAATTGTGGCTAGTATGGGCTGAACGAACTCCCACATCCGCACGTGGTTTGTGCTGTTGGATTGCTGATAGAAAAGCGTGACCCTTGTAAGTCATCTTTGAAGTCTACTACTGCATTTTCTAAGTATTGCATAGAAAGCATGTCTACTAGAACAGTAGTTTTTCCTGCAGGAATTTCAAAATCGTCTTCGTTTTGAGTTTCTTCAAGTGAGAATCCATACTGAAAACCAGAGCAACCGCCACCAGTTACGAACATTCGCAGTCTAGTAGAGGGTTGCTCATCTTCTAATACTTCTAGAATTTTTTGTTGTGCGGATTCTGTTATCGTTATCATTCTGCGTCCTCAATATTTTGGACGGTAATTCCATATTTTTCTAATACTGAACCTGCTGGGGAATATGGAAAACTAACCGGGTGTTGAAAACATGCTTTAGGATCACCTTGTCCTGCCTCGATTAAGAATCCAGTTGCAGGTGGCACTTGTCCCATTGGGCAAGAACATGTTGCAATACCGTTTGGTCCTTTAACACAGTTCCAACTAAAACAATTACTAGCATTGTAACCTTGATTTAAACTTGCAGGACATGATTGAACTACAACTCTCATATCTTCGGGTTTGTGACTAAAGTTATTTACTTCCTGTGGATACTCTAATCTTGGCCAAAATGTACTCCAAACATGATTCTTGTCAGTAGCCTCACAACTACCTTGCATGTTACCTAGAGACGTATCAGCAATGTTTGGACCATTCAAAATAGGACAACGACACTCTACTTCAGGATATGACACTCCTTGTGAGTTAGTGATCATACGTTGTGTTCCATCTTCATTCATTACTGGCTTACATGTACTAGCGGCACAGAGAGCAAACTCACCGTGACAAATTGTTAGTCCAGGAGGCGGCGTCGGCGCCTCCTCTTGTGCGTATAAACTACCTGCAAATGCTAGTATTGGTAATGTTAATATGATTGCTGTTTTTATATATTGATTCATTTTCTTATCGAATGCCCCCATCGTGTAGAAATTACGTTCCAGTTAATAATCTTCCATGTCTCTTTAAGATATTTTTTCTTATCTGATCCATAGTCTAAAATAAATGCGTGTTCCCACCAATCGATCAACAGCAAGATATCATCTCTGACTTCATGGTTAGGAATAGTTTTAATAGCACCTGAGTGAGCAAGATACACCCAACCAGAACCTTGAATCTGCATTGCAGTAGTTTCAACTGCGGTCTTGAACTTTTCAAAGCTTCCAAAATGCTGATCAATAAAGTTAGCAATAGGACCGTTGGGTTGATTGTTGTCTCTTACTTCTCTAAACTGAGGGAAGTATACATTGTGTAAGAATGCTCCTGCGTAGTTGAACTCAGGATCCCCCTCCTTGTCATTGTATCTTTTAGCATAACCCTTTGCTAATTTGTCGTAGTGCAAGTCTAAAGTGTCTTGACTCATAACCGGCTTAACTTGCTTTGATTCAAAGTTAAGTGGTATGATCTCTATATCAGCAGGTCTGATCTTTTTTGCTTCTACGATTGGTTGTCTGTATTGTCTCATGTTTATATTTATCGTGTTAAGATGTGTTCAATGATCTTTTTGGATAAGTCTTTGTGAGATTTGGGTCCTGGATGTGAATCATCAGTTCCTCTGTCCAATCGTTGTATCCATATCATATTGCTATTATCTAGGTGCTCTGATACTAAAGAACTGTATCTTAAATTAATTATAGGACATTTAAATAATGAACTAGCTAAATTATATAACATTAGTAAACGATTTTCAAATACTTTTTTACCCTTTATTAATAAATCTACTGCGTTTGGATCTTCAGACCAATTGCCAGTTTCTATGTAATTTTCATAACCTGGATATTTTGCCGCATATCTTTCTTCAGGTGGCCACTCAATAAAAACATACTGGGGCTGACGATCTTTAAACAAATAAGACCATACTAATAAATTGTGTTCAACAACATCAGTTCCGGTACCACCGATAGCTAGGTTAAAATAATCATAGTTAAAATATTTGGAAACTAGATAAGGAAAAGATTCTTCTACGTCTACACCTAAGCCTTCAGTATGACTAGTACCTGTAAATAGAACATAATTATTAAAGTCTATATCTTGAATTGGCTTACATCTAAAAGATGATAGTCTAATTGTTCCGGGATTTAGAAAACCGTTATTATCTATGATCATACAGAGATGGCCCTATTAGCTTTGTTGAACATTTCTACTATAGTGTCACATACTAATTGATCGTTGGAGTGATCGATATAGATATTAGTAACATGATCTCCTTCTAGTGCAGGTTGTTCGCCCTCGTTTACTAATTGATAGAACGGAAAATCTTTAGACATAGTTTTAACCCATGCGCTGAATAATCCCCGTCTGCTCAAATGATATCCTGCTAGGTTTGCTAAATGATCGGCTTCTTTTATATCTTCATCGTAATTGATGTTATAGAAAGCGTTAGCCCAATCACATGCTATAAAAACTGCTTTTGGTTTGATGTATCTTGCTAACCACACACCGAGATTGAAACGAGCGGCATCCATGCCACCATTAATGATACTAAGATTGTAATAGTTGTGCTGAATACCGTGATGTAATAGATAAGGCCAAGTTTCTACTAAGGGTTTGTGCATGTGCAAACCCGCATTATCACCTATCACTAAGAAATATTTTTTGAATGTTAAGTGCTGTCCTAGCACTTCTTCTATCTCAGGACATCTATGTCCTAGACTGTTGAAGTCTGGGTCAATAGTGATATCATTGCCCAAGAATCCAGAGGCAATTTTCACTAATTCCTCCTGACTATTCTGCCCTTTGAAAGATCATATGGGCTGATCTCTACATCTACTCTGTCACCCATGATGATTCTGATTTCGAACTTACGCATCTTGCCACCGATGTATGCAATCAATTCGTGGCCGTTATCTAGCTTTACTTTGAACTGTGCATTTGGTAATACTTGTGTTACCGAACCCTCTAATTTAAAATGATGATCTTTAGGCATATTACTTTTTAAGCATAGCCCACATTTTTTCTTTTTCGATGATCTCTTGTTCTAGTTTCATATAACGATTTCTTAACTCACGTAATTCGTCCCAACGTTCTTCTAGTTCTTCGTTGGGTTTAAGAATAGCAAGACGTTCTTCGATGGCTTCTAGACTTTTCATGATACTCTTACCGCCTACAGTAAGATCGCCGTCGATTACAGCATCGCCTGATACTTTAAGACTAGAGTCATTATTGATATTGCTCCAATCAATCGTATCAGATAGGGTAACACTTGGGCTTGTTCCTGTAGTCCAAGTGACACCTGTACTAAGGGGTGAAGTTACATAGATGCTGTCACTTAATGTACTGCCACCAAGCGTGATTGTTGTAGTAGCGTCCCAAGTTAAGTCGTCACTAATGTTAACCATAATTACTTTTCAACCTTTGTTAGATAAATTGCGCCAGTTGTTTCATCGATTTTGATAGTAAGTTCTTCATCTTCTTTCCAACCCAATGTTTTTAAGATCGGTGGAGGAATGGGGATAATTAGATCACCGTCTGCATTTTCTTGCGTGATAACTTCGTACCTAGTGTTGTTTTCAGTCGTCATATAGATATTTAGTGATTTTCACTATCTCTTATAAATTTTTATTTGCCCACAAGGTGTTCTACAAGAGTTTGTTTATCCAACCATTCATCATATTTTAGCTTTGCAATCTCAGGAATGGGCAGTTTCAGTGCTTGGGAAATCTGATCTAGTATTTTTTTTGGATTATAATGTATGTCATGAAAGTCTAAAAATGTTATTCTAGATGAGCAGTCCCCGGCGATCTTTATAATGTTTTGTATTTCAGCATCTACGGTACACTTATAGTTTACTGAGTGAGTCCAGTTGTCGTTTAATAAAGCGAATCTCTCAAAGTCGTTTTTATTATCTACTAAATCTCTTGCACTATCATATTCATTAATCCATAGCTCTTTGGGGTTTGTATTCAACCAATCATCACGATAATTCCTCCACTGTTCTTTGAAAGATTCTTCATGCCGATTATCGGCTATTAGTTTTAAAAACAGATTTAAATTTACTTGTTTGCCGTCTTCGGCTCTAGATAAAATTATAAATTCTAAAAATTTAGGATATACGAATCGTAATCGATCATAATTGCTTACATGTTCATGCTGGTGTAATATTAAAGGCTGATCTGCATTTGCTGGAGTAACGTAGTCGTATACATTTATACCTTTGTTGTTTTTAGCGAACCTTTCGTAATACCAATGCTCTTTACTTTCTTCATTCCAGAGTTGTTCTACTATATCTATTACTGAATGAAAATTCCCTCGGTCGGATGGCAAAACATTATCTACGTAAGATTCTTTTTTAAATAAAAAACATGTTAGCAGGGTCATTATTAATGCACCCGCAGTTCCGCCTTTATACGTTACTAAGCAACAGTCTGTATCGGGATATCGTATAGAGTCATCAACCATAATCTTTTAAAGAAATACTTCTTGATATCCTTTTTCTGATACCCACTGAATCAATAATATGTCTCTATGATCTTCGAAACCCGGGTAAATTTTAAGTACCCCGTGACCATAATACCCGTTGTGTATGACTACGCTGTTGCTAAAGCACTCAGCAACTAATAAATCTTCATCTTCGGTGATTCCTACTCTTAACGCACCGCCGTGTTTGATGTCCCAGTTTGGATGAAGATACATGATAGTGATCCAATAATCATTTGGATGCATTTTGAAAGTATTTGCGTGTTTGTGCCACGGTAAATAAGGATCATCGTGTCTGTATGCTCTTGAAGTATATGGTCGAGGATTTTCAACTCCTATCTCAATCAAAGCCTTTCTTATTTTCTCAAATGCAGGGTAAAAAGGTTCTCCGTATATTTTTATAAAATTATCAATGTTGCATTGAAAATTGACAACCGCTTCTTTAGATATAGCGAAATCGTTGGCTCTTTTATGCTGACTAGTTAGTGCGGCTACTTCCCACTTGAGGTCTTGAGATTGAAGATCAAGGTTGATTCGTATCGATCCATCTTTCTCGAAAGTTGTAGCGCCGGCTCCTTGATTAATAATATTAACTTTGTGGGCTACTACAGCACGAAATTCTTCCTCACTTAATATATTAAGTTTGTGATATATCTGATGTACAGACATGTTTTACCATGCTCTACATGACCAATAACGAGCTTTCCACTTAGGTCCTGGATTATCGCAGTTGTGTCTTGCTCTGAATGACTTGCGTCTTTTTGGATTTGACTTTTTGATTTTCATGTTCTTGTCACCAAAGTTGACTTTAACTACTTTGCCGTTTGGTTTCTTGACATAAACTTTTGATTTCTTAACGTCACCCTTCATAGGCTTGTTAAGAGGTACTTTTCTACCTTGATACTCGGCTTCGAATAGAGAATCTTGAACGGCTTGATATACAATATCACCGTGCTTGTCTTGTAACATTTCTAGTTCTTGATCAGATAATGGCGTACCGTCTTCGAACTCTGCATAAGTCGCATACGCATCAGCGAAATCTGGATAATCTCTAGTATCGACACCATCTACTTCAATGCTTCTAACATTAACAGGTTTGCCGTTTATCTCAACGCTATCTTTAGACATTTTACCAACAGTAGATAATAGACGTTTCATCTCACCTAGATCATCTAGTTCTTCTAAGCCAACTTTGTCAGCTACTCTACCTGCGATCTCTGATCCTGCGCCTGCTGCCGCGGCTCTGCCTAAAGCCATCAATGCTGGATGTTCTTTTAAATTTTCGGGTTCTTCTGGAGCGATACCTTCTTTGTCATAAACTACTTTGATTGGTCTAAAATCATCACCTCGGACATCACCCATGCCTTGGCTAAGTCTGAATTTATGATTGTCGATGCGATCTTCTAGTTGATCCATCATACGCTCATCACCTTCAGCTTTGGCACGTTCGTAGTGCTTTAATAAGATAGGTAACTGTTCGCTAGCTTGGTATGCTTCTTTAGCAAAGTGATACTCAGTTCCCCATAGAGCCGCCAACAACGCAATTAAACCCGCTGTATAACCAAGTTTGCCTTCTTCTAAGTCTGCGTCAATACTTTCTAAAAGAACACCATTCAAGTTTAAAAACTCAAACATAGCATCATCACCTTGCACGATGATACCATCTTCCATGAATCCTACAACGCCAGTTTCAATGACGAAATTTTCTTGTAGTTCGATATCAAATTGGTCCCCGACGAGAATAACGTCATTGTCTTCTCCAGCCATGTTATCGAATGATTCTAGTAGTTTGCGAATGTCTGACATAATAGTGTTCCTATATTATTCTAGTATTTATCTGTTTGGAAATAATTTCTTCAAAAGATAAATCGTAGCTCAATTGTATCAATATCCTAGACTCGTTGTCATCTAGCACTCTGACATTATGATAATTAGCTACGTTTACTAGAGTGGGGTGTTTTGTACTATACCAGCCCACTTGTTCAGGTTTTTCCTTCATTGGTTTGCCCCTCTCTGGTATAGGGGTATCCTTAGAATAGAAGTTGATAGGCTCCATCCGGTTAAACGACACAGGAAGAGTGATACAAGTCTTTCTATCATCGTCTGTGTGTACTATGTTCAAGTACCATTTGTCATCTACGAGAGCCTGATCATGGCATTGTATCACGTAGTTTTTTGGTTCTTCACCGATAATATCATTTATTGATTCTAATAATACTTGAAAGTATGGTGTAAAGAACTCTAGTTCTACATAGTTCCTGCTTTGCCATTCATGATCACTAGAATATACTACTTGTTTCTGCCATTCAGCGTGTAGTACATCTAAGTCTATATTGATGTCAGATATTTCTGCTAAGTTATTTCTCATACCACGACATACCTAAAAACATTCTTAAAGGACAATCTGCTACGATAGGAGACATCCAATGAGGGTGATCTCTGTTCCACATCAGCAACGAATTTGGCGTAGGAGAAAAATGTTGCGTATCGTTTAAACTTTCTACTTGATCAATATGAAACAAGCCGCCCCAATCGTCATTCCATTCCCTGTGTGTAAAAATCATTGAAGTAAAACAATTCTTATATTCTGCATCATGAATTACTCCATCGTGGTGTCTATGCATGTGCGTTTCTTGATCGCCATATTGAAACCAAATATTGCTAAGTTTGATATTCTTCCAGCCCTTCTCTTGTAGATATTCTTTAACTTTTATGAGCGATCTTTCTACATCGACCCCGAAAAATTGCACAGTTTCGTCCCACACGTCATCGCCGTTACACCAAAAACGAAAACGTTTGCAATATTGTCTGCTTATTTCCTTATCATATACGCCATTGTCTTCAGTCAATGACTTATCAAAATCTGTTCTGTGCATTATACCGTCTTCATATTTCGATAGTTTATATAGATATTCTGTCTTTAATGATAACTTATCAAAATAATTATCTGGTAAAAAATCTGTCTCGTGGAATATCATTAGTGTGGCCTCGTGTCAAAACTGTAATTGTCATTAACGTCTATAGAACTCCATCCAGTACCGAAAAATGATCTAAGATAATTTGGATCGGTAGAAGTAACTTTATTAACGGCGTGCCATTCTTCTCTGCTCCAAATAAGTAGTCTGTTCGGTTTTGGTTCTATTACGTGTCTCAAGTTAGTTAATGAAGTTGCTCTCATACCTGCAACGCCTTCAGACATTTCAGGAAAAACTGGATCACCTACAATAAATTCTCCACCCCAACCCGGCTGCCAATCACTAGTGTATATCAATGCCGTGTAGGTATTGGCTTGATCACTTTTGCGTAACTGCTGATCTTGATGAGGAGGAATAGTCATAGTGTTAATAATATATTGGAACCAGATAGACCAGTTTTTTAAATTTTCTATACCTAAGTTCTCCATAGTATATATGATCTTTTCTACTGCCGGAATACATTCTTTACCTAGATAATTAGAACCTTCTATCCAATCACCTTTAGAATCGTGATATGTGAGTCTTACTGGCTCATCTGAATTTTCAGAAAACTTGTTTTTATCAGTAGGAACAAATCTACGTGATATTCTTTCTCTAAGTGCAACAAACTGAGACTCGGGTAAAAAGTCGTCTTGGTAGTAAATCATAAACTAGAACCCTTCAACTGTCGTAATACTTCATCGTACTCTAATACGTATTGTCCGTTAAATCTTTTACGCAAAGAATCAAATTTTGAATACATGGAATTAAAGATATCACTTCTTTCTAAATATTCCCAACCAGTGTATTTCCACCGTTCTGCTTGATCATAATACCTATTATAAATCATAGATTTTACGTACTTTGATTGACTGAATTCAAATTGATTATCAACTAGTTTTTTAACTAGTGGATCTTCCAAGAAACTAACAGTTTGTTCAGCAGTGTATCTAGGAAAATCAGGAGTGCCTTCTATACCTGCATATGTATACCAATGTCTATAACTATTAGTACGCTCGGGTTCGTCCCATACCCACTTGCCGTTCAACTTATTAACTTGAGGTTCACAGTTAGCCATTATAATAGCACCGTCGATGTCTTTAATACCGTACATAACACTAGTCATTTGATAAGCCGAACACTTACCTTTCTCGGCTATATCATATATTAAATCAGTTTCAATAAAATCATATAAATCTAGTTCTGTGACTTCCGGAGTTATACCATGACGTTTACAATATTCAAAGGCATATTTTGCATCATGTTGATTCCATTTACCGTAGCTTATAATATTAACTTTGAAATCTATCTGTGCATCTCTAAAAATATTAATCATGAACTCACTATCAATACCACCGCTAAACATTAATATTAGTTGCTTGGATGTTTGATTTGCTATTAAATTGGCGGCACGGATAGATTCTTCATAGTATGTAGTAGCTTGTTGCGTACAAGGTTTGAGATGAACTTGCCAATCGTCCCCGTTACCTGACGTAGTATAGTAATCATTATAAGTTAGTTTCACTGTCTATCTCAGTAAAATAAAAACGCTGATATGGATTTTGATTGAAGTTCTTGCTTTCTACTGAACTCCAGCTTGTACCAAAAAATGATCTAACATAGTTAGGATCATTAACAGTTAGTTTATTGACCATATGCCATTCTTCTCTGCTCCAGATAACCATGCGATTTGGTTTCGGTTCTATGATGTGAGTAAAATCCGTTAATGATTTTACTTTATCTTCCGGCCCATCGAACACTGGTTTACCTACAACAAATTCTCCGCCCCAGCCGGGATGCCAATCGCTAGTGTATATCACAGCAGTATAGGTATCTTTAGGTTCGCTTTTTCTTACCGCTTGATCACGATGAGGAGGTAGAGACATTGTATCTACAGAGTATTGAAACCACATAGACCAGTTTTTTAGTTCTTGTATTCCTAATCCTTGCATAGTCGATTCGATCTTTTGCATTGCAGGAATACATTCTACTGAATTAGGTATGCAACATTCTAACCAATTACCGGTACGTGCTATAGGAAGGACAAATTTATCTGGTTCTATTTTGTAGTCGTAATCGACAAACAGTTCTTTTGCTTCTATGGGTTGATACTTCGACTCGACCTTTTCCTTTAAGGCTATAAATTGCTCATCTGGTAAAAAATTGTCCTCATAATAAATCATTTAACACCTATCTTCATATACCTCGTATATTTTTCTTCTGGGTCATCAAGTTCCATCTTATTCAAAAAGAATGTTTTACTAAGAGGGTACAGTTTGTCAAATGATTCTAATGTTCCTCTTCTGCTTTGGATGGCTACTAGTGTCCCCTCAGGAATATTCTTTAACCAATCTGTCCCTTCGATATCATTTGCAGAAGTGTTGATTACTAGACTGGGTGGCTTTAGTTGTCTGTAGTCTAATGCATTAGCATCTTTGTTCATGTGTTCGATCTTATCAGACGCACCTAACTTATCGATTATATCTGCACCCACGTCTAATACTTTCTTGTCTATATCTACGTTAATCAGTTTGTTGAAACTAATATTGCTAGCTAGGATAAACATGCTTACATTACTATACCAACTACCTAAAACGTATATAGTATTCAAGTGATCTATTTTAGCATCGTCTAATATATCTTCTACGGTATGTAACAACCAGACTTTGCTCAGTTTGAGATCGTCAGTGAAACTGCCCTCTAGGGTATTTGGGCTAGCTTCTTTCAAATTAGAATGAGAATCATTCTCGTCTGACCCAAAATATATCTTTTCTAGTGCATCGATTGTGGGGTTGCCATCAAACGGGTCATGATGTATTCCTATGCCCCCTTTGTTCCTCCAGGGTATGATATTCTTGCCAAAATCGTCTATTAGAACGTTTGGCCTGCCCTGTGCGTCTACAGCATACTTGGACTTGTCTGAAGCGTATACGGCGCTCTCAGAAGCTCCTAGGTGGTGTTTATCCAGCCATTCTTGCTTACCCATGATGCTGGCCTGCGTCTCATAGCGCAGGGGAGCAGATAGTATTGTATAGGGTATCTTATGCTCACGTAACCACTCAATCACGCTCAGGCCGCCCCTGAGGGGCTCTAGATCACGGAAAAAGCGGTATACGAACTCGGGCCCTTGACTAGCTAGACGCTTGATAGACTCCTCAGGTTTGGGTATCTGCTTGTAGTTGTCTACGTCTTCGAATCTAGACCATGCTTTAAAGAAATCGCACTGGACTCCGTCCATATCTAGATAGACATGGGGTTTGTATTGAGAATCATTCGTATTTGAGAATTCAGTGCTTTTCATTATGATATTTAGCTAGGCCAGTCCCTGAAAAGTGCATGTTGGATATTATCTCCAACAAACTGGTTAAAACTTCTATGCTTACCCTCTAATTCACCTTCTAAAGGAGCTACTCTATTAAAGGCTTCATCTATCTGAGACATGTTTTTAAATTCCATCATGATATGCCATTCAGGCAAATCTTGAATGCTTCTAAAGCCCATCTTACATCTGGTGATGCGGTAAGTTTCCATCTTGCCTTCAGACACAAGATGATCTAAGAAGGAACGCATATTAGCGATCCAGTCTTTATCAGAAATGTCACCGTCTTTGTCTGCCCAGATATGGTATATATCCACCTACAATGCGCCCTCGTATGCTTTGATAAAGAACTCTTCACCTTTCTGTACGTTATCTAACCAGTTAGTATCAGCACTTTCATCTGCACTATCAGTGATGTACTTGAAACATCTAAATTCGATCTTGTGTTCTTGGCAAATCTTTGCGATTGCAAACCCTTCCATATCAACTGCGTGTGCAGGAATCTCTAAGTTTGGATCAGTAACAAAGTTGTCGCCTGTTGATAAAGTATAACCTAAGCCCATAGAGATAGTCTGCGGGTCTTTTGGTAACATAATCTCTAATGATTCAGGACACTTGCCCTTGTCTCGTTCAACAAAATTTTTAAACTCATAGCAACCCGGATCTAACTTTATTCCGCCGGCGGTGCCAAAGTTCCATACTCGTCTCGGTCGATATCGTTCGATATACTTTGCCGCAGTCATTGCCGCATTGATCTTACCGACTCCAGTAAAGAACACATTATCCCATTTAGCCATCTTTGGCGCTTCATGCTGTAAAGCAATGAAAATCAAATCGTCCATATAAAGTTACTCTCCTTCAAATTCGACTATGGTTTTCACCTCAAACCCTTTATCTCTTAATAGTTTACTTCCGCCTAAATCAGGAAGATCAATAACAGCCACAATCATAATGTCTTTTGGTTTAATCTTCCAGTGCTTCATAACTAATTCAGCACATGCAAGTGCTGTACCTCCTGTAGCAATTAAATCGTCAATAATAACAACAGGTCCTTGTATCGTTGTGTTTTTCTGTATTTCAATTGTTGTCGATCCATACTCTAAATCGTAATCTTGTTTATATGTGTCATTGGGTAACTTGTTTGGTTTACGTGCTAACACTAATGGAATACGATTATCCCATGCAACAGGGCCTGCAAATATAAATCCTCTGCTTTCAATACCTATAATTGTGTTTGGTTTAAATGGACTTGTTGCCCATAATAAAGATAGCACTGCATCGTCAAATGCTACAGGATTTTCTAAAAGACTTGTAATGTCTCTAAATTGAATTCCTTTTATCGGATAATCAGGTACTGTCCTGATGTTCGCTTTTATTAAGTCTGTCATTTTTCTCCTTTATGTGCCAATCCAAACTACATTGAGCACCGCAAAATACATGTAATCTATCTGCTGTATGATATGTTACATCATACGGGTTAACAGGACAAGAGCAAATGGAACAATTTAGCGTAGGGATTTCCATTCGTTGTATTCCTTATAAAAATGTTCTGTAGAAGCAAAAAAATCACACTTAACAGTTTTTATACCATACTCCCCTCTTTCAGGGAAATAATCTTTTAAATTTCCTCTTCTTCTTACATCAAGTGTAATACAGTGTATTCCCCCGTCCCAAAATCCTCTAGTGCGCCATGGAACAGTGTGGCACGTGATACCGTTCTTTTCAAGTTCTGTGAATAATTTTTCAAATACGTCATTCTGTGTACCAATACAGATTAAGTTGTTTTCATCAATTGGTACTACATTAACTTCAAAATATGTTTCTTTATAATTACCAATCCAGTCTAGACAAAACTTCTTGATATAGTTATTGAAGTGATGGGGAGCATCATCCATCATTCCAGAATAATTACCTTCCCACTTATCGAAACGGCTGCCGATCATACTGTTAGTATGTCTATATGTTGCTTCTTCAGACATATAAGACGATGATCGTATTCCTATCGTCTTCCAGTTCGGTAGTATAACGTCATATGCATCAAAGTGTGCAGTAGTTAATACTAAATTTTCCTTTACTGGCATGTAACATCCATCTAAGTGACCTCCCTCAGCACTAAAGTGCAAACGGTAGTCAGAACCAAATAGTTTAAACTCCATCAGTTCGAAATATTCAAACCGTTCAAATATTTTCTTTTTTCTTTCTTCTAGACTTCCAGTGTTATCTGGAGCACTATCAAATATGATGTCTCTTCCGATTTTTACAATGTTAGAACCTAGGATGTCAGGAATATTTTCAGATTTTTTAAATATATGACCGTCATATAGGTCATAGAGTGGTTTATACGTGGGATCTCCACCAGCTACCGAAAAAATTTTATCTCCGATAACGCCGTGTGTATCACGGGGGCAGATAGGTGGTTTTCTTAATATACTAGAACGCTCGTTAATTGTATATAGCTCACGTTTGCTTCCGTCGATGTGAGGTCTTCTGACTACTACACCGAAATCTTCGAATTTCTTTTGTATGGCGTTTAGGTCAGTCTTAGTCCATTCCGTAAGTTGATAGAAGCTATCTCTAACTTCTCCTTCTTCGTTATCAAAAAAATGTGCGGGCCAAGTATCACCTAACCAGATTTCTTCTAGAGGATCCCAATTATTATGTACATTGATCTTATTCAATAGTAACCTCCGCTTCAGTCACTATTACTACTCTGGCGCCGCATGTTAGGATAGGTTTATCATTGCCGCCATATAACACTTCGCTTGGCCCGTGTATTGTAACACGATGTCCGTATGTGTTTTTTCTGCCTTCTTTTACTGTGATCACTGGATCATTAGTATTGTTCTTTTTGTTAGCTCTGATTACGTGCTGATTTACATGTATATACTTTTTCATTCGACTGGTCCTAGTATCTCAAACCCCTGCATTTCTCGTTTATATGGAGCATCTAAACCTAGATACATGTACTTATATCCTAATGCTTTAAAGAATGCACACTCAGTTTCTAGACCCTTGATACCGTAACGTTGTTTAGGATCGTGATAAGTCCAAGCAAACTGAAAGTTTTCTACGTTTTCGTTATCATATATGCGAAACAAACTGAATGCTTCAAGTTTACCTTGATCGTAATATCCTAGTACCATGATATCGTTTCCTAGAATCTCTTTATCGTGAATCACGGGCACGGACTTGAATTGTTTGTATCTGCAATATGTGAAGTAAATCTCCCGAAGTTCTTCAGGATCAGGCTTGATCAAGACGGCCATGGGTAGTGTTACTTCATAGTTTGTCTCGTTTAAATTGATTCTAGTGTAAAGATAATCTGTGCTAGACTTTTTCATCACTACTATTTAACAGCCTCCAGTTCACTACGTACTCAAGCTCATGATCGCTCCAGTTGTCATAGTAACCTTTTTGTTTTAATTTTTCAGACGCATCATTTAATTTAGATAAGCGTTGTACTAACAACAAACCGCACTTATTAAAATGCATGACCACACTATTAATTTGATCATCTGCTTCTTCAGGATGATCTTCTAGTATCACATAGTCTTTAGGCATTAAATCCTGATTTAGCTTTTCTACGAATTCTCTTAGCTCGTCCGAAGTGATATCTTTATGATCAAAACAGATCACTAGCACGTCCTTTTCTGGTTCGGCACCATCGATAGGATCTTCGTCAAGTAGGAACAGATTATCTTTGACCGCGGCTTCTAACAACGGAGTTTCGCTGATCTCTATCTGAATCTTATTGTTTACTCTTGCCTGTCTAGCATAAGGGCACGGAGCCCAATCGCCTAACAAACTGTTTGGTCTTTCTACAAATGTCTTAAGCCAAGTAATTAATTCTACTTTGATTTCTTTATCGTTCATTATCCATGACCTTGTGATTTACGATCTAGCATGACTGCCGGGATAACATATGATGGTTCCAAACCACAAAATACAAGATAATCTATAACCTCTTTTCTGTGCTGTACAGCCGCGAGTCTATCTCTGTGTAGGGTGAATACTGGTTTAGTTTTGTTATTCATTCTGTCATTAAATAAAGATTCTAACTCCTCACTCATTCCCGAACCATAACCACAACACCATTGAATATCAACATCTCGTACTGCATCAGTAAAATAGGCATACAGGATATATTCACTTATGCGAACATGCTTGTCAATATCAGAATTATAGTGTGTAGTATCCATTGCTTCTGTAAACATACTGTCGATATCATAGTCATTAAAAAAATCTTTAACAATTTCAGTTTTTAAACTAAACGGAGTCCCGGCGAACCAAAACTCGCTTGGTCTAGATTTTTTAGTATGTTTTTCTATCAACTCCATCCACGGAACCCAGTAATACAATGAAGGGTGCTGAGGAACGTCATCTACTGGCATGATCGTATCACAACCTTCTTTACCATAAAATTCTGACAAGCTAGTTGGTCTTATAAAAAAGTTTTTACTATCTAATGTAAGGTAATAGTCAGTATTGATTAACTCATGCATTTTTAGTTTAATGTATTGTTGCTGAATCCAACCGCCTACAATACCTTTATCCCACTCTAAAAATAATTCTGGAGCAGATGCTTGATCTAGCAGAACTAATCTATGTTTTTTATAAATGGGTTGTAACAAGCACAGCCATTCTAGGATGCTTGTTTTAACACCTGATTGATCTTCTATAATAACATAGTGTGTAGTAGGTTCTTTGACAAACTTTTCTATACTGTGTGCTTGAAGTAGCATAGGCCACTTGTCACCAGTAAACGTGACCGTGACAAAAGAAACACTAGGGCTTTCTTTTATTTTTTCCATAATGAAAACTTTACCAAATCTTTGTGCGATTTAAAATGAAATACATAAGAACCGGCAGTGTGAAGATCAGCATCTTCTACAACATTAAATTGCCAATCTTCCTCTAATTGATTTTGGCACCAATCGATAACGTGATGTAAGTTCCCGAACGGGATAGAAAGGTCGGTATGATGTTCTAACTCAGGCTTCGTACTGATGGACATGAACTCCGCCTTGGATTAAAAATTTCAGCCCGTCTTCGCTTCTGTATTGTTCTTTGTAATATAGAGTCTGAATACCTGACTGATAGATAAGTTTCGCACAGTCGATACATGGAGCATGAGTGCAAAACATAGTTGACCCCTCACTGCTTTCTGTACTTTGCGCTACCTTTGCGATAGCATTAGTTTCTGCATGGAGCACTTCTGGTTTGGTTACAAGGGTTGTTTCGTATGATGAAGGACCTTCGCCGCCATCTACAACGGTTTCTGTCTCGCATATATTTTCCCAACCAGTAGGCATACCGTTGTAACCAGTGGCAAGTACTTTGTTGCCCTTGACAATAACAGCACCTACTTGCAAACGTTTGGCATAACTTAAATTTGCAGTTAAGTCTGCGATATTCATAAAGTAGTCAATAAACTTTTTCTTCATAATGAGTATACAGGCATTAAGTATGCTTCAGGATAGATAAACATCATCAATAACGGAAAAATAATCATAGCTAAAAACATTAGCACGATACCAATTGTTTTTATTTTTTCTTTCATTCTTAATAGATCAATCCGTATGCGATACACCAAAGTTCTAGTGCTAAAGCATATGCTACTTTATATCCAAAATATAATAAAGGTATACCGATAATCAAATATTCTGGATGTGTAAAAGACATAATTTCTTTTAATTTATTCATAAGTCTCCTTCTTTGCGATTCTCACTGTAGTGAACGTCAAATTCACCACCTGGATATCGTGATTTTAATTTAGTAACATTTTCTGCTACCACTTCATTTGGATCTAGGTCTAACGCCCTACAAGCATTGACCCAGTACCACATGATGTCCCCCAGCTCACGCTTCATGTGAAACTTAGTATCTTCACTAAGCGGCTTGCCCTGAAACACACACTTCTTTACGATCTCTTGGAACTCACCAGTCTCACTGCCAAGACCAATAGCACCGCACAGCAATAGAGGCACATTGATGCTTGGACCGTGCATGTATTCACCGTCTGGACCATATGCTTCATAATTACCATCAAGTCTATCTAACCGAATCATAAATGAAGTTAGGTTTTGACTTTCTTCGCTTGTTACTTCTTGTACAAATTCTTTATACTTGTTTAAATCGATGTTCATAAATATTTTCCAACTAGAAATCCTGCTAAAAATACAAACCAATCAAACATAAAGTGCATAATGAAACTGAGAGCAAATATCTCTTTCCAATGCTCTTTGCAAATGTCTAACCATGTAGCAATTTTTTCTAATACTCCTCTTTTGCTCATTATCCTTCATCCAATAGAGGTAATCTAGTACCAAGTGGCTGACCACTCCATTTTTCATAATCTGGCATAGCGTCAATCTTTTTAGTGATGTTATTACCGGCCCACTTGTCTGCTAGTTTACCGTTTAGTTTGACCCAGAAATCCATTGTTTGACCAGTCTTGGCTTCAATGTTCTTATCAGAGTCCGGAAAGATTGCTTTCTCAGGACACTCTGGAATGCATACACCGCAGTCGATACACTCATCAGGGTTGATAGTTAAAAAGTTGGGCCCCTCGTAGAAACAATCTACGGGGCATACAATTACACAATCTGAGTGTTTGCAGTTAATACATGCTTCAGTTACTACGTGGGTCACCAGTCCTCCTAAATATATGTATATATTTATTGCTCTTGAACAGAGTCAACAATTAACGTGGTAAAATCTGTATCTTCTCTGAGTAGTTCAGCATTGATACTTTTACCGCCTTCTAGGATCTGCTGTAACACGCTGTTGTTGTGCATACCAGTGATACCATATCCGCTTTTTCTACAATGATACACAGAGCCAGAATAACCATAGAAATGAAAATGGTTATCGTAGTCTTCTACCTTAGTAACTCCAGAGTTCAATCGCCAAGAGTCACCCTTGAGATAACCTCCTCGCCATCCACCTAATACTTTGTATTCAGTATTGCCTTCATATTCATACTTGATAACTACCCAATCTTCTGGAAAATATTCGCTCATAGTTCTTCTCTTAATTTGATCTTGTCTAAACTAATTTTGTCTTTTAAAGACATCACGTATGCCGCAACTGCTAGAATCAAGATTGCTCCAGCCTCTCCTATAAGAGTAAGCGGCTCCATCTCTTTACTATGTAACACGATAAGTCTACATAACGCAGTCATTGCAATAATGATAGGCAGTGTGACTGGGATTCGTTGACTGCTGTAGAATGCACCGATCATACCGATTACTTCCGCATAGATGAAAAGCATAAACAAGTCTGAAAGTTCTACCCTCAGATTGATTATCATTTCATAAATCTCGGAACCAGCCGCAAACACTGTTGCGATACCGATCACCGCAAGAATAATTTTCTCCCCTAAGATAGTGCTCCAGTGAAGTTTTTTATTCGTGATGATATCTTTCACATTTAGTCCCATAAGTTCTCGTAGTATCTACCAAACAAGCGGAAGCCATTGCTGATACGCTTGTGGTATTCTTTATGTCCTTTACGATCCCATTTGTGAGTATCGTTTGGACCCTTGACAAACTGATACAGCTTGGGCTTACCATCTTCATCAAACTCTGTGACTTTAGAGCCCCAGTCGTATTCGCCGCTATGAAACTGTTCTTCCCAGTCTTTACCCTCGCCCACTTTGCTGTCGAAAGCAAAGATCATTTCGTCTAGTACCCAGTCCCAACGCTTAAAGTGAAACTCGTCAGTAGCACCATTGTTCTTTTCTTCTTCAGTAAGAGACTTTGCGCTAGTGCTACGTAGTTCTTTAGGAACGTCTTTGTCATCTACAAAAGGTGCACCGTGCTTAGATTCTTTGAGTTGCTTGAGCATAGGCAAGACGATGTATGCAAGTGTATCGTCCATGCTCCAAGTGTCCCAACGGTCGATATGCACTTTGATAGTGCGTTCTTTTTTAGAATCGACCCAAAGCAAAAACTTGTAAAGCCAAGTTGTAGGACGTTCTTTGCCCCAGTTACTTACAGGATTGTCTGGAGTAGGATCAGGCTCAACACTACCATGTGCAAGCCACTCACCAAAGTTGTGAACCCATTCAGGCTTGTCTTCGATACCGTATTCGTCTTTTACTGGCTTAGCCCAGAAGCAGAGTTTTTCTGCTAGTTGATAGGGTCCAAACCAGTTTTTATAGGGACCAATCTTTACTTTCATTTCTCTTTATTCCCAAAAATTTTACCTACTGTGTTCTTTACAGCACCACTAGCGGCTTTGGTCATTGCATCTACATACGCCGCATACATCGCTTGTGCAAACTCTTTTTGCTTATCGCTAGGGATAAACAAGTCTTGCACTTCATCAGGCGACATGTCGATTTCAATCTTTACTTTCATTTAATCCTCGATCAAAATATTGTTCTCTGCACGATACGCAAGTTCAGTCTCCATTGCAGTACGAAATTGTGGATACATTCTAGGAACATTATCCAGACATGCTTGGATATGTGCGTTGCTCATTTCTGACAATTTGACTTGACGTAAGGGTTGATCACCGTTCTTACCGTATGTGCCCCAAGTAAGAGCCTCACGAACTTTGTCGTGACCGTCTTCTAAGTATACTGTTAGATCCTCTGCAGGGTGTCCAACATGCATAGAGCGACGGACATAATCAAGTCCACCGTCAACCATATACTCGACACCGTTAGCATCACGGTGTGTCACATAATCATGACGATGACGGCTCTCAATGATTGTACCGTCTGGGGTACGCATAGCGTTCCTAATAAGTGTATTCATGATCTTCTTCCTCGTCTAGCTTTAGCCAAGCAGTCATTTCTTCTTCAGTCAGCAATACTGAACCTTGTTTATACGCTTCGTTGGCGCACATATTGCAATACGCAACATATTCGATAGCGTGTCTATGCTCACGATTGTAAGATGCAATGGCTAGCAACTGGCCCAAGCCCTCATCTTCAGTTAGTTGATGTCCACACGATGCGATAACAGTCATAGGTCTTCTCTCCAACTTTGTGTGTCAATAAACACTTTGAGGGTTTTATCCTCATCTTGTAAACTATACTTGATTCCTTCATCTTTGTCAAGATATTTGGTATAGCTACGTCCCTTTTCATCGATAACTTCAAAACGGGTAACTGACTTCATGCGTTGTAGGTCTTCGCCATCTGCTATAGCGTTATGAATAGCCATATAACCGCAATCCATGCCCCGTCCATACATACTAGGATCGAAACCGAATACGTTGTACAGTGCAAAACGGTAAGAACCGTTCGATCTGATATCGGCTTCATGGATACGCTTGCACACAGCATAGAACGCATCTTCACGTTCTTTCTCAGTCAGACCCTTCCACCAAGTCTCATTGTCATGCTCATAGATTTTACGAGCCTTTTCCATTTCTTGGCCGATATCAGCAAGTGCTTGTAAGGCTTCTTCACGTTTTGCTTTTTGTTCCTGCTCATATTGGTGACGAGGGTCCATGCCCCCGTCACTTTCGATATCAGTGTACTTGTCTTCGCTCATTGCGCTACCTTTACCGGTTTAACATTACCATGATCGAACCACCAATGGTCCTTTTTATCTAACCCTTGTACTAATGCTACTTGAATAGCATGTTGTTTGTGTAAACATGATGCTAGGTCTTCAAAACTATTACCTTGACACAAGAAAGCAGAAGTCTCATTATCGTACAGATAGAAAGTGTTACCTTCTTGCTCTATATAGCATTGCTTGAACACACGATCTAGGATACGTTCAGCTAGTTCTATATTCTGAATGTCCCGCATAACCCGGGTAAACATTCGTTGCATCTTTACCGCTTCAACGATTGCTCGGATTATCCAACCTAGTATCGCACCGATTATCAGTAGTTGTATTTCCCACATTGTTAGTTTCCTGTACAGTGTTAACTTGTTTATTTTTGTTAACGGTCATTAGATAGTTTAGACGCAATTGTCTACGTCTTCGTTCCCCAATATTATTGAGTTTTCTCATTATATAAAAAATCCTCGTGGTGAATCCACTCATCGTTATCTAAGAATCCCCACTGTCGTTGCTGGGGGCCTACAAAAAATAAAGTAGTAGCAGGTTGTTCATTGTCTAGTTCTAGCCAATGATATTCTCTTGCCTTGCGCCTTACGATACTGCCCGGGCCTTTCCAAGTTGTAGTCTCGTTGCCTTCATTATCGAAACTGTGTTCCCAGTAGCCGCCCTTCAATACGATTGTAAGATAAGGCCAGGGGTGATCATGCATGAAAGGATCGTCACTTCTTACGATCTTGTGTAGCATTACATTGAAGGGAAAAGTTTTTCTGTCTTTAAGAAACAGATAGTAACGGTGCATATAATCAGCGCCCGTTCTGCGATCAGGTATCAGACGATATCTACCTATTTTGTTCATTAGTTTGTGAAACAGGTTCATCAATAACATACCTACACGAATTAAAAAAGAAGCGGGCTACAAAGCCACCCGCAGGGCTGAGTCAAAATTAGACCCGATTTGAAGCCATAGCGCGGTAACCAGCGGCTACTACTGCACGGCTAGGAGTACCCAAACGATACTTAGTAACACCGTTACGATTGGTGTTAGCATAGACCGCATAGCCACCACGTAGGCGAAGATCGCTTACTGTAGCAGTTGGGTTAGCAATACCAAAACGAGCGGCAATTTGCTTTGCGGTTAGTTCTTCACCGTTCTTGAGAGCGGTTAGGAATCGTGCCGACTTAGTTTGAGTTGTAGTTGTCATACTTTTCTTTCCTCTTAGTTTGACCGTTGCTTCTTACACAACGTATCACTATCATACATGCATCCAACCTAGGATACAAGTTTTTTGGGCAAGCAAATAGCTTGTTAGAAGCCCAAAAAATGTATGAATAGTAATTCCTTAATGTTCCAGGATCCATCTTAAAATTCCTGAAAAGAGTAATACACCGATCACTCCATTCAGCAAGATCAATGCTCGGTCCTTCCACATAAATCCTACTACGAACCATCCAATAGCGCCTAGCCAACTTAATGACATATCCCAGAGTTGCAAGGGTATTCCTGCTAACTCTACATTGGGGATATTTGCAGATCGGATAGTGATAGCAAATAATACGATAACACTGCTGGTCCATTTAATCCACCAGCTTAAGTCTCCTTTAGGAGTCTTGCTTTTGATGATTCGATTACTGTGTTTTACTTCTCCTACAGTAATCTCTTTACCTTGATCAGTAACGATAACAGTTTGTTCTGGTAAACTGTCTGTTACTGTAGTTTGTGATATACTGCTGTCAAAAATCTCAGGGTCACCTGAGTGATTGATAGTCTGAGTTCTAGGCTCAGTATGGTTTATAGATGGTTGTCTTAATCTCGGCATTATCCTTTCTCTGTGTTAGCCTTCTTTATAGTTCATCAGCACTTGTAGCAGTTCCCACTCGCCATAAGTTAGACTGAACTTTTCTGCGCTACGCTTGCGGTCAATGTTAATATCATATCCTTCACCATTGCTCCACTCAGTGACTTCTATATAATCATTGTCACCTGAGTGATGACAGTAAGGTTTTAGTTCGGAAAACACTGCTCGTCTTTTACTTACTTCAACCCCAGACATTGTTAGATACTCCATAATTGAACATCATGACGAGAGTAGCAAATACGATTGCGTACCACACCATTAGCCTTTTCTTCATGGGCTTCATGGCAGATCCTCCCATACAATTTCTTCTGATTGTCCTCGATCAACGGCATGAGTATCACACAGTGTACGGATCCAGCCACCGGTGCGACATTTTCCCGGAGCACCACAATCTTCGCAAGTAACTGCACTCATGCTTTCAGCCATGCGTTCGATACCATCTACCACCTCATCGCCGCCATTGTAGTAGAAACGCAGTGTGCCAAACTTTTCTTTTACTTGGCTAGCTACTACTTGCGGACATGCATCAGGTACAATCTTAAGTTGTGGTTCAGGATCTTCTAGTGCTTCACCTAGCCACTTTTGCTGCCATTTGGGCAAACGATTAAACGTACTAAAGTCACCTTTAATAGCACGGCTCAGCGCCCGATTATACACCAATGCTTCTGCACGTTGTTTGCGTGTCCAATCAATATGACGTTGAATGTTAGCGCACATCTGGTCAATGATGTTGTACCAACCGTCGCCATGTTCGAACCCCCAGCACATAGCAGTACGATTCATGGGCGCATAGCGATCACGAAAAATCTTGGGGTACTTTTCTACCAACTGCTTGTCTAGTTCTTTTTTCATTGAAACAAATACCAAACACCATATATGATTAAAATCCACATAACGATGCCGATGGGCAGTGCAACTAAGCACCCCTTGAAAAAGTCAAGGTCGTCAGGTACATTTTTTCTTTCATTCATCACAGTTTTCCTTCCTTACGCATCTGTTCACGTATTTTTGTTGCACTGATATCGTGTGTAGCATCGTCAAACACTTCTTGTTCGATTTTATATCCTACGTCTCTACCATATGTAATGTTAAGAATGTTAGGTACAATACTAATTTTAACTTGACCAGCAAACTTAACTAGTTGCTCTTTTAAATTTTCTACAACGACTGTTGCAGGAAAAGGATTCTTTTCGTCAGTGGGCATATCTCTAACCATTAGAAACACTTGTCCGTGTTTTGCTAATGCTCTGTCAAACAATGCTTGATGCCCAAGATGCCAAGGTTGCCATCTACCAAGCATCTGAGTTGAAGGCGCTTTGTTGTTCCAAATAAATTTGTCGCCTATCTCCCATGCTATTAGTTTAGCATCGATGTCACCACGTTGACTTTTTACAACGTAATTGCAATCACCTACATTAGGTCTTTCGAACACTGCATTGGTGTCTTCGAATCTGCCTTTTGCTATAGTGTCTACCCATACGGTATAGTCCGCACCAAATTCTTCTCTAGCCTTATCAAACGGACAAACAAAATCAGCAATAGCAATTTTTCCATTATCTTCTGCTTCTTTGCAAAGATTGTACATTCTCTGCTTTTGTCTTAATCTACCTTCTTCTGAAAAGTCCCAGTCATTTGCATCACTGCGAACTTGATCAGCATTAAACCAAGCAACTTGGTCTCCTAGTATTTTTACTAACTCTGTTGCTAGGTACGTTTTACCACTCCCTGGTAATCCAAAAATTAAAATTTTCATTATTTTATAATTGTAAAGAATATCAATTTATCCACGGCGCATCCTCGCAATATCTTTCATGTGTTGTTCGTCAATGACAGGAACAGCATTAGACTTGTGCATAGTAGCGATACCCTTGATTAGAGTACCTGTGTACTTCATAGGCTCACGTTTAGCACAGGTACTACCGTTAGACATTAAGTCTACACTAGGATACATTTCTCTGTGTCGCTTAGACTGCTCACTGTAAAAACTATTAGAAGGAGGGAGAGGTCTCCAGTCTTTCTTAGAATCACGTTTGGGAGCGATACCGTGGACGTAATCAATGTACTCCTCTAGCGTTTTCTTGGGTTCACCAATACGCTTCATGATTTTGTTGTAGGTGCGCAGTTCTTCAGTCCACTTTTCGACCTTTGCCTTAGTGATCTTAGGCTTGCGCTTCCGTGTGCTTATAGTTGTATAAGCATGGCTCATAAGATGCATTGTCATACTTTACTCCATTCCCAAGCACCTGCACCGATGTAGCGAGACTTCTTGTATCCTCGCTTCTCCATCTCAGGGTCTACGTACTTGTCTTGTACATCAGTACCAGCATACTCAAAATCGTCAGGCGACTTACCTGGATTGTCTTTAAGCCAATTGTCTTTACCTGCTTGATAAGCATAATAAGATTCTAAGTTAGACATTATACATACTCCTTAACATGCTTGCAAGTATTTCGGAAAGTAAATCCGGGACATGTACAAGTGCCAGCATCAGGGTCAACTTGATAAGTGTTGCCCTTAGATCCTGTGATAGTGATCAACTTAGACTTGACTTCGTTAACGATGAAAGCATTGGACTTGATCTCGACAAACTTACGACCTCTACGATCCAGTCGCATCTTGCCAGATGCCTGACGCACTTCTCCCTCACCAAAGGGTTGATAGGCAACGATCTTGTCGCCGTCTACCAAATAAACGTGATTGGGCTGGCGATAGTCAACGTTCCAAACAGTGACTTCTTTAAGAATTTGCATCCTCAAGCATCTCCTTCAGTTCTTCTAACAATCCCATCAACCGCTCCATAAGAGCCTTGTCTTTGGGTTCGTCAGTGTCTAAAACAACTTTCAGTTCGATCTTCATAATGTAATTATACTCGGTATTTGGGCTAATGTCAAGCCTGAAAATCCAGGAATTTGCCCGGATTGAAGTCCAAAACG
>Ga0099851_1000159_pt1 | contig 27154 bp, 9 predicted proteins | sample CB_VirMetaG_6_FD_78176 | JGI IMG/M metagenome (GOLD analysis project Ga0099851, IMG submission 78176) | Freshwater to marine saline gradient viral communities from Chesapeake Bay - CB_1508_2 Viral MetaG | ecosystem: Environmental > Aquatic > Marine > Coastal | place: USA: Chesapeake Bay... | reverse complement strand
TGGCCTCCTCCTCCGCCCCATCCATGCACATTCATTGTACACGAAAAAGGAAAACTTCCGTTAACATATCGACCCGTAGCATCGTTTTGGTAAACATCACGAGTACTCCATTCAACTACGCCGTCACTATTAGTAATTGTTGCCGCTAATGCTGCCGGACCTCCATCGTTTCTAACATGGAATCGCATTTGAACAGGACCCATATTACCGTTATTAGAAAGAAACTCTGATGTCACTAATTGTTGTCCCGAGCGGAATTGGGCAATTGAACTAGAATCGCCGCCATAATTTGTTTTAGGGACAGTGCTATAAACTGTTTGCCAACTATTACCGCTAAGTATTTGGGCAAAATGTTCTTTAGGTTGTGCTAGTCCACCCAATACACCAGGCCAATACCCAACTGGTCGAAAAGGTGAGCGAAGTGCATAACCATTTCGAGTATATTCTTGTTGAAGAGGTCCTACATATACACGAGCATTTGATATCTCCCAACGAAAACTGTTATCACATGTCGCAGTAAAAGTATACACACCACCTTTAACAGGAGTCCACGTAAAATTTAATATGTGATTTTCTACACCGTTACCGTAGTTTGGCCATACTCCATAAGTGTTTAAAAAACTAGGCCAGGTTCCAAATAACGTACGAGGTACTACACCAGACGCATAGTTACTGTTTTTCTTAAATGTGAATTCTTTTACAATTTTTTTAGTTGTCATTATGGGGTATACTTAAACCAAATGTCACCGTCTTCGCCATCGCTATCAGTTGGATCGCTAGTCGAAACAAACTTTCTACTACCATCCCAAAATACGCTACGTGTCATTACATATTGTGCAGTAGCAATTTGTGTTGTGTTAGCACCAAAAGCTGGTGTTGGTGCAACCGGTGTTCCTGTAAATGTTGGAGACTCAATATCTGCTTTTATGTTAATATTTGCTGTAAGTGCGGCAGTTTGTGCTAGGTTAACACTGTCAAGTCTACCACTAAGAGTGCTGACAGTGGTGTTAGTTGTGTCAACATTAGAATTTATTGTGCTAATACTTGCGTTTGCGTATGTTTGGAAACTACCAACATTAGCGTCTAAGTTAGGGATAGTTGTACCTACTACTGTGCCTAAATTAGCACTGGTTGTATCTGCTCTTGCGTTTGAAAATGTCTGATATGATCCAATGTTAGCCTGTGTTGTGTCTATTTCAACGTTGGCCGCTGTGATGTCTGCTGTAAGCTGTGTTTCTGCGTTTACTCTTGCTGTAAGATTTGCATGGATAGCGACAACATTAGCTGTCATTGCTACATCAGCGTCATATCTATTTTTAGCATCTGTGCTGTCTACATAAACTTTTGTAGTAATGCCCATGTTGCTTGATGCATTAGCAAACACATCAATAAGTCCAGTACTTCCATTGATGTTTAAAACATTGGTATATGTTCCGCCTACATTAGCAAAGAACGCAACATTGCCATTATTGTTTGTGTTAGTAATATGTACTAACCCGTCTAATTCTTTAATTTCTAAATTACCGCCGCCACCAACAGTTAAGTTACCAGCAACATCTACATTACCTGCAATATTTGTACCTACAGTGATCCAGTCTGTGCCATCATAACTTTTAATATTATCCACACTGGTATCATACCAAAGTTGTCCAGTGATTGGATTAGCTGGGCTAGTGCTTAAAGCAAAATTTTCTAATAGGTGAACAAAGTTTTCGTTTGTTTGATCACCGTAATTCTGTACTAAGCGACCAAACAAAACTAGACTAGTGTCGGTAGTGTTCTTAGTACCGTCTAATACTAATATTGTTGTTCCATCTGTTTTGCTTACGTTATATGACATGACCCTTTACCCTTACAATTGGCTAGTTAAGTTAGTTAATGTTTGTATTCTAACTGTATAATCAATCTGAATTAATCTGTTTAATGATTTTTGTACAGGATGAAATACAACATGTGTTAATAACTTGCCGGTTGTTGCTAGTCCACTTGTACCATCTGTACTACGTGCTTTAAGCCCAAGCTCATCAAAAGTATATGTATCATCAAGGGATGTTGAGTTATCAAATGCGCTTTGTCCTGTTGGCTACCATAATCGAGTAAGCAACTAACTAGTATATCTGTATACACTCTACCTGGTGTATGTCTAACTTCCATTTTGTTACGTGTAGAATCAGCATTTAGTGTGCTGGTATTGTCTACAATTTTAGCAAAGGTTGGATTGTACAAGTTACTGTTGCTGGTATTGGTATTTGATGGCAAGTAGTTAATTACCCCAGTTGGGTCGACACTTGTACCACCATTACCAAAGTGCATTTCGTAAATGTAACTTTGTCCTTTATTGGCAAGGCTGTATGCTATTGCTTCACTAATGTTTTCATAGTGAATAGCATTGCGCTTGTCAATGAATACTTCCCCAGACTCTGGGTCAAAGATTTTAATATGACCTTGTACATGTAAACCGCTTTGTTCGTCGGGTTTACGCTCAAGATCTGATTGTTCAGGTAGAGTTTGCATATTAGTATTTTCCGTATCTTCAGTATTTATCTGGGAATTTATCATGGAGTATAACTCCTCTCATCTTTAATCCAAGTAGCCCATTCTGTAGTGCTAGACTCTAGTGTATCACCAGTGCCATATGCTTTCCATAAGTAGTCCTGTTTAATTGTCTTGCCAGTAACACTGACATTTCCATCGCTTTCAACCGCACCTAATATCTGCATTGTTGCAACATTAGCCTGTGTTGCAGTGCCGTTAATTAGTACGTTAGCAGTGCTTCCGATTGTTAAGTTACCACTGACAAAGTGTACTGCTACTACGTTAGCATTAGCAACTGTGTCCAGTATTCTTACATTAGCCGCAGGGCTGGTCATTGTCATATAGTCACCAATATTTGCACTGATAGTTTTGCTTAATCCAACACGCCATGTTACGTTAGCTGTTACAGTCTTTTCGCCTGTTAATGTTGTTGTGGTTGTTGGTACAATATTTGGTAGTACCTGTGCCAATGAACTATCAACTACGCGAGTATTTGCTGTGTGTAGTTCTGGCGAACCTGTTCCATCAACACCACGACGTAGTTGTGATAGTGAGTTAACGTAAACTTGTTTAATGTTTGTTGTGTCAATATAACTTGTGCTGTTAGCATATACATTGCCTAATACCAAGAACACATTGCTGTCAAACGTAATTAAACTATCTGTAGCAAATTCTGTATTTGCTGTCCATACACTTGCTGTTAGTATCTTAGCGGCATCGTATTTCTGATAGTAGTGAATAAGTTCACCGTTAATGAATACTTCACCTGGGATACCAACTGCGGCACCTGGATCTGGCAGTACACTTGCATCGTCAACAAACAAGTTTACATCACCTACGGCCAAGTTAGCACTAAGCGTTGTTGTACTGTTAGCACTGATTCTATAATACTGTCTATCACCGCTCATTGGTTCAAACACTCTAAAGCCATAACTTGCAGTGTTTGATGCTGTGTTTGTAAACACACGCATTTCAAGTGCATCAAACATTCTACCAGGAACAAGTTCTTCTGGTGCGTGACTGTTATAACCATCTAAGTAGAAACCACCAACAATGTTAATATCTTCTGGTCTTGTACCAATTGCTGTATCTGTGTAGAAACTTACAATGTTACTGTCTAATAGATTGTCAATATACAAGTTACTAATCTTAACATTAGCAGTGCCTGTGCTTAGAACATCTCTAACATTAGCTGTAGTTGTTACACCATTGATGCTAATAACATTGCTGTCAAGTTTAGTAAAGCCTTGTGTTTCGTGTATAACAGCGATGTTTGGCTGATTAGTGTAATTATGAAGTACCCGAGCATTACCAACACTATTTGCTTGTGTGATATAGTCACCAGCGTTAACTGTAATGTTATTACCTAAGAATAATGTAACAACACTCTCAATTGGCTGTCCTGATAACATCATTTCATCACGTGCTAAACTTACAACTCTAAATGTGGCATTGTTTTCAAAGTTAAAGTTGTCGTACAAACCTTCAATCTTAATTGGATCATTTAAATTAAATCCACGCTCAATAAAGTCAACTTGCTGTGTGTTGGCACTAGTAATCTTATGTCCAGTATAACTAAATCCAATTATATTACTTGTAAGTGTAAAACTATTAGCTGAGAATACTTTACCTTCAACCCTAGTACCTGGATAACCTGTACCGAACATTAACTGATCAAGATCTTTTGCTGGGCGTCCGTATCCAGGGACATAATAACTGGTGATTCTGTCGGCGGCATTTAATAATACATTGCCACTGTTAAGTTCGGTATAACGTGTAAAGTCAAAAACAGTCTGCGAACTTACGTTAGCATTTGTTGCTAGGTATGCTGTGTTATTGTAGAATATAATGTTACCATTGGTAATATATAAATTACCATTGATTGGGATAATACCGTCGCTGTTAAAGTTATACTGCTGTACCCAGTCACTAACAGGATCTGCAATATATAATCTGGTACCATCTGCTCTAAGATACAATCCTGTTGGTTGAGTTGTTTCTAAGTCTGATGAATTATGTACTGTTGCAGTGCTTACATCAAACGGGGTTGTTAAAACGTAACTCCATATCTTATTGTATTGTTGTCCAACAATATAGAGTTCTTTACCATCTTGTCTAAATCGCATACCTGTTGGAATGTTTTCTTCACTGCCAACATATAAGCTACGAGAGCTATAAGAAGCCGACGATACTAACCAAGGTACAGTCAAATCATATTCAAATACTGTATCACTTAACGTACCCAAGATGTACATCTTGGAACCGTCGTTGTTGAACTCAACTGCGCGAGCACTTGCCTCTTCACTCACAATACTCTTAACTGAAATATTAGCGGCTGTGTTTACGCTCCATGGTGTAGCTAGTCTATATTCGTATACACTGTCAGTATTAATACCAATGGTATACATACGCTCGCCGTCGCTTCTAAAATAAACACCTTGTACACTAGAGTCCTGTGTATAAACATTAGCGATCGCAATATTACTTGCTGTGTCAATCTCCCACGGTGTACTTAAATTGTATTCATATACCGTGTCGGTATTATTACCAGTGACGTACATCTTTGTACCGTCGGGCTTGAAGAATAGATCTGTTACATCTATATCCTCTGACCCAACTCCAATATAACTATCATACTCAATTCTATTTAAATCATAACAATTAGCATTGTTTCCATCAACAACGATAGTATTTTCGTATGCTGTATTAGCCTGCCATTGTGTTACATTACTTGAATAGGTTATTCTATCAAATTTAATAGTACTATCTATAGACCTAACCAGCATATGAGGATGTGTTCCGTCATTACGCATTATCGGATATGCTGTTCCGCCTTCTCCTAAACCATTTACAATAACTGTTGGTGTTGATGTGTAGCCTGACCCTGTTTTAGTTACTGTAATACTGGTTATTGTACCAGTAGCTGGATTAACTGTTGATACTGCTTCAGCACCACTACCACCACCGCCTGTAATTGCAATGTTTGGCGGTAATGTATAACGAACGCCAGCGTTGCCAACAATTATTTCGCCAACAGTTAATTTGTAGTTGTCGCGGTAAGGCTTATATAGATCTGCGTCAAAATATGTAGATTCGGAACTAATTTGAATGTTTGGCGATCTATAGGACTCATCAGCTGAGAAATATCTTGCTGGGACATCAAAATCTGTCCATGTTCCAGTTGCTTCATCTAACTTAGTATAGGTTGGTTGGAAATCTCTTACCTTAGTTTTGTATGGCTTAATTTCGTTAATATAATCTTCGTAGAAACTTGTGTTATCTTTAACGTAGTTTGGTATCTGATCAAGTGTTCTCAAATTGTGTACAACATCAATAAAACTGGTCTTAAAGATCCAGTCTGGTGCCTGTTGTTCTTCAAATACATAATTAACCATTGAGAAGAACAAATTGTTAAACTCAACAGCTAGACTATCAGTCAATAATTCGTCAAATACAGCATTAAAAATATCGCTCAATTCTACATTAGACTGTGGATCAAAAGCAACAACATCAAATACAGAAGCATCAAATCCTGTACCTCCTACTGTAGGATCATACAATGATGTTGAAACTGATACTGTTGCTGACTGTGCGGCTATCAATGTTCTTGTAGCATCGGCGTTAATTCTATAGATTAACCATCGCCCAGACCCGTCGTCATTTACTTTAACATAATAATCTTCAGCTAATGTTAATGCTTGTATTTCGCCATATGTGTTAACGGTATAGTTAATATCGTGTCCATCAACATAACTACTATCGTACCAATCAGTTGGTGTCCATAAAAGCTCTGTTTTAAAAGACTGTACCTTAGTAAGTTCAAACTCTCGAGTTTCACCGTTGAATGTATATAATGACCATTTTCCGTCATAGCGAGTATCAACAGGTATTAATAGTTTGTATCCATCTGCAAACTCAGTGGTATCTAAATAAGATATTTCAGTAAATGAGTTAACTTCAGCATCATACTCTGTTGGTTTTGCCTCTTCAGTATACAAATTCTTAGTACTATTAATTAGTAGTACAGGATGATTCTTCAAGATTGAATTTAACTTTGTAACAAAGACTTTTACTGCCGCTACCCTGTTCACAAATAAACTTTGTCTTGGTCTTGTTAATATACCAATTTGATTTTGTGGGTTTAAAGTTGGGTCAGGTACTACTCTACCACTTACATCGGCTCCAATCAAACTATCTTTTAGTTTATTAATTACCTTAGTAGGCACAATAGATGTTGGATTATTTTGTTGTATTAAACTATATTCATTGTGTATTAAGTTATCACTACTAAGAACACTAGTATCAATATGAAGTACTGTATCTTTAGCCGAGAGTCGACTTGCAACATTGAACACCGACACACTATTAGGTGCTAAAGCTGCCAGATATACTATTCCCTGGTCCTTAGGATTTGAAATGTATTTTTCAAGAGTGCTAGTGCTAAGAGTTCTTAAAGATTTATTAACATCAACACTGGTTCGTCCACTGACCCAATAGTAGTATTTTTGTACAATTATTCCAGATGCTGGATCAACAGAGTTAACGATAGTGTATGCTGTGTCATCTTCGTGCTTAGGTATTCCGTCACCACCTGCTTCAACATATTGACTTGGTAAAAATTCGCTTTCCACCCACTCGTAAATGTTAACACTACTTCCCGGGAATAATGCACCCCAATTCTTTTCTCTATATGCTAATGTTCCTTGCTCATAATCTATAAAACTTGCTTTACTGGTATCCCACCATATTTTGCCAACATGTTGATCACTCCAGTAGAAGCTGGTGTTGAGAATTATGTTAGCACTGGTACCTGTACTATAACTTGCAGGGTCGTAATCTTCTATATAATCCAATTCTTGATCTACTATACCTAAGATTTTCCCTTTAGCAGGATCTAAAATATCAAAATAATTAAAAATAGTCTGTGATCTCTTATTGTATATAAACGCAGAGTTTATAGCATCAATAGCTACCCTTGGCTCTTTATATCTAAGTAGTTCCCATCCAGATTTACTACTCTCATTGTAATATGAATAAGCACTGCCGCCACCAGTTACTAAATTAAAATCGCTGGCCGCACCTACTACCATCATATTATTAACTATTGCTATGTCAGAACCAAAGTTATAACCAGTTTGTAAATCTGTACCAGTTAATTTTTGTGAGTATGCAAATAATGAAGGATTATTAGGAGTAGCATACGGATTATCCATTAAATCGTATACATAAACTGCACCACTATCTTCAACTAACAGAACATAAGTTGTGCTACCAGAGTCAAATGTGGTTTCTGTTTTTGACTTATCAAAAGTTGTGTCAACAGTAACATCACCACCGTCGCTGCCTACGACAAGTTTACCAACACCTTGCGATAGTGCAAATCCAGTTGCAAATTTTTCGCCTTCGTTGTTTGGGTGTGTAATAATTTGCGCAAACTTGTAAAGATCTAATCCTAAATCAGTTATTGCTGTGCTACCACTTGCAGTTTTAATTGCAAGTTTTTCATTTGCCACAACTACATCGCTGGTTATTTTAAGTTGGCTAGTAGATCCGTTGGCTACAATCTCGGCTGTTATACCAGGAATATCTGCATCATTAATTTGTGCAACTACATGCGCAAGTGATGATGAACTAAATTGTACATACCTATCATTAATAATCATTCCATGGCCCGGAGTAACTGTAGGAGTAGTTACAGTAGTACCTACTTTATATTCGCCTACAACTTCTCCAAAAATTCTGCCTACATTGAGATATCTATAGACAGCACCTCTTGTGTAAGTATTGGTAAAGTATTCTGGGCTAGTAATATATAAATTACATCCTGATCCGCAGAGTTCTACTTTCTGTCCAAATCTCTGCCCAATTAGTCCTTGATTATAAGCTGTTATTGTTTGATCCAACTCAAACTGGTTGGTTTCAAATCTAAGTTTTTGTCCTATAGTTGGAACAGAAAACTCGCCAAACTGTATACTTGCAGGAGACACAGTATAGTAATCCGTGCCGTCAACCATTTCTGTACCATTGAGAGTTACTCTATAGTAGTTGGTATTAAAGCTGTCTGGTGCTGTATAAGTTGAACTAATACCATCTGTTGTAAATTCTGTTATAGTTCTATGGTATACATAAGCAGAACCTTCTTTTTCAACACTATCAACCTGTCGCTCATTTGCACCAACTGTTAGAACATCACCATAACGATTAGTTGAAATTGAAACACCAAAGTTGATGCCTGCAGGTCCTGTAACAGAACCAATTAGTTTATAATAGAACTGACGCTTAACAATGCTTATGTTCTCAAGAAGAGCAGGAATAGCGCCTGCGTCAAAAATTATATCGTTACCGCTAACTGTATAGTCTATAGTCGGTAATTTTTCGTTATCGGTCTTTAACACTGGTATAACCAACAAATCAATCGCATTGTCGGAACTGAAGCCAAGAGTAAATGTGTCCGTAAATCCGTCACCTGTTATAGTTTCTGATTCTACTTCTCTGCTCTGAATTGCGTAGCAATATACTGTAGCATTTCCAGGCTCGCTAACATAAAGATAAAGTCCATCCCTACTCAACGCCACCGATTCCCCAAATTTATAAGTAGAGGCACCTGTGGGGTGTGTAATTATTTGTTGATGCTCGCCGTTACGGTATATAAAAACAGCACCTGTTCCACTTACACTGTCAGGAGCACCTACTGCTAGTATTCCATCGGCATTAGCAATGGATTTACCAAAACTATTAACTCTGTCATTCGCACTAGCAGAAAATGATGTTGCAAAGCTCCAGGTGTTAGTACTAGATCTTAAGAAGCTTGCGGCTTGCCCACGACCCAATACCGAACCCGGCGAACCAACATATAAAACTTGTCCTGAATCAGGATCAAGGTCAACTACACTACCAAAGTCATCATCGCCGTACAACTTACTACGTTCTAATTGCAATTTGTCATTGTTTACCCATGGGCTGTTTTTATTGTAAACTCCCCAGTTACCGTTGGCATCTAAATTTTCAACCCATATTTTATCACCCTCTACCCATCCCTGTACCGGATAGACTGTTTGTATCTGGCTTGGAATATCTACTCTTAATGTTGTAAACACATACAACGTACCTGTTCCTGCAACTGCTTGTTCATCAACAAGACTTTGTAGATTTTGTGTTAAGGTTATAGTAAAACGTGTTGTATCTATAACGGTATTAACTTTGTATACACCGTCAAATCTTGTGTCGAAATTTTTAATAACAACCAGATCACCTACTGTAAGGCCGTGATCTCTGTTATGTATAACTTCAACTTGATCGTCAACTTGATGACGCATCGCAAAAAGAATTCCACGAATTATACTTGCACGGTATACATTCCAGTTCTCTGTAAAATCTCTTGCTACCCAGATTTTATAGCCTGTGCGAATCTCGTTAACCACCGATGAAAGATCTTCGTAATTGTTTAAATCAAATAAAGTACGATCAACATCATCAAGATTGGCGAATCCAGCCACCGGCAAAGGTTTTAGTGGGTTGGGCACATCTAATGTTTCTGTGCGTAAGAAGTTTGGATCATATACGCCGTAAGACTTGTAGATGTCGTGTTCAGAATAACCAATAATGTCATCTTGTTCTGTGACCCCATTGCCTATTAATTGAAGTGAGCTTGGATTACTATCAAAAAGTGATTCGTCTAACTCTACTTCTGTAAAGTAATTAGAATCTAACGCTCCGTACTCGCCAACTCTAACAGCCCAGTTTTCGTACCAGTCAATGTCACTAGACAAATTGCCAAATACTGCTCCTTCGAGTGCATTAAGAGCATTCAACGTACCTTTATTCTTAATAAGTCCTTGATAAAACTTTGCCTGGGTAGTAGTACTGAGACCAAGATTTGTAAAATAATCTCTATCCCTAAATCCAATCAACCCATTACTGAATAATTGTATTCCTTCGTTAACTGGCTGATTGTGTATATCGTAATAGTTTATACCTTGCTGTGCGTTAGTAGCAAAGTTATTGATTATACCAGACCGTAATTCTTCTTTAGCAATTTGTTTCCAACTGGTAGTTTGGAACGTTGAAGCGGCAACAATGTTTTTAAGTGCAGTATAATATTTTTCTTTGTATTGAACAATAGTACCTTTAAGGTAGTCAATACCGGCCTGCCAACTATCAATCTTATCACTACTATATATAAATCCTGGCAATTCAAGGCTTCCATTCCATGAGCCAGTTTTACTTCCACTTAATTTTATTCTATACTGTCTATTGCCTAACTCAGGAACATAGATAACATCGTTGAAGTCTGTAACATTGTCTAATATCAGAAGATGCTCGTATTGTATCATCCCAAATTCAGCAAATCCAACTGTTTGTTGCGAATTTGAGGTAAATGTAAACAGACTACTTTCTCTGTTTACTGTAAAATTATTTTTAGTAATTGCTTTAAAGTTTAAGTCTAACACACGATTATGAGTTGAATCATTAACAACGTGACCAACTACTGCACTTTGGTTATATACTCTTAGAGTTGATGACACTGGACTTAATACAATTATATTACCATTACGCCATCCTTGTCCGGACCAATGTAAAAATTCTTTTACACTTAATATCCAATCTTTTTGCTCTTGTAGGTCAACGTCTCTATCTTTAAAAATAAATCCTTGTGCTATTAAAAATCTCTGATAACCTACTAGGAAATCAACAACCTGTTGTTTAGTGTTAAATTCAAAACCGTATGGAATCGTAAATCGTGATTTTTTAAAGTCTCTATAAATCACTCCTCGTTGTGTGCCTGATGTTACAACATAAGAATTGTTGTTAGGCTCACTTGGGATGATTGAAAAATATGGATTTGTTAAATCGTATCCGCTCACTGAATATCCGTTTGGACTCTTCTCAACAATTACAGCACTATACGAAATTCTGCTAACTGGTGCGCCGGAGTGTAATTCTAAACGATAATTTTCATCTGGGATGAGGACACTGTCGGTGACGCTTGTAGGACTATTCTGCTCTGCTAACAGTTCAATAAACTTTTTATCAGTGAAGCCGGCTACTTTGTAAACTAGTCTAACATCCAATAGTTTAAGGTTTGTCTTGATAGTTCCTGATGCATCTCCTACACCTAAGTTCTTAACATAATCTCTAATCCAGTTAATATATCCTGCTGTTCTTTCAACTGTTCCAGCAGAATCAGTATAACCATGAACCATTACTTCCTGTGGAGTTAAATGTTGTCCTTTAAGATTTATCTCAAATTGAGATGTCCAAGAATTACGTTTGTAATTCTTTGTGTTCAATTGGAGTCCAAAATATCGACCTGGTTTAGCAAGAGCTAATGCTAAATGAACAGCAAATGGATACTCACTACTACGTCTCCAAGCTAATTCTGCTGGACCTATGTCTCCAACTGCATAACTGCTATTAGCTTGAGCACTATCAAAATCAGTAACTAGTGTTTCGTTAGGTGAACGTAGATTTCCTGCTTCGTCAACAGGGATAAATTGTGATAAATTTGGTCGTTGATAGCGTAAGTCAAAACCAGCACGTTCACCGTCGTGAATATAACCAAGACTCAGGTCACTCCATAATACATTGTTACCACCTGTATATGGTGCAGGACCATATCGATCTTCCCAGTAGCTTGGCTTTTGACTAAAACCTAACATTTCCCAAGGATGTGTGTGCGGACGATCTGTATCGTAAAAATGTCTAAAGACCGATCGCCATGTTCCTGGCAAACTTTCACCATTGATAATATCAGTAAAGTTTTTGTAATTGTAAGTGAACGGGTCGCTTGACTTGAAATGTGTGTTAGTAGAAAAATCTAGTCTATTTGTGCCTACCCATGCTAAGAATTTTTGACTTATTATCTGGTTAAATTCTTGTCTTGTATAATCAGTAGGTCTAAATTTACCAGGAATATAATCATGTAAATTAAATGTGTTAATATCGTAGTTAACTTTAATGTTGTTGTAAATTCTACGCTCAAGTTCAATTAACAAATCATCTCTAAAGTCGTTGAATGCAGGAGTCAAACTTCCGTCATGACCTTGTATTACAGGAACCGGAGTACGTAGTGTGTTATCTGTATATTTCTCTGGGTAGAATTTAGGGAACATACCCATCTTAGTTGGAGTTTCTGGTACCCAGCTTCCGTCGGTGTTATTGTATTCAACAATATTAATCTTGTCATTAAAAAGTAATCTAAAACTACTAGTAAAAGTAATAGCAGGACGATCTTTATTAAATGTGTAGTCTCTGTCTTTAACTAACAACACTTTAGTAGTTACATTGTTTGCTCTTCTAGTCAGATAAACAAATACAGCCTTGTTACTAGGAGTTGTATCATCGAATATTCTAGTTATCTCGTACGTTAGTAACTCTGGATCATATATCTCATAGGGTGGAAGCTCAACTCTGTCTGTTGTTCCATGCGGGACCATGTCACTGTAGTACCAAGGGAAACTTTCATTCTTTACTTCATGAATCTTATTAATAATAGCATCAACACTTCCTGAAATATCATTAAGATCTATTTCAAGATTTGCAGACAATTCTAAGAACTTATCTTTAAATTTTGTATATTCTCTATTAGCCAAGCTAATAGCATCAACAAAGTTCATTGTTGGGTGATTTAAAAATAAGTTACTATAGATAGCTGGCGAACTATGCTGTAATATACTTCCACCATTGTTACTATAAGTTATGTCCCTTAGGTTACTGTTGCCAGGAACACTACCTACTACATTTAATGCATTATTTTTTAATGTAATCAAATGGTTACGCATTTGTCCTAAGGTTAATGTAGACAAATTCTTATTAAGACTGTTTATATCTAGGTTCTTAGGTACTTCGTAGTACGCACTATTTTGTACAGCATTTTGATTAAACACAGCAACAAAAATTGCATCGCCAACAGTAAGTATTTCTGAATTTACTAAAATAGCATATCTATCAACAACCTGTGTTGTGGCAAAATTTGTTGAATCTATTGTTTGGTTATTAACAAAAACTTTAATGTTTGGTTGATTGAGACTGGTGTCCGGTAAAGCATCAATTGGAAATAAATTTGATTCACCAGTATAGGTAAAATTGTAAACCTGATATTGTCTACTAAAGTTTTTATTAATGGCCCAAATATTTTCACGTGCTACTTCAGTCACTGAAATATTTTTTTGTAGATAACCACTGTTGTGCTTTTTGGTTTCTATATCTCCACTGCTTAACAAATATGTAAAAGTTTCGCTATCAAAATTGTTGTCAAATTGAATATCACCTAGGTTGGCAAAGTTTTTATAACTTAACGGAAACCCTAATATAGCATCGTTACTTCCTGTGCCTCTGCGATATGCAAACAGTTTTGACCCAGAAAAAACACTTCCGTTGTATGTTGTTGTATCCGAAAAACTAACTCCACTAGTATCTATTAGATCATATAATGGCTCTTGAAATGATTGTGACTTAATCTGTGAAGTAGTCCAGGATGTGCCGTTATAATGCCACTGTTTCCCTCCATTAGTGCCAGACAAAACTAACACTGTGTTTCTTTGCTCGACTATTGCATCTGTGGCTTCTACTAGATATGCTTTATATAAATCAGAAGGACTCTCACTTGCTAATTCAATACTAAAATCGTATATCTTATTTCTTACATTATTATTAACATCGTTCGCAAAAATTATTCTATCGCCGTCAAACAAAGTTAAACTACCAACAGTTAACTTTTCAGTATCAATACATACAATACCATTTACTTGAGTAAATGCATTTGTAATAGTAGTGTCAAGTTGGTCAACATGTTTTTTCGCAACTGCACCAGAATTGTATAATTGATAATCTGCTTTAAATTCTATAATTGGTCGTTGTGCTCGTTGAGTCTGGTTAAAAACAACATCAGTAGAATTATAAATTGCTGTTCTAGACAACACATCCAAATGGAACCAACGATTTGATCTACTCCATGGGTTGCTGTCTAAACTAGATCTATTGATAGTTACATAGTTTGCATCCATTGGTTGGAGATAAATCTCCAATCTAGCACCCGATCCTGTGCCACCTGTAACCTCAACACTGTTAGTAGGTAATACAGAATACTTTCCTCTACGATATACGCTAAAACCTGTAATTGGCCCTGATTCAGGATCGTCAATGGTAATAGATGGTATAGTATCATATCCACTACCACCACTAGTGATTGTAATAGCAGTTACAACTCCATTAGTAACTGTAGCAGAAGCAGTTGCATTTGTTCCACCAAAAGGTGCCGGACTGATAGTAACATCTGGTGCACTCAAGTACCCTGACCCACCATTAACTACTTCTATCTCAGTGAGTGCCCCAGTAAACGAATTTATTGTTCCTGACGCAGTAGCAACATTAGCGTCAATGGTATCAACGTAAACCTTAGCTTGTTCTGTGTAAGTGCCGCCAACAACCGCAAGTTTGTCGCCAATCGCATATCCTGTTCCGCCGTCAACAATAAAACTCTTGTTAATGTCTTCTTGTGCTATTAGCTGATCAGCGTCAATTAGTCTAATAGCAGTTCCAACTCCTTCTATATAATAATCCTTATTTTGATATGCTGACACTACACTAGTATCAAATCTAATTTTTAGCCCGTTAGTAAACACTATACCGTTTGGACTTGTATAATTAATTTTTCCTAATATCTCTATATCAGGGTCAATTGTATGGCTTTCTGTGTCAATGATTCTAATAAATCCAACAGCATCTGGATCACTGCCACTTTGATAGTATAGTACTGGAAGGTTAGCCGTAATAGGTGGTACTTCGTTGAATACATTAAGTCTTTTATAGTATTCTTTTGCGGCATTTGCTTCGCCGCCTACAACGCGGATCTTTGTTTCATCGGCTACAGTAGTAACCGGAAATAGCAAAATACGATCGTCGCCATTGGAGTCAGGCTGTAGGCTAATGGTATAGATACTGGTACGCTCTGCCATTGTTACAAGGTTGCTTTGATCAAAATATGCTACGCCATCAACTGTACGTTGGGTGTTTACCCAGAACTGGTCATCAATATAAGCAAGATTAATAAACGCTACAGTAGTCCCATCAAGATAGCGCACCGGTCCATCAATGCCACCGTATAAATCAATTAAGTCTTGTGGCTTTGCTCCGATTACCTGACTGAAGGCTAAATTAGTTGCATAATCAGCGTTACCACTAATGGTCATTCCAGTAAATCTAACCTGTGCATCTTCTAGTGGCACTTTAAATGTTACTGTACCTTGATCTTCACCGTTGTTGTTAACGCCAAGAATTGTTCTTGTTGTTAGGTTAGGTCTGTCGGGATCTGTACCACTGATACCCGGCTTAGTCTGTAACCAAAAATTGTTATTTTGTTCGTCAATGATAAACTTATAAGTTCCACCTCTAGCTAGTGTTATTTTGGGATTTGGAATATTATTATTATCAGTAAAAATATATTCGTTATTAGTAGTATTGTATGTAACTGTATAAGTCTTTTCTCTAGGCACATTGCTTGAGCTGACCAATACGCTGTCTGGACCTTGTGGTAACCAGTAGTACTGACTAAAATTTATAAACTTGTCAAGATCTACTTTTGGATCGTAAGAATAAAATTCGTTATCAAACAATCTATTGTGATTGTTTGTTAATCCGCCATGATAGCCAATTCTGTTAAGTGTATCCTGATAAGTAGTTGCAAAAGATATTTGTTTTGTTACTGAGTTTTGAATTACAACACCAGGCTCCAATTGATAATTTTGTCTATCTGTTGATGGCTCGCTGACATAACTGTCCGTCGACTTATATGAAGGTGCTAATTTTCTACCAATGTACCCGTCAACTCTTATTAAGTTTGGTTCACTAACTAATTGATCAAGTGTAGCATTTAAAAACTTTTTATTAGTATCAGTCTGAAAAATGCTAGGTAGAAAACTATGAGTCTTAATTACAGCCATTACATGTCACCTATGTTCTATTAAGTTGTCCTGCTGTGATAGCAGAAATTATTTGTACATCATCCACAGTTGCCGCACTAATCAAAATTTCGTTTGGTTCAGCATTAATCTGATATAAATTTCCAAAGCTATTTTTATTTGCGGTTGGAACAATAATAATACTACTAATGTTTGGTGTTAATTCGCTGTGCAGATATGCACTAAGTTCGCTGAAGTAAAAACTTTCACCAAACTCCCAATTATCAATATCAAAATAGTTGTTAATGGTTGCAATAACTTGGCTTTTAATTTCATTATCGCTGATATTAATTGCAGGGTTTTTCACTACCTTAAATGTTGCTCTCAGTGCCGGATCAGCTTTAGTACCAAATAATGGTTTGAATGTAGCTGTATTGTAAATGATACTGTCACTGATACTCTTATAATTTTCAATAGTTCCAAATTCTGTATACAGCTCATTGCTTGATGGCGCAACAGGCTCGTCTACTGTATTACTTGAGTCTGTAATATACGACACGTACTGATCACTGTAGTCAGCAGTGAGTAAAAATAGGTCAATTATATTATTTGGACTTGGATCTATTCTTCTGCTGTTTGGGGCATTGTGCGAGTACTGGAATATTAAATTTTCTCTTCCATTAAATGCAACGTGATTAGTTAACACTGTTAACGCTGTTCCGTTTGTTTCGTAGAACTTATCTTCGGTGTATGCGTAAAAAATAGTTCCTGATGAATATAAGTCAATTTTGTTTAATATATCTGTCTCAGTAGCGTATAAACCTACAATGTTAGATCTTAGAACAGGGTCGTATCTAACAAAATTATTTTCGTCGATTGATTGAACAAAGTAGACAAACTTAGTTGCAGGGTTAGTGTCTGGCTCAACTAAAGTTGTAAACAAATCTGGGTTGTCAGGCACACCATCAAGATTGTCGTCAGGAAAAGTAATTAGTATTTTTCTATTATCTTCAAATCCATCAGACTCTACTATTCTGTTATTAATTCTCCAAGTTTGGCTATAGAACAGACTTTCTGCACTGTCAGGGAGTGTGTTTATTCTTAGAACTTTAATAGCGTCTCTAATAGAGGTAGCTGTTCTACTATCATACACTTTTAAGTTTGGATCATAATAGAATCTTGTTTCTTTAGTACTCTGGAAAAAATACTTTATACCTCTGCTGGCTGTTGTATATTGGCCATTTGCGTAACTTAATTTTAGGAACCAACTGTTATCAAGTCCTGTACCAGTTGTGTCGCCGGCTTTAGTTAAACTAAAATCACCGGATCCTAAGTTTACTTCTTCAACAATTCTCCATTCAGTGTCACTTACATCATAACGTAAACCAAATGTTTTATAACTAAGAATATTATTAACAATTTGTGTAATTAATGTTGTAGTCCAAGACGACTTAAACACCGGTATCACAGCAGATACTATACTTGTAGACGGAACGTCCACGCTCAATATAGCCGATCCAATACCAGGGGTTGGGTAACTTATGATGCTTGCCCACATTGTTGTTCGTTGATATTCTGTTACTGGAGTTCCTGTCTGTAACTGATTTTGTGCATCAAAGTACTGTCCACTTGGCGCTGTAAATTTTACTAATGCGCCCTGTGTAAGATACACATAGTTTGACGATGTAAAAGTTCCGGTACTACGTCCGCCATTGGTTGATGACTTTGTCCAAGTTGCAGTGGGTGTTTGTCTTGATGCAGTTTTATAATATAAATGTTTTGATTCTGTAGCTGAGATCAGACTTTGTAGTGTGTCCCTAACAATAGCATTTACTTCACTACTACTAGTAAACTGAAACACTGTGTTTGCAGTAGAATCTGAATTATAAATTATACCATCTTGTGCAATTATATTTGTACTAGAATATTTTCCAGTTGTGTCAATTACGTCAAGATATCTACTTACACCAGAGCTGGTTCTGTTAACAGCTTTTGCTTTTACAACATTATTAAATGTGGTATATGGCAAGACATTGTAGTCTTCGCCGGTGATCATACGGTTCTGTGTGTAATACTGCTGAGGAGCCTTTGTTCGTATATCCTCAAGAGTTTCTCTTGCACTTGCGTTAGTAACGGTGTACTGTAGTGCCGCTCTGACTGTTAGTGTTTCAGGGCGTCCTGTTCTGCTTCTATATGGAATAGTAATAGTAACACTTGACATTTCCTCAGGAGTAATTTTGTATGTTAAATTGTTTGACACTCTATAGAACAATCTAAAGTTACCCACCGGAATGTTTGCAAACGCTCCATCGCCAAATACTAAATCAATTTGATCATTGGCTCTGGTACTAACACTATATAAGTTTCTGTCAGATTCGGAATTGTAAATAACGTTTACACCATTGACTGCTGGTACCTGTGTCCATTCAGAATCAACAATACCAGCCGCTGATAACTTGCTTAACCAAACATCATTATTATTAATATTATTAAAATTAACATTTACAATACGATTAGGCAAACTGTCTTTAATGTTAAAATCTAACTTTTTAAGTTCGCCTTGTTTAAAATATAAAAAATATCCTGTATTATTTGATCCATTGCCCTGGTTATCATTTTTATATAATATATTAAAGAGCCCAGTAGGACTTGGCGATTTTTCGTAGATATATTCTTTATCTAATGTGGTTGCACTTACTACTTCAAACGGAGTAGATATACCGCCAACACTTGATGTAAATGGTTGTGTAGGAATGACGTTGTTAACTAACTTCACAGTGTATTCTGACGTCGTTACACCATTAATTGTTTTAGTACTACCTGGTTTGCCAATTGCCTGTTCGTTTACTAACGAAGCATTTAAAATTGCTGTAAATTGTTCTAACCAATTTTCGTTTGTGATATCATTCCAAGATACTAAAGTATTTTGTAAATTGTTTCCCGACCCATCAAAAACTATTTCTGATGTTTGTATGCTTTGGAATTTTAGAAATCCTGATGCAGGTATGTTACGCTTAGGATTGTAACTAATCAGTTTGGCTAATTTTAATATACTGTCACGACGTTCTGCTGTGTCTAAAAAGTTTTCACGTGCATTTAAGTCTGTTCTAAATGCTAAACTCTGTCCTAAGAACGCAATCAAGTCAATGAGTGCAATGTATTCACTTGATTCTGTAAAGTCGTTAAAATCTTCAGGATAGTAAGTACGCAAGTATTCAATCATGCTCTTGCGTAGTGTTTCAAAGTCAAAGCTCTGGAAATCAGCTTCTCTGAATGTTTGATATATTTTAGTCCAGTCTTCTTGGGCCAATAAACTGGTCTGTCGTGTAGTAGTAGCCATATGTAATCAATACCTATATTCAGTATTTATGGCATTTAAAAACGGCTATTATTATAAAACAGAAAGATTATTAGTTTCTGAATTGAACTCTAATCTAAGACTATCAACGAAGTTTCCTGGCAGGAATGTAAGGTCAATTTGTACTTGTAGTCCGTGTTCAAACTCGTCAAGTAATACACTATCTACTCTGAGTCTTGGGTCGTAATTTACAATGGTTTGTACATCTGCTAGTATAACGGCTTTAGTATCTTCACTTAGTGGCTCATAGAGCATTTTCCAAATTAAACTTCCGAATTCTGGATTCATTAGCTTTTCGCCTTTGTTAATACTAAAGTGATTTATTAGGTCACGTTTAACTAATTCGTAATCTATTAAACGAAACTTTTTGTTTTGACCTATTGTACTTAGGCCTCTATATCTTCCATTTGCCATAACTGTATTTACCCTGCGTTTAGTGTGTCAACAGCATACCTGCCAGAGTTATAAAACAATGCACCTGGTCTACCCAGAGTGTCGTTCATTTTTGCTGTTTCTCGCCATTCCTTGGCTTTTATAGCTGGCAGATTTGTATATATGTTTACAAGTTTGTTGTCTAAATTAGTAATACTTTGAGATGCACTAGTTAATGCTCGCTGTTTGGATTGTCCTTCGATATTTGATAACAATGCGGTTCCAACTAAGTTTACAGTTGCTACACTTGAATTGTTAATATCTTCAAGTATAGAAAATAATTTCTTTTCGTTAAGATTACTATTATTTGTAATTCTGTTATCCTGCAATAGTTGTGTTGTGATACTAGCAATACCACTTTCTTCGTAATACCTATAGGCTAAGTTACTGAAATTCTGATAGGTTAAAATGTTACCAAGGTATGAAGTCAGATTGCCTGTTGTATTAATGAGATAATTTAAAGTATATTGTTGCGAACTAAATGTAAAATCTTGGAACTGATAAGCCACAGCAAGCACACCAGCTACTACTGTAGGAGTATCATTGTCTTTTATCGCTCCTACTTTAATACAGGTTTTATACTGTTCTTGCAAGAACCGTTCCATAATTCTGTCTTGGAGCCCCGGACTAGATTTAAAGTTAGAACTAGTAGTAGTTCCTGCAAGTCCTTCCCACGAACTGCCATTGGCAGATAGATATCCGTAGTTTATTAATGTGTTCTTATGTACAGCATATTTTCCGTAACGGTCGTTCTGTTCATACGTTGGATCATTGCCTGTTTCTAAGTGTGCAAGTTGTACCATTAACGCTTTAACTAAACTCTTGGGGAGTCCAGGTATATTGGTTGTTATCCTTGGCAAGGCTACACCACTAGGAGCGTCTAGTAATCTCAAGCGTTGTCTTGGTGCCTGCTGATCACTACGTAATAAAAAGTTGTTAGCAGTTGTTATTCCTAAATCAGCCATTAGTCGTCCTTCTGCGGCTGACTATCAATCAGTGTGCCATCATTGAGTTTACGTGGTCCTGTTTCTCTTGACCATGGCTCGTGAGTCGGGGTAAATGGTGCTATACTTTCAAATTCAACATCAGTTCTATCATCAATTATCCAACGACTTAGTTCTGCGTTAAAATATACATCCTGCTTTTGATACTGTTCCATTGGAGCGTTACTAATAGGTTGCTTAGGATCAGGAATAGTTTTTCCGCCAGTGTTCAAGTGTATGTCTGTACCGCCTGTTAGCCACATTTCACCAGACGCTACATTCCACCCGCTGGTCGCACCCGACTTAATTCTAAGTGTATCTGTAGTTGTAATATGACCAGTGAGTGTCTTAATATTACTTTCGTTGCCAACTAACAATCCGTAGTTACCTGTGTCTATATTATAGAGTTCTTTAACACGTTCTCGCTTGATTGTTGTTTCTGTCTCAATATTGTTTCCTGCATAACAGTTAATACTATCGCCTGCGTGTATGTTTACATTAGCATCCGAATGTATGTTAACGTTGGCTTCACTGCGTAGACTAAATGATTTAGAACCATATACATTTATAGCACCATTGGGTGTAAGTTCTATCCAACTGTTGCCTTGCTTGTTAGTGATATAAATGATATTTTCTGTGTCATGCATTAAAATAGTATGACCGCCTGCTGTGCGTAACCTTACTAAGTTACTATCTCCGTAGACATCACCATCATCCATAATAAATGTGTGTCCACCTTTACGTGCAGTATATTGGTTACTTGAAATTGTTGTGTCAGTTTTGTTTAACTCAGCATCAATGGCCTGTTTAGTCTTAAATCTATCTTGTAAATCATTAACTGCACGGCCAGGTGTACTCATGCCAAATACAAAACTTGGTGTTTCTCGTTGACTGTTACTGGTTACTGTACCTCTAATCTTGTCAGTCTCTAGTCCCTGCTGAATAACTGTTTCCGCTTGGAATGGGTGCACCACTCTTGGCATTGTTAAGTAATCTGGGCGAGTATCTTTTTCTACGTTATTAAGATTAATTTCGCTATTAGGAAGATACACATTACGTTTGGTTAATTCTCTTTCGGTGCTGTGTGTAATAGGATAAACATATTGTCCTCGTGCACCGTCGTTAAAATCTCTTCCGCGACTTATGCCTGGAATCATTTGCTTACTTGCGCTATTTGGTATACAAGCAAACCAAAAACCCCTACTAGGGTCGCCACCAACAAATGTACATAATACTTGATTATCTAGATCTGGTGGTACTGCCCAGAAACCGTATGTATGTCGCTCTGTACCAAAGTTTGCATCTGCCGCACTGTTTGTTCCTGTAGTAGCACCATAGAAAGGACTAGCATACGTTACAGTCCACCAGCTTAACCTATCTGTTTCGTCACCGCCTAGGTCGGGAATATAAACTTTTAATCTACCAAGACGTGCCGAGTCTGCATTATTTTTGATAATGCCAATGTAAGGTCCACTATCAAGTTTAATACCCGGAGTCGCATCTTTGTCAAATGCTTTATCTACTCGTCTTGGATCAAAAAAATCTGCCATTTATTATCCTAAATTCTCAGTTGATGGAATGTCACCAGCAAATATACCTTTATTTTTACCCGATGGTGCTTGCGAACCTATATTTTGTACAAATGCTGTATTATTAATGTTATCAGGTCTAGCAGTAGTTATCTGTCTATTAGCCTCTATTATACTTCTTCGCTGTTCTGCTGTTTGATTAAATGCTACACTACGTCCTTCTGCTACACCAATTCCTTCAACTGGTGTGTCACCTGATTCAGGAGGAGAATTTAATGCTGGTGCAAGACGATCAATATCCTGTTGGAATATTCCTTGTTGCTCAGCAGTTTCGTCGCTGGTAGTTGCAGGTGCTCCACCGTCATTATTTGCTGAGGTTTGAGCGGCAATATCGTCTGCCAACAGACCTTTCTTAGCAGTTTGTCCATCATCTGTTATTGTAACAGCATTGTTGTCTGGCTCCACTTCTGTTGACTCTAGCATCTCGTTTGGCATTTTGATAATGTCAAGGACTTGTGTAAATTCTCCTGAGTTAAATTTATTAGTAACTGTGAGAACTTTATACACACCATTAAACGTTCCGTTTAATTCGCGACCATTAGATAACTTTACAGCTTTGCCACCACCCGACTTTAGTCCTTTATTTGTGATACCCAGTTCGTCGTCGATATCTACAGCACTCTTAAACATAAGTTGTACATATACCTGCTGTGAATCAAAACTTATTGTACCAAACTCAGAGTTAATTGGGGAGTTATCGGAACTGCCAACAAATCCTTGATACTCACTGCTTTCGGGGTTGATATAGAGATCATCTTGTTTAATAAAATCTGGATCACCAATTATACCAACTCTGAGATTAAGCATATCACCACGTTGTGAGGTATAGATACTGGATGCTAGATCGTTAACTGATTGAGACACCGCTGAATCTTGTCTATTAAGTTGTCCGGCATTAGAACTGTTAGCTGATCGAGATTGATATGTTGTTGGTAAATCTGCTCCTCTATTAGCATCACCGTCGGGTGCATCAGCACTCTGATTATCTAATAGGGTAGGGTCGTTATCTGACCCAGTCTTAGAACTTAGTTTAGAACCTGCTCTCTGTTTAGACCCGTGAAATGCGGTGATCTGTGTATAGTAAGTGCTGTCAAAATCTATAGACAAGTCAATAATGTCTTTGCTATTTCCAGTGTACAGATAGTCATACGATCTAACAATTTTATCTTTCGTAATACGTGTTAACGCAAAATCTGGATGGTGCTGGTTTGCTGTTTTATATTTTTTAATGTGATATGTAACCTTTACTGCATAGGCATTACGTGATTCATCAAATTCTAATAGAGACACATGAGGGATAACCTTAAACCAGTCAAGGTACTTGTATTCTTTGGCTTTAGCTTCTGCCGCACGTACAGCTTTTTTGTCACCGTCTTTTTTAGCCTGTTCAAATGCTTCAATTGCCTGTTTACTATTCTTGGCCTGGTTAACTATGTAACTTGATTTCATTATAACTTTATCAATCAATTGAAGTACGTTTGTGCCAGCACTGACAGGAAACTCCTGTTTTGTCTTACCGTAACTTAACACAGCACCTTTGGTAGTACTGCGTAGATCTTGATCTAGGTCAGTCATCTTTGTTGTGCGAGAATCTGTTTCTTCCTCAAACACAATTTTTGAATTTTTTATCTCGTCATCAATCTTAAATGCAATTAAAGCAGGCGGGTATTTAAATGTTTTACCTTGCCCGTCACCGCTTATAGCTTTAAAATAATTATTGTAAGCAACAGGAAAACTGTCAATCTTTGTTACATACTGTTGTAAAAACTCTTGTCTTTTTTGTTCCTTGGCTCGCTTACTAAAACCTGCTCCGCCAAATGGCTGTTTTTTTAAGAATTCTTTGAGATCTGCATCTGCTCTTTCTTCGTTCTTTTCGGTAGCATCAGCTGGGACTGGTTCATCACTGAAAAATTCACCTACCGTTCCAGCAACAACTCCCAGTGTAGCCGGCACTGATGCCACGGTATTTAACAGACCTGAATGATTAAAAGGAATAGCTCTACATCTATATTCTGTACCTCCAAGGTCAGGTTTGATCGCCATTTCCATTATTTTTAAAGGTATGCGTTTTCTATCTATCAAAACACTTTCAACTTTTCCAATGTCGCCGGTCGGATTAGCTAGAAAATCTATTTCTAATAGATACGGCTGTTGAATGTAATTAGGGCATTTTGCCACGGTCTCGCATACACTCAAAAGTCTATCTAATAATGTGACCCCATATGGTTCATAAATTGTAAAATTTATATCTACAGCATTACTAGACTTTGATTTACTGTTCAACCCAACGATTGTTTGCATGTCTAGATCTTCAATGAAGAAATCTTCTTCAAAGTCAGGTAACCTGGCACGACCAGTTGAGTCTGTTCCCATTGCTCGTGAATAACTACCACCGCTACTTATTAGTACATGTTTTGGATTAAAAAGTCTTGGATTGAGATATACTGAATCTAATTCTTCTTTGGTTAACAAATAAAGTGTAAATCTATAGGTATATATTTCAAAGTTATGTAACTTGTTCATGCCCTGGTTGGGCTGTGATGTTAAATTAACTTTGGTTTTACTAAGTGCTCGCTGTTCGGCACCTGCAGTAGTACTGGCTCCAGACCCTACAGATATCCCTGCTGTTTTAAATCCGTTTTCTAATTGGGATCCTAGTTCTTGTAGTTGTCCCGACAGTGGACCAAGCTGATCGCCTAATGCTCCTGCTACACCTTCAAGTTGTCCACCTAAATCCTGTGTCAATCTACCTAGCTGATCTGCGCTTAACCCATTAACAGGAAAAGGACTATTGCCTATACCAGCTGATTGTAGTGTTCCACTTAGTTGGGAAGCCAAGTCTGGCAGATTAGCGGCACCGGTAGCTAGTTGCCCTTTTGCAGAATTTATTGCATTTTGTATGTCCGCATTTTGTAATGACGCACCCAACGCTTGTGTGCCTTGCGCAATGGCCTGATTCATTTGACCAAAGTTTACATTACTGATAGCATTTTGTATATCTCCAGCACTGCCGGCTAGTAAACTTTGTGCTTGTCCTGTTGCTCCTGCTACATTTGGTATTTTAAAATTGCTAAGTTGTGTTGACTGTGCTTGTATTCCGGCGATACCCGTGTTCAGTTGGCTTTGAAACTGTGCAGCCTGCGAAGGAGAAATGCTTAAATTTTTACCAGCATTTGCTATTTCAGAATTAATCTTTGCTGACCCTTCATTAAACTTGGCCATTATTGTGCCAGTGTTTTTGTTTAATTCAGATTGTGCGGCGGCTAGTTTGTTTGGAAAGTCTTGTACTGCTGTATTAATAGCAGTCTGCATTTCCTTAGATTGTTGCTCATTAAGAAAATTCTGCTGTTGCAGTAATTTGTTAATTTTGTCAAATGGACTTTCTGGGGTGTTAGCCATTTACTAAACTCCTAGGTCAGCTTGCAGTGTTTCTTTTCTAGGAATGTAAATTGCTTTACCTGCTCTAAAGTCAAATAAAGGATCTTTAAGCACATTAGGATTACGTTGTGCAAATACCCACCAGAGCCTACTATCATCGTATAAATGATGTGCAAGTACGTCTGGCCTAAACTCATATACTTTATCTATTTCGTATAGTACATCGTCCTCTTTAGCTGTGATAGGACGATCAACCATAACATCTAGGAAACCACCAAATGTTTCTGTTTGTGCATACGGACTACTAGTTGAATATCGTGTTTTTGCCATTACATAAATCCTTTATCAATCTGTGCGCCACGTGCAAATGCTTCATGATCGAATTCTGTTTGACGCTTTCTACTGTACACTGGTTGTAATTGTAGTGTTATTGTACTGCTAGTTGGTACTCTATTTTTTGTTACAGATATCATATTCAACTGATTGCCAAGTTGGTTTGAATTTTGTTGTTGGTTAGTATCCACACTACTGCTAGTTTCAACATAATCTACATCGTTAGGCAACTGGTGATTAAAGTATGTTAATACGCAAGGCACATTAGGGAAATAGTGTTTACCAAAACCATTTAGATATAAAATTGGTGGTGGTGATCCCTGGTACTGCCCACTGTTACCATAGAACATTTTAGTAGCGGCTCTAAAGAAGTATATAACTGCCATAAAATAATCTGCATCTGATTTATTTTGTACAGCAAAATCACCAGTGACCTGCAGATTTTGTACTTCGCTAGATTCGTAAAAATAATTTGTGTAATTGGTATGTGTTACTGATCTACTGCCGTACTTGGCAGAATGATTTACTGTTATACTTGGTACGAATGGAAATATAACTCCGTCTGTTGCTAGTAAAGGAGTGAGTATTCCAGGGTTAGGAGCTCTATAGAGCACCCCCGATCCTGGATTGACGCTAATTCGCACTCGC
>Ga0099851_1000155_pt1 | contig 27425 bp, 39 predicted proteins | sample CB_VirMetaG_6_FD_78176 | JGI IMG/M metagenome (GOLD analysis project Ga0099851, IMG submission 78176) | Freshwater to marine saline gradient viral communities from Chesapeake Bay - CB_1508_2 Viral MetaG | ecosystem: Environmental > Aquatic > Marine > Coastal | place: USA: Chesapeake Bay... | reverse complement strand
TTTGTCTTTGGTATCTTTACCAATGATCTGTGTCTTTACAGGACCTGCGGCTGGGAACGTTTCTGTAATGCCTTCACTCTGAAAGCGCACAACGGACTCGGTGAGCATTGGGTGGAACACACCACATGCCCCTTCCCAAGGCTCGGTACGGTCCTCGTACTTCAAGCCCAATAGTTTCAAACCTTCTACATAGGTCTGAATCCATTCTTTGCGGTCACCAATGTCTTTCTCAAACTCAGCAACTAAATCACCACCCAGCGCTTCAAGCTCTGAGTCTTCCATGAAATCGGCAAGGTTAGCGTCAAAGTCTTCTGCCGTCGGCTCTCGTTTTTCCAGCTCAATTTCGATACCGTCGATGCCAATACTTACTGATTCTGGGTCTTCGATTTCAATTTCAATAGCTGGCTGCTCCAAATCTTCTACATCTGTAATGCCTTCGGGGGCCGCGTATAAACCTTTGTCCATTGCCATAATATGTCCTTAAACTGTGTAAAACCGCTCACGTCGAGCGCTTTTGAACCATTTGGTTTCTTCTGGTTCATCAGTAGGTAATCGAATAAACCCACCTTGCCTGAATCTAATCAAAGCCTGTGTAGTAGAGTCAACCAAGTCGTCGTTAGTACCACTAGGAAAATCATTACACTCTTCCATGACCTCTCTAGCCCACCTGCGATCAGGTGCCCACACTATGCCGGAGGCCAGCAGGTCGGAGACTGCGTTCACACGTGATATTTTGTCCTGTCCTTTACCCGGTGTAAACTCCCCTACCGGAATACCCATGCGTCTGAGTTCTTGATACAACGCCGAACCGTTGGACTTCTTCTCCACCACGAACGCGTCTGGCTCCCATAATTGGTACTCTTCTAACACCAACCTCTTGAGATCGGGGAACTCCAACCGCTTCTTAATAGCGTTTAGCAGGATGATGTTGAAGTTTTTTGTGTCCTCATTAAAGAACACACCCCAAGTAGTCAACGCGTTGTAGTCAGCCCTGTTATTGGCTTCTTGGGCCGCGTCAAGACTCATGATTGTAAACTCACATGGCGGCGGATCGTCCTTATCCCAAATCTGCCACCACTCTCTTTTCAGCAGCGCACCTTCTTCAGACACGGGGTTCTGCATGTACTGAGCCTGCCAGTAGCGCGGGTCCATGCCTGCTTTTTTAGACAGCAGCTCCTCCAGCGACCAAAAATCCCCCCACAGGGGCTTATCGTTCAAAATCGCCGGGAACTCCACAACCTCCCACTCATCTACATCCTCTTCCCTCGCCATTTGTGCAATCACCTGACCGGTCAAGTCCAATTTAGACCAACGAGTCATGACGATAATGATCGCGCCACCGGGCATTAGACGTTGAATAGGGCCGGATTGGAACCATTCCCACGCTGGCAGGAAAACATCGGGTCTTCCAGTCTTTGCGTCTTGTTCTGAGTGAGGATCATCGATGATAAAAAGATCAGCACCACGACCGGCCAGCGCACCTCCTACACCGATAGCGAAATACTCGCCTTGGAAGTTAGTACCCCAACGTGATGCCGATTTAGAATCAGATTGAAGCTCAACTTGCGGGAAAATATCTTTATAAGCGTCAGAACCAACCAAATTTCGCACTCTTCTACCGAAATTCACAGCCAAATCAGCTGTGTGGGACGCCATAATGATCTTTTTATGAGGGTATTTACCTAGAAACCATGCCGGTGCTAGATAAGATATAAGTTCAGACTTGCCATGACGGGGTGCAATATTGACAATAACCCGTTTTTTCTTGCCTTCAGCGATTTCTTCAAAGATTCTGGCTAAACGGCGGTGATGTGGGCCTACTTTATAGCCCGGATACACGTGATCTACGAAGGTTAGGAAGTTATCTTTACCTATTTTCTGTGTAGACTCGGCATACCACTTCTTAATTAGCTCATTTGTGCGGCGTTTATCCGCATCAGCCATGTGTGGAATGAGCTTTTCAAGCTCGTGTATTTGACTAAGCGTCATTGACATCGGTAACTACCTTTGCATCAACATCAATGACACGTGTTTTTAGCTTACTTAGAGTCTCAAGCAACTCACTTTCCACTTCTTCAATGGTCTGATGCTTATGAGTTACCTCTGTACGCTTCTTAAATGCGTCTACTCCATCAATTTCGCCTAATTTAGTTAGAGCAGTCACACGTGTTTTAGCATCGCGGGCATTTTCTACCTCTTCGATGAGCTTGTTGACGACGTACATCTTTAAGTCAGATAGCTCATCCACTATGGACACGTTCATCTGAGCAACCATTCCGGCAAGGAAGGCAAGAGTCTCGTTAGGGTATTTAGCGAAGTCGGGTCGCAGCTTAGGATCGCTCACCATTTGCTTAGCTAATTCTTTAGCTTGGGTTGCGTTTTCCTCGGTGGGATCGATTGTTTTGCCTGTTAAGTCCGCCATCAACTTAATAACGTTAGCGCGTTGCTGCAACTCTTGAGCAGGCGACAGATCAGGGAACGCTTCTTTAGCGTTATCTGGCAAAGGAATATTTTCCTCGATGGGCGGCACTAATTCGGACATATCAGCAGAGGTTCTCCTCGAATGGTCAAACTATACCATATATTATTTTTTGTGCAAGGGGTGTCTGGGACTCCTACCCGGGGGGTGTTTGATAAGTCGGAGTTAGTAAACACTGTGAAAAAACACAGTAGGGGGTGGGGGGTGTTTTGGAAAATGGGGGGTTATTTGTGCAGATTAAAGAGTAAGGGAGGCGCGGGACTCCTAACCGAGAATTTGGGGGGTGGGGGTGCGCCAATCCCTTGCCAAACTTTACATTTCCAGCCGTTTTGGTTAATCTGTAGACACTGCAACATCGCAGGGACAACGGAGATCGTTATGTATTTGGTAGAGATTCAATGGGGCAACAAGCAGATCGCCCACACAGCATGGACTAAGGCATCAGCGATGCAGTGGCTTTACAGCTACCCGAAGCAAGATATGTTCGGCATCGTTACTGACTTGTTCGGACGCACAGTAGCAACACGCTACTATCGTTAAACCAACGGGGGCGAAAGCCCCCACTTAGGAGATCATCATGAAGACATTACCTATCGGTTCAGCTGAGTATTACGGTGACCTTATTGAGAAGGCGCAGAAGAACGCCATCTGGTGTTTAGATCATTGGGAGCAGTTCGGTGACGAACACTTCTTCAGACTAGCACAAACCATGACGGAATACGTAGATGACCTACGCAAAGCCAAAGAGAAAGCGGAGATCAACGTAGACCTTCCGTTCTAACCACAGGGAGCTTCGGCTCCCTTTTTTTGTGCCCTCTATATATTAGTAGCTGTCCTACTACTAGCGTGATACCAGTTCTTTTTCGCTGGGCGCAACTGGGCGCGTGCGTGGTGGGCGCATCGTTAAATAGTGTCCCATCCCCTCGTGAAACTGTACATAAGCTGTCACTTAGGATAGTATTAACTCGTCAGTAGGGAAATCGCCCTATTGATATTTCAATCGTTCATTTTATGGAGATATGAACATGACAAAAGCAAGTACTGCCGCAAACGCGGTTTCTTTCAAATCGCTTAAAGATGGTGCATACCGTCAAGCATCGGCAACGCAGACAATTGAATCAGTCGCCCGATACTGTCTTGATACAGTCGCGGGATTCCCTGAAACGATTAGTCCAGAGGCTAAAGACGAGCTCTACAACGGCTATCGGATGAAATTCAACGAATTGAATCCAGCCCAAACATACGCGGTATTAAATGGGGTTTACGCCAACGTCGAGCAATTATCGGAAGCACCATCGGATAAGACGGAACGCGTTACAGTTGGCGTCGAATTCGCGTATTCTTTTACTAATCAAGAATTCGGCAAGTTGAAAGATGAAAACCCGCAACTGCATAGCCTAATCAAGACAGTACGCGACAAATGCAGTACCTACTGTTCTAACCGTCTAGGTGATCTTAAGCGCACGGCTAAGAAACTAACCAACGACGGCAAAGAACGCGAACGGGTTGCCAATAAGACGTTCGATGAATTCGTAGACGATTGGCTCAAGAATATCGCACCAACGCGTCTGCGTAATGCGGTATCAAGGGGCAACAATAGTGATCTTGACGTCAAGCGATTCAACCAAGCGGTTGTAGCATTCCGTACTGTCTGGAATGCCTAACTCTTAACTGTCTAACTTAGGAACCCACCCGAAAGGGTGGGTTTTTTCTACCTAATGGAGATTAAAATGCAAATTGAAATAATGAAAACTTTGATGGCTCATGCAGTTGGACAGTTTGGTCGAGACCGATTTTATACCGTCCGATTCGGTGGAAGTACCCCTATTGTCTCTGTCTTTGAAAACGAGGGCATCACCAAACTTGCCGAATTTTGGATGTCCAATGATGTCATTCAAGAAAAGAAGTTTTACTGATTCACCCAACCCGCTTCGGCGGGTTTTTTTGCGCCCAGTATTTGATACCAGTTCTGTTTCCCCGCGCGAGAGGGCGTGCGAGTCAGACCGCGCGAGGCTTAATTAGTGTTCCACTCCCGTGTGAAACTTTACTTAAGGGTTCGGGGTTGATATAGTTGAATCATCACTTAGAAGGGTTCTAGGTGATGTTTCATTAACTTTTTGGAGAGTAGTATCATGCAAGATACAATTAGTTCGCTTCGTGACCTTGGTTATAAACAAGCACAGGCTGGTGATGTAGTCGAGTCAATGGCACAATGGGCTATTGACCACATCGCAGGGTTCCCAGAGACCACAAGCCCAGAGGCTAAGTCAGAGTTATTCGAGGGCTACCGCCTAAGATACTCTGAGAACAAGCCTGCAAAAACCTTCGTAGTCGTTGATGGTAATTACCTACCTGAGGATGATGTGAAGGCTAAAAAGGGCGCTGAGAGAGTCACTGTAAGTGTCGATTTTGCCTTTTCATTCTCAAACCAAGAGTTCGGTAAACTCAAAACAGAGAACCCGAACCTTCATGGTATAGTCGGTAAGATCAGGAAAGACACTCAAACCTACTGTTCAAACAGGTTCAACGCCTTGGTCTCACAGGCTAAAAAACTCATAAACCACCAGAATGGTAAGTCAACCAGAACTGAGTTAACTTTTGTTGAGTCACTTACCAAAATGTTTGAGGCACAAGAGAAGTCCTGCAAGATCAAACAGGCAAAAGGTGACGCGGTGGCTAATGTAGTCAAATACAAAATGGCGGTGGATGCTTTCTGGTCAGTCCTAAGGTAAAACCCTAATAACTCACAGCCAGCCTTCGGGCTGGCTTTTTTTGTGCCTGCTATTTGATACCAGTTCTGTTTCCCCGCGCGAGAGCCAGCGCGCGATGCCATGCTAGGTGCTTAATTAGTGTTCCACGTGGACGTGGAATTACTCTGTACTTCATTTCTGAGAACGGTAGATGAAGTTTTTGGGGGTTGTTTGCCGCCTTGTTCTACAAAAAAGTAGAACAAAACACGATTTTGAATGTAAAGTTAGAACAAAAAAAGCTAGGTTTTATGCGGGTTCCAAGCGTTTTGTTCTAATGTTCTACGTTTTTTGCAGGGGACGGGCAAAAATTTGAAAAAGTGTGGATCAAGCGTCCTTCCCAGCAAATGCAAAGCCTCACCCCAAAACACAAAATAGAACCGTATCCCCCTAAAAATTACTAGAACATTAGAACAAGTACACTTATACTATACTTATTATAAAATAATATATAAGAAAATCAACAACTTACAAAATCAGCACCACTAAAATCTTGTTCTATATGTAAAGTCAAAAAAATAGAACAAGCTAGAACATTAGAACAAAACCACCCTATCTAACTTTCTTACCCAAAGCCTTGACTCATATGTCAAGTTATACTATAATAGAGGTGTAGGGCAGAGAACAAACTACTCTACATCGTTAATTAGTATTCCACGTGACAGTGGAACTAATGTTTTTCAAGGCTCATCGTTTTTTAATTACAGGAGATCACCATGACACAATCAGAATACAACCAACTGACCGAATCTGCATCAGAAGCCATAGCCATGTACTGCAATGGTCTCATCACCCTGCCTGAACTAGTGAACAACCTCACCAAGTTAGACCTGTCTGACTGCAAGGGGTTGGTCGACACACAATCAGGCTTACGCCTCGTAGCTTAACATCATCAAGGAGATCATCATGCATAGTTCTTCACCCCTCGATGGATTCTTATTCGTCGTAACGTTTGACATCATCAACCCCACCACAAAGGAGGTTCTGTACCACCGTGGAGACTACATCACGCCTGCCGCAATCAACAGCTTGGCGCGTTCCATCAAGTCAGACATTATTCACGTTAGCCTCTGCACCAGTGAGACAGCCGCAGGGTACGCACTGCTCGACGCTGACATTCAGGCTACAGAACTCAACACCATTTAGGAGATAAACATGACAAGTACATACACCCACGAGGACGGTACGGAATACAGGGTTGAGCGTGTTGGGTGCGCTGGGTCGCACACCCCCTACCGTCGCTTTTTAGTGTCATTGCCCATGCCATACGGCACTGTCCCCGTACATGCCATGTCCGTTGCAGATGCAGTTGCCAGAGCCCGCGCTCATCTTGCTGAGTATTTATTATCAAAACAAGGAGAGACGGTATGACAGATTGGATAGAGTGTCGCGTCTGTGGGGACGACTTCCCCTACGAGCGTTGGGCGTTGGGCTACAAGATGTGTCTCAAATGTGGCGAGGCGTCTGCGCGTGACGAGAGAAAGTCATGGACAATCGCGCCCATGCACAAGAGCAACTATATGTTGTTTACCGACATGGACGACTTAGTTGGCATCAACAACAAGGGAGGGTTAGTTAAATGAAAACATATAAATTTGAATGTACCGTGTGGGTACGAGGCGAGACCGCAGAGGATGCGCTGAACGAACTGCACGATGAAGTGCGGTCACTACTTCAGGCAGACAACAACCTGATTGCACTAGAGAGTGATGAAGAAGGCGTAGAAGATGTGGAAGGAGAGCCGACATGACCGAGGAACAAGCCGCCTTTGTAAAGGCATACGCAGACTCCATGGGCTACGCACCAGAGGCATATGTAAAACAGTTTGTACAGTGTCACGACAGCGTGGACATGGAGGACTCGATTCACTACACGAACGTCATGGATGCGCTGTGTTTGTGGGACAGGGCAAAGACTTATTTCAAAGGAGAAAGCAAATGAAAACGAGTGAATTAACAGGCGCCGCGCTCGACTGGGCGGTGGCGGTGGCTTTAGGGCACAAAGACATAATCACAGACTTTGGTGCGTATATACGCATAGGAACACAGCCCGCAGGGTCAGTTACGTTTTGTCCGTCAACCGACTGGGCGCAAGGTGGACCGATCATTGAGCGTGAGAAGCTAGCTGTTTGGTTTTCGGAAGCCGTGCATGATGAGAATGGAGTCATTCTGCGGGAGCCGTGTTGGTACTGCGAAACGTCCTGCACTACTGACAACGGTGATGAGCCGTATAAATGTGAGACAGCCCCCACACCACTAATCGCCGCTATGCGGTGCTACGTTGCGTCCAAGTTGGGCGATGAAGTTGAACTACCAGAGGAGTTGTCATGACTGGAAGAACTCTAGATCAACTGCTAGAGGACAGGCACGCTGTGTTTGATCGCATGGAGGAGGTATTTCTACCAGACAAGCATGGCAACGAGAAACCTAAGCTACCGTTCAACAAGTACATCGTGGAGTGGGGCTACCACTCCATGTATGAGTCAGCGTTGCGCAACCCGAACGGCATCATGGCAGAGATGGCTAGGAAGAATGGTAAATCATACAAAGCCAAATATAGTATTCCATGTACCAGTGGCGCTGTATTTACGGTATCGGTTGTGTGTGGTTCGACCATGCACTGCTCTGCCGAGGCGCCCTACGAGGTGATGATGCCAAACGTGTGGGAAGATAGTGACGAACCATTCGGGTATCAGACAGACGAAGACTTGATGGTATTGCTAGCGAAACTCATAAATCACGCAAAGGAGAATTAACATGGGTTACAGATCAGACTTGGCGTACACGGTGCGCTTTCAATCGGATGACGATAGGTTGGATAGGCAGTCGTTCTATGTATTTCTTGCCGAGATACGCGAAAACGAGCTGACATCCACGGTCATAGATGAGCTAGAGATAGATGAGAAGAACTACGCGATCAACTTCAGGGCTGATAGTGTTAAGTGGTACGACTCATATCAAGACGTACGGGCACACGAGCGCATCATTGAGATTGCCAACGATTGGTGCAACGACGAGGATAACAACTCAGGCATATGGTACGAGAAAGCGCGGATCGGTGAAGAACTAGACGACAACCACTACATGGCTAACGCGGGCAAGGCGTCTACACATGGCGACCCCGTTATCGATATCTCGCGCCAGATAGTAACGGACTGGGGTTAAAGTATTTTAGGTAAACTCTTGACTCATATGTCAAGTTATACTATAATGAAATGGTAAGGCGATGAAGTTCTTTAACTTATCCCTTAGTTAGTGTTCCACGTGATAGTGGAAATTGTTTTAACCAAATGGAGAATCATCATGGATATGGCATTACAACAGCCCAAGCATCTGATTTCGTTAGCGTCATCAGCCCTGCTTGTTTCGGTAGACATCAACGTGTGGTCAGCTACCAAGCAAGACCGCACCATCAGCAATGAGGTTACTACAGCAAAACGAGCTGATCGTTCTGCAGGTAGGTACGTTAAGAATCTGCTAGCAGATCATCCCAAGCACAAAGCTATCGTGAACTATCGGCAGACCATCTACAACTGGGTAAAGCGTCGCACATATCGCTGGAATAACAGCCAAGACTTGCTACCCACAGTAGATATGCCCAAGTTCAAGGAAGAGTTTCATACACATGAGGCAGAGTTCAGCAAACTACTCGGTGAGTTTCTCGGCGAATACGATAGCATCGTGAGTGACATGGCGTTCAAGCAGGGCGATATGTTTAACCGTGATGACTACCCGCCGCGCGAAGAACTGGCATCTAAGTTCGGCTTGCGTTTGTTTACGTCAGAGGTACCCAAGAACGACTTCCGCAGCCAGATAGCCAATGACATCGCTGAAGACTTGTATAACACATACAACAAGCAGGCTGAAGAAATAGTGAACCACGTCATGGTGGAACAGCAAACAAGGTTCATCGAGGTGATGAAGTCCATCAGTCATTGTTGTAGCGTGGATGAGGCAGAGGTAGATGGTGAGATCAAGATCAAGAAACGTAAGATTTACGATTCGACAATCGAGAGAGCCAAGGAGATGTGCGAGACTTTCAAATCGTTCAACCTAACAGGTGCGAGCGAACTTGAGGATGCTCGGGCATCATTAGAGAAAGCACTAAATGGTGTGGACGCTAAAGCAATCCGTGGCAGTGAAGCAGTGCGCAGTGCAGTCAAGGACGACATCGACGAAATCCTTGGCAAGTTCGGCGCGTTCAAATGCGTGTAATTTTTTTCAATCAGTTAATGGAGTATTAAATCATGAGTAAAGTAAACACCCTCGAAGCAATGTCAATTGATGAGTTGCGCTCTTTCATTCCACTGGTAGGTGAAGAACTAACTGTGGTTGTGCAGTCAGAGCCGGGCTGTGGCAAGACATCATTGTTGAGCATGATAGCTGAAGATAACGGTGACAAGTGGCGCTCACCCAAAGATGGCTATGACATAGACGGTGACAAGTACGATTACATATACGTTGACTGCCCTGTGAAGGATATGCAGGACATCGGTATGACAATCCCCAATCATGCGTCAAAGCAATTGGAATACTATGTGTCATCGCTGTTTAATCTCAATAGTGACAAACCAAAGGTAATCTTGCTCGACGAGTTTATGAAGTCGCCCAAGTTATTGCAGGTCGTGTTCACTCGGCTGATGTTAGAGCGCATGGTGGGTGACAAGCCGTTAGGCAAGTCGGTCGTGTTTGCATCATCTAACAATGCATCAGATGGTGTCGGTGACTCTATGCTTGCTCACGCAGGTAACCGTGTGTGTATCGTGCCAATGTCGAAACCAACTCCTAAAGAATGGTTACCGTGGGCAGGCAACAATGGTATCTCACGCATTGTGCGTGCGGCAGTTGCGATGTTCCCAAGGTGTCTGGCTAGCTACACGCAAGGCGATGAGCAAAAAGATAATCCATACATCTTTAGACCAACCAACGGTGCGTTGTCGTTCGTGTCGCCACGCTCCCTTGCGAAGTGTGATGTGATTGTCAAGAACCGTGACAAGCTGACTGAAAATGCGGTGAAGGTGGGTTTGGCAGGTACGGTCGGTGCGGCGTTTGCGGCTGACATGGCGGCGTTCATGTCGCTGGAGAAGACTCTATCTGATGTTAGCGACATCGTGAAACACCCAGACACAATCGATGTGCCGAAGGACATCAGCGCGCAGTTGATGATTATGTTTCAGGCAGTAGATGTTCTAGAGACGCAGGATCAGTTGTCCAAGTTCATGCAGTTCGTTAAACGTATTCCATCGGAAGAAGTACAGAGTGTGTTCTTTACCATGATGATGCGTAGCCCGAAGGGTATTCGTTTAGCGCGTAACAACGAAGAGATTGGTAAGTGGGCAGAAAACAACCATGATTTGTTCTAAGGAGATGTGACATGGATAAAGATACTCAAGAGACAAGAGTAAAGCGTAGCCACATTGCGCTGATGAAGCACCCAGAGACTGCGCTCTACTCAGGCGTTATGTTGATGGGTAAGTCAGAGGTGGTTGATGGTATTCCTACGGCATACACAGACGGTATCAACAAACGGTATGGACGCGAGTTCATTACCAATCTAGGTGATAGCGATTTGCGTGGGCTGATACTGCATGAAAACCTGCACGTTGCGCTGAAACAGGTGATGTATGGCAAGACTATGTTCAAGGAGAACCCCAAGATGGCGAACCTTGCGGCAGACTTTGTCGTGAATGACATCATCATGAATATCACTGGAACGCTAAGTTCTAACAAGCATGAGCAGATTGTTACCTTACCTGAAGGCGGTGTGTATGACCCGATGTTTCACAACTGGTCGATGCGTGAAGTGTTCAGATACCTCAAACAGAACGCTAAGTCTGGTGGCGATGGTGGTAAAAAGAGCGACAAAGGTAATCCATCGAATAGCGGTACACCCTCGGGTGGAAAGCAAGATAGCGATGGCAACGGAGATTATGTCGAAGTCAATGGCAAGAAGTATGACATCTCTAAGCAAGATGAGCATGACTTTGACGGCAACCTATCGGATGGTGAACTAGAGGAGATCGGTAAAGACATCGAGAAGCATCTGCGTGAAGGTGGGTTACTTGCAGGTCGATTGGGCGGCAATATGCCCAAGACTATTGCTGATCTACTAAAACCAAAGATTGATTGGCGTCAGGTCTTGCGTGAGTTCGTTATGTCAGCCACACGTGGTAAGGATGAGTACACATGGCGGCGGATGAACAAGCGGCAGATGGCTAATGACATTTATCTACCAAGCGTCGAGGACGAAACGATAGGCGAGATTGTTGTGGCTATCGATACGTCAGGTTCTATCGGTGTTGAAGAGATAACCGAGTTTGCCACGGAACTGGCATCTATCTGCGAGACGGTCACGCCAGAACGTGTACGCATCTTGTGGTGGGATACCAAAGTCCATGGTGAACAAATCATTGAACAGGGTCATTACTCAAACATCAAAGCTATCCTCAAACCACTTGGCGGCGGGGGAACTATGGCTTCATGTGTGAGTGAATACATAAACAAAGAACGTATTGAGGCAGAGTGTGTCCTTGTGTTCACCGACGGGTATCTTGAGAGTGATCTGAAGTGGAACATCTCTAGCCCAACCTTGTGGATGGTGACCCGTAATCGTAGCTTTGAGCCACCTACCGGCCAGAGTGTTTACATCAACAATGACTAGGAGATCAAAATGTTAAGTCTTGCATACGAACGATTAAACGAAATCGTAAAAACCGCCGCGCCATTTCGCGGCACGACCAACCGTTATCCATTGGCGAACAGGAACCACAACCTAAAACATTTCTTTGTGCGGCAGGAGGATGGGCATGATGTGTATGACATTGCTAACGGATGGTCTAGCAAAATGGTGTATGTAGATAAAGAAGCCAAAGCGTCGTACAACAAAAAAGTTCATTCATACCTTGACTATGATACGAACAAAACCGTGTACTACGTTTTTGATATTGAGCCCAATATAGTCGGTACGGTAAAACCAGACAACTGTCTTGAGATTTTTTCTGATAAGGATACTGGCTATGCTTATAGTGACAGGCATTTTTTGTCGTTCTTTGACCAGACTGGGTGCGTAATGAGCGATTCACGTCGGGGTGGAATACTATATACGTCCCTTAGACGTAAGATTAAATTCCCTCTGTTCAATGGATTGAAGATGTCATGTACCGGGCATACATTGCCAGTGGGTGATTTACAAGTGTATTCAAAGGTACTGAACCGAAAGAATTGCGCAGAGCTGCTCGGCACATATGAGACTTTTTTCAAGCGTACCGAGGCGGTTCTCAAGTCACTTGATTATGAATCTCATCTGAATCTAATAACAGACGTCGTCAAGGAAAGAGTGGGGAACACAGAAAATACTTTCATCTCGCAGGAAACTTGTGATTCTTTTCTTAAAGAGGGTATGTCCATAATAAAAGACGCGCCATTAGATGCTTACGCTCTACTAGCCATCGCGCAGATACCAAGAATAAAAAGATGGATTGACTATTCTTGGACTTCTGCCCACCGAGAGAGTTACTGGCGCATAAGTACGGAAGATGCGTATGCTACTTTCTGTAAAACGTTCAAAAAGTATTTATACACACAGAACCAAGATGTGTTTAAGTTAAAAGAACATTCACCAGACTACCCCATGCCATCAAGCACTTGGGGATACATGATTATTTACAACGGACAGGAGGTATATCAGCTATGAAACAAATAATTGTAGAGATAAGGGATGTGTACGGACATGACAAGTGCTATCCAGTATGCACAGATGCCAAGTTGTTTGCAAAGATAGCTGGCACAACTACGCTCACTAAAAACTCAATCGACCTAATCAAAAAGCTCGGTTACACCATCAAGATTCAACAGAAGGAGAAAACATTATGACTATAGAAAGATTCATGTTAGATGGCTTCCGCGATCAGGAGGCGTATGAAACTCTTAGCGGTTCAAATACGTTTCCACTGGTGCGTGAATTGGAATTTAAGTACGGACTGAAAGTCATCCGCGCTGAAAGAATTAGGCTACCGAAAGACCACTCATACGTTGATGGGTGGTTGATGTCATACAAAAACGGCGTCCCAGTGGCAAACGCTTTTAGCTATATCAGTGATGGTAAGCTGATGTACGCTGTGTATATGCGTGGCTATCGCAAGGGCAAAGCGTTTGACGAGCATGACCGCTCTATTTTGACGAGCAATAAAATCTCACAACTGATGACTTCAATCAAGCGAACACAAGCCATGCCTAATGAGGATAAAGTCATAAGAAAGAGAGTGCTAGACCAAATAACTGCGGTCTTTCAATACAAACGCTCTGTTCGTGGTAGCAAGAGAAAGAGTAGCCCATTTGAGGTGGAAGAGATTCACGCAATGCTTGCACGGATACTAGGGGAAAATACCAATACAAAACCATTGCCATTGGACCTAGATAAATGTAAAAAGACACTTGACGTTTTCAATGACTACGATAAAATGGTCGAAGACATGGAGAAGGAATGTGTCAAGCTGTTTGAGAAGCCTTTCTTGCTCGTTGGTATGTATGAGAATGGCGAGACTGTAGCAGGTAAAGCAGTGGTAGATGTTACCGACGAAAGCACTGACACTAAGTACAAACTAACAGAGCCATTGAAGCGTTACCGTAGCGCGGCAGACGTAGAAGGATTCAAGGCAATCATGACGATGATTAAACTCAAATACGAAGATAGCGTAATGCGTCGAGTGGGTGGTTTCTTACCGCTGACAGACGCATATGATCCTGACCTACAGGTAGCGTTCTTTTATAGTACGACTCCCAATAACTATGACTGTGCTTGGGTGGCAGTACCATGCACCACTTGATTGGGCACCTTAGTCCAGTAGTTCATCCTAAGAATTGGGACCTAATCAGGGTTCCAGTTCGTAAGGTCGATGATGTTTATGTAGTTTATGTTGCTGATGGGTTTAACAGAACATACGATGATTCTTCACTGCCTGCAAAGCTGAAGTCTAAGTTCGCCATGATTCTAGCAAACGGTAAGGGTATTTTATTTGAGCCTGAAAGTAGGTTGCAGAAGCTAACAGTCTACATAAACAACCAAAGCTCTGACTTAGATGAAGTGGGTTGGCGCGTATCAGACACGTATTTTTGTTTGGTCTTGGATAGAGACACGCTTGAGTCAATGAAAGGTACCGAATGACACCTGAAGGCAAAGTAAAAAACAACATCAAGAAGATACTCAAAGCACATGACGCCTATTACTCGATGCCCATTGGCACAGGGTTTGGCGCGATGGGTGTCCCTGATTTTTTAGTTTGCCATAAAGGTAGATTCATTGGCATTGAAGCTAAAACTGTAGGTAACAACCCCACTAGACTGCAAGAATCTAACATGGCACATATACGTTCTTGTGGCGGTATTGCACTTGTGGTTAACGAACATAACCTGAAGGAGTTGGAGGATTTGTTAGATGGATGAACATGAACTTAGTTACTTGCGCGACTTCCATGCGGGGTTTGCGTTACTTGGGTTAATAACGAAAGCGAGGTGGAACACAAAGAAAGAACTAGCAGACACAGCATACGAGATTGCTGACGCCATGCAGGAAGCACGGCTATCGTCAGCGAAGAAATTTTTTAACCATTCGGAGAATAAACATGAAGAAGAGTAAATCATTGATGTCACGGATTCGTGAGATGCATAAAGCAAATCCTAACGTAACACCAAAACAGATCGTTGCTAAACTAAATTGCACGATAAAACAGGCTTATGCGACGCTATATCTTGTGCGTAAAGAAGCTAAAAATAGTAGCCCACCCTCAAGTGGAAAGCTAATTAGCGATAGAAAGACCGACCTTGTTAAGTTGGTTGAATCGTGGAACAAGCCAAAAGATGTTGATTTGGTCAATGAGCCGCCGCACTACAAAGACGGTGGCATTGAGACTATTGACTATATCGAAGCTAAAGGGCTGAACTACCATCTCGGTAACGTGGTGAAGTATGTCAGTCGTGCAGGTAAGAAGGGGCAGTTAATGCGCCCGAAAGACCGCGTAGCAAGTGCAATCGTAGACTTAGAGAAGGCTAAATGGTATCTTGAAAGAGAGCTAGTAGTAGCCAAGTCATTCCGCGATTCGCTCGGAGGCTGATCCTCCACTTAGTTCAAGGGGCGCAAGCCCCTTGATACCAGTTTTTTTATTTAGTAAGTTATGAGTTTAATCACCTTGGATTTTGAGACGTACTACGCGCAGGGGTTAGGGTTTAAAACCCAGACCACAGAAGAGTACATACGTGACCGCCGCTTTGAAGTCATAGGCGTTGGCGTCAAAGTGGATGAGAGCGACACCGTGTGGGTTACAGGCACACACGAAGAGATTGGTAAATACCTTTCCACCCTACCATGGAATGAAAGTGCCCTACTGTGCCACAACACTTTGTTTGATGGCGCGGTTCTAAGCTGGATATTCAACATCAAACCGTCCTATCTGTTGGACACGTTGTGCATGGCTAGAGCGGTTCATGGCGTTGATGCAGGCGGCTCCCTCAAGGCGTTGGCTGAATATTACGAGATTGGCGTCAAAGGTGAAGAAGTCCTTGAAGCCAAGGGTAAACGTCGTATAGATTTTACTGAGACAGAGCTAGCGCGTTACGGCGAGTACTGCAAGAATGACGTTGAGCTTACCTACAAGCTATTCGCTATTCTGGCTAAGAAGTTTCCAGAAAAAGAATTAGACCTGATAGACATGACTTTAAAGATGTTCACCAACCCTGTTCTGATGGTGGACGATGCACTGCTACAGGATCGAGCGGTGGAGCTAGAAGAAGAGAAACGCGCGTTGCTTGAGAGTTTAATGGATGAACTTAAATGCAATGATGCTGAGGGCGTGCGCAAGAAGCTAGCTAGTAACAAAATGTTTGCTGAGTTGTTAGAAGAGCGTGGCGTCAAAGTACCGATGAAGGAAAGCCCCGCCACTGGTAAGCAGACCTTTGCGCTTGCTAAAAACGACAATGGTTTCTTGGAACTACTTGAACACGAAGACAGCGTAATACAAGAGCTTTGCGCGGTTCGTCTTGGCACGAAGTCCACGATTGAAGAGTCACGCATCGAGAGATTCATAGATGTTGGTAAACGCAACAAGGGCCACCTACCGATACCGCTGAAATACTACGGCGCCCACACAGGTCGTTGGGCGGGCATGGACAAGGTTAACTTTCAAAACCTGCCAAGCCGTGACAAGAAAAAGAAAGCACTCAAGAACGCTGTTATTGCGCCAGATGGATACATGGTCATTAACTGTGACTCATCTCAAATTGAGGCGCGTATCTTGGTATGGCTAGCGGGACAAAACGATGTTGTAGAACAGTTCGCTAACGGTGAAGATGTTTATTCGTTGTTCGCTAGCAAGATATACAACAAGCCGATCAGTAAAGCTAATCCCATCGAACGATTTGTTGGCAAGACCTGTATCTTGGGGCTAGGTTATGGGACTGGTACAAAAAAATTACAGCACACGCTGAAGACAACCCCTCCAGGTGTTGAGGTGGATGAAGACACTGCCAAGAGCTATGTAGATAAATACAGAGAAACAAATAACAAAGTTACAGACTTATGGAATGAGGGGGACAACGTTCTAAAAGATATAGCATCATGGCCTAGTGAGCAGAAACCATATTACTATGGCAAGCATGACTGCGTAGTTGTTACCCCCGACGGATTGCAACTACCAAACGGTCTGTACATCCGTTATCCAGAGTTGAAGTGGAACACAGACGAAGCTAGGTCAGGATACAAATACAAATCACGTAAGGGCTTGGTGTCTATATGGGGTGGCACATTGGTTGAAAACGTGGTGCAAGCCTTGGCGCGGATTGTCGTAGGGGAGCAGATGCTTGAGGTAAACAAGCGTTACCCTGTGGTGATGACTGTACATGATGCGGCGGTTTGCGTTGTGCCAGAAGAAGAAAAGGATGAGGCAATGGCATACATAATGAAATGTATGTCTGTTGCACCAGAGTGGGCCGAAGGGTTGCCAGTAACTTGCGAAGCGGCTTGCGCCGTTAGCTATGGAGATTGTTAATGAAGTGTCCTATATGCGGCGCGTGGACTACGGTCCTTGAGACACGTATGCGAAACAACAATGAGCGTAGACGCACACTTGAGTGTGGCAATCTACATAAGTTCCGTACCATAGAAACTGTAGATGAAGAGAGCGTTACCGATGCAAAATCTAAAGTTAAACAGAAGGGGAAGGATGATGCAAGTTTATAAAGAATTATTAAAGTCTAACGTCAGGCTAGTTCGCCGAGTCATGGCTGGTACTGAACCTCCGAAAGAAATAGAAATAGACTTGACGGATGAGTTTTTTGAGCCATACGCCGATGATTGGGAAGAACTAGTCAGAACTCTTTATTGGTTAATGGCGGTGGTATGTGTGGTTGCTTTTGTTCTTGGATATCTGTGGGGTAGTGAGAAAGCATGAAAACAGTACTGAAACCCAAGACCATGTGGGATAGCTGGAAAGAAGAACTAACCGTTGCGGCGAAGCGCACATTCAAACCGATGGAGGGTAGCTACCACCCACACGAACTGAGCGCACCCGCAGTACGCCTTGGCGCGGATGACCACATGAAATACCCAAGCCGTAAAGGTAGTACGTTGCAGTACCGTGATGGGCGCAAGGAAAAAATCAATGGCTAAAACAAAATTAGAAGACTACGGCTTTTGTAGTAAGACCGGAGTCTGTATCAATCCGTTCGGGGCTAAACCCCCATGGGTAATTAAGCTGGCAGCTAGTATACGCAAGCGCGCCCTTTTGGCAACCACTGAGGAGGCTCCATTTTGACCGAAGACAAACCAACATACACATGGTCGTTCTCGTCCCTCAAGGACTATGTTAACTGCCCGAAACAATATCAAGAAGTTAAAGTCCTCAAACGATTTACCAAGCAAGTTACTGCTGAGATGTCCTATGGCACGGCTGTACATAAAGCGTGTGAAGACTACGTCGGTGAAGACGTACCACTGGCTAAAAACTACGAGCGGTTCAAACCTGTTCTGGATGTATTAAAAGATATTCCGGGGAGGCGTCTACCAGAGCAGAAGATGGCCCTAGATAGAGAACGCAATGCCTGTAGCTACGGCAAGGGCTGGGTGCGCGGAATTGTAGACTTACTTATTATAGATGGGGATACAGCTTTCATTGTTGATTACAAAACAGGCAGTAACAAATACCCTGACCCAAAACAATTGAAGCTGATGGGCTTAATGACCTTTGCACATCACCCCGAAGTCAATACAATTAAGGCAGGGCTTCTGTTCGTGGTACACGATAGCTTCCTTACAGAAGAGTACAAGCGCGAAGACATAGATAAATTATGGGGCGCGTTTGAAGGTGATCTAGCTCGTCTAACTGCCTCATTTGAGAGCGATGTATGGAATCCAAACCCTACACCGTTGTGCGGATGGTGCCCTGTTAAATCCTGCGACTTTTATAAAGAAAGGCGTTAGACGTGTCCGAAAAAGTTATGACTATTATTGATGGAAACCTAATGATTGACTACGCATACCCATGCATGATGGCTGAGAAAGCACTAAAAGAAGCGCATCACGCCATGCTTGAACGACAGTACGACGAAGCCATTGAAAAGGCTCTGACCGCAATGGCTGAAACTAAGCTGATGATTACCGCTATCAGAGATATGAAGGAGCATCAAGATGCCATATATAAACAAGCCGCGTCCGTATAAAAAAGAATACGAGCAACAGAAAGCTAGAGGCGAACACGATAACCGCATGGAGCGCCAACGCGCTCGACGTAAGATGGACAAAGAGGGCAAAGATGCCAACGGGAACGGTAAAGCCGATGCCCGTGAAGGCAAGGACATTGCCCACAAAAAAGCTTTATCCAAAGGTGGTTCAAACAAAGACGGGGTTCGTATAGAATCCCCCTCCACTAATCGTTCGTTCCGTCGCAAAGGACATAAGCTGGCTTCTGAGACGAGTAAACGCGAACGTAAGTAACGTGACGACCGTTAGGCATGAGTGGGTCCATGGGGGGTTTCACCCAATCCCTTAAACCATGTCAGTTAAGCGGCGTTGATCTCCATCCTTCTGTATTGCGCGACAGGCTTAGCCGACTTGCCCCCGTAAGGGGCTACTTAAAGTAAGGAACAGTATGCATGTAGTTGATGACACAGTCGTAAGGATGACCATACCTTCCGACGAAGTAGAGTTTTTAATGGGTCACATTGAACGATGTGAAGTATTAAAAGACGATGGAGATATGGCAGACGTAGTGGTGTACTGGGGCGTACAAGAGATGCAACGCCTAGCCCGCGTCTACGGAGATGCTCCTAACCCAATGTTAAAGAAGTACGAATGGCCCGGCATGTACGAGCCATTTGCTCACCAAAAAGTCACCGCTTCGTTCTTAGCTTTGCGTGACAGAGCGTTCTGTTTCAATGAAGCTGGTACAGGTAAAACGTCCTCGGTCATCTGGGCGGCAGACTACCTGATGCAGTTAGGTCTAATCAAACGAGTGCTAGTCATCTGCCCGCTGTCTATCATGTACTCAGCGTGGCAAGCCGACATATTCAAAACCGCCATGCATCGGACAGTTGGTGTTGCCTACGGCGATGCTTCAAAACGTAAAAAAGTAATCAAGGGTGAGTATGAGTTTGTCGTCATCAACTTTGATGGTGTGAACATAGTTCAAGAAGAGATTAGTAAAGTAGGGTTTGACCTAATAGTAATTGATGAGGCGAACGCTTATAAAACGGTAACGACTAAACGGTGGAAGACATTGGCTAAACTGATTACCCCCTCTACAAAGCTATGGATGCTGACTGGCACGCCTGCCTCTCAGTCTCCAATGGATGCGTTTGGGCTGGCTAAATTAGTTAACCCCAGTGGCGTACCTCGATACATGACCGCATGGCGCGATAAAGTGATGCGGCAGTTGACGCGATTTAAATGGGTTCCACGTGAAACATCTCAGATGGACGTGTTCAACGCGCTACAGCCAGCCATCAGATACGAGAAGGCAGACTGCCTTGATCTGCCAGAGCTGGTGTACCAGACACGTGAGGTTCCATTGACTCCACAGGTCAGCAAGTTCTACAAAGAGCTAAAGAATCAGCTATTGATTGAAGCGGCAGGGGAGCAAATTAGCGCGGTCAATGCGGCGGCACAACTCAGCAAGCTACTACAAATTTCTGGCGGTGCTTTATACACAGACACCAAAGAGGTAGTGGAGTTTGATGTATCACCACGACTGAACACGTTGATGGAAGTCTTAGATGAAACACAGCATAAAGTAATTGTGTTTGTCCCGTTTAGGCATACGATTGATTTGGTTTCTAACTACTTAACACAGGAGGGTATAACTAATGAAGTAATTAATGGAGACGTTCCCGCACGTGAGCGGGCTGAAATCATCAATAGGTTTCAGACACAGGGTGATCCACGAGTTTTAGTTATTCAACCACAGTCAGCATCGCATGGAGTTACATTAACAGCCGCCGACACAGTAGTGTTCTGGTCACCTGTTATGAGCGTGGAGACTTACTTGCAGTGCATTGCGCGTATTGATCGGGTCGGACAGAAGAACAGCATGACGGTTGTTCATCTGCAAGGCTCAGAGGCAGAGCGTAGGGTTTACCAGATGCTTCAAAGCAAGGTGGATTCACACGAGAGCTTGGTTGATTTGTACAAACAGGAGTTAGGTATATGAGTGAAGACACAGTAATGGAGGATGTAAATCTCGAAGAATTAGTAAAGATTTACTTGACAATTAGGAATGAACGTGAAAGAATGGAATCCGAGTGGAAGGCAAGAAACGATGAGCTAGTGGCTGACATGAAGTCATTAGAAGCACGTATGCTAGACACTTGTAATCAAAACAATGCCGGTAGTATCCGCACCGCTAGTGGTACAGTAGTGCGCCGATTAAACGAGCGCTACACCGTCAGTGATGGCGAGAGCTTCCGTAAATTTGTTTTGACAAATGGTGCAGTTGACCTGTTTGAAGCACGTATTCATCAGGGAAACTTCAAGCAATTCATGTCCGAGAACAGTGGCGATGGGCTACCTCCCGGGGTGAATGTCATGAAGGAATTTACGATTGTTGTTCGTAAGCCTTCTAATTAAGTTGTGTTCAGTAAAGGAAATTTAAAATGAGTAACGATCTTGTAGAGATGTTTAGTGGTTCAGACTTGGCTCCCATCAAGGGGTTGGATGAAGATACGTTAGCGGTTGCTGGCGGCGCACGCCAAGGTAACAAGCGTATTTCCATCAAAGGTGGCGTCTTCCGTAAGTATGCGGGGGGCAAAGAAATTGGCGCGATTGAAGACCGTCACATGAATGTGATTTTCGTCAAGATGGCTCACAAGGCTTCGCGTATGTTCTACGACGCTACTTACCAAGAAGGACAGAAAATCAGCCCAGCTTGTTGGTCTACTGATTCCGAAACACCTGATGAAGAAGTACCTAATCCATTGGCTAGCCGTTGCCTAGACTGCCCCAAAGCAGTTAAAGGTTCTGGTCAAGGTGGTACAGGTACCGCTTGTCGTTTGTCATGGCGCACCGCTGTTGTGTTGCCTAACGATCCATCAGGCGATGTTATGCAGTTGGTTCTGCCAGCTACTTCATCTTTCGGTAAAGAAGATAACGGTCGTTGGCCCTTCCGTCCTTACATCCAGCACTTGGCGTCTCACAACGTTAGCGCAGGGCGCGTTATTACCCGCATGGCGTTTGACACAAAGTCACCAACACCTAAGGTAGTATTTAGCCCCGCAGGTAAAGTGCCTGATGATGTATTGCCAACAATCGCTAACCAAGCCAAAAGCATGGCAGCAGAGGCGGCTATTAAGATGAACGTGTATCAGAGCGATACTTCAGGCGATGTAGAAGTTGCCCAAGTAGAGGACACACCCGCTCCGATTAAACGTGAATCAACAAAAGCCGCTACTACAGGAGAGAAAGATATCTCTGACGTAGTAAAGAAATGGTCTAAGAAATAAGGAACAGGAATGTCACGGTCTTACAGCGAAGCTTTTTTACTTGAGCTACATAAGGCAAACCCTAACAGAATAGGCACACAGTTGGCACACGCTTGCGTGAACGCTAACCTACCAGCTAAATATGTTGCGGTTGCAATGGGTGTTTCTCGGATGACTATCTATAGCTGGTTCCGTGGCAAACCGCTCCGTTTCAAAAACCAGCTCTTAGCTGAAAAGTTGATCGAGCGCATCGACGAAGATACGAAGAAAGAAATGCTACCAGCGAAGAACAACTTGGCGGCGAAAGCCTATCTTGACTTGTTCATTCGCAAGCATTTTCTTTCTAAGTAACTTCGGGCACTTGTCCCACCTTAATCGAGCGGGGTAACCCGCTCTTTTTGACTCTGCAATGACATGTTAAAACAATTCTACGAGAAAGCATTGCCTACGCAGGGTGTCTACTGTGTCAGTGGTTTAGACAACGATAAGAGACTCAGAAACCATTTTGCAGAGACACTTGATAAAGCGTTTGAGCTTATTGAAAAGTGTAAGAGCCGGGGTGTAAATACCTTTGTAGCTCTAGGTTCATTTGAAGGATACAGCAGGAAGGCAGACGACTGTTTGTTCTTGCGTTCGTTCTTTATTGATCTTGATGTCGGTCCAAACAAAGACTACCAAGATAAAGCCGACGCGCACACTGCGTTGTATAAACTGTGCGGGGCTGCGAAGTTACCTTCGCCTACGGTTGTAGATTCAGGCGGTGGCATACACGCCTACTGGATTTTTGACCGCGACATCCCTAAAGATGAATGGAAGATATACGCAGAGAAGTTTAAATCCCTGTGCCTATCACACATAGCCATTGACCCAGTAGTTACGGCAGATGCGGCGCGTATCATGCGTGCGCCAGAAACGTTTAACTACAAGTTTGATCCACCGGTAGAGACATCCCTGATTAGCGAAGAAATCACGGTGTATGACTGGGACGAGATGAAAGTAATGCTTGGCGGCGAGCCTACCGCCAAGGAAGAGCCTAGTTTAGAGATTCAAGAAATTCTGGCTAGCGTGCCTAAAGGTCTTGATGACGACACGAAGGAAATACTGAAGCTCGATAACTTTGGCGTTTCTTTTGAGACGTTAGCACAGAAGAGTATTGATGATGAGGGCGGCTGTGAACAGATTAAATACATACTCATCAATGCCGCCACTTTAGAAGAACCCCTATGGTTTGCTGGCTTGTCCATCGCTAAGTTCTGCGATGACGGCGCAACCATGATTCATGAGATATCCAATGCTCATAAAGACTATGACTACAATAAGACAGAAGAAAAAGCGAGTCGTTTTCCAGCCCCAAGAACCTGCGCTTGGTTTATTGAAAACTATCCAGAACGTTGTGATGGATGCCAGCACAGAAACAAAATCACCTCACCTATCCAGCTTGGAAAGACCTTTAAGCGTACCCCCACGCCAAATAAAGAGGAATCAGTTCGGGAAGAACAGAGTGCCGAAAAGGTTCAAGATTTTCCAGAGTACTTATATCCGTTCATCCGTGGAGTAAACGGCGGCATTTACTTTATGCCGCCCCCCGTTCTTGATAAGAAGGGCAACAAAAGACAGGATGACCCCATCCTCATTTTGCAGAATAATTTATACCCAATAGTTCGTATGGTCAGCCCTCATGATGGTGAATGTCTTGAGATGCGCTATGAGCTACCGCACGATGGGGTAAAAGAATTCCTCCTGCCGATGAAAAGCATCTACTCAAAAGAGTCGTTGAAAGCATCCATGGCTACAAACGGCGTCTTATTTTCTTCTGCTCACGAACAACATATCATGAACTACTTAATCAAGTGGGGACAGTATCTACAGTCACAGGAGAAGGCGCTGCAGATGCGTATGCAGATGGGCTGGACTGAAAACCCTACAGACACCACATGGCCTGAACGTAGCTTTGTTATAGGCACAAATGAAATTAACCGTAAGGGCGAAATCATCAGAGCCCCTTCATCCCCGTTTGTACGTGGCATATCTAGACATCTCAAGCCGCTTGGCACCTATAAGAGATGGCGTGAAATAACAGACTTTTTAAATCATGATGGTTTTGAAATACATGCTTTTGCGTCCATGTGTGGTTTAGGTTCTATTCTGATGCCATTCACTTCTACTTCGGGCGTCACAGTATCTCTTACTGGGCGTTCTGGCACCGCTAAGACTGGCGCTTTGTATGCGGGGCTTAGTATGTTTGGTAACCCTAAAGAGCTTAGCGTCGTTAAAAGTACAGACAACGGACTGACAGGGCGTTACCTCGGTCTACATAGTTTAATGTTTGGTCTTGATGAAGCTGGTGATAAAAAGCCAGAAGAGTTAGGCAATTTAATCCATAACGTATCCCACGGCAAAGCAAAGATTCGTATGCAAGCCTCGGTTAACGCTGAACGTGAGTACGAGATGTCGGCTTCACTGATTGCACTGCTTACCACAAACCATTCCCTATATGGCAAATTAGGGGCCCTTAAAGAATCCGCTGACGGAGAGAACGCCCGACTGGTTGAGTTTTTAGTACAACGCCCTGCTATGCTTGATCGTGATAGTCGGGTCGGTAAAATCTTTGATGACTTTAGATTCAACTACGGTCATGCAGGTCCGATGTTTGTACAGGAGCTGATGCGTAGGGGTGACAACTACATCCAAGATAATGTCGATCACTGGATAGATAGGTTTTTAAAAGACTTTGGTGACTATGCTGAATACCGCTTCTACCAGAACCTGATTGGATCAACTTTCGGTGCCGGAACCATATCTAACGAATGTAACATCACAGGGTATGCTATTGAAAAGATATACCATCAGATGGTGTTAAACATGATTAACATCCGGGATGACGTAGTCAAGATCAACTCTGTAGATTACAGCGCTGTGCTAGGAGACTTCATCAACAAGAATCTTGGCAACACACTTGTAATTAAATCGGGTGTCGTGTCTATGGAGCCACGTGGTCAGATCGTAGCGCGAATGGTCAGCGATGAGGGGCTACTACAAGTGTCCAAGAGCGAACTCAAGAAGTTCCTTGCCGAGAAGCAGATCAGCATACGTGAATTTGAGTTTGACATGAAGGAGCGTGGGCTGCTGATAGATATGAAGAAGGGGCGTCTGACCACTGGGTGGAAGTCAGCCATCAGCACCGACCCAGCATATTTGTATTGGTTCAAAACGCCTGTATCTGACGACTTGATCCAAGATGCTGATTGAAGAACCTGAGTGGGTATTTCCGTTTCAAGGCATGGAAGTGGGGGAGAGCTTTTTTGTCCCTACTCTTCGCTTTGCGGAAATGATCTATGCAATAGAGAACGGGGCCAAGCGGGACGGTATCCGAGTTAAATGCTACGTCACATCTAAAGACGAGCACCTCGGCGTCCGTGCTTGGCGCGTTAGTTAGGGTTGAATACCTAAAAGTTTAAATTGTAAATTCATACCATACTTGATATTGTTTTGTAACTTTTGAAGCTGTTCAAGTACGTTACTTTTTTCTTTAGGCGACAAGCCATCCATGCCTCGTACTTCGTTCATTTGTTTTCGTACCTCATTTAACTCACCTTGACCAGCTTTGTACACTTCGATGGCAAAAGGGTATGTAGGATTTTTTGTCACAAAGCTAGCATACGCATCAGGAGCAGACTGATACAGTCTTTTTAGTCTCACATCTATATTTTTGATCTTCTTTTCCATCTCACCGTATTCGCGTGAGTCTACGTTTGTTTCAGCGCCGATAAAAGAACCAATGAATGGTATATCTGTCTTGGCTTTAAATTCTTTTTGCCCAGCGCCTAACAAACCAAAAGAGTATAGAGTTTCACTTATCTTACCAATGCCATCCGCGTAGCTGTTGGTAAAAAAGTAGAGAGTATTAGGGCTAAGGTCTACCGCCCCTTCCGTCGCCTTATACAGATACTGAGCCGCATCTTTATACATCTCATTAATCTTGTCGCCACCTGTCCATGCGTCACCCATTCTTCGCTGCGACGCGCTGTTAATTGTGCGACCAAGACCGTCTTTATTCATCACATACTCAACCAATGGACGAAGCGTAGTGGGCATGATAGTGTCTACTACCCAGCTTGCAGGCTCATCAATTGCCGACATACGAGATATGGGTAGCGGTAAGAAGGCATCAGTCATAATGCTGAAAGCTATGTTACCTAGAGCGTCCCCAATCGGCTCGTTACCGTGGGCGGCGGCGGCAAGTTGGGCACCGGTAGCTGCAAACGCGCCAAGACCAAAACCCCAAGGAATCTGCACAATACCGCCGTCAGGCAGATGTATCCGCCAATAGCGAGTCCACTGCTGCATGTTATCGTTCTTGACATTATTGCGCCCCCAGTCATCATCAGGAGACATCAATGCCGCCATCATGTATGCCATGTAACCTGCCCCGATCAGAGCACTGACCATGATCCGCGAGTTTTTACGATCTTTGCGGAAATTCTCAAGATACTTCGCCTTGAGCTTTGGATCGTCTTTTATGTCTTGCGGCAGACTGTCAACATAAAACTTTTCGCTGAATGGAAAAGCAGGTAATGCAGCTTGTGCGGCGCGTACAGCACCCGTAACTGCTGGACGGAAGAACATATACAGCGCACCAATATTGCGACCATATGTACCTGTCTTCTCAAAGTTAGCTAAGTTTTTAGTCCAGATAGCGGCTTCTGTAGCCGCAGCTACATCGGCTTGGGCAGGCTTCATACCTTCTTTAATGAAGCGTTTATACATAGACTCTTTACGTAACTCGTACGCAGCGGCACGGCTAGTAAATTCAAACATGTAGTTCCAGCTATCAATAAGCTGTGTAAAGCCTTCGACGGTATTTGCTACCTTTGAGTTACCAACACCTTTATCCAACTTTTCAAGGTTAGACTTGAGTGAAAATCCTTCTAGATAAGTAGTCTTGCCACCATATTTGATAAGCTCAAGCATGGCTTTTACGAACGGGTCTTTTTCAGCCATACTTTTTAGTTTGGCTTTATCCGCTGGTTTACCACTCTCGTGTAGTCTAGCTACTGTCCATGCTTTGCCTAGACCATTCTTAACAACTTGGGTAGACACGTGCCGCAAATATTTAGCAGCTTCGGCGGGACCCAAATCACCACTAGCGCCAATGTTCCATGCGTTGGTTAACGTATCGCGCACAAAGTTCAATGGCGCAAAGTTGTAGTTATAGCGCGTGTGCATAGCGCCAAAGAAACC
>Ga0099851_1000150_pt1 | contig 27961 bp, 19 predicted proteins | sample CB_VirMetaG_6_FD_78176 | JGI IMG/M metagenome (GOLD analysis project Ga0099851, IMG submission 78176) | Freshwater to marine saline gradient viral communities from Chesapeake Bay - CB_1508_2 Viral MetaG | ecosystem: Environmental > Aquatic > Marine > Coastal | place: USA: Chesapeake Bay... | reverse complement strand
TTTTGAACATCACCAATATCGTGACCAGTGAATTGATCTACAATAATTCCATTCTTGAATCTATCGTTACCATTCGCATCTTTCACAAACAAGGCTTCTGTTTCTCGTTCGAGAGATGAAAGGGTACTGAAGTATTCAATCTCTTCGATTCTCTTCTCCAACTTACCAATATCCCTCATTGTGAATCGTTTGTTCTCTATGAACTTGGAAACGACATCCTTTGGATTATATGTGTAAGCAGGAATATAGAATTTGTAGAGTTCCATCGCATCAACTACATCGTCTGGTGATTTCGGATCAAGAGCCGGAACACCCTTAATGATCTTAAAGTTTTTATCTCTTGTAACCACCAACCGGTCAATTCGAGGCAGGTAGTATGAGTATGATATATTGAATGCTTGACCACTTGCTGGTAGGAAAACATCGGTGAAGTTTGTACCGTTAAACGATGGCCTGAAGTCTACTACCTTATTCAGACGAGTAACTTCTCCTGAATTTGGAGAAACATAAACTGGAATATCATCGAATGTGAATTTCAACTCGTCAGATTGTTGAGGAGTTTCGTTAATATACGATTCGGCAACGAAAGGACCAACTCCACTGTGTTCAAAGTAACGATATGTCACTTCTACTGGTGTTACAAAATTAGCATTTCCAAATGATACATCTGTTGTTGAACCAAAATCAGAAAGACCATTGTTGATTAGATATAGTCTACCTCTTGTGTACAGATTATCTCTCTGGCCATTGTCAAGAGTGAATTTGTCGTAAACATCTGCGGTAAGTCCCACACCATTATCATAAGCATCGATGAAACTATAGATATCATTATTTGACAACTCGAAGTATTTTTGTCCATCCTTGGTTGTTTTAATATCACCAGAAGCAAATGTTTCTGTGAATTCTTTCAGTTTCTTGAATCGAATTGGACTTGATTGAATATTTTCGCCTGGGTTAACATCCAGAGAAGCAATCAAGGAGAATCGAGTTGTTGTTGGGAATGTTCCAGTACCACCGCCTTGATTTTTGGTGATGGTAAGTTTTCCAAAATCACCAAAATCTGTATTGTTGGTTCGAAGAGTGAACGCATCAGAAAGAAGATCCATGATCTTTCCGTCGTTGTCTATCATGATGTAATTGTTCAGGTCAACACCGTCAACCACACCACCAGAACTTCCTCCGCCCACAAATCTAAGAAGAGAATTTCCACTCGAAATCGACGTTTCTGTATTTACACCAAAGTCTATTGTAAATTCTTTAATCGCTCTGTAGTCCATAGAATTTATAGACTTCACAACATCACCGACAGGAACCTCAAACATTAATGAAGTTTTATCTGGGTTATAAACTCTACCAAGATAATTTGGATGTATATCGAAAAGTTTGCCGCCAAATGTGTTGTCGGGACCAACTGCATCAGAATTCTTAGCGTATCCATAGTAGACACTCTTTGTTTCACTCAAGAAGAAACTCTTATTTTCTCTCTTGTTGAACATATTTACATCAAAGAAAGATACTATGTGTGCATCGTTTGACAGTTCACGGATCTGTCTAATTCTTGCGTTACCTATTGTTACTGGCACGTTTTTGTAGTATTGGTCTGAAGAATTTCCACCTGTTCCCAGATGACCACTAAAGAATGATTTACTTAATCCATACGCACTTGTGTTTGTTGTAATCCTACCAGTAGGACTCTTAACATAAACCCCGTTTGAAACAGTACCTTCCAATATTCCAGAGGCATTAAATCCAACTTCAAATGTTGGACCCGGATTGGTCTTTATAAGAAGAACAGTGTCTTGAGTGTCACCAGAATTTCCTAAATCCCTAGCAGAAAAGGATTCAACCACACCAGTTGCATACCCAGTTGGAGTTCCACCCGGTACAGCTTGAACAACAGATTCGCCGACGGTATAGTAACGGCCTGGGACAAAATTACTCTTGGACTGTAACAACTGAGAAGCGGTTTCGCCTTCGATATAACTTCCAAACCCTACAAAGTTTTTCGTTGTTACATTATATGTGTCCTTGAGATCGACTATCGCTGAAAAGTCTGAAAGAACGGTAGAGTTCGAAGCAATTCCATTTGCACCATAAGCAACAAACTTATTGTCGCATGTGTGATCGTATAGACCAAAGATGTAACCTAAATCTCTTTGGAATCCTTGGAATCCATCACACAGTGATGTGATTAATTTGTTCTGACTTGGATCCCAACTTACAACCACGCCCTTGTTGATTATATCCGCGTTATTGATATAATCATCATAAGACAAAACTGTGTCAACCCAGTCATTATATGTGAACTGAAGAACATATTGTCCATGCTTGTAATTGTCAGAAACATATCCGTCTTCTACAATTCCTTCTACCGTCTTCCCAGATATTGCAGGTGAACCCGGATTAAAATCTGAATTGGGAATACCATCGATCACATCATCTTGCATCAGATTCAAATAACCGTTTTGTAAAATTCCGTTATCGTCCGCATCGAAAATAATTTCTTGAACGTCAAGAGTTTGATCTGTTCCATCAATTGCTCCATACGTCAATACATAATCGATTGTTTCCCCACCGTTTTCTGGAATTTCAGTTGAAACACTGTCAATAAACCCAACAAATTTATTAGGGCATGATGTTTTGAATGATGTCGGAATGATTCCGGGATATGAAGACGAATTAAACCCGCATGTTGGTAAGAATGGAACATCTCCAGATACGAGCTCAATGTAAACTACAGGTCCAGAAGAAGTCAATACCCATGCGAGAACTTCACCGATTGCTTCTTGGAGATCATTTGGATTTGTATACAAACCTCCAGCTATTTCAAATCCACCAGCTGAGGCATCGTTCGTAACACCATATTGGAATTGTCTGACGACTTCACCAACAGCAAAGTTTAATGTTTCGTTGTATGGTACACTATCGTTTTGATATCCATCCCCCACTCGAATCGCATAAACGCTTTTGTTCACGATGCTTCGAATACTAGATCCGTAAGCATTTGGGGTACAATTCTGAGTGGTTCCAGAGATACCAGCCCATCCCTGTTGAATAACATTTCCGGCCTTGGAAAATCCGCCAGGACCAGCAGACTGAATTATCAATGAACTATTTCTTCTATTCGCAACAGTTCCTGCTGGAATCCATCTTCTTGCAATACCAGCTGATCTAAGATATGCACTTGGACCAACACCTTCACCCACGCTTTGATCTATGTTTCCTAAGAAAATCTGTCGAAGGGCAGCACAGGTAGCTCCTTGTTCTGCGACCTCACCCATAAAATCACCATAAATCTGGTTATAACCAGCATCAGCAGCATGATCTAGTCCCCTAAAGGTTGAATACCTAGCGGTACTTCTATAACCTTCACTAAAAACTATTTTCTGCAAATACCTGTCGAGTTTTTCATTTGGAGCAAAATCAACACCTTGACCAATCGTAGAATATCCGCCATCAGTGGCTACTGTTGGTAAGTAATATGCTCCAGAGTTTTGACCAACTACCAGAGAATCGGATGAGGATGCAAGAGTTGCTGAAGAAAAATTACTAAGAACCAAAGCGCTATCGTAGTTTGCATTGTGTTCGGTGGCAAAAAGAGGAGCCCAGTAATTGATCTTTGCTCTAGCAGATTCATTTGCTCTATATGGAATATTGATTTGAACATAATCTGATTTCAAATCAACCTGCGGGAAATTGTTGTAACTAAATGGACCAGCAGCTCCGAGAATTGTTGTTGTATTGTCAAACGGATAGTTGTCAAATCTGTTTCCTGAATATTTGATAGCTTCATCGTTTGCAGGGAGGTAATCGGTTTCTGCAATCATCGCATTGCCAACAATAGCATTTAGATCGATTCCTTGGAGAGAATCATCTGTTCTTGCTCTATCTGTTTCGATGTTGGTTGGGGATTGTGTTTCGAACTCGTAACCGAAAACATATGCTTTGCCTGGGTTAATGGAAACCGCTAGTTTATCAGCCGTTCCTCCTTGCTCTGTAGAATATACACCAGTCGCATCTGGAAGGAATTGTACCTTGGTCATCACACCACCCGCTGCAGGAGAAACTCCAGTTTCAACTATGGTGTCTTGTTCATCGAACCGACCAGTTTGCATGTCAACAATGAGTCGTTGGGCTGTTGCACCGACATAGTTTGTTCGATCAAGAACATCAAGAACTTCTGCGGTAGAACCAGAACCAAAGATAATGTCACCCTGAGAGAATATTTCACTTATCGATGTAAGTGTAACATCAACTTGATATTTGTCAGTTCTAAGATGATTCAATACACTTGCATTAAAAGGTCTTACCGTATAATTTCCAGACTCATCATATGTTCGTCTTGCAAGAGTATCTTCTAAACCTGAAAGTTCTGTTCTGTTGTATCGTCTGGTAACAATTCCATTTTCGACTCGAAGGACATCGACAAAATCTTCATCAATAAATTCACTTGGGGTGTTTGTTGTTATGTTCAATACTTTGGAAGTGAACACTGGATCAACTTGATACCGATCCGCACCAGGCGCCGAATAGTTATAAGATCCGCGAGATGGGTCTGTTAGTGTAGCATCATCGAACGCATCAATAACTTGTTTGTTAATCTGAAGACCAACTCTGTTGGTTGGGTACTGGTATAATCGAACGCCATCGGGAGCTCCAGACTCGAACCCAATTTCTAACGCTGATGGTTTTTCAATTTCATTTTCTTCAGAAAGTCTGTATGGGATTGCAGTCTGTGGATTTATATAAACGAAGAATCCATCAACATAAAATATACCAGAGTCAATAGAGCATGCCAGTGCATCGCCTGTCGCAGCAATCAGATCATTTTCATTTTCTTTCACATTGAATGATATATCTTGATTTTCACTGTATACTTCATCGTTGATCGTGAAGAAATCTCCAGCTGTACCACCACCACTTAGATACTGCAAAAATAATACTGGGAATGTATCTGATCCAGATGATAAACCAGTTTCCGCCTTGATTACCTTTGCACGAAGATTTGCCTTGTCTCCGGTTCCAGTTACAACATCACCAACGATTGCAGAAACATTCGCATCAGATAGACTTTGAGCTCTGACGAAAGATATGCTTTTTTCTGTAAGACCAGATCCGTAAACAGGAGTTCCATTTTTAAATACAAAGTTTCCAAATCTTTCGATTTGTGTTTGTAAGACCGTTTGGAGTTGAGTAAGTTCTCTAGCTTGAACAGCAAATCCAGGCTTGAACAAAATTTTCAGATAATTTTTAGTACCATCGAAATCGTCGTAGTATGGATCACCTGATGTCAGGTCTGGATCGTATGAAGGCATATTTATCTCGCTCCTTAGAAGTCAATGACGAGTTTGATTTCTTCGTCTTGATCTGAGTTTCTTTGTACAGGTCTTACATTCTCTATGTATAACACTTGTCCGGTGTATGGTAAAAATTCGGGTTCTAAACCTGAAATGTATGAGGATGTAAATCCAGAAAGATTTAAAACATCCCCTCCTGTTAATGACCCAGAAACTGAAGTCACATAAAAATCTACCGTACTTCCATCAACACCAGAGGTAACTCCATCAGTATAATTCATACTCACGATTGTAGAGTTGAAAACACCATTTTCCTTCTTCAATGGTTGATCCAATAAACTTGGAGTTAACTGGAATGTTGGATCTGAAAAGAACGATGTAATCTTTTTGGTGAGACGATGTGATTCATCAACTGTGACTGGTTCTTTGGTTATCTTAGTGATAACTGAAACCGGTGTATTTGATATGCTATAGTTTCCATTTGAGGAGACACTAAAACCAAAAACTGGTTCACCGTCCAACTGGGTTCCTAGTGCTACTCTTGGAGGAATAAAATCTCCAACAACATTTCGAAGAGTTAAAGTTCCTCGTTCCCCGTCAGATTCTGATCTCCATGATACTACCTTTCCTGTAGAACCAGAATCAAGACCATATACCAGAGATCCTTCTGGGTAAGATTGATTCACAAAAGATTTGTTGGTTACGACCGAATCAATAAATCCACCAAAAGGTCCAGCACTTCCTCCTGTATAGGCGGTTCCTGTTGTTTCGCCATAAAAGATTCTACCAGATGTTGTTGAAATCTCTTCAGGTGTACAACTTCTAAATTTTCCATTATCAACCGATAGTGTGAGTTGTCCAGCGACTCCTCCTATCCATTTCAAAACTGTTCCCCGTGCTTGATTAAGGCTATATTCTCCCTGATGGACTTTTTGACCTATAGTGAAGGCACTTTGTGAGTGTTGTAATGTGCTAGCCATATCAATCAAAACGGTATTCAGATCATTTCTCACATTCAATATTGTATAGTCTGGTGTCTTTGAACCCGCAACAGAACCTTCGACCACATCTGAAGTCCATCCTGAATTGTGAGGGTTTTTTATAATAGAGAATTGTCTAAAATCATTTTGAACATCAAAAGCTCCTGATTCTGAACCTTTGAGAAGAACTCGAATCATTACTTTATTTGCACCCAATTCTTCCACCGCATTTGATCCATGACCACCTAGCGGAGAAGCAAATGCGTCAGCATTGAACCCTGCACCGGAATTTAATCCCGAAGGTGTAGGGGACACCAAAACAAAAGGTTGATACACATCGGATCCGGGATCTAGTGTTCTGACTCTAGTTATCTTTTTAGATTCTAACACAGTTAATTCGTTGTCTCGTATTAAACTAGCATCAGTAGAACCAACAACATCATCAAACACAGGCGCCACGATTACATTCGTTTCTTGAGTTGAACCTGTTCCGTTTGTGATGAAAACATAAGGAACTATATTATAATACCCTACAGTTGTTTCTGGATCAGATTCGAATCGAGACGTGTAAACAAAATCACCACTGTTTCCAATTATTTTCTTATAGTAACCAATGACACTATAATCGAAGCTTTGGTCATCGATCGTCGATGTACCCATGTCATAATCTGTGATTGCCCAACCACGATAATAGTCTTTAGAAAAAGAATTCATTCCAGCAGCTGAGAACCTAGCGACATCATATGTCACTCCCTCGGAATTTACATAATACTCTTGATCATTTTCTATGTTTGTTATTTTGTGTTTTACGAAGAAATCTTCGACAGTCTTTCCACCTTTTAATATTCTAGCATCTTGCCAGTAACTTCCTGTCTGATTTACCCTCACATTAAATATAGCACCACCTCTTGCATTTTCTTGAACTTCTCTTTGCAAGTATTCAATGGTTCCGATTTTAGTGGTAGATCCAGCAAGAGAAACTGGGATAAATCCATCGGTTACAAAATCAAAATCACTTTCTGATAATTGATACATGAATTGCCACACATATCCGTCTGCGCCTGGTGTTTGTATGTCAGCGTATGTGTGTGTTGGTTCTACTGTGGACTGAGAACCACCATTATTATCTAAACACTTGTACACTTTGTATTGTGAGTTCATTACATAAAATGGTTGATTATCGTATGTGACGGATCTAAAAATTTCCTGAATATCAGAAAACTGCGAATACACAGCACCAGATTCCCAGTCATGTCTGTCTATTACAAGACGAACATTCTCTGAATTTATTTTCTTGGCAGCAATACAGTTTTTCCACAAGTCAACTTGTTCAGAAACCGAATCTACAACGGCAGGAGGAATATCATCATTGACCCATGCTTGAGGTCTTGAAATCATCATATAGTAAGAATCATTCTTTGATGAAAAATCATTAAGAAATGATTGAGCTGCTGATACATTAAACGAAAACTGTAGATTGGTCATTTATTTTATCCTCTTGGTATTTATATTTTTTAACTCGGTAACAATCCACCATAAGTATATTCACCATAAACGGTACTACTTATGTTTTGATTCTCATTTACCCGACTCGTTACAGATCCATAAGCTATAAAAGATTCACCGAGAGTCACTCCATATAATGTATCGAAATCGGACATATCTATTTCTAAATTGAATGTTTCTTCAGTGACTGTTGATGCAGTTGCTCCACTCGAAAAAGAATAAAAAATACTTATTTGTGGAGGAATAGATAAATCAAAATCAGTACCACCCGAAACAGTACCAGAAAACACTTTAGTTAATGGATCATAACCATAGGTGTATACAAGTGGATCCAAAGCCACAATATCAATTATAGAGGAAACAGAATCCATTCCCCAAGGGTTTGTAACTTCCCAAACCAATGATCCAGTTTCACCTGCATATGGAATAAAAACATCTGTGTTTTGAAGATTTGAACCATCTCCTAGAACATTTCCATCGTTCATGATATATGATACTTGAGATGAACTTGGTTGATTTGCAGAATACATATTATTTTGAAGTGGAGAGAATACAGTTGAATTTCCTTCAGGGTTTATATAAAGAGTAAGTCCTGAACCAAAAAAAGTTCCAATTTCCAGTTCAGGCGATATATTTGGATTAAACGAAGGAGCATCTCCGAACTTTTTCTTCATTGTTATTATATTTGATAGTTTAGACGAAGATCCAAATTCATTATCAGCAAATAATTTAGATTGTAGTTTAAAATCATAAAAAGTACTATTGTTTTGTTGATTTATTGATGGAGTATAATCTTGTAGTTGTTCCATTACATAATATTTTTTAGTAGAAGGTGCAATCTCCTCATAATCAGTTGTTTCGGACACTAGATTCAACGTAGACATGATATTTGAAGGGGGTCCAGATCCTACCGCCGAAGTCATAAACCATCCATCATCTGTTTTAATATACTTCTGAGTACCAGAGTCACCAGACCAAACAATTCTTTGTCCACCACCAAAAAGTCCGCCAGCTCCATTATTTCCGATTCCTGGCATAAATAATCCAAGACCAAGATGGTATAATTGATTTGCCATAATTGCACTACTGCTAAATCCAAACATTTTTTTCACAGCAGGAATACCATCTAGTTCTGGATCTGATGTTAAACGAAACATTCTAAAATCACCAAAAGAAAAAGTTAAATTTACTGGATTTTGAATAAAAGCTGTTTGCGATGCTACGTCATTTGCAGGTTGCCAATTTTCTATATCATATGTTATTGCTGTTCCGTCAGATTTAAAAAATACAGCTTTACCAGTGGGAAGACCAACACTTGACATACAATGACCACAGACACCAACTAATCTGTTTCCAAAATGAATATAACGAGGATGTGAACCATTAGTATATTCTAAAGGAGAAGAACCGGGTTGACCAATAGAAATTCCACCTACTCTTTTTTGATTTGGTTTTCGAAATCCAATGTCACTGTATCCCACTGATCTATATGGACAAAAATCTTGTCCATACTTATCAATCCAAAAATTTTCCAGATTAACACCTGTTACTTTTTGTCTATTAGCTGAACTTGATTCGTTCCATGTTTTATCATAAGTATAAATTTCATTATACTTTTCTCCCTGTTGGTCATCGTAGTTGTAATCATAGAAATACATTATTGATTCCTCATTCTGGTGGAAGGATATGCCACTCATTTCTCAGTGTATATGAAGTAGGACTCTCAATATCATATGTAAGACTGAATGGTTCTTCTACGAATTCGCCCGTTAGATCATACGAAATGATATTAGGAGAAGTCATTGGTTGAGTAAAAAAAAAATCATTTGATGTTTGTGTCGAATCGCATTCAAAATCACGAATAGGAGGTGAAGTTAACTTAGCAGAGCTCTTTATAAAATCACCAATCGTAATATCGCCCCAACCGGTTCCTTCTGATACATTTTTATGCCATGTATTTGGATGAGGGTGAACAATCCAAAAATCATTATTATCTGAAGGCCATCCAGGCAAAGTTGATCCAGTATATTCAAGTGAATATGATTCAACAAGATTTGTTACAAATCCACCATAATTATATGGTTCAGTTTGCACCGATAAGATATGACCACCAGAATGTCCGGGCAATCCTACTACACTTTCGACGATTCCCCCGTTGTAAAAATTTTCAGTCGATAGAAGAGCTATTACATACCCTCCAGAGTTTCCATCTGAAGAACCACCTGCTGTGTATGGGATTCCCGTGGTTTCACCAAAAACTATACACCCAGTAGTGACATCAGTTGGAACTTCACCTTCAGTTCCGGTTCTAAAGGAACCATTATCTACCCTAAGAGTCAGAGCAGCCGAAGCCGAAATCCATCCTATAACTGTTCCTCTTGCTTGATCGTCTCCAAACTCGCCTTGATGGACCTTTTCTCCCACGGTAAAGGCAGAAGGAGAGTGATTCGTTAATCCATTCCAGAACGCAATTATTGCTCTGTCGTTTCCCCCGTCCGTGTATGTTGAACCATCGGCTCCTAAAATTATCTTTTCTTCATGGTTTGTGGTAAATTCGGATAAAGGATCAGTTGAAGTTGTTGTTGTTTGGAAATCACCAGTAACTACTTCGAGTGTAAGTTGCCCGTAAGTACCACCAGTCCACCCTATAACTACTCCCTGAGCATCTCCTTGAGAAACTGTAGCACCAATCGTGAAAGCATCATCAGCGTGTGTATTTCCGCCTGTTCTGAAAGTTATAAGAGATTCAAGGACGCCACCGCCTGTGTATGCCGTTCCTCCATTTGTCACGAAAGAAATTCTATTTGTGTAGTTTGAGTTATCAGGATCGGTATCACCACTGAATTCTGCTGGAATTCCGTTTGGTGATCTTGTGAGTTGAATAGTAAGTGTTCCGTAAGTACCACCGCTCCAACCAAGAACGGTTCCTCTTGGCGGTCCATCACTGGAAGAGTTGTATTCATAAACAACATCTCCAGGCGAAAACGCATTCTCATTATGAATAGAAGCGGTATCACCTGTCCAGAATTGAATGATGCTTTTTAGGTTTCCGCCGCCTGTATATGCTTCTCCCTGAGTGAGTCCATATGCAATACACCCGAGAGTATTTCCTGTTGGTATTTGATCTGGGTCTACTCCAGTTACAAATTCACCATTAAGGACTTCAACCGTAAGAGTGCCAGGAGTGCTCGCAAGAGGATTTCCTCTCCACTTCAGAACTCTACCTCTTGCCTGATTTGGACCATCTTCTCCTTGATGTACAAATTCTCCAACAGAAAAAGCATTATTTTGATGATTATAAAAACCAGTATTATCATTTTGTTCTTGATAGAAATTTATAATCGCTTTGTTGATTCTCTTTCGTGCAAAGAATTCTAAAGTGGCTCCTTGACCACCGAATCTATTAAAGTTTTGGACATTCCACCCAGAAGAAATACCATCACCGAGTAATGACCTCGCACTTTCTTCGTCTGCAATCGTATACCCAGTTGTTCCATCATATCCAAAAGGAAAATAATCAAAATAGAAAGGAGGATCTTGATTAGAACCTTGCAATCCTTCTGTCGAAACACCTCGAAGGTCAAAGTCTGAAGGAAGAATACCAAACGCTCCAACTTCAGTTGTAGCACCATCTTCGAGTGTTGCAATACTATACGGGAAATAATTAGCAAAGAATGGTTCTTGAACACAGAACAATCCAAAACCAGCAGCATCCAATGGTATTTGGTGGTTTCTATAAACAAAATAATCACCAAGTAACAATTTTCCTGCGGGGTGAACAAGATCCCGTAGGGTATTCTTATATTCATTTAGGTTGGCTTCTGTTCGAACAACATAAGAATGTTTTTGATATCTAAAGTTATCTTGTAGTTTCTCGGTGGATGAAAGCTGTCCGTCATTATTTTGATAAACGCCTGGTTTTTTGACAAGGGGTGAAGTATAAATTTCGAAACCACTCGCACCAGTTCCTGTCTGACTAGTCACATCGAAAGTATAATGAAGCAAAAGGTTGTTAATTGGAAAGTAAAACAGACCCGGATCATCAATTCGAATCGATCGAATACCTCCGTTTTTGTCTAAAGACTGAACAGAAGCCTTCGCAGATACACCAGAATAACCAGAGGTTGTTGAAATTACTATCGTATCGTCGAGAGAATAATTAGAACCCTTGGAAGAAACCGTGATTTTATCCACCATACTAATCAAAGAAATGTTTATATTCTCACCCTGATTAGTTTTTGCTCTCATCGTGCCTGGATAAACAACATTACCAATTATTTCTATCAAATCAAATTCTATTATCTGTTTGCCATTCCTACTGAATTGCTTTAGGTCTTTGATTCTAGCAGACCCAGTTGAATTACCATTTGAATCATAAAAAGATATTCTAAGATTTCTGAGAGTAGAATTTCTGGCAGGGTTTGTGTCTAGACATCGAATAATATTTGGTTGATCCCATCTACCTCCAGATGCAACAAAGATATCCTCGGATGGAACATATATTTCAGAGTAAACATCAAAAAGCAATCTAACCAAAAACTTTATAGAATCTTTTGTTCCTTTTGCTTGATAAAAATCACGAATCTTTTTCAGTGTGATCCGTACATCAAGTTCATCACCTTTACTTGATTTATTTTTTTCTGGGAACTTTGGAAAGATATAAGATTTAAAATAATCAACAAAATCATTTACAGTAGTATCTAAATCTACCAAACCATTCAAACTTAATGGTGCAAAATAAGCATTATCCTGTGATTCTAACCACTTGTAATATTCTTCGACAAATGTAACAAACTTTGGATATTGCTCAACAACAAAATCCGGCAGATTTTCTGGAACTGATGTTGAGATTTTATTTCGATTATAGTTAGTCATTTAAACCTCAAGCTGGTATGTCGTCTGATAATTTTATAGTAATGTTCACTGAAGTTGGATCGTTTTCGTCGATCGAGAGTATTTGATTTCTTACAACTTCTATGTCGTTAGTTTTAGATGAAGCATATATTCTTATGTAAGAATCATTTGGAATACTTTCTACTTTCAGTTGTTTGATAACAACTGTTCCTTTATCATAATTAATCGTGCCAATATTTGATTGACTTACAACTTGGTTTCCTCGGCCATCAATATAGTACAACTGTACGATTCCCGATCCATTATCTTTGAGATAGGATCGAACACCATTTGCAACAAACACATTACTTTCTATACTCGAACCAGATGATTTCTTTTGAATGCCGCCTGGGAAAACTACGTCATAGTCCTTTTTAATATTCAAGAAAGAAGATGGGTCTATTCGTTTTTCCATTCCGGTTGAAAGATTCACCGACACGATTGAAGGTTCTGATTCTATTGTGTCTCGAATAACTGTAGACCCTCTAAAACTTGAACCAAAATCCTCAAGTGCATTGTCTGTGTATTCTTGTATCAGATTTCTGATAATAGATTTGACCGCATCGGATGAAAGAGAAGTATATTCGTCATTGTATAAGACATCAAGATTCAGTCGAACATATGTGTAATCAACAGGAATAAACTCTGGAATGATTCCAACTATGTTTTTCTTCTTTATGATATTACGAATAATTCCTTCTTTTTCCTGAATAGACAACGGTACTGAAGTTTTTGTATTTGCTACAACAAAAACCTTTCCATACTGAGGTGGAACTGCGTCTTCCCCACCATAAACAAGCAGAGATTTTATTTGAGGAAACTGTCTAAGAATTTCTGTTCTATAATCCTGTGGAGTAACAAGCCTGTTTTGTGATTGAAAATAAAGTGGTCCTACTTTCTTCGCAAATGCAGAAGTTTCTTTCTTTGCTCCACCTGTGGCTTTTTCCTGAACAACAACTTCATATCCAACACCTTCAGATGATAATGAAAATGTTCTATTCCCTGATCGGTCATTTTTTCCGATTTCGTTTGCTTCATCGCCCTTCGAAACCAAATATTCAATCGAAATGACATCACCCACATTTGGTCTTTTTCCAAATACATCATCACCAAACTCTATCTCATAATATCCATCAAAACTTCGTTGGATGAAGTATACTTTACTTTCTCCGTCGAGTGTCAACTGCGAATCTGATCTTTTCCATTCGTTTGAGATTGAATTATTATCTTCTTCAGAATCTTTGATATAAACTCTAAGATAACGATTGTCACTAAACGCATTAGGAATTTTATATCTTCTAGAAACCAAGTTATCAAAAATATAATCAGTGGAGAAGAATGTTCCTTGCACTATCTCTACATCTTTTGCCACCCATTCGGTTGCATTTCCATTTGCATCGAACGAACAGGGAACAAATTGAGCTGACTTTGGATTTGTAAAATTGTAAGTAGTAGAATCAACAGTCGTGGTGAATATTTTTTTCTCTGGTAAAATTGCATTGTTAAATGGTTTCGTCTGACCAGTGACATCACTATAATAAATAGTAACTTTTGCTTTGGAAGACAGAGTTGACTGGGGAAGATAATTTAAGAGTTTCAACAAAGAAAATATAGAATCAGGCCTTGTAGCGCTGTCAATAAACGATTCCGAAATTACCATATTATTATAGAATGCTTGATAATGAGTATTGTATGCTAAAATATCCAAAAGAATATTTAAACCAGAACCTTCGAAGTTGTAATCACTAAAAACATCTTGAGATTGTAAGTATGATTTTAAATTGTTCTTGATATCATCAAACTCAAGACTGTCAATTGGTAGTGAAGTGTTTTTAGACATTATCGTATTCTCTCTAATGATACGGTGGTTAATTCTACGACATCACCAATTCCAATAGAAAAATATATTCTCAAATCTAATGAATTTTTTTCTGGGTTGGATATTGTTTTGATGTCTCTGATTCTCACTCTTGGTTCATAGTTTGTTATGAGTTTTTCCAATCGTTCTCGAATGTCAACTTCGATGAAGGGACTTTCCAGTTCGAATAATAGGTTGGTTATATTACCTGCAATTTCTGGATGAAATGGTTTTTCATAAGCATTCATGAGGACAATATTTTGTAGTGATTTTTTCACCGCATTCACGCCAGTTAATTTTGACACATCTCCCGAAACAGGATGAGCAGAAAAATTTAAATCTAAATCTGTTGATGTAAATCTATTCGGCATGGTATTCTCCCACTCTATGTATGACTATTTTAGAAACCAAAATTAGGAAGTTGTGGTAGAGATGCTGGATTCGAAACAGCTTCCACAATCTTACACGGATCACACATGTTTAGTATTTCAGATAAGAATCTGAATAATTCATTAACAGCAGACTGAACGATGTTTCGAATAGTCGCAAGAACTGTACTGATCTGAGCAGCTCTTGCATTCATATAAGCACTGGTAGCAGCAATTTGTTCTCTTATATTTGATGTCAAAAGATTGGCTTGGGTTGTTAAATTTTGACCAGTAAAATAAGATGTGAAACAATTCAATATACGAATAATACACCTACCCAAAAACCCTGTTGCTAAATTTGCAAGGTCAACAAACGCATATGCAAACGAACCAACTTCAGTAGCAAATAACTGAAAACCATTGACAACATTGGTAATCGTAGCAATAGGATCAAAAAATTCAAAACCGCAAAGAGAAGATTTTACTGGTGTGAAATTACAGGAAGGTATGCCTGGAAACGGAGGAATGTTTATGTCGCCAGGAAAATCACAGAATTGGCATCCAGTAACAAGTCTACATGTACCAACCTTCAAAGTTGGAGAGTTTGCTATTGGATTTTCCCAATCTAGTACCGGACTGTTAAACTCAAATCCATCAAAAATATCTTCACATGGTTCCGATATATTTTCTATGGTCTTACCTAGAGAACTGTTCTTTAGTTGATCGGTGACATAATCATTGATCTCTTTTTCTCTTTCTGCCATTTGGTCTATAATATTAGTAAGACCCTTTTCAATGTCATCAAATACGACACCAACTTGTTCATTTAATGACTTTGCATCCTCTTCAGTATAGTAGAGTCCGGGTTGTACTTTTCCGAATCTTACACTGATATCTTTCACCGCCGATGAAACATATTTCACCGCGTCCAAAGGTCTATCGATCTTTGATATTGATATTTTTCCCTGTTGGATTAAATCGTTTATACTTGAACTTGGACCAACTGCAATTTGTTCAAGAGTATTGGTAGACAGGACATCATCTCTACATCCTAAATCAATTGTTCTATCTGGTACATTGTTCTGGCAATCTTTGCAAGACATTTCATACTCCTCAATTTAACTTGATGACCTGACCTGATATACTTGTCAATCCTGTTGATTTCATGTTGGTGGCACCACTCGAATCTATGTTTATTTGAGATGCACTGAAACTAGAAAGTCCGCTAGACTTGCACAACATTGATGTGGAATTTAAGAAGAGTGAGTTTGAAACCTTCAGGGTTCCATCACTTTCACTTGTAAAACTAAAAAGTTTACATCTGGTGTTGTGAGCATTTCCTGTGAAATTTGTGTAACTCAAATCAATTGTTTCATTTAAGTTCAAACAGTTGATATTAATATCATTGTTTGTCCCCATATACATGTTAAGATTCGATACGAATCTACTTTCTCCGTTTGAGTTTAGACGAAGATTCGAAGCCGAAGTTATATCAATATTGTTTCTGGAAACGGCTATGATGTCACCTCTGTTGGTTCCTAATTCAATTGAACCTTCGTTCGATAATAGACTAACCGATTGTTCAGAAACTACCTCAGTGATTCCAGTTGCCGTAGTGGTAATGTTGCCGTTAATATAACCTGTCGGTGATGTCACATCAGGTTTTCCAAGAGCGGTTAAGTTTATGTTACCACCGACTGTTTGTATCTTAACTCCTCTTGGACTATCCAGAACTATTTCACTCTCGCAATATCTCTTTTGACCACCAATGACATGCTCTGTGAGGTTATAACACTCACTAGTGGAGTCACCATGAATCTTAGTTACTTCACTTCCTTCTATGTTGATTGTTCTGTCACCATTCACATGAGTTGAATAATTCCCACCAATGGTTTCTTTTACACTACCATTAATCTGTCTTTCTACATTCCCATTGATGAATTCATAAACATCACCTTCAATTGTCACATACAAGTTTCCGCCATGTGAATTTCCTTCGTCATCCAGCTGAATCTTTTTGATATTTACATAGTTATCACCAAGGGTAAACTCATAGTTATCCTTTACAACCTTTTGAACTCTTGTGCCTTTAGGGAATACTTCTGTGAAAGTACCGGAAGAATGATATTCATGAATTCTTTCTTTGCCTGGAGTGTCATCCATTTCATAAACATGACCAGACTCGGTAACAACTACATGGTTGTATGGATATTTTGCATCATATTTTGTCGGCGGTTCACTAAAGAAACCAAGTCCGTTTGCAACAGGAACAGACTTTATTCTATTGTCTAATTTATCTTGAACCAATGGAGGAAGTTTATCTTCTTTTTGTTCTGAACCTTCCCAATCTGTCCATCTGTATCTCGCAAGACGGGTAACATCCGATTCTGCCAATCCATGTTTTTCTGAATCCTTTGGATACTTTTCACCCGGATCTTGAAATCCGGACTCTTCTGAATTACCCACATCAGGCCTAGTCTGTGGAATACCAGGCACAGTTCCCATCATGACAGGGTACTGAGCGTTTTCTCCATCTCGAAAGAAACCAAAGACATGAGTACCCTCTACAGGACCAACTGGGGTTTCACCTATTCCACTTATTGAAGCAGAGTTTAATGGAGAAATTGGGTGGGACCAAGGTAAATCTTGAGTTGGTACTTTGTTTTTATCTGACGGGTGTATTCCGAAAATTCTTACTCGGCATCGCCCAAGTCTCTCTGGGTCCATTCGATCTTCAACCACACCCATCCACCATACGAAATTATTTTGATATCCAGTTAAATCTAACATTATATTGGGTTCCCGTCTCGTACTAACACCATTCTATTTAAACATTTTCCTTGTCCAGGCGGATTTGCCTCTGGATACTCAAACACTCGTTCGAGTCCAAATATCAAATACTTACCTCCCATTTCTGTACCATCTTCGTCATGCTGAAAGGGAGAGTTGTCCGAATCATAATCTTTGATGAAGTTGGAGAACATTACAGTTTCTCCAATTCTTCTTTGCGTGTCACCAGCCGTTTCGATTACTACAGCATTTGCAATCGAAATTTCTTTTTGTGAAATATGATCTTGATACCATTGTTCTGTCCGGTCAACCCCGACTTCTGATTCAGCTTTGTCGAATCTAAACTTGGCCTTTGGAAAAAGAAAAACTGAACTCGTTGGTGAGTTATATGTTTCATTTGTTTCGATCATTGGTGATGATGTTATGAATTTTTTAAGATTTGGAAGAGATGGTTCTGGCCCATCGTCTTTATACACATAATCATTTTTAGTATATTTTTTTGTAGTAATATCATAAAAGAATGCTCGACTTGACAATGATCCATTTATCGAATTCTGTAAAAAATCATATTCCATAACAATCGGATCAGAGACAGTCATTCTAGCTTTGTCAAAATAATCGTTAGAAAGATTGGACTGTTGTGCAACATCAAAATTTGAAACATATCCACTTGCATTTTTTGAATCTAAACCAACAGAAGGTTCTTGTCCACATAATGTTCTAAAATTTTCAAAGACTGTTTCTATTTTTCCATCAGTTGAAAATCTCTGAAAGAAGTAAAAATTTTTACTTTCATCCGCTTCGCAACCACTCATCAACCAGTTGATTGTCTTTGATGGATTCCAGTTAGGTACAACACAGAAAAAGTCTGCATGATCAGTATCAGCATTTCCAGTCAAATTTGATTCAGACTTCATATTGTTTTCATAGATTTCTTTAATAATATCACTTCTTTTTTTATTCTTGAAAGATTTTTGTATTCTTTCTCTTTTATCTTTTACTGATTCCTTTGATATGAAATTTAGTTTATAAGTATCCAATATTGAATTGCCAGGAGTATCAATTTTGGAAACTTTATTCACAACGAATACATCCTGTATAGATTCATCATTATCAATGTAACTTGTTTTTGATATTGATTTTACAGATTTTATTTTTATTGATAATACATCCTGAATTCCTACTCTGATTCCAAGAGATCCAAAGTAACCTTTTGGTACAGTGAATTCTATAGTTCCACTCATGAACATCTGATTCATACTTTCGTGAAATGTCACTTTATTAACAAAATCTATAAGATCGATGGGTTGAATACCTTCGTCTTTCTGACAAATTAGGTAAATGCTTTCTGTTACTGACCTATAGATATCTACATCAAAATTCATCTTAGATTCAACTCTCGTAATTTAAGATTCATAGCAGAAATAACTGAACGATTTGGAATTTTAATAAGTCTATTGTTATCGTTCAATGCCTTTTCATATTGATCTATTGAAACGATATTGATATTTTGGTTTGTGATAGCCAAACTATCTTTACTCACATACAAGTCTATCAGTTTGGTGGTCCCTATTTTTTCATATGGGTTTCTTATGATTTTATCATCGTCGATGAAGTACCAAAGACTGTCTCGGACAACATCAAATTTTCTTCCGATGAACATCTTTTTGTTTCCATTGACATCCGTGATATAATCACCAGCAGAAAGAGTAAATGAATCAACTCCATCTATCTTCATGTGACCAACGGTTCTGTCATATTCATACAGAACTCCATTACCGATAGGATCACCGCCTGATTCATAAACATACACCTGTTGACCTACAACATATGATGCGTTTTCTGTTTTGGTATTCACGGAAACAGAATCCAAATCTGTTATTTCATTGTTCGTTACAAATAAAGAAATGCCCTTGTATTTTGCATTCATTCTTCTGATCAGTTTGTCCTCAGTAACAGGCCAATCATAGAATGGATTTATAATTTCATTGAATAAAAGAATTGACCACTGGAGTTTAGCGTCACCGTATAATTTAAATGCCAGACTTTGCGGTGTCTGACTCTCGTTTATATACAGTAATTCATATTGATTTGAATCTAACAACTCTTTGACTACGATATTTCTTCTAAGAATATCTACTGCTTTTTTTGATATTCTTTTAGTGTATTCGTAATCTGTTTTTGGAAATGTCTTAAAGTAAGTCATTATTCATTTCCTCCTGCGGCATCGAGAACAACATTACCGAAAGCATTTCCTTGTGCAGCTACTGTACCGAGAGCTTCGTATGCAACATCAGAAATGGTTCGCGAATCACCGAAGTTAGATGTCATGTTGAGGAGTTCTCCGTCCGTGCCAAATTCTGCACTCTTCAATGCACCTCTTGACAATGGACTTATTTCTGTAAAGTTCAAACTGATGGACTTGTTTGCTTGATACCCACCAGGCATATAAGCAGGGGCTCCAGCGTTGTGATAATTCACTTCCATCGATGTTAGAAAACAATACCATGTCCTAAATAACTTTTTATTGAGTTCATCCCCAGAAAACAGAAAGTCTATTTGGAATTTTGCTGGGTTAAAATAGAAAAAGCCTGCGGCACCGCCAAGACTAGCTTCTGTCCCTGCGTCTGTTGGTGGGTGCATCGCGACCTTCAATACTTGAATTATAGACTCGATCATTTGTGCTTCTTTTTCGTTTTGAGGGACCATCTCAAATCTAAAAGAAAAAGTTCTGTTGTTTGGTTTATTGACGGTAAGTTGTCCTGCTCTATTGACACTTGCACCTAACTTTCCTCTTACAAATTTACCGGCATCACTATCTAAAAACAAAGCACCTGCCCCGGCGACACTATTTGTCATCAAATCCAAAGCAGCTTGAGTTCCAACTGTAGTGATGCTAGTTTTACCTTCTGCAAACTGATTAACGACTTCTGCACCGGTCTTCTGAAAAATTCTACCGAGAAGTCCAACTTCAATATCATCAAAATTCACACCATAGTTGTTTGATAACGCAACAGGAACAGGAAGAACAATGGTTGTAGTTGGATCACCTTCTAATGAGGTTTGATCCCAAATTCTAAAACGAATTTTTGATGGATACTCTTTATTTGTTTTTATGTCGTTCGGAAAGTATAAATCTTGCATGAAAACCCCCTGACATATATAGGAGTGTTATGGCATATAAAGGCAAATACACACCCCAAAATCCATCCAAGTATATTGGCAATCCCACCCAATGTATTTATCGTTCGTTATGGGAAAGAAAAGTTATGAACTGGATGGATAACAATCCTTCCGTCCTCCGTTGGGGTTCTGAAGAAGTTGTTATCATTTATACTTCGCCGATCGACGGAAAAAAACACAGATACTATGTTGATTTTTACACTGAAATAAAAGACAAAACAGGAAAAATCAAAACTATACTGATTGAAGTCAAACCAAAAAAACAATGTTCTCCGCCAAAGAAACCAGATAAACCAACTAAAACATTCATATCTGAATCAAAAACATGGGCGGTAAATCAAGCAAAATGGGAAGCAGCTAAGAAAGTCGCAGAATCAAGAGGTTGGGAATTTAAGATAATCACAGAAGATACTCTTTTCAAGAAGGATAATAAATGAACAAATCAGATCAGTTAGAGAACGATCCGATGAGTCTTCTTGAGTCTCAAAGAACTAAAACAAGAAACACTCCAATCTCAACACAAAAACTATTTCAATCATCTGCTAAAATGTTTGGTACTCGAAAATATGATGTGGAAATATTCAAAAAATATAGTCAAAAAATAAGGAATAGAAACCAATTCAAACCAGAAGTAATCACAGAAATTGGTAAGATGGTATCTTTTCGGTATATACCAAAAACGTATTCTGAACTTCCTTATTTTGACATGAACCCTTTGATTTTTATACTCAACGTCCCAAACAAAAATGAAGTAATAGGAATGAATTTTCATTATCTTCCACCAACCCATAGACTGATGGCATATTACTCCATGTTTTCATTGTTGACGGATAAAACATTAGGAGAAAATAGCAGATTTCGTTTATATTATGATATGTTAAAAAGTCAAAAGAGATTTGCAAGGAATATTGTTTGTATCAAAAAATACAAAACAGAAAGAATTCGTTCTTCTGTCTACGAAATAGACCCTAAATACTGGGAGAGTGCTATTGTTATACCAACACAGAAGTTCATGAGAAGAAAAGAAAATTCTGTATACATGGATGTTAATACACAAATCAGAAAAATTCTAGGAACACAACAATGAACTACGGAATAACTAAACTAAAAACACTGTTACAATCTGGCCAAGGTTTAGTTAAACCGTATGAGTTTCAAATAAATATTTTGAAAGAACCGTGGTTCGATCTAGAAACGACCAGAAGGTTTTCTGACTTGGTTCAAGATTTTTCATTACCAGCAAAAACGTATTCAAAACAACCAGTATATTATGGTGGACCTCTTAGAAACTTTCCTTATGTTTCTACCTTCCCAGGCGAAATAAATTTTACCGTTCTGTTGAGAAAAAAGGATAGGGTCTTTGATAGCATACACGGATGGCACGAAGCTGTAATTTCTAATGCAGATAATTTAGTTCAATTCCAAGACGATTATGTTGCAAAAGAAATTGAAATATCAATCAGAACAAAAACAAAATTAAAAAACGATTTCGAAATGGAAAGCAGTCCAATTACATACAAATTATTTGATGTCTGGCCTGAGTCCTTAACTGAAATTCAAATGACAAATACCGCACAAAATGATTATGTTAGATACAGTGTTTCATTCTCTTATAGAAAATGGATCACTTTTCGCAGTACAAATGTTGGTATTGGTTCGATAGATGATCCAACATCGTCTTTCAACGCAGGAAGCGATTTCAATCCTGACTTCATTCGATAACATGGAGATATTATGAGTTTACCCACGATTGCATTAAAACAGGTAGAAATAAAACTACCAGTATTAAAAAAGAAAGTAAAGATCAGACCTTTCACTGTCAAGGAACAGAAAAATCTTTTGTTAGCTGTTGAACAATCAAAAGTTTTAGAAAAAAATGAAGTAGATAACTTTATGTTATCAGAATTTAGAACACTAATAGAATCTTGTATGATCACAGACATTGATATTTCGCAACTGTGTTTAGCAGATTTTATGTTCATATGTCTTCAACTCAGATCACTTTCCGTTGGTGATAAAGTCAAAGCGAAATATACATGCCCATGTGGGACAAAAATAGATGTAGAGTTTGATGTTGATAACATCAAGTGCATGAATGCAAAAAACACAACAGAAAAAAGTTTCAATGTTGCAGATGGAATTGTTGTTAAACTGGGACTTCTCAATATTGAAGATGTAATGTCGTTATCGAAAGAAAACCACATTGAATTGATCATCGAAACAATTGCTAGAAGTATCAAATCAATTGCGGACAACGACACAGTATATGATCCGAAAGATGTGGACTTTGAAGAACTAAAAGATTTCGTTAGTAATTTCCCAGTCGATAAAATAAAATTACTCGAAGAGTTTTTTGACTCTACTCCATATTTAATATATCAAGATAAAGTTTCATGTCCAACCGAAGAGAAGTTACTGGAGGTTAAGGATATACAAGATTTTTTTATCTGATCCTATCCCACGAATCGATATCCAACTATTATCAATTGAATTTTGCCTTGATGAAACATCATAATTATTCCTTGACAGAACTAGAGGAAATGTGGCCGTTTGAAAGAGAAATTTACATAATCCTACTGCAAGAATGGATCAGAGAACAGAAAGAACAACAAAGATTAAGAAAAAATAAAGGTATGTAAGAATGGCCGACCCATCAACAACTGAAAACACAAACTCTCGAAAAAAGAACACAGAAGAGATAAAGAAGTTAAATCAACTTCTCGCTAAACAAGCAAGTGAAAAAAAGAGAGAACAGAATTTAACCAAAAACGATCCAGCTTCATTTCGTTCTTATATAAAAGAACAAACCATCGGTAGATTTAATCTTTCTAGGTTCTTACCAAGAGAAGTTCAAGTAGGAATGGGTATCTTCAAAGATTTGAAGGGAATATTAGAAGCAAAACAATTAAAGAAACAATTAAACATTGAAAATTTAGGTTCTGATGGTTCTGACATATCAGACATGGAAGGAACGCCGACAGAAAAAAATCGAAAGAAAAATGAGATCATAGAAACACCAGAGGATAACAATACAAACTCTGATATATTTGTGCAAATGCTCTCGACACTAGAAGGAATAAAACAAATACTGATGGAAGGACGATCAAATGAAAAATTCGATAAATTAGATCGTCTAGAAAACGAAAGAGAAAATTCTAGAAAACAAGAAAAGATCGTAGAGGGTACAGAAAGTATAAAAGAAGATCAAGAAGAATCTAAAGGTATTTTTAGTACTCTTCTCGGTTTCTTCAAAGATCCAAAGGCTTTATTAGCTTCCTTCAGTGGTATTTTGGGTTCTCTTGGAGGATTGTTGAGCGGATTAGGAACAACTTTAATGGCAGCTTTGGGTCCAATTGCTGCGGTTCTTGGTGTTGTTGCTTTGGGTGCAACCATCGCAGTCTTAGCATATAAAATATTCGAAGGTATACAAGACCTTGTTAATATCGAAAAAGAAACAGAGACGATGTTATCAGAACAACGATCATTAGATAAACAAAGGGAAGAAGGAAGATTGTTCGGGAGAGGATTCAGCGGGACACAAGCAGAATTAGTAACGATGTTACTCGAAGAAAATGAAAAAACTCAAACGGTTCTTTCATCTAAGGAAGAGGATCAATTAGTTTCTATATTAAATCCATCTACCATGTCATTGGAAACGGTTACAGTTGCTCAAGCAAAACAAATATTCAGTAGAGAGAATTTAGAACCTCTAATAACAGAAGAAGAGTTTCAACAGGAAAGAGAAAATAGACTAAACAGAAGAGCAACAGTAACTGTAGCCTCAGATTCCATTACAAGTGAGAGAGTTCTTAAACAAGTTGCAAAGGAAGAATTCTTAGACAGCCTGACACAAGAAGAAACAGAAACTTTGATAAAAGCGGATAAGAAACTTTCTGAGTATATAAGTCGTACTAGTGCAACTCCGGGATTTGGTGCATTTGGTGTCTCACGACCAACGTATACAGATGAAGAAAATGAATTAATGAAAAGAAGAAACGAATTTGTTTCTTCATATGATCGAACAGAGTTTGACAGGGACTCAATAACAGAAGCATACGAAACTTTCAGAAAAACCAATCCAGCATTCTCTGCGGCTTCAGACGAACAATTAAAAGAAGTCACAGATATCCAAGTGATAACACACAATGATGACGCTGGATTAAGGCATGTCATTCAAATCACACCAAAACCAGAATTGATGGGTAGTGTGAATGTAGGTGCAAGTGATCTTGAAACATCCGAAGTAACATCAAAAGAGTTACAAACAGAAATTAAAGAAACTGGACAGGGGCAAATATCACAAAATATTCGTCAGGGAGATACCATTACTAACGCTTCTTCCACCACTGTCTATACCTCACCAGAGAGAAGACAATCGGATTCAATCGCTGGTATCTTTGGTTCTGGATTTAGACTTGCATAAAAAAAAGAGGGGTCCGAAGACCCCTCTCCTTCACCTTAAGGGTTGGTCAACCCTCGTTCGCAAGGCGTTCAAAGTAGGACATCGCATCGTCCTCCTCCTCCGGCTCAATCGTCGGTGCCGAAGAAGCCGCCTTTTCGGGCATGCTAGGTGAAGTTCGCTCTTCATACTCATCGTCGAGACGAGTGTTCTCTGCCTTGGAAGCGTACTCGGTTCCAGTCAGAACCTTGTCGAGCTTCTCCTTGAGTTCTTCATAAGACTTGAAGTTGGAAGCATCGGTAAACTCATTCAGCTTGTGCTGCGAGTTGTAAATCTTCTCAAGCACTTCATCGTCTTCGTGTAGAGCAGATGGTTGCTCAAACTCGGACTTGTCGTAGTTGGTGTAACCAGCCACCTTACGAATCTTCAGTCGGAAGTTAGCACCTGCCCAGAAGTCGAACGGATTGACTGCGTTCTCATCCTCAAACTCAGGGTTCATGGCCTCGTTGATCTTGTCGAAAATCTTCTTGCCATACTTGTAAAGGAAAACCTTTCCTTCGTTCTCTGGGTTTGACGGATCGGACACAACATAGATGTTCGAGATGTAGTTCAGCTTACGCTTACGATCCCGAGCAATATCCTTGTCCGATTCCAGACCACTGTTCCAGAGACGAGTGTTCATCTCTGACACGGGATCCTTGTCACCGAGAGTCGTACGCGAGTTCTCGATGTACCAACCGCCTGGTCCCTTGAACGCATGGGAGAACAGACGACACCACGGCAGGTCTTCTCCATCCGAAGGCGGAAGGAAACGAATCACGGCGTATCCGTTACCCGCCTGATCCTGTGATGGGCGCCAGAACCGATCGTCCTTGTACGATTCGCCACCCTTGTTGAGCTTCTCCATCTCGGCATTGAGCTTTTCGATGGAAGTGTTTGAACGCTTTTTGAGATCCTTGAATGACATATTATGTCTCCTTATTTCGTGTGTTTAAAGTATAGTTGAAATTTCGTGTTTGTCAATATCAAAATGGTAATTTGTTTTGTTTCGGTAATAGATTTTGTGAGGCACCCTCCACTTGTATCTTCTCAATGATTGGCTTCGTGAGAAACTTCGCTGCGATTTGCGGTTCGATGTTTAGTTGTTCACATAGATCGAGAACAGCTTCCATGTATTCGCATTTCGTTTTGATTACCTTCTGTTCTACCATCTTCGAGAAGGAATTTTGGTTTAGTTCAAATATCATTTAGTACTCCAGTTTGACTACACCATCAGGTGTGGTGTAATAGATCGAATCGAAGATCATTTTACACCAAGGCATACAGAGATGGCAAGGCCTTGCAAGACGCATTTCTCCAAATCTATTGAAACGAATGTTCAACAGAGTGAGACTTCTTCTTTGCTTGCATCGAAGTAGAGCGTCCAATTCCGAATGCACCTCATCATATCTGTAACCGATTTCTTTGGCTTTTGGATGTGTCTTGAATTGATTGATACCTACGGCAACAATGTTATTCTTATGTATAATCAGCGAACAATGCTTCTTCGATCTTTCGATCGTCAAACACTGTTCTTTTCCTGTGTCAAGAAACCGATTGAGTCGTCGTTGTGTAATCATAACCAAAAATCAGAGTGATAGGATTTGAACCTACGACCTCTGCATCCCAAATGCAGCGCACTACCAAGCTGTGCTACACTCTGAAAGTTCTATCTCAGTCCTTCTTCCAAGGCATAAATTTGCCAACCCAGCCCCAGAACGTAGGACCAAGCCATGAACCGGCGACGAATACACAGACTGTGTAGAAGACGGTTCCGAGGATTTGAGATGTGGTGAGTTCTAGATTTTCCATTTGTTTCTCCTTGTAAAAATCTTACCCATTTATTTATACACGCCCGATAGGATTCGAACCTATGACCTACGGATTAGAAGTCCGTTGCTCTATCCAACTGAGCTACGGGCGCTCTGTAAGCTCTTGCGTGGCAAATGCTTAGTGTTGATAGTAGTTGCTTAGTTTTTACGCCCGCGCCCGAACCGACCGTACTTGTTCTTCTTCCGAGCCTTAGTCTTCCCGCTCTTGATCATCTTCGTTCGTTCGGTCGCACTGAGATTCTTCTTAGCCATGTATATGATCCTTTCGTGTATATTATACACTCTTAATTACTTATGTCAACAAAAAAAGAAGAAGGGTTTTATCCCTTCTTCTTCTTACTCGAAGTCTTCTTCTTTTTCTTTCCGAAAATCTTCTCGTAGTTCTCTCGATACTTTTGCATATCGACTTTGCGGGGAGAGTCACCTTTGCCCGCGCTGTGTTGTCTACTCATACCGATTAGCCCAGGGGCATGTCGGTCCAAGCAGAAGAAGAGTAGGAACCCAAAGACCGATGAAGATACCAAGTGTTGAATCGTTCTGGTAGACATACACCGACAAAGCGATCGACAGAATCGCTAAGAGATAGAATACCTTTGAAATTGTCTGAAAAAACTTGCTCATGTTATTCTCCATTGTGTAAAAGCAAAAGCGGGCGAGGGGAATCGAACCCCTATCACAAGATTGGAAATCTTGGGTAATGCCGTTATACGACACCCGCACTCTATGTATCGTTCGTGGGCCGGTTTCCCCACCCGGCACCTCTGACTCTACCTTGCACATAACGAATACGGGAGTCAGACCGTCACGCAACCATTC
>Ga0099851_1000146_pt1 | contig 28141 bp, 41 predicted proteins | sample CB_VirMetaG_6_FD_78176 | JGI IMG/M metagenome (GOLD analysis project Ga0099851, IMG submission 78176) | Freshwater to marine saline gradient viral communities from Chesapeake Bay - CB_1508_2 Viral MetaG | ecosystem: Environmental > Aquatic > Marine > Coastal | place: USA: Chesapeake Bay... | reverse complement strand
CGGCTTGTGGGAAAGGTTTGGTTGTTAGGCGAACCTAATGAAGTGGTCGCAAGTCACACGAAGAAACTTGACTTGTGTGGCTATTGCTTGTACCTTGTAAGTACCACTCACAGAAGGGAAGTAAAGTGGCTAAAAAACCAATAACAGAAAAGAAACGCCTGAACCACCAAGACCTAGAAGCATTGGTGACTTCGGCAGAGAAAGCACTACAAGAGTTGGCAACCGTCAAGAAACTAGACGAGTTTGAGCGTTCGTCTGCTCAGATGTTCGCTTTGTCGGCAGACGGTTTCGTTCGTCACCTAGACGCATACCCAGATGTGTATGTGGGTCTGGAAAATGTTGCCCTTACTCACACGCTGGCTGAAAACGAAGTTGCTCTTGTCTGCGAGACAGTCGGTTGGCTAGCCCCAATGACGGAAATAACTGCCAACCGTCGCAACACCCACAACGCAAGCGTGTCCGTCTAACCACGCTCGCAACCAAGACGAACCAAATGGTTTCGTCGCTTCGTTTCCAAGGTGATGACGAAGCCGTACTTGACTTCGGGCAGGCAAAGGGAACTCTTGCCGACGCTCTCCGTCAGACGCTTCGCTCAATGCTCGCCAAGGGTAACTAAACCCCCAAAACCCACCCACAAGGGGCTGGTGTACCTTCGGGTATGCCAGCCCCTTTGTGCTGTCTGGAAACTGATGTGCTGTCGGGTAGTACCCCCGTCATACGCCACCGTCGTAAGAAGATGTGCGCCCACCCCAGAAGCCCCGCTGGATGTCTGGACACCGGTGGCTTCCGGCGAACGCCGGCGAACGAACCTGACCGGCGGTGAACCACGACGGGTGCTGGCGAACCTCAAATGGGCTGTGCCATAAGACACCCAAAACAAACTTGACGAAAGCCGAAATAGCGGATAACTTGTGGTACACCTACTAGCGAAAGGCATACCTACTATGGGAATGGATGTGTTCGGGCAAAACCCGACAAGCACAAAAGGCGAATACTTCCGCAACAACATCTGGTGGTGGCATCCACTCTGGGATTTTTGCTCGGCTATCGCCCCTGAAATCTGCGAAAAGGTGGAAAACGCCCACTCAAACGACGGCGACGGCTTGGATGAGTTGGACAGCGTTGAGTTGAGCAAGCGTCTGTCCACCGCACTCAAAGACGGCACGGCAAAGCGATACATCAAAGAGCGCAACGACTACATCAACTCTCTGCCAAAGCGCAAGTGTTCGCATTGTATGGCGACAGGTATGCGCCTGTGGTACAAGAACACCAAGACGGGTGAAACTCGCAACCCATACGACTACGACATAATGGCAGACATCTTGGGTGACGGGCTGAAACTTCCGAAATACAAGAAGTTGCCCATCAACAAAGACGAGACCGAAATCTCTCAGACTTGTAATGGATGTAATGGCAAGGGTGAAACAGAACCCAATGAAGCCAACTACTCCATAAATCTTACCAACATCCGTGAGTTCGCCAACTTCCTGAAAGCCTGTGGCGGTTTCCAAATCTGTTAGATGTAATACCAAACCAATAACCAAACAAGGAGAAGATAACCAATGAAAACCAAACTAACCAAGAGCAAGAAGGAGAAAGTGGTCGCAGACCGCTTGCGTCAGTTCCGTATTGACGCTGAACTCTCTCAGGGCGCATTGGCGGAACTTGCTGGCATTGACCGCAAGACCGTGAACCGCATTGAGAACAACCACTTCTCGCCAAATCTGGACACCCTGCTTCGCCTGTGCGTTGCTCTGTCCGTGAAGCCCGTGCGTTTGTTTGACGGTATCAAGTGAACCAAACGCAGTTCCCACAGGATGTGGTGGACTTCTTCGCCAATAAAGATGAAGAAGAAACTCTCACTATCCAAATGCGTATGGCTACCCAACTCACGGAAAAACTCCGTGAGTTGGAAAGCCTTGACGAACTAACGGCTATGAACTTGCTGGACACACTCGGAGTATGCGGTATGTCGCTCACCATTGGACACACCGCTTCTAAGTGTTTCTTCTCAAATCTCTTAGTAGAAGGGCAGGAGTAGCCGTGCGTATTCGTCTAGTTCACACATCAGACCCATACACCCGCCTGAAAGCAGGTGACGAGGGAGAGGTCACAGGCTCTTTCACCGACGCTTTCGGAGACCGTGTTCTCAATGTGAAGTGGGATAGCGGTTCTACTCTCTCGCTCATTGAGGGCGAGGACAGTTTCGTGCTGTTAGAGGAAGTGGCAAGTGGCAACCCGTAGCATTATCGCTGTTCCTCACAATGGCGGTTGGCAAGGTCGCTACTGCCATTGGGATGGCTATCCAGACGCAAAAGTATCTGAACTGCTATTGCTCGTATCTCGTGACGGGTTGGATAAGGTTCGCAAGACCATTATGAAACACGAGTGGTCGTCGCTACACCCAAATCCAGACAAACTCGCTGAGATGTGGCACGGCGCAGATGACTTCGTGCGTGTCTATGGGTACGGTATTGCCTATGGTGGGAAGCCACACCGCTTCACTCACAACAGCAAACAGTTCGCTTGGGCGCAGTTTCTCTATGTGCTTGGCGACAATGAAGTATCCGTGTATGAGGCGGTAGAGACAGGTGGTACACCCACTTGGAAGCCCGTAAAGAAACACAAGTACCTGCGTACTAAGGTATCCGTCTAAACCCACACCCTTTCCAGACTGCCCGCTATCCGACAAGTTCGGGTGGCGGGCTTTCTGCTTTCTACCCCCTGCTCATCCGCCACCGTCAGAAGAAGATGATGGGACATCAGAAGCCCCGCTGGGACACCAGAAGACAGCTCGACGGCGGGCGACAGCTCGAGGAGAACTTCGATAAGCAATAAAAGTCGAGTGGCGTAAAATAAGGGTTTGAGACTTAGTGCTAAATCGAAAAGAAGCAAATCTCGAGCAAAATCGTCGATGCTGCGGCGGAAACTAGCCAAAACTCGATGGCAAACGCGTTCGTGTCGGGACTCCCGACCTTCGGGGACGACGGAATCCAGACGAGGAGAGGCGACGGCTCAGTTACGGAAACCTCGCAACCCGATGGGGCGCAAGTCACACTCAAATAACTTGACATTGGGGCAGTAGTGGGCTACCCTTGCCCTATGACAAACACCAAAAAGAAACCGACATACTCGGTGACTGGGGTGGTATCGGAGTGGGGTACACCTGATACGACTATCACAGTCATCGTGGATTACGACCAAATCACCAAAGCATTAGGTATCACGATTCGTAAAGACCGTGAAGGCGGAACTATCTCCGCTAAGTCAAAGCGATTCCGTGACTGCGAAACACAGCACACAGACGCTGAACGCTGGGCGAACGATGCCATTGGCTACCCAAACCCATTCGCAGGGCTATTCGCTATGGAGGCGTGGCGCAACTAAGCCATAACCGACCCCTATCCGTCTAAAGGGCGGGCGTACCAACTCGGTGCGCCCGCCCTTCGCTATTCCCCCCGAAGTCATACGCCACCGTCAGAAGAAGAAGGAGATGTCTGGGCGGCTCCGCAGCCCCGCTGGGTTCGCCCCCCAGATGGCAGGAACTCCTCGCTACGGCTGGCTTGGCTATGTCCGACCTGCGACTTGTTGCCCGTGCCAACAGACACACAAGAAAACTTGACAGTCTGAGGTACAAGTGGTACGCTCTCCCTATGGCTAAAACACTTACATGGGGTGGTCGTCAAGGGGCGACTGTCCTCTCCCTAATCCGTGAAGGTCGCCCTTGCGACATTGACGAAATCAAAGCGCAACTCGGCATGATGACCATGCTCGCCGTTTCGGGTGGGCGTGTTGCTCACTTGACCAACGAACAAGGTGAGACTGTCGGCGCACTATTACCTATTACGCATGACCGACGCATTGAGGTGGTGCTTGATTACTCGGATACCTACATTGTTAGCCGTATCCGTTTCGTAAAGCGTGGCAAAGACGCAAACACCGAAATCGTTGAGGCACGCACTCCTATGGTCTATTGCGACAACCTCGCTGAGATAGTCCTAGACCTATCGTCGTGGAAGTAGCGCAACTAATCGCTGGGTCTGGCGTTCGTGAGTGTGTCCGTAATCTGGCGCACTCCGAACGCAAGCCCATAAGCAGGTTGCCTATTGGCTCGCCTTGTCGCTTCGTGCGTACTGTGGACTTGCTAGTTCATGTCATACTGCCCGAACTGATACACGACATAATGCCACGCCTCGCTTCGTATCTACGACGCACCTCTCCACGCTGGGGTCGTTCATGGCGCAAATGGTGAAATAAATCTAGCCACTACCCCAAGTCAGACGGGCGTTCCGAAAGGTGCGCCCGTTTTTTTTGTGCTTGCGAACTCATACGCCACCGTCAGAAGAAGACAGGTCGCCGTCGGGTCTGAAGCCCCGCCTAGGGCGACCTCCGGTTGCGCCGGCGTCGCCAAGTTGCTGTCGCCGGTTAGACCAGACCAGCAGGTAACTTGCCGGCACGAAGCCTCTCGCCGGTACGGAGTCAAGTGACTTGTGGCAAAAGACTTGACATTGGGGCAATAGTGCGACAGAATAGTGTCATGACAAACAAACAAGAATGGGATGGTGAGTTCACGAATACTTGTTCGTGTGCTAACTACGACCCCGAAACAGACACAACCACACCACTTGACTACTGCGATGGCAGTTGTTGGGATGAACAAGTAGACAACTTCTACTACGCAGTCAAAGCGTGGTGGGACAACAATCCCTCTCTCAACGAGATTGGCAAGCGTGTATGGGCAGTAGACGGCTTGCCATTGTGGAATCGTTCAGTTGGTGGGCACTTCGTTGCCGACAAGATTGACGACTTCATCCGTGCCGTGACAGTCAATGCCGAATGGCGTTTGTGCTATTCCCTTAGCGGAGACACCCTTCACCTGAACCTCGCACACCACGACGTACCTATGGGGCGTGGATACACCGTTCGCTACGCCAGCGCAGACGAGTTGGAGACTGTCTACTAAACAGCAATAAAGATTCCCCCCGACTACGGGCGGGCGTGCCAAGTTGGTGCGCCTGCCCGTTTTTTTATGCCCGCACAAAGTCATCCGCCACCGTAAGAAGAAGACATCCCCGTTGCGGGTCGAGAGCCCCGCTGATAGATTATGACCATGAGCCTCTACCAATGCGTTGTGTGCGAAACCCCGATAGACCCAAATGCGTCGGGGACATTTCATCAGGTAACTTGCTGGGTGGAAGTGGGCAAGCGCACCAACATCAAGAACATAGACAGGTTGTATCGGTACGCACACCGTATTTGCGTGGAAAGCCCCACGCCAAATCAGACAGAGCGTCTGTTTGATTAGAGAACTACGAAGATAATCAGAAAGATAACGAGAGACAAGGCGATACTGTTCATTGTGGGGCTATTTCCCACTCGCCGTTATTCCCAAAATGGAGATTTCCGTCTGTCCATTTCCACGCATAGTCGCAACACGGCTTGTCCAACTCGCAAGGGTGTAACCCCTTGGGCAGTTTGCTCGCTATTCGTGGCAATGAAGTGAGAAGCGTCAAAGAGCAGTCGTGGCAAATGAGGAACTCGGGTGGGTCTTCCTCAATGAAATCGCTGAACCCACCGTAGTAGTCCATCGTTGCGATTTTCAGATACAAGCCATGTTCGGGAAGGTTCACCTGCGAGAAGCACGGAACATCGTTGCCACAACCATCGCACTTGATTACCTGAAAAGGCTTAGCGTCTTCTACTATTCCGTATTGTTCATTCACTTATTACGCACCTCAATAGTTTGTCCAACGATGATGATAGACGAACCATGAGAAGAAATCAAATCGGCTACTGCGACCTCAATGTTGCCGTCACAGTATTCCTCTGCGATAGCCCACATGGTGTCGTATGGCTGAACAACGACATTGGTCTCAACACAGGTGTATTTGTCCCAAGTGCTGACCGAAGTATTGACCAACCAAATCAACCCGAAGGCAACCAGCGACCAAAAAGCAACACGAACATAGGTTCGGACTAGGTAATAGTTAGGTGTACGCATGGATTACATGGTACAAACTACAACGATGAAAGTCAAGCATTGTTTGTCGGACATTTATGGTGTGCGCCCGTAGCAGAACTCAGACGAAGGTCTCATGCGCCACCGTCAAAAATAGATGCTGTCGCCACCCCAAGAGCCCCGGCTCAAACAGGTATTAGCACTACGCGTGTAGGAGAAATCCGATGGCAGTTAGAACTTGACCAGCAATGAAATGCTTGACTTACCTGTTGTTGTTCCCTACGGTTGTGGTATGAAACTAAATACTTTAGGCGTTGTTGTAACACTCACTAAGCCGACTGCGTGCGAAAACTGTAGCGATTTGCTCTCGGAAGGTGCTGTGGTCAAGCATCTACGGGGTGTCGGCTACCAGCATCTCGTCTGTGACGCTCTCGCAAGCACGAAACGTCGTCACCCGACGAACCGCAAACTGAACTAGCCCAGCAACGGGCGAAGTTCCTCAATCAAGCGTTTCGCATCACGCTTGTAGTTGGTATCCCAATCGGGTGTTCCTTGTGGGCTAGCAGGGTGCTGGGCATCACGAAAGACATACACGCCCTGTTCTATCGGCACTATCCAACCGTCTTTGACCTCAGTAAGACGGCTGTTCGGCACAATCAACGGGCTACCCGTGACGATACCTTTCTCCGGACGGTCAAACTGAGAAGCGGTGAAATCAACGAAATGATTTGGTGTTTCCACAATCAAGTGACCGTAGAACTTTCGGTCAAATGGGTTGCTCCCACTTTCCAGCTCGTTGCGAACCCATTGGTTTGACGGTTCAGACATCACGCCAACCGACCAAGCGGTAGGTGTAGAACGAAACGCATTGAGGTCGTTTCGCAAACGGAAGCCCTCGTTATTCCAACACACGGCATCTACTTGTGTAGCCCAGCATTGGACATTGTATTTCGCAAGCGCAACCGTGATTATGCGTGAAGCAAGAATACAAGCGTTGGGAACGACTACGGGTGCGACCTCACGAAGATAAAAGTCTTTGGCAACCTCTAGTACGGCTGTCTCTTTGTTGAGCGACAGTTCCCGTGTTCCCATAGTGGACAGGTTATCCCCTAAGTGGTTCAGAAAGCAACTTTGGCGAGGTGACTGTTGGCATAAGTGCTTGACGGAGAAGGTGGTCTGAACTCCGAGTGGGGTCATCCACCACCGTCAGAAGAAGAGGAGTTCCGTTTGCGCTCGTGAGCCCCGCCAGAAGACCATCCGGTTTTCTCGACGCCGGCTGGCTCGACGAAGGGTTGTTCGACGACGGCTCGCTCGAACTGCGCCTGCTGGTCGTGTGACTAGAAACACACAGGAAATACTTGCTATCCCACTTGTATCCCACTAGATTATGTGGTGGAGGTACTAATGACTGAGCCAACTCAGTCGTCAGTCACTCTCTTGGATGTAGCGAGTGTTGCGAAACAACTCGCCAACATCATTCAGGACTATGTGGAAACAAGCCCTGAACAAGAGATGACCGAAACTCTCCGTGAGGTTCACGCACAGGCGTTTCGCTTGTGGTGGAACCTTTCGGGAGTGACGACATTACCCGAATAAGGATTACCCCGCTGAGACCCCCCACTCGGCGGGGTTTTTCTTTGCCCCCGAACGCCCTAGAAGGGCAACTCAGTCCCCGTGCGACCCCAGATGGCGGGGCTTCTGGGGTCAAGTCCCAGTTGGAACGTGGATGCTGTCCAGATGTGGGCTGAGTCCAAACTTTTACTCAGTCCAGACATTGTGCGAGTACGAATAACTTGCTTTTCGGAAACCCATTGGCTAAACAGGTAACCCTTCGGAGTTCATACGCCACCGTCAAAAGAAGACGACCCGTCGGCTGCGCCGCCGAAGCCCCGCTGGTTCAGTCCCTTGGTCTGGTCGGCGGGCGGCTGAGGAGCGACAAAACGGCTTGTCCGCTTCTGGCTTGGTGACGAAACACACAAAACAAAACTTGACTTTGTGGGGCACTTGTGTCTAAAATCTAGGTATGAAGGAAAGCGAACAACTTTTCGTGGACTTTTGGAAAATCGTGATAGAGGACTTGGACGGCTCGCCATCTCAGGGAGACTTGCTAGAACTCACTCACGAAACTCAGGTTGCGCTGTTTGGTTGGTGCGGCTGCGAGGACAACGAGGGAAACGAAAACCCCTACGAGGACTGCCCACCACACGGTGCGCCGAGGTTCGCATAAACAACAAGGAGACAAAATGGGATACACCCACTATGTGCGCCGACCAGTAAAAAATGCTGGCTCGGCGTACTTCTACGCAAAACTCGCACTAGACGCTAAGCGACTGTGTGACTTCGCCAACGCCAACGGTATTCGTATCCGTAACGGTATGGGCGAGGGAGAACCCGAGTTCACCGAGTTCCACTTTTCTATCAACGGTGACGCAAGTCAGGGTCTAGACCACGAAACCTTTTTTTGGGCTGGGATACCCGAACACCCCGAATGGCGTAAGGGCGAAAAACACTACTTTGACTTCTGTAAGACGGCGATGAAACCGTATGACGCTGCGGTGACGGCGATACTTATCCGTGCCAAATCCATCTACGGGTCGTGCGTGATTATCTCATCTGACGGCGACTGGGAAACAGACTGGCAAGACGGGCGCAAACTGTACGAGACCGTATTCGGAGAGATGGCAAACTGCCCGTTTTCAGAGGTTGCTGTTTAGCACTAAGTCGCTAGACTGAGTTCACGCCACCCCTGCGCCGAGAATAATCTCGGTTGTGGGGGTGGTTTTTTTATTCCCCCGAACAGGTCATCTGCCACCGTCGCAAGAAGACGACCCGCCTTCGGCGGCTCAAGAGCCCCGCTAGCTTCAGGCCCGGCCGGCCCAGCTCGAGCTCTCCGGGCCGCTGCGACATCGAACTGCTTCGACTGACCTGGTTTGGCTGTAACACCATGTGTCCAAAGTCATTTGACATTTACTGACCAAGCCCTGCTCTTATCCGTCAACTAAGGGTGGGGAAAGTCCCCAGAGGAGAAACATGAAAACAACCACCAAGCAAGTCCTTCACGGACTTGAGGCTTCACGCCGTGTGGGTTGGGCAAAGTTCTACGAGGAGAAGTCAAAGCGCGACTCTGAACGCGACGACCTTCTGTCGGAGAACGCTCAACTCAAGTGGCTCGTACGCCTACTCATCAAGCGCATTGTGTTCCATGAACGCCTGCACAACGACGACTCGCTCGTCATTCTTGCGAAAGAGTTAGAGAAGTCCGTTTAGAGGTTGACAAGACGCGTTTCGTCCTGTACTCTCTCGCGCTACCTAACACTACAACGCCACAAGGCAGAAAGGAAGTTGCCCTGTGATGCCATCACTCTGTATTGCGGTCTTGCTTGCAATCGTACTGTTCTAAAAAGCAAGAATGAATCGGGCGTACTCCAATGTGGGTGCGCCCGATTTTTTTTGTGCCCGTCTTCCTCCACCGTCGACCTTGTCGAGGTTAAAGCGCGGGACTCTCGAGGTCTTCTCGAGAAGGGCGTGCGTCGCCATCTGGGACATTGACTTTCTGACATCAACTCGGTATGTTGGCAACTTCTTTGGGTCAAGCAGGATAGTTGCGCTCGCAACTAAACGGTTTACTGGATAAGTTCCTCTGCTCAACCCCTCGTGCGACGGCAACTGGGAGTTCTTCCCGCGTTCGGCTCCGCAGCCCCGCTACGAAGCCGAGTAGCCGGCGGCAGCGTCCGGAGATTTCCGGTGTTCCGGTTGATTTAGCAGTAAGTCGGCGTTAGGTGTACCTAACTGTTAGGCGAACCTAACAGACGTGTGATGGGCGACACACATTTACTCTTGTGACGGGCGACACAGGAAACGTGACCGCCGACACAGGGGTTGAAAGTGTGACTGCCGACACATTTTAGAGTTGTGTCAAGTGTCACTAAACAAAACTTGACACTTGGGCATAAGTGGGATAGGGTGGCGGTATGAACACAGAGGGCGTACCCCGTCTTGACTTCGGTCAATGCGATGACGCACCCGAGTGGGGCGATGATTTACACCGAAAACAAGTGCGCTACTCCATCAAGCGAGTGAACCGCATTGAGTTTGGAAAAGTCAAGCCCTATTGGGTCATCGTTGATAACGAGAAAGATGAACTACCCGAGTGGGCATACGGACTATTTCCTATGCGTCTCTACGCCGTAGCCCGACTACAAAAGTACCTGCTTGGTTGTTTGCCAAAAGTTCGTTGGCAACTAGAAAAAGAACTAGAAAACAGCCCACTCACATTCACTCTCCGCAAAAAGTCCGAACTCCGCTACCCGTAGTACCCCCCAAAGAGGGGCAGGCGTACCAAAGTGGTGCGCCTGCCCTTTTTTTATTGCCCGTGAACGTGCGAACTCCTCATCCGCCACCGTCAAAAGTAGATGCTGAGCCACCCAGAAGTCCCGCCAAAAACACATCAGACATCAGGTCGTCGCTGGGTCTGGGACATCAAGCGAAGTTGGTCGGCTGGAAGGTGAACTCGGCTTTCGTGTCGTGAACGCTCTGTGTGTTCGTGCGACCTCACGCACTCGGCTAGCAGGTGGTGGGGCGCAAGTGTCCTAAGTCACTCTCTGAAAGTTGCGAAAGTGGTACGAAGGTGCTTGACTAGTCACTAGTCATTTCGCTACTCTGGAAAGTACCTACTAGAAGGGGAGCGAGATGAAGATACACCAGATACTCATACTCTCTGTTCTACTGACCGAAGTGTTCGCACCTTGGGTCATTGAGAAACAAGAGAAGTGGGACAAGTGGAAGCAAGAAGCGTGGGGGGTTGAGAAGTGACCGTCCTCGCAATAAGCGTAGTAATCGCATTGTTTTTGCTCTAACCAACCAAGTACCCCCAAGAACGCACCCGTCCGAAAGGGCGGGTGTTTTCTTTTGTCCCCGAACTAGCCCGTGACCTAACTCGTGAGCAGTTCCCGTCAGTCGCCCGACGGCAACCAGAAGCCGACGGGTTTGATGGCTCGGTAGGCGGGGCTACCGAGGTGTACGATGAACGGGATGTCCGAGACGTTGACCCTCTCAAACGACCACTTGGTGCTGGACTTTCCCTATGATGCGGACAGAGTTGCCGAGATAAAGCGCATAACAGGTGCGAAATGGGACAGAGTTAGCCGTGTATGGCGTGTGCCTATCCACAGCCTTGACGAAGCACGGCAGTTCGCAGCGAAGCACGACTTCCACATTGACCCCGATGTTTTGACCTTTTCCACGCCACGAAGGGCGTTTTCCCCAAAGGGGGTTTACCGCAAAGATGACTGGGTGTACCTGAGTTTCGCCTACGAACCCGTACTCGTGAAGGCGGTCAAGGGAGTCCCGGGTATTACCTGGGATGGCGAAGCCAAAGCCTGGCGGGCGCCGCTGACGGCGATTCGGCACGCACTCCTCTGGGCGGAACGGTTCAACCAACCCGTAGACCAAGAACTTGTTGAAATGGCTGACGAAGTTGAGCGGCAGCGCACGGAAACCCTTGCGGCAGCGAAGGCTGTTACCGCAGAACTGGACATACCGACCCTCCAAGGAAGCCTGTTGCCTTATCAAAAAGCTGGGATTCTCTACGCAGTCAACGCAAAACGGTCGTTTATCGCCGACGACATGGGACTCGGAAAGACAATTCAGGCGATTGGCGCGCTCGAGCACGCCGGAGCTTATCCGGCCCTCGTTGTTTGCCCTCCGGGGCTGGTGTTGAACTGGAAGAAGGAGTTTGCGAAGTGGCTGCCGAATCGTCGAGTTGAGGTTGTCGCAAATCGTTCCGAGCTACCCGACCGCAAGCAGCTTGATGTTCTTGTTGTCGGCTACTCAAACATTGACCATTGGTGTAAGTCGCTTCTTGGTTTCAAGAGCTACGTATTTGATGAAAGCCATTACGCAAAGACACCGACAGCAAAACGAACAAAATCCGCAATCAAGATGGCTCGTTCTGCAGATGACGACGGCTTGGTCCTGTGTTTGACCGGTACGCCCATCACCAACCGTCCTGCTGAGTTCGGTCCTCAGTTGGACATCCTTGGGCAGCTCAATAAGTTCGGAGGCCTGTGGGGGTTTTATCGTCGTTACTGCGGCGCATTTCGTGACCGTTTTGGACAGTGGCACATTGACGGTGCGACAAACCTCGAGGAGCTTAATGACACTCTCCGTGCTACGTGCTACATCCGTCGAACCAAAGACCAGGTTCTTTCGGACTTGCCGGCCGTAAGACACTCCCGCGTTGTTGTAACCGGTACGACGGCAGCGATGAAGGAGTACAACGAAGCCCGCGAGGACATCATTCAGTACATCACTAAACGAGCGCGAGAGATTGCTCTCGAGCTTGGGAAGCCGATTTGGTCTGCCGCAGTTCAGGCCAAAATCAAAGCCGAATCAAATGAGCACCTCGTCCGCATATCCGTGCTTCGCCGTCTTGCCGCAAAAGCCAAGATGGACTCGGTGTATGAGTGGATTGACTCAAAGATTGCCACCGGGGACAAAGTTGTTGTCGCCGCTCATCACCGCGACATTGTTGACGCAATAGCCGAGCACTACTGCGGTCTCAAGATTCAGGGCGGTATGACAGTTGAGGACGTTGAGGAAGCCAAGGCAAAGTTCCAGGCTGGAGACATCGACGAAGCACCCGTCATTGTCTTGTCTATCCAGGCCGCAAAGACAGGCCACACATTGACCGCAGCTCAGGACGTCTTGTTCGTTGAGTTGCCATGGACGCCGGCCGACGTCGACCAGACATACAGCCGCTGCCACCGCATTGGCCAGAAGGGTTCAGTTATGTCGACATACATGCTTGCCGCGGGAACTATCGACGAGGAGATTTTTGAGCTCATCGCAACAAAGCGCAGTATCGTTGAGGCAGCTACCGAGGGGGTTGAAGGAGAAATGACCATGGGCACAGAACAGATTGTCATGAATTTCCTTGCCGAGGGACTTGCCGGCCAAGATGCGTGACGGATTGATAATTCTTGCTGTCGTTGCATCCGGCGGACTATTCTTGGGGTGGGCAATTCGACGAATATCGGAGGACATATGGGATATATGAGCGCCTACGACCTTGCCTCACAGCAAGAGGATTTGACATACCAGCAAGCAGTAGAGATGCACCTGATGTCCAATCATTACCCGCCCGTATCTGCAGACTTCGCTCCGTCGTGCATCCAGGCGATTAAGTCCTTCGTGATAGCCGCATTGTCTGTAGACGCCCACGGCGAAGAAGAGGTGTATCAGCAATTGCAGAACACGCTTATCGAGACGCCCATCGGAATGCGTAGTGCCGCAGAGCTTGTTGAAGCACTCCACCTCGATGCGTTTATCGATTACGAGCTACATAAGCATGGAATATAACCGCAAGAGTGCACCGCAGCGCGCAGTTCTAGAAATCATCAAGGCCGGAGAGTGGAGTAAGGTCCAGTATCTCCACAAGCTCGAGTGCGGACATATTGAGACCCGCAAGAGAGCTGCTAGCACTCCAAAGATTTCTTGTCTCGGATGTGTTCAGGCAGATAAGGCAGAGCAGGTTCTTGCAAGCCTCGCAAGACCGGCAATCATCGAACCCCCAATTGAAGAGATATGGCGCGACGATATCGCAGAAGACGTTGCTCATACCGAGCAGGAGATTGGCTTCATCCGCGCAGGAATCGCTAACCGTCTCGGGATATCCGCAGAAGCCGTTGACGTCGTGATGGAGCAAGATGAAGAGGGTGTCCACCTGTCGTATGTAGTCGTATTCTTCGACGCATCTACCGCTCGTCGTATGGCGAGCCCGGATAACAGAATTGTCGACATCTGACTAGGATGTAGGTATGACAGAAAACATCAAGAATCCAGACCCAATCAAACAGCTAACGGCAGAGATACGGCAACTCGACCGAGAGATTGCCCAGCTCAATCGTGAGATTCTCAAGCTCGAGAAGGAAGAAGCAAAGCAAAACAAACTTGTCGCAGAAACAACAAAAGAATTGGTGCGACTTGACCGAGAGATTGCTCGCCTAACGCCGAAGCCGGCAAAGAAGAAGGTTCAGAGCTCCTGAGCTTCTTGTTCCTGCTGTACCGTATATGCGCGTGTGCCAGGTCCTATCGGATTCACTGAAGTGATATTGAACTCGTGAATCAGAAGATTACGCACCAACCAGTGGAGCGGGTACGACCGTGCGTCTTTGATGTGTTTCTTCCGGAACTCGGCGCAGAACGCCATTGCGCGTTTCTTTAGACCCGGCGTAGCCATGTTGTCTTCGATGCACTGCTTCACTCCGTCCCATCCATGAGATGCGTATTGCATGATTCGCGCCTCAAGGTCATAGTCAGGCCACCAGCGGCGTTGAGCATCGATGTGCGGGAAGCACTCGTATAGGCGGTCGTAGAAATCTGGTTCGGTTGCAACAACATCGCCAATGCGTCGAATTGCTACCGCGTGGAGCGGAATACCAACCCGAGTATTCGAGCCAGTCATAGCCGCCATGTCGTAGTACTCGCAGTACTCTCCGCCGTGTTCTTCCGTAATGAACTTCAGAACATCGTCCGTTGTCCAGTCGTAGATGACTTTCGCGAAACGGAGTGGGATGTTCTTCTTCATCTTGAATGGAATCACAATGTAGTTTTCGTGCAACTTCTGGACACACGAGCGATAGCGAATCATTGACTCATTCGCCCGTACGCCCGTAATGAATGCAACGCGCCCCTTCTTGCCCTGCATCGTGTAGTAGTCCACGGACTGTGGGAGCACTTTAGAGGGGTCTAAACCGAAGTTCTCGGCTCTGATAGCCCAAGGGGGCATTTCACGCACGAGACGGCCTTCTGAGGCCCTGTACGGGCTCCATATGAGGCAGTACTCTCGTCGTCCGAGCACCCATACCTCCTGCCCGTAGGGGAGGCAGTACCACTCCATGTCAACCCAGTCATAATTGCGTACTTTTTCTACGAACTTGACAACCGAGGGGCTCACCATCTCCTCGTCGCGGAAAATTACCTTGACGGGTCCAAGACCACGTTCTTCGTGTATTTCCTTAGCAAGGTAGAGGACCGCAGTCGAGTCTTTGCCGCCAGAGAACTGCACGCATACCGTGTCGAACGTGTCATAGACGTGGCGCATCCGCTCACGCGCTGCGTCAACGCAGTTGATGTTGAGGAAGAGCCGCTGCCGAGTCACTGTGTTATTCGCTGTGAGCGAACTCGAGTTCCATCCGGCCAAGCGGTGTAATTGAGTAACGCGGCTCGCCCTTGCTGGTGTAGTCGGTTATCTCGATGAAACCCAATTTGAGCATCTCGTTTAGATAACTTTGAAGTTCTTCTCTATCGATGTGCTCTGTTTTTGTTTTCTTGTTTTTCCAGAAACCCATTTTCTTCTCCTTGTGGGCTAGACGGGAATTGAACCCGCGACCAACACTTTATAAGAGTGCTGCTCTAACCACTGAGCTACTAGCCCGAGTGATTAGCCGCGTATTCGACGGTAGGTATTACGCATGGACACCGCAATCAGAATTGCATAGCTAATTGCAGTGCTCGCTAATACGGTCAGACCAATGAGGGCCAAACGTAAGGGAGCGAAGGGTCTTCTGTCCATCCGAACTGAGTATAGTGCTCCGGAAGCTTGCGTAGCAAATTTGCTCGGTGGCTAGCGTGGACGTTGTCGTCTCCCCACCATGCGGGAAGGTCGCTCCAGTCTGGCTCAATGATGTCCATCATCTTCTGCAGGCACGTATCGTTATACCCGCGAGCAATCCACGCCTTGCAGATGTCGATGCCATATGCACAGAGACCGTTTGCGTGACCACTCCACATCTTTGTTGCTGGGTGATTTGACCAGCCGTAGCCAGGAATGGTCAAGCTCTTCAGTAGTTGAAGTGTCTCAACCCGCTGTTTTCCTAGCCGGCGGTAATCAAGACATTCAGCCGACTTGGTGAATGAATCGTAAGGTACGAACGTTTGCATTTAATAATCCCTTCTAGTAGTGTGCCTCATCGTACATACCGGCTCAGGGAATTGCAAATGGGGGATTATGACTCTCAAGAACCTAAGAACATTCGAAGTACTCGAATACGACCAGCACGGAGACGGAACCAGGGTGTGGCATGCCAGGTGGAATGGTGGCGGCGAGATAACTGTGTATCTGGGCACGTCTTCAGAAGACGAGATACTCGTTAAACGCCTTCAAAAGATTCAGGTAATCAAGGGGCGAAAGAATATGCGAGTCAACGAGTTTCATCAAACGGTATCCGAGTTCATTGAGTCAATGCTCGAAGCCGAGAAAGTAACAGGGAAACAATGGAGCGCATAGTCGAGTATCAGGAGTTCATAAAGAAGTTCGCCATTTATCCAAAAGACCAAGCGCTCAGCTATCTGGCACTGGGTCTCGCATCCGAGGTTGGCGAAGTAACAGGAAAGCTCAAGAAACTAATCCGAGATAACGGCAGTGTGATGTCCGACGAACAACGACGCGCACTCAAAGCAGAACTAGGCGACGTCGCTTGGTATCTTTTTATGCTTGGGACCGAGATGGGACTAGATATGGCGGAAGTCCTCGAAGAGAACGTCATCAAACTGGAAGGGCGTTTGCACAGAGGCAAGCTTGGTGGCAGCGGCGACAATCGATAAAAAGTGAGGTGCGCCCCCACCCGAAAGGTGAGTGAGGACGCCCTCACATCGCGGAGTTCGTCCAATGTCCGGCGAGAGTTGGAACGTGTCTTGCGCGACACTGGAAGCCTATACCAAGACAATGCGGTGCTAAGGTAGGTGCAGGAGAATCACATATGGCTCATGAAATCGAGATAAACAAAGGCAAAGCCCGCATGGCTTATGCGCTTGGTGGCGACCGCAAGGCCCCATGGCATCGTCTCGGTACACCCATGGCTGGCCTTCAGACGATGGACGCAATGCTCCAGGCGGCAGACGCCGACTTTGACGTCGTGCTCACGCGGGTTGCAGCTGTTGACGAATACGGCAATCTGATTCGCGATAACGAAAACAACGTTGTAATGATTGAAGACAGCAGAGCTACAGTTCGACAGAACGCGGATGGGAGCTTTACGCCTCTTGCCACTGTTGGTACCCGCTATGAAGTTCGTCAGAATAGAGAAGTACTTGAGCGTGCATTAGCAATTGTTGGCGCATCACAAGGTGACGCAGTTATGGACACAGTTGGCGTGCTTCGCGGTGGAGCAAGATTCTTCGCAACAGTCGAGCTGGACGGTCTAATCATTGACCCGAAGGGCGTTAACGACAAAATCGATAGATACCTTGTTATTAGCTCCGGGCACGATGGAGTATGGCCAATCCGCTATGCAAACACGGATATCAGAGCGGTATGCAACAACACTGTAATTATGGGCCTGAAGAACGCAAGTCGTGTATTTACTGCCCGACACACCCGCAATGTCGACTCAGCGATTGAAGACGCACGCGAGGTGCTCAATATGTCGGTGAGCTGGGCGCAGTCGTTCTCTAGGGAGGCCGAGCGCATGCTTGGCATCAAGGCTCCGATGGGCGGCACAAAGGTAGATGCCGTAATCAATACCGTGTTCCCGAAGGATAAAGACGAGACCACTCGCCAGAAGAACAACCGTGAAGAGGTCAACAACATCATCCGCTCCTTGTACATGAATGAGCGGAATGGCGCAAAGTACGGGTTTAACGGATGGTCGCTCTACAACTCAATCGTGGAGTATCTGGATTTCTACCGAGCAGTTGATTCAACATCCAGTGCTATCGCGTCAATGGACGACACGTCCTCAATTACGCAAAAGAAGTTGCTTGCACATCGCGCGGTGGTATCATAAGTACATGTCTGATGCCTCCTCAAACGAATGGGATGATGACGAAGAGTTGACAGACCTCGACGACGAGGAAGGGCTCGATGTGTCTGAGGAAGAGCTAAATGAAGCGATGTCTGAGCTTCATAAATCGATATTCGAAAACAAGGTGATTAGCACCTTTGTAAAGAACGCCTATGATTTCGGTGGAACCAACACCCTGCTTGAAGTGGTGAATTGCGTTGAGCGAAAGATGGGATGGCGTGCAGAGCTCGTTGCTGACCGTGCCGCGCTTGATGACTACATGTTGTATCGCTTTGAGACATTTGACGAAGAGATATGGGAGCACTACCTGAATTCAGATGAGTATCAGGAGCTCATCTATGACGTAGCTCACATGTCGCAGCAGTCGCTATATCGATTTGCTGATAAATACTCAGTTGGCACATCGCCAAAGCAGATGTTGCGCAACCGGGTACGAAACATGCTCTCGAGACTTTACAAGAAATTTTGACATTCTGATTTTCGCGCAGTATGCTGTGCGAAACACCACATGGGGGTCAGATGTCCGAGCAACCAAAGTTTGTCAATTACTACCTACCGGAGCCAATACCAGTTCCAGATTTCAACGGCGATTGTCGTGGCCTTCCAACTGATTGGTGGTTCCCCCCACTCCGACAAGACAAGCAAGTAAAGATAAACACTGCTCGCGCGCGAGTGATATGCGATTCGTGCCATGCGAAAGAAGAGTGTCTTGCTTTCTCCTTGAAGTACCCGAGCCTGCATGGAATATGGGGAGGAACGACACCAAATATGCGCAAGCGTCTCCGCAATCCAGTAACGAAGAAAAAAGTAGTTAAGCAGTAGACATGCCCATTGACCCAGTAGACAACATGTTGTCTCGTCTTCACAGTGTGAAGAAGATGGACGACAACCAATGGATGGCGTCATGCCCATGTCGTGATGACGACAAGAATCCATCACTTGCGGTTAGCCGTGGCAAAGATGGCGAATGCATGGTGTATTGCCATCGCGGAATGTGCAATGCGGAAAAGATATTCCAGTCTGTTGGTCTTAATCTTGCAAAGGACGGATTTGTGCGCGACGAGCCACCACGTGAGGCAAAGAAGAAGAGCAAGAAGCTAGTAAAGACCTATACCTATCGTGATGAAGACGGAAACGTCTTATACGAGAAGCTCCGCTACCTAGTCGAAGATGGAACCAAGTCGTTTTCGCACCGTCGTCCTGACCCAAGCTCTCCTGGCAACTACATATACAACCTCAAGGACACCCGCAAGGTCCTGTATCGCTTGCCTGAAGTCATAGCTTCGATTGCTGCCGGGGAAGATATCTGGTTGGTCGAGGGCGAGAAGGATGCAGACATCATCTACGAGCGCTATGGCATACCTGCCACGACGATGACGAACGGCGCTAATAGCTGGGACCCGTCGTACACGCTCACCCTCGCTGGAGCTGCGAATGTACACATCCTTGCCGACAATGATGATGTTGGAAAGCTTCACGCAATTGGCGTTCGTGATGACCTCATGGCGGCTGGCATCAACGCAATTGCCTGGGTTTCTAAGCATGCCAAGGATGCATACGACCACATCCAGGCAGGTTACGAAGTCGATGGAGATTCGCTGAAAGAGTTGACCGACAAGGACCTACCAGAGTCTGTCGTAATCGAAGACATCCCAGAGGATGAGGCACCCGAGGAGAGTGCAGAAGACCGGCTACTCGAAGAGATTACGAAGATTCTGAATCGTGAGCAGATGGAGTTCGAGCAGAAACTCAATCGCATTTCATTCGCTCTCAACAACTTCAGTGCCACGTCATTTGAGGATTACGGACGAACTGTCAACTGGCAGGAGTTCTTAACGGAGGCAGACAACGACACATACGAGTGGGTGATTCCAGGATTGCTAGAGAAGCAAGAACGCGTAATCGTCGTAGCCGCTGAAGGCGTTGGTAAGACCATGCTTGCTCGCCAGGTGGCAATTGCATCTGCTGCAGGACTCCACCCATTCACGTTCCAGCCAATGCGTCCTATTCGTACCCTGACTATTGACCTTGAAAACCCTGCTCGTATCATCCGTCGCACTTCTCGCAGCATTATGGAGAATGCAATTCGTCTTTCCCACGCCAAGACAGTTGACGCACACCTGCATATCCACCCGTCTGGTCTAGACCTTACGTCCACAAAGGACCGCATCTTTGTTGAGCAGTTGGTCGAGCAGGTTCGCCCACAGCTGATTTGCCTTGGACCGTTGTATAAGTCATACGTAGATAACGGGAGTCGCACTAGCGAAGCTCTGGCAATCGAGGTAGCGAAGTTCCTCGACCGAATCCGCGACGTGTATGACTGTGCTCTATGGCTGGAACATCACGCTCCACTAGGTTCCTCGATGACCACCCGCGAGCTGCGTCCATTCGGTTCGTCCGTGTGGTCGCGTTGGCCAGAGTTCGGCATCTCCATCACGCCAGACCCCCTCAGCCCTGAGGGCTACGTCTACGATGTGCGGCACTTCCGCGGAGCCCGAGACAAGCGCGCATGGCCAATAAAGATGAAGCGTAGTCTCCGATTGCCATTTGAGGTTATAGAATTTATGAAGGAGTAAAGAGTATGCCGAAAAACAATCAGCCAGTCAGCAGGGAGTTCCTGGCTGAAAGAGACCTGCGCATATTTAAGATGCGTCAGGCTGGCATACCAACCAACGAGATTGCGCGTCGTTTTGGCATGACCACAAGCGCTGTTGGCAGCTCTGTGCGTCGACAGCTAGAGAAGATGAACAAAGAGGCCCTCATGGCGTATCCAGAGGTCCTACGCATGGAGCTGGAGCGCCTGGATGCGTTACAGCAGGCCATCTGGCCGCTAACGCAGTATCGCAAGGTCAAGGCAGACGATGGGACGGAGATACAGGTTGAACCAGACCTTAAGGCCGTGCAGACGCTGTTGTCCATTATCGATAGGCGCGCAAAGCTGCTTGGCATGGAGCAGAACAACGTGAACGTCCAGATGGATGTCACAACGTCACCCGCAATACGCTCAACACTCGCTGGTGCAATACCGAAGTCAGCCGCAGACCAGTTCTCCCCAGAGGCTGAAGCGCGCAAACTCCTCGCATTGATGGGTGATTCTGGCGTGCTCACCAAGGAGTACATTGACGGGATACTCGGCAAAACCCCAGAATTAGAGCAAGCAAACATCATTGAACTTACACCCGCAGAGGATGAGGCTGAACTAGAATCCGAAGAGTGATTCACGAGTCGATTAAGAAGCTGGCTAAGCCAATTGAAAAGCTCCTGCCACTAGAGAATAACCCGCGTAGGGGCGACATAGACGCCATTGCTGCGTCGTACGCAGAATTCGGACAGGTGAAGCCAATCGTTGTTAAAGACAACGGAGACGACACATTCACTGTTATCGCAGGCAATCACCAGGTGGAGGCAGCCAGGAAGCTTGGGTGGGACGAGATTGCAGCAGTCGTTCTTGATGCGGATGACAAAAGAGCCGTGGCATTCGCCCTCGCAGATAACCGCACAATGGAGCTTGGACACTCAGAGCAGTCGCAGATAATTGACCTCATCTCCCAGATATCTACGGATTACTCCTCGCTGTTGGACGACCTGAAGTGGGACGAGTTCGAGATGGCAGCCATGGATGAGTGGGTTGAGCGGAATGAACCAAACGAGAACGACGAACTAGATGATGGCTATGTTCCGCCTCCATTTGTTGGCAGCGTAGACCTCGAGAAGATAGACGTATCGAAGACCGACGCTGGTGAAACCAAACTGACAGCAAAAGACGGCGTTGATGAAGTTGACGCGGTTACCCGTGGCAGTGGTGCAGCGGGAACGTCCACTGCCGGTAAGGCAGTCGTTCAGTACACGCTTGTGTTTGATGATGCGGACCAGCAGCGCGATTGGTACTCATTCATTCGTTTTCTGCGTAGCTCACCCGTATATGAAGGTGATACGACCGCTGAGCGACTGATGAACTTTATTCAGTCACACGCTGACTTTTAGGGCGTCGGGCAACCCATAGCCCAATAAAGATTCCGTGTGCTAGACCGATGATTATTCCCGATACATACATGTAGAGTTTCATCACTTAATCCAGTTAGACAAATCCTTTTCCAGCTGAGCGGCATTGCGTGCGCCGACCATGGTTTTCACAGCATCGCCATTCTCGAACAACACGATGGTTGGAACACTGTAGAGACTGTACACCTGGGCAATCTCTGGGTACTCGTCGATGTTGACCTTGCCAACTTTGAAGTGCTCCCCGTGTGCTTTTGCGAATGCCTCGTACTCGGGCTTCATCGCCTTGCACGGTCCACACCAAGGGGCCCAGAAGTCGACTACTACCGGCTTCTCGCTATCGATGAATGCTGGGAATGTATCTGATGTGACGTCCTCAACCATGACTGTCAGCGTACAGGACAGGCGCCAGTAGCGCAGTTATCGAGGTCGAGCATTTCACCCGTAAAGGCCTGGAGCGGCACAGTGAAGTCAACCTTGCTGAGAAGCTTCTCGTACTGGTCTTCAGTGATTTCCTCGTATGGAGGAAGTGGGAAGTTGTGGTCGCTGTGGAGCAGGAAGGACACGGACTTGACGCCCTTGTCGTAGTTCTTTGAGAGCCACTCCTGGATTGCTGGGAGTTCTTCCTTGCGGTAGTAGACGGTAACCGATACGGCGTTGTCAGCCCATACGGTCTGCATCTTCTTGACCCACTCAAGCTGGTCTACAGCAGTCATGTTTGCTGCCAGAACTGCATCATCCGGGGATGTGCATGGGAAGTCCACCACGTAGCGAGTGTGGTCTTCGCGGCCGTCAATACCGATGTCCCACTGGACCTTGTAGCCACGCTTGCGGCATGCATCTACAAGTGGGTCGGATGCACCGAAACGCACCCGTCGGATGTAGAAGCGGGCATACCCAGGGTGAATGCCAGGGGTCACGCCAGGAAGCAGTGAGAGCGTTCCTGAGGGCTGTACGGTCGTTAGACGAACCGATGCTGGCCAACCGCGCTCCTGCGAGTATGTCTCGTCGTAGGCCTTGAGGTGCTTGTACGCCTCATCCAGCCAGGCAACCTTCTCTTCGGAGACCTGGAGGACACCCGTGATGCTTTGACCGAGTCGGGCGTTCTTGCGCACGATTTCTGTCGTCTTGGCATACGGGTATTCGAGGCGTGTGATTTGCTTCTGGACCTTATAGAGCAGCGTTGAGATTTCCTTCAGTTGAGCAAGCGACTCTACGTTTGGCAGGAAGATGGTCGACAGGTTGCATGATTCTCCGTCTGCGAGGCCGATTTCTGCACAGGGGTTGAAGCCTTCGATGGAGTTGTCAACTGCACGCTCTCCAAGACGACCATAAGAACGAGCCAGCTTGCGGTTGACGAGACCATACGGTTCGCCTGAGCCGTCGTAGCCCTTCCAAAGCTCTGGCATGATTTCCTCATAGGCATCGGCATAGATGCTGTTGTTGGAGTTGGCACGCCATGCTGGGATGGTACCCGTAGACCAATTCTTGGCACGAATGAAAAGAACGTCATCTGGGTCACCAATTGCAATCTGCGCTGAACGGCGTGATGAGCCAGATACGACGATACGACCGATGATGTTGCAGATGTCGAGTACGTCGATTGAACGGAGCTTCTTCCCTTCGCGATTCTGCATGACCTTGCAGATATCTGCGACTCCATCGATGAGTGCACCTGGACCGGATGCTGTGCCACCGAATGTCTTGAGTGGTGCACCGAATTCACGGATGAGAATCGTTGAGTATGAGAAAGACTTACCCGTGTCGAAATATGACTTCAACACTGCATGAAGCAGACGCTTCCAACCTTGACGCGAGTCTGGCACGATGATGTCTGCATCGTTGGAGCGTTCGTGAGTAATCGAAACTCCTGCCTTGACCTTTGGTAGTTCGTGAATCTTTGAGCGCTCTACAGAGAAGCCAACTCCACCACCAAGCATGAGGTATTCGAACAGCAGTTCGAAGTCTTCGATTGATTCGATGTTTGTGAAGTAGCAATTGTTCAGTGACGTCGCATTGAACTTCTTGACCAGTGGCGTTCCAAGTTGCCAAAGTGCTCGGCCGGAGAGTGAGCAGCGCAGATTGAACATGTGGTCGAATAGCGCTTCGGCTTCCTTCTGCGTAAACGGTGTACCAATTTCGACAGCACCGTTAATAGCCCGTGTGATGGTTTCTGTCCAAGACTCATTACGACCTAGCTCTTCTATTGGGCGACTGTATGTACGCAGGTATACGACTTCTCCAAGTCCTCCGAAACCCCAAGGTGAGGTCTTGTTCTTGTATGAATCGATGAATTCGGGGGACAGCAACGACATGTCATTTTTCTTTCTGTAGGGATTTATGGGAAACTCAATTTTACACGAGTCACAAAAGTGATGCGTCTAGTTGACTTTTATTCCAAGTTCCCTTGCTTTGTCAACTGTGACATACGTTCCTGCTCTCGCAAGAACGACTTTAGCAGTCGCAAATGGCGTTATCTGCTTTTCTCCATAAATTGTTTCGTCAACGTAGATAAGTTTTTCTTGACGTCGCGAATCATGATTACTATTGCGAAGTGCTATGTGAATATCCTGTGGATTGTGGTCAGATGGTGCACAATCACCCGTAGGGTGTCCACAGACTAGGCATGGTTCTCTGTCTGCTCGAAGTATTGGAATGTCTCCAAATAAAGTGTCTTTTGAGTAAAAGGCATCAGACATAGGACTATTCTACACCTGTGGAAAACGTGTATATCGAAGGTACGCTTCATACACATGCCAGCAACCAAGCGAGTGTACGTAATCAAGGACCCTTCTAAATGGAAGGAGTACTCAAGCATCTCCTTCATGAAGCGTGGGGCGTCATCAACACGCTCTGTGCTTTGCTACTTAAAGATGATGCGAGGTAAGCCCGTAACGGCTCTACAGACACGCAAGATGTTTCCTGCGTTCTTCAAGGGACCAGTTGAGGCTGGTCGCATTCTCAAGACTCTTACGAAACGTGGATTCGCTCAAGAGGTATACGAAGGTGCCTGGCGTATCACGCCAGTTGGTGAGAACGCAATTTACTTGCTTGCCGCCAGGGACAAGCTAAAGCATGCGATTGAAGACGACTAAGAAGACGCTTAGTTTCTAAACCAGGCGAAGAATCTCTCCTTGAGAGATGGATTCTTTACGTCGCCTGCATAGATGACTGTGCCAGTCTTTGGTGCTTCAGGAGCAGCAACTGGCGCAACAGCGGCTACCAAGTCATCAGCTTTTGCAAATGTTGGCTTGCTCTTTGGAGCAGCCTTCTTCTTTGCAGCTGGCTTCTTGGCTGGCGCCTTCTTCTTCGGCGCTGCCTTCTTGTTTGTCTTCTTGGCTGGTTTCTTTGATGTCATGTAGACAACGCTAGTACACCCGTAAGCAGTTCTGGCGGAACTGGTTTGTTTGGTATGTTTAGTCATGAAGCTAAGTGACTTCGATAATCGTCTTGACAAGATAGGTCTCGCCTTGATGTCAGGCGTCGAAGCCAAGAACGACAGCGTCAAAGAGTTCGGCATAGGCGAGGACCTGTCGATGAACCTGTTCCTCTGGCGTGCAAACAGGCTAAGGATAATGCTCCAGCTAAGGAACGACATACAGAAGCTCAACCAAAGAGATAGGTTCAGTGCTGTTACGGATGCTCTCGCAATCACCCGTAAGGCTTGGGGCATCGATGCTGTCTCGCTTATCTCTGAGGGATACTTCAGTGAAGACCCTGAGAAGACGAAGGACGTGGAGTTGAAGACCGCATTCCTTAACCCAGATAGTGGCGTTAGGGAATGCCTTACTGTGGCTCATGTCGAAGACGGATACGTTACCTTTGTGGTCAAGCCCTATCGATACGACGTACCACGAACCGTTGTGTGGGAAGACGAGCGATACCATCCTGGCTCTTCAATGGTGCGCGACCAAAACGGCATGTATCCGAACATGTTTCATCGTGTGATTACAACGATTGAGCCTGAACGAGACGACGAAATCTTCGACAAAGAAACGTACTACGAGACTATAAGTACAGGTCTCTACGACTCTGGATTCTTTATACAACATTGGGACTAGTCGAATAATCCTTGAATAATCTTTGTCGTTTGATGCAAGGCAGTATTGAGACTGTCTGCAATGCAGGGTAGAAATAGCATTACTGGCTCTACTCTGACTGCAGTAGGACGTCAACCAAGATGGCATCTCCAATACCTCAACAATGATTCCATTCAGTAAGCGTGTGCCTGGTCTGGTCTCGTAAGCCCCGACCCCCAAACTTTTCGGCGGGCGGCTGTGGGGGCGGGGGGCAGCGTACAGATTTTTTGCCCCATCATCTCCTGGATAGATTTATCCGATTTGCTATGCTACTTGGATGAGTCGCTTTACTGAATCTCCCGAACTGGTAGTGATGAGGTCTCGCTTCATCGACCCTTTTCCACCCATCTTCTCGGTGAACGATGGATGGTATGGATTGCTGCTTGCTCTTGATGCTCGTCTGCGTTCTATTGACGAATACTATCGCCTGTATCAAGTGAAGGAGAAGTTTGGTGCTCTTCGTGTGTATCCCTCTGCTTCAGATGAAAACAAGCAAGTTGAACTAGACCAAGTCGCTCTTCGTTTTTCGGTTGCCTCTATGTTCATTTGTGAAAAGTGTGGTTCCCCTGGGCGATTGCGTAAAGACGGTCGTGGTTGGTATTTCACTGCCTGTGCTCACCACTCAGGGGATTATCCACCTTTGCCCTACGAGAGTTTTTATTCAAGCCGCGCCGGGAAATCCGGCAGTCCGGAATTGTTCTTCGAGGACTTACTGTTTGTCGTGCATGACGTCATTGCCGCCATTGAGCGGATACTTTCCCCCACCCCGCAAAATTAAATCGTCGAGGTCACCCTCGGATAGATTTATTTGATTCACCGGGATTGGTACGACGTTTTTGTGCATCACGCACCGTTCGCCATCTTGGAACCATCCGAGAACGTTTCGTATCGTTACATTGACGTTCTTTGCTTTGAGCGGATTTGGCGAGAAAGCCATTATTCCTTCTCTGACCCTTTTAATAGGATGTCGCGCATTGCATAAGCCAGCGAATTATTGGTCTCAAATGAATCCCAGAGAATCGTGGTGTTCGTGTCGTTGAGCGACTTGTTATTGATGGTGTTGAGAGACAGGTCTGCCATACCTTCGTGGTAGACAAAAGAGTCAACTAAACATTGGGTTACTTTTTGTGGGTCTAGGTCTTCGATTCCGATTCCTAGGTACTTACGTAGTGCTTCATCGTTTGTCATTATTTCCCCTTTTCGTCGTATTCCTTGTTGTAGAGCATGTCCATTACGTTTTCCGGCATTAGTAGAAATCCTCGTGCTGGATTATCTGCGCCGCCGAGCGAAATCTTCGTACTCTCGTTATAGAGATGCGAGTTGGCTCGCAAATAGCGCTTGAGGCGTTGTACATCAATTACGACAAATGCTCCTTCCGGAGAGTAGATGTATACCCACCATTTGGCTGTCGTAACATTGATGCCGCTTTTAAACCACAGCGGCGTTCCATTGGAATCTTTTGCCGCCTTTGGATTTTGGTCAGTCTCAATCACCATTCGACCATTGCGGTAGCGGTCACTTTTGACTTCGAAATCTGTTTCGGACAGGCTCGAGATGAACTGGCGGACCAGTTCCTCCCCCTTTTCGCCATAGGCCAAATCAGTCGGGAAGTCAATTACCCGGCCCGGAATATCGTAGTGCTTGCTCATACCTGTTTAAATTTATCTGGTTCATGGCGTTCTTGCAAGCTCGTCCTGTGCATAGATTCTGGGGTGACACCGGTCACCCGCCATTTAATGCCTATAAATACAGGGATACCCACCGAAATAAATTTATCCGAAAAAGTTGCAATCCTCGTAGCCACTGGCTAGGTTGTCTATCGCTAGATAAACACCTACCGAAAGGACTAACCATGACTAGCAAGTATGAGCAAATGAAAGCGGCTGGAATCATTAGCCGTGGACGCAGCAAGAAGAAGCTTTCCAAGCAGGAAGTAAAGGAGCGCGAGGAGAAGGCAAAGGTTGCCAATCGCCAGCGTCAGGAAGCCCGCCGTCGCGCTTCAATCATCCTCCAGAAGACCTACAAAGACGAGTTCGACGACCTCTACCAGCGCGAGCTTGCCGAGCTGAAGACCACCGACGAGCAGAACTAGTTTCAAGTGGCGGGCGCTTAGCTCAGCGGTAGAGCAACTCGTTTACACCGAGTAGGTCGGGGGTTCGAGACCCTCAGCGCCCACCAAGGGCTGGTAGCTCAGTGGTTAGAGCAGCGGACTCATAATCCGTCGGTCGTGGGTTCAATCCCCACCCAGCCCACAAAGCCGATGGCGTGTTTCAAGAACCAGTCCGGAACTGGTAGTTGAT